>Ga0209997_10000027_pt1 | contig 37477 bp, 39 predicted proteins | sample CR04metaG_FD_182079 | JGI IMG/M metagenome (GOLD analysis project Ga0209997, IMG submission 182079) | Deep subsurface microbial communities from Mariana Trench to uncover new lineages of life (NeLLi) - CR04 metaG (SPAdes) (version 2) | ecosystem: Environmental > Aquatic > Marine > Ocean trench...
TAGATCTTAAGAAGGGTAAAAATTCCATCATCTTTGCGCCTGCTGCTTTTGGAATAATTCTAGCTTATGTTTTCTTTGCTTTTGATTTTTTTGAGACGATTCCTATTCTAAATTGGAGCTGGCTTGGTTACAATATTGTATTTGGACCATTTGCTGACCAAGGATTATGGGGAATTTTACCCTTTATTCCATTACTGCTTTACATGTTCATTCACATTAACTATGTTGAAGAATTGTATTTTAGAAAATCAAAAAAGATGGTATTGGTTTGGGCACTTCTCCATATAGCAATGGGAGTCAAAGTTCACATGGTCATAATGCTAATTCCAATTGGATTTTTGTTCAAGTATATTTATGATAAAAAAGGATTGAATCATTCTTATGCCATGCACTTTGCAACAAACATAATGGTGGTAATTACATTATTTCTTACGTTTATCTCTTGATTGTGGTTTTTGAGTAAGAAATATCCATCCAACTAAGCCGCCAAGACATAAATTAATTACTGCAAGAGTTGTAATACTAAATGATGTTTGTGACGGTATAGATAATCCTATTACAATTCCCATAATTGCTGTTCCAAAAAATAAAATCATTAAAACTTTGAGTTTTTTTGGCTTGATGTACTTCATCGAGGTTGCTCTATGAAGGACGTTATTAAAGATTAATAATTTCTCGTCTAGAAAAAAGCTAAATTAGAGAACATTTTAAACCGTCAAAACTTTATTTTTCTTATGCCAATGTAGCTCAGCCTGGCTAGAGCATTCGCCTTGTAAGCGAAAGGTCGTGGGTTCAGATCCCACCATTGGCTTTTTTTGAAATTTGTTAACCAAAAAAGCTCGCTAATTTTTCACAAGGGTTTATTAGACGTAAAAATATCGAGTAAAATATCGGAATAATGACGGTTAAGCAATGAGCTTTTTCTGTCATTGCTTAAGATAAAAAAAATGACTACATTTAATGAATTAGGAGTAAAACAATCCATACTAGATGGACTAAAAGAAATTGGCTTTAAAGAAGCATTTCCAATACAAGTGGCAACTATACCTACTCTATTTTCTGGGAGAGATGTTGTAGGTCAAGCTCATACAGGAACCGGCAAGACTGCAGCATTTTCTATTTCCATGTTACAGTCAATTACTCCTAAAGGAGGAATTCAAGGTCTCGTTATTGCCCCAACAAGAGAATTAGCAATTCAAATCACTGATGAGATTACAAAACTAGCAAGACATACTGGTATCAAGGCTACAACAGTTTATGGAGGACAGGGAATGGGAATTCAATTAGATAAGCTTCGAAATGGCTCTGAAATTGTTGTTGCAACACCTGGCAGATTAATTGACCACTTAAAGAGGGGTTCAATTAAACTTGATAAGGTAGCACATCTTGTCCTTGATGAAGCAGATACAATGCTAGATATGGGGTTTATCGAAGACATTGAGTTTATTTTAGATCTTACTCCTAAACAAAAAGTGATGTCATTGTTTTCCGCAACAATGCCGCCTGCAATTTTGAGATTAGCAGAAAATTATCTAAATAATCCAAAACAATTCCTTTTGGATGCAGATGATCTTAGTTGTGAAGGAATTGAACAAGCATTTTTGGTAATTAAAGACAGAGACAAACTAAAACATTTGATTGATTTTATTGAAGAAAATAAAAAAGGACAAACCATCGTTTTTTGTTCAACAAAACATAGGACTAGAGATGTAGCGCGAAGTCTTAGTAGAACTAATTTCAACGTAGTTGCCATCGAGGGAGACATGTCACAACATAGACGTGAAAAATCAATGTCTCAGTTTAGACGTGGAAAAGCAGATATTCTAGTTGCAACTGATGTTGCTGCAAGAGGTATAGATGTTCCACAAGTAGCACTAATTATTAACTATGATCTCCCCAATCAAGAATTGTTATATTTTCACAGAATTGGAAGAACTGCAAGAGCGGGAGCAAAAGGTAGGGCAATCACTCTAGTGTCATATTCATCAATTGGAGATTGGAAAATAATTCAACGGCAAATTAAAGTCGAGATGACCGATTTGAATGAAGAAATGGGTATTAAAATAAACATTCCGGATCCACTAAAAAGAGATACAGACCGTAGAAGAATGGGATATCAAAGATCGTCATATGGTAATAGAGGGCGACATGCATCGGGTTCAAGGCATGGGTCAGCACGTGATCAATATGATCGAAGAAACAAAAAATCCGACAGAAGAGGAGATGCTGGAAAAAAATATTACGGTTTGAAAAGCAGATGGTAATCTTTTATTTCGTAAAAGTTGAAAAACACAAGTTTATAGAAAAGAGTGTGAAAATAAAGTAATGCATATTGGATATGTGTTATTAAACTGCGATTTGGGTGCAGAAGAATACGTTGTAGAGGAACTAAAACACATTTCAGAAGTTCAAAAAGCCTATCTTACATTTGGGGCTTATGATGTTATTGCAGAAATTCATGCTGCAACCCAAGAAGATTTTGAAAAAACAGTATTACATAAGATTCGACGTTTAGCAAGAGTGGTTAGCACTATGACTCTAAATGTAGTTAATCCCGAATGATTGTTATATAAGATAATTATTTTTTAATAAATTGGAAAAAATCAATTATACTGGAACTGCTTGGGTGATTAACCATAATAATCCTGAACCATTAGTGGAACACTCTTTGAAGAAATTACTAGAGTATGGAATAAAAAAAGAGGATATTGTGTTAACTGACGCCCCAGAAAATGTAAAGGTTGGTGCGATTGTTGTTGAAATTTGGCCTTATCATTTGGATGTTTGTCGAGTTAGAACGATTAGAAATGAGTCATTCATCAGTGGTTCTGTGATGACAATAGAACTGAAAACTGATGCTGAAGGAAAGTACATAGATTAATTTTGTCAAGAAGAAAAAGAAAAAACATAATTCTTGGAATTATTGTGGTGTTGATAATTAGTCTGGTAATAGGATATTATTATTCATCCGAACAGACAAGAATAAAGGGTTTTAATTTTGGAAGTAATCTGCAAGCGATTCAAGAAGATCTAAAAAAAATTGAAACTGACTTTCAATCAGAGATTATCTTATTTCATGAAGGTGAATCTAGTCTAGTGGAATTTTTGGAGTATTCTGATATGCATATTTCAAAAATAGAAGAATTAATTTTAAGATATGATTATTTAGAGACTCCTAATGCATTTACGCCCTCAGTTGACTTGTTCAAATTATCTTCCCAAAGTCAACTTGAAGCAGATAAAGAAACCATACAGTGGATTAAAAACAATGATGAGAGTGCAAAAATTAGATCAGATTCACTTTTTCAAGATGCATTTGAATTTGAATTAGCAGCATTGGCAAAATTTAACGCAGCGAAGGCTGGAATTGTACCATAACTTCTTTAATTAAGTAAATCTAATTTGTTTTGTTGAAAATATTCCTTTTGATGATTTTCCCTTTGATTGGATTTTCAAGTGCGTGGGGAGAAATTTCAATTCAAAATGATCAACAGTTTTTGGGGGATGATGGTTCCTTGCACATAGTTGGAGAAATAAAAAATAATTTTAATGCACCTATAAACCAAATAAAAATTGAGGCCATATTGTATTCCAATGGCATTTTAATTGATACGATAAAAACCTCGCCTATGCTAAATATAGTAATGCCTGAAATGAAAGACCCATTTGATATCATAATTACAGGAGATGTAGCAAGAGTAATTGATGAATATTCTCTTAGTGTAAGTTACAAAATTACAGAACCAAAAAGTCAGGTAATTGATATTACTACATCAGATTTTTCTCGTGATAATTTTGATAATTTATTGATTACTGGTACAGTTACCAATAGAGGAGAAATTACTGCAAATACTATTGTGGTAGTAGCTACGCTATATGATAAAAATGGGAATGTAGCAGCAGTTTCTAAAACACATGTTGAGCCAGATTACTTAAGAGTTAATGATGAATCATTCTTTTTTATTCCTATTCCAGATAAAATGCAGTCAGCCTTGATTGTAGACTTTACACTTGCAGCTGAATCAGAAGAGTATACGGCGGTGCCTGAATTTCCTTTGGGCTCAATGGTACTTCTAGCCACATCTGTATCAGCTTATGTTGTATTAACCAGATATTCAAGCAGAGTTATAGGAAACCTTGTTTCTGCAATAAATCCAAAGTAGATTCTAACTTTTCAAGTAAGGCTTTTTTTTCAAGCGATACAGGAATATCAAATTTTATTGGAAAAGTGATACTTAACATATCTTGATCAGTATGAGAAACTCGAATGCTGTGAAATTCATTTTTAGTCTTTAAAAGGAAATGTTTCCACTGAGATATTCGTTGTTTTATAGCATCTAACTTTTGTTCTAGCTCATCAATTTTTGTTTCCTTATCATTATCAAAAATTCTAAACTTTACCATTGGAACCATCAAAAATCCACCAAGAATTTTATCATGATTCTTATGCATTTGATCTATCAGTTCAAGTTCTTTTTCTTTGGGAAATAATTCCCCATAATCTGGGTCAAAATATCCTACAATATCTTTTTTGGAATCAAATATTCTAAAATATTCTTCGTCACGTTCAATTTTCCACATACAATATTGCTCCAAATAAAGAAATTTACAAGTTATGGTTCTTCTCAAAAAAAAATTAATGTTATATGTATCAGTATTAGAGTTATATTAAATGGCAATTTCTAAGAACACAAGAGATTTTCTAGATAGTTTAATAGACTATTACATTAGTGAAGCTGCATCATACAAACAAATTGCTGAAGAATATGTTCCAGAAATAGACTCAGTTATAGATACAGCATTTGGTATAATCGCAGGTTGTGTTTACTCTGGATTTTTACAAGCATATAAAAATCAAAAACTTTCTCCCAGTCTTGAAGATACTCAAGAATTTAACAAGATTCTAAAAGATAGAGCGCCTCTAATTAAAAAAGCCATGATGGAAGGGTCTCACAGTACAGATCTTAGAAATAAAATAGAAAAAACGAATTAATTCTTAAGAATAGTTTTTCCTAACTAAAATTAATAATTCCCATTCTAATTAGGTGTTCAACACCATCAAAGAATACTTTATCGCTGATTCTTTTTTCTGACCATAATAACGCTCTAGTTTTAAACCAATTAGGCATTGTTTCAAAATTGATTTCTTCTACAGATTCATCCAAGTCAAATGGAATGTATTCATATAGTAAGTGAGTGAAATCTTGATTTTGAGTTTCTGATTTGAGATATTCATCCCATTGAATATCTTTTGGTATTGATTTTTCTGCAATTACAAAACCGTTTTTGATTTCCATAAAGGGTTCAACGAATTCATGATCAAATTCAATTGGACCTTCAACAAAATTTTTCAAAGTATTTGAATACGCATTATCATCAATTTCGTTTTTAATCCACATTTTTGCTAGATCTCTTTGTAGATTAATTATTTTTGAATCAGCAAAATCTTCAGCAATATATCGAACTAATTTTTGCCCCACTGCATCTTCATAAGGTTTCATAACAGCAAAGTCCTTAGTTTGATAATCTGGACGTAATGTTAGTTTAAAATCATCGCAATATTGTGATTGAAAGTTTGTACCTATACAATTGTCGTATTCTTCTTCAATCTCATGAACTGCATTGTGAATTACAGATCTTGGGAATCCTTTGTATGATAATACAAAGTGTGAAAGTTCGTGAGTCAAGATCCAAGAAGGAAGAATTTGTTCATAACCTGAATCAAAATCAGAACAATGACACATAATTAGTAAATGGTTTGTTGTTCTATCATTTCCTGAATGAATGTATAAACCATCTACTTTGTTTGGTTGTAGAATTTTTTCGCCTAACTTACCATCATACACTAATATCAACAAATCAACGTCTTCATTTATCAGATACTCGCTGTATTCAAATTCTGTCATACAATATGGTTCATGAGAAATATTCTCTAATTGATATAGTTCAAAATATTTTGATGTGAGACTAGAATAAACTTCGTTTAAAATATCAGTTTGTTTACATTGATCTTCTTGTATGAATAATAGTTGCCATTCTAACAAAGTTGTTTCTGCACCATATGATTCACTCAGTATCAAAGGCTGGATCATTAGCATAGTAATTGCCATTAAACCAAAAGTTAGGCCAATGTTTCTTCTAATGTGGAAGTTATTGAGTTTCTCTAACCTATTCATCTAAAAACACCAACACTAATTCTGGATTGTAAGATTTTGCTTCTCTTGATGAGATATTTATTTGTCCCTCGGAATCTTCGTTATTTTTTATTATTAGCCATCCGAAATTTTCTTGAGTGAATTTATAATCCAAAATATCTGCAGTAACATCAAACTTTATCCAATAATCATCTACTAGATTAGAAATCCAAATTGAATCAGTTGGGTTGTTGTCAAAAATACCGCCTTCCCACTCTTGGCTGCAATCAACGCTTTGTACTGGACAGTTCCAAGTTACACCATTACTTTTGATTAAATTACTAACGGGAGCATTTATTCCAGTTCCTTCGTCCCAATGAGTTTGCAACCTATGAATACTGATGTACTGTCCATCTCCCCAATGCAGATTATTTTTTTCGACATAAAGTTTGATGGTTGCAGATTCCAAAGTTTTTTCAGAGCTAATAGTTTGAATATCATCAAGATCAAATGAAATTAAAGCTCTATTGTTAATCGGTCCTGCACCCAGGATTCTTAGAACTTGGTTAGAGCCCTCATTACTATTTTGAACGCCTTCTCTAATGAAACTGTCTTTTTCAGCATATAGTGTTACTTTGTTTCCTGATTCTACAAAGTGTTTTACTGGAGCACTTTTTACAAGTTTAAGATTTGAAAAATCTTCGTTCCTCAATGTTTGGTGAGTTGTAGACAAATCTATTCCTTGCTGAACTAGGATTTGATTAAAACCACTTTCTGCATCAGTGGTATAACACAAACCATTTTCACAGATATTAGTTGTAACTGACTTTTCAGATTCTGAAAAAATATTTTGAATTTCATCATCTAACATCAAAAATGTAATTGCGGAAAACGCAATAGCAATAATTACAAGTAAGCTAAGAGTACTTCGTCCTAAAATTTCATCTTGTTTAATTTGACTCAATTTAACCCAGAACCCCCTGTTCTTCTATCAAAAAGAATGCATTTGCTGAACCATAACCTGATGAATAATCATATCCATTTTGAAATGAAAATAATGAGGAATCAGTATTTTGTTGAATCTTTGTCAATAATTCATTTGGAGAAATATCTGGGTAAGTTTGAAGAATTAATGCAGCCAAGCCTGCAACATACGGAGCTGTAGCAGATGTGCCGTAGAATGGGTCTCCATTGAATGCTAATGTTGTTACGCCATCAGGTCCTACAACATGAGGAGCTAATTTACCATTATTTGTTGGACCTTGTGAGCTAAATGGTTCTAAGACGCCATCTAGATGATTTATAGCTCCCACTACGATTGCACCATCAGCATCTGCTGGAACTGATACACTGCTATAAGAAATGGGATGCTCAATCTCGTCATTGATTGAAAATATTTCGAGTGTTGCAGATGGTCGTTGTGAAACTTTGGACATATCTCCAGAATACAAGACACCGAGAGAATAGATACCCTCAATCTCTGGTATATGATGAATGTATTCGAAAGGTGTATCTGATTTGGTGAGTTGTTCATTAGCAGAGAAATCAACAATCTGGCCTAGTGGATCAACTAGTACAAGCTCAAAGTCAGCTACATCACCATTTCCTACATCCCACATCAGATGTGCAATAATGGGTTTTTCTTCTTCAATTCGTTCTTCAGTAACTGTAAAGGATAATCCTTCATCTGAATCAGAATAATCATGCCAATTATTGAAGTTAGAATCTACAAAGAGTCCTTGCCAATGCTTGGTTGCAAAGTTACCTGCTGGAACTACAAACACAATACCATTATCTACTGCTTCTTCAATTTTTTTGGTAATGTGACTTGTACCATCAGTTGGGAAGTTAGGCCATCCAGCAGACATTACAATAATGTCAACTTGTTGTGAAATTGCTTCGTCAACTGCTGCTGTAAATTCAATATCAGTTTCCATAGAATACAAGTAAAGTTCTATATCTGGTGCAACATCTGTGAGAATTTCTGCAACTGCTGTTCCATGTACTGCTTCACCTCCATTTCCTTGGATTGGTAGGAATCCTATTCCATGTCTAAAAGATTTTACTTGAACTACATTGTCTGAAATTTTTTCGTTATCATTAAATGCAAGATCAAGCACAGCGGCTTTGACACCTTCACCTGTGATTCCTGCAAATTGAGCTAAATCCGCATTAATGAAGTATACCCCCTCTGACAATTCTTCATAGAATTGTACTGCTGAGAAAGGTGGTCTAATTTTATCAATACCATTAATTGAGTACAGTTTTGGAAGATCACTTATCTTAATTGTTAGTTGAACGTGTTTTTTATTTTTTACATCGATAGTTCCAAGTGAGCTTAAATAATCTACAATCTCTGAATCATCATCAGAAAGTTTGATTACAATTTTTGTTTTGCCATCTTTGAAATCAAATCCTAATTTTATAGCATCTCTTTGTGGATTATCACTTTTTGCTAGACTGTGAACTTTTGAGTCAAGTTTGTGTTTGAAGGCCTTTTCTTTAACTGTCATCTCATGTTTAATTTTTAATTTTGTTTCTTTGATTTCGTCTTTTAGTATTTGTTTGAACTCTTTGTCATATTCGGGATTTTCTTTTAATTTCTTGATTACATCTTTGATTTCATTAACAAGATTCTTGATTTTTTGTTTCTCTATACCGTTAAAGTATTTCTTGAAATTATTAAGATCCTTTTTAATTTCTTTGAGTTCGTTAAGTTTTTCTTTTAGTTCATTTTTGTCTCTAATTTCCTCTCTCTGTTTTTTGATTTTTATTATTTTCAATTTTTTTTCTGTCTCATCATCGTCAACACATTTTCCGACTGTATCTCCATGAGATTTATGAGCTATCAAGGCACTTGGCCCAATCATTATTTCGTGGTAATTAGATGGATTTCCAGGTGGGAAATGACATACCAATGTAGTTGCTTCCTCAACAATTGCATCTATGGTAATTGTAATTGACATTGTGCTGGTGTTAAAGTCAGAATCTGAAACTGTTGCAGTAATAGTATGTGTGCCAACTGATAGAGTAGACATGGAAAATGAGCTACCAGCTCCAATTGACCCATCAATATCTGAAGTCCATGATATCAAGTTTGAAAGGCTGCCGTCTTCAGGATCTGTAGCTGAGGCTGAAAATGTAAGAGAGGAACCGCCTATAGAAACAAAACTATCTACTGGTTCTGTAATTGATAATGTTGGAGATCCAATAGGATTTACTGTAACTAAATGAGTAAGAGTAGCTGTATTACCAAATGAATCTGTAACTGATGCAGTTATCATATGAGCACCAATTGAGAGAGTTGAAGTTGTAAATGTGCTAGTAGCACCTATAGCGCCATCAAGATCTGAAATCCAAGACAGTGATGCGTCTAGGTTACCATCTTCTACATCATTTGCGGTACCGGTAAATGTGACAGATGTTCCACTGATAAAGCTGGATCCATTAGATGGTGCTGAAATTGCAACAGTTGGAGGAGAATCTATTGGAGGTGTAATTGTAACTAAAACAGTATCAGAAACGGTGTTTCCTCCTGAGTCAGTAACTGATGCAGTAATAGTATGATTACCAAGTGATAGAGTCGCGGTATTGAATGAAGGACCACCTACTCCTAATACACCATCAAGATCTGAGTTCCATGAAATGAAAAAGTGTAAGGGGCCATCTTCGGTATCAATGGAAGATCCTACAAAGTTAACCATGGTTCCGCTAACATAGCTTGTGCCATCAGGTGGTGAAGATATATTCATTGATGGAGGATTGTCAACACCAAAAGGTCCTTCAAATCGTAAGATCTCATTTGTATTTTGACTGGTAACATAGAGATTATCATCAGGACCAAAAACTAAACCTTGAGGAGAACTTATGCCTCCCATACCACCAGAAACAAAGCGATCAATTTTTACTCCCGTTGCACCGTCGTATCTCTCTACATGACTATGTTGATTATCAGTTCCGTAGAGGTGTCCATCAGGACCAAAAACTATGTCTTTTGCATTATGTAGTCCACTACTAACAAAAGCATCTATGAAGGAACCACTGATACCGTCGTAGCGTAAAACTTGATCAGTGTTTTGACTTGCAACATAGAGGTTTCCATCTGGACCAAATTCTAAACCTTGAGGAGCATCCAATCCTCCACTACCTGCAGAAATAAAAATATCGATGAAGGAACCACTGATACCGTCGTAGCGTGTTACCTCATCGCTGAAATAACTGGTAACGTACAGATTTCCATCAGGACCAAAAATAGATTCTTGTGGAAAGCTTAATCCGGCACTAACAAAAACATCGATGAATGCACCACTAGTACCATTGTATCGTAAAACTTCATGAGTATTTTGACTGGTAACGTAAAGATTTCCATCAGGACCAAAAACTAAACCTTGAGGGCGGTCAAGACCACCACTACCACTTGCAACAAAGGTGTCTATGAATGCCCCAGTTGTTCCATCGTATCTTTTTACTTTATCATTTAGATAACTAAGAACATAGAGATTTCCATCAGGACCAAATACCAAATTTTTTGGCAGGTCAAGACCTCCACTGCCTGCAGAAACAAAAGCATCAATGAAAGTACTAGATCCAGTTGCAAATGCAGGGGTGCTAAAAGCAGTAAATGATGAACTAACAAGAGTAATTGCTAGGAATATTATCATTACTTTAGTTACACTACCGTTCTGTACCATGTTTGAAACTAAAATGAATAGGACAGTATGCTACATCATATTGTGTTTGTAATTGATTACATACCGGAGATAATATCAAAAAATATGCTCAAATTAGGAGAATTTGTGCCTAAATCGCTAGCTGGGGAAAATATCATATTGAATTGCTGAAAAGGGCGATCTAATTTTATCAATTCCATTAATTGAACGTAGTTTTGAGAGATCACTCAGATTAATTGTTAGTTGAACATGTTTACCATTTTTTACATCAATTTTAGCAAACGAGTCTAATATATCGAAAACTTTTGAATTTGCATCAGATAGTTTTATTACAATTTTTATTTTTCCGTTTTTGAACTGGAGCCCTAATTTTTTAGCATCGATTTTCGGATTATCACTTTTTGAAAGAGAATTAATTTTTGGATCAACCTTGTTCTTTGATAGTTTTTCCTGAGTAGTCATCTCATTTTTGATTTTTAATTTAATTTCCTTCATTTCTTGTTTAAGCAGTCTTTTGAATTCCTTGTCATATTCAGGGTTTTCATTTAATTTTTTGATGATTTCTTTAATTTCACTGACAAGAGTTTTGATTTTTTGCTTCTCTTCATCATTTAATTTCTTCTTAAAACTATTGAAATCTTTTTTAATTTCGTTGAGAGTTTGTCTTTTTTCATGTAACTCATTTTTATTTCTTATTTCTTCTCGTTGTTTTTTTATTTTCTCAATCAGTTCTTCATCATCATTACTGTTATTATTGGGAACAACAGAAATTAAGTCTTGATACCTTAAGATCTCATTAGTTCCTCTACTTATAACGTAGAAATTTCCATCAGGACCAAATAGTAAAGCTTGGGTGACATCCAATCCTCCACTACCTGAAGAAACAAAATCATCGATGAATGTCCCAGTTGTGCCGTTGTATCGTAGTACCTCGTCGCTGGTTTCACTCCCAACATAAAGATTGAAATCAGAATCAAATAGCAAACCTCTAGGTGCTGCTAGGCCTCCACTACCTGCAGAAACAAAATCATCGATGAATGTCCCTGTTGTGCCGTTGTATCGTAGTATCTCATTCGTGTTTTTACTACCAACGTATAGATTTCCATCAGGACCAAATACCAAACCTTGTGGTCTATTCAATCCTCCACTGCCTGAAGAAATAAAATCATCGATGAAGGCACCTGTTGTACCATTGTATCGTAGTACCTCACTGGTAGGTACGCTTCCAACGTATAGATTTCCATCAGGACCAAATACCAAACCTTGTGGTCTATTCAATCCTCCACTGCCTGAAGAAACAAAATCATCGATGAATGTGCCTGTTGTACCGTTGTATCGTAGTATCTCGTCGCTATCTCTACTGCTTACATACAGGTGTCCATCAAGACCAAATAGTAATCCGCGTGGTTTATTCAATCCACCACTACCTGAAAAAACAAAATCATCGATGAATGTCCCTGTTGTGCCGTTGTATCGCAGTACCTCATCGGTGTTTCTGCTTGTAACGTAAAGATGCCCATCAGGACCAAATACCATTCCCATAGGAAAGTTCAATCCTCCACTACCTGAAGAAACAAAATCATCGATTAAGACACCTGATCCTGTAGCTAATCCAACATGGTTTAAACCAACTATAGGCGAGCCAACCAAAACAATCGCTAGCAACATTACTTGTATTCTAAATACCGACCCTACTCTTCCCAATGCAATAACCAAATTATATGGAAAAACATGACTAATCAGCCAGTGTTTGTAATTGATTACAAACTTTTTCTTAAATCACAAAAACACGCACAAAAATTGAAGAGTTGAGTTGGTTGGATAAGATACGTAAGGTATCGGAATTGGAAAAATGTGCATATAAAATGGAGGGATTGGTCTGAGGCTTAAAACCAAGTTTTCCTTAGAGATAATTTTGCTGGTAGGGTTAATTGGCATGGTTTCAGCCATAGCAATTTCAAATACAATTACTGTGCAGGAAAGCTTCCTTGATTTAAGTGCAGAAACATTACCCACATGGGATGCCCTAAAAGATATGAGATTAGCAGTCTCACTAGTATCATCTGCTACTGTAGATATTTTACTGGTACAAGATGATCTACTTGATGAAGAAATCTCTGAGGAATTATTTGTTTTAGAAGAACAATTAGAATATGAAGTGTTTGAGATAGAAACTGCAAAATCATTATTCACAGAAGCTTTTACAAGATATACAATTCTAATGAAAGAAAATTTTCCTGAAAACAATGTTTTTCGTGAAGATATTTCCAAAAACTGGAATGATATGATTATCACATCAAACAAAATGATATTCTTGGCAGCACGTGGAGGGGATACAAATGATATATTAGAATTAAAAAACCAATTTGTGGGAAGTGAAGTAGAACTAAACAAAGCAATTCTTTCAGCAATGTCATTTATTGAGCCCTTTATAGAAAACAGACAGCAAACAATTGAGACACTTGTGGAGAATACAACTCTTCAAATCATCATCGCACTAAATATTTTCATTGTATCATCGTTAGCAATCAAATATATTATTACAAAATCAATTTCTCGTCCACTACTCAAACTTAGAAAAACTACCCATAAAATTGCTGAGGGGGAATTTATCAAAGCAGGGATTAAAGGAAATGATGAAATCTCTGATCTTGGAAGGGATATTGATAGAATGTCTGGAGAGTTAGAAAAATTGAATAAGGAAATTATAATGTCAGAAAGATTATCATCTATTGGAAACTTATCTAGCCGAATGGCCCATGATCTTAGAAATCCACTTTCTGTAATTAAAAATTCAATGGAGATTTTGAAACTAAGATTAAATGACAACATGGATGAAAGGGTTAATCATCAATTATCGATGGTAGGAAGAGCAGTATCTAGAATGTCTCACCAAATTGAAGATGTTCTTGACTTTGTAAACATTGCAGAGCTCAAAGTACAATCAAGCTCAATTATTACTATACTAGAATCTGCATTATTGAGTACAGACATTCCAACATCTGTAAAAGTCAATTTGCCTAAAAATTCTGCAACTGCACTATGTGACCCTTATAGATTGGAAGTTGTTTTTTCTAATCTATTAAAAAATGCCTGTCAGGCAGTTAACAACAATGGAGAAATTACTATTAGAATAATTGATAAAAACGATGATGTTTTCATTGAGATAGAAGATTCAGGTCAAGGCGTTTTAGAAACTAATATCGATAAGATATTTGAGCCACTATTTACTACAAAACAAACTGGAACTGGCTTGGGGCTAGCCAGCTGTAAAAGTATCGTAGAAAAACATGGAGGAACATTGTCTGTCAGAAATAATCCTACTGTGTTTACTGTTCAAATACCAAAAGTGCCTAAAAAGAGTCCTCAGAGAAAAAATCTGTTAGAAAAATCTCTTCTTAACGAATAAAATTCTCCAAAAAGTTCGTTCGTTCTACCCACACATGGGCAGATATGTAATAAATCACTCATTATTTTGATATGGAGAACCAAGAGCTGATCTTACCTGAAGAAGAGATAGTAATGCCACTTCTTGAAGATTATGGAATTACTAAGGAAGAGGCAAGGTTCTATGTTGGTTTATTGAGAATAGGAACAGGCAAGGTTAGTGAAATTAGCCACTATACAAATACAGACAGAGTAAAAGGATACAAAATTTTAGAAAATCTACGAAATCAAGGTTTTGTAACATCAACACTTTCATCACCAATTCTGTTTTCAGCAAATGATCCAAAGACAACATTTGATGAATTACTAAAAAAGAGAAAATCTGGAATTCAAAGATTAGAGAGAAATCAGCCTAGATTAATAGAGAATTTAGAAAAATTAAAAGGCCATACTGTAGAAACTAATCTTCCAAAACTATCAGTAATTTCTGGCAGAGATAATATTTACAATGAGATAAAAAAAATCATTGATGATACAAAAGATGAGTTGTATTTAGTGACATCAACTTCTGATTTGATTAGAATGTATTACACAGACATTCCTGAAACAATTAAAAAAGCTCTAAAAAGGAATGTTGAGATTAAACTTATGACAGAATTTGAAGTTTCTGAAAAAACGGATTGTGTAAAAAATCTTGGATTAGATCATTTCAAAGTTGCAAAACTACCGTCACAGGGAAGAATTGTTTGTAATTCTTCACAAATTATAATGTCTGGATATACTTCAAAGACGTCAAGGATCCATGCAGCTGATGATTCTGCGCTTATTACTAATTCAGATGAGATTACAGGAAATATGCAAAGCCTATGTCGATTTATGTGGAAAATGGGAGCGGAGATAAAAATTGATAAAAGGAGCTCATCCGCTAGTGATTCAAAGAGGAACAAGACCAGGATTCTAAAAAATGCAACAGCACTAGTAGTTGATGATGATCCTGATGCAGTAGAGATGTTTTCTGATTACTTGGAAAACAAAGGAGTCAATGTCATAGGTAAAGCTAAAGATGGCAAAGAAGGTTTTGAGCTATACAAGAAATTAAAGCCAGATGTAATATTTTTAGATGTAATAATGCCAAAATTTGATGGATTCTACACATTAGAGAAGATAAGAGAGATAGATTCAAATGCTAAAATTATTATGGTAACAGCTGATTTTTCACCATCAACTAAGAAGAAGCTAAAAGAGATGAAGGCAACAGATATTATTTACAAACCCTATGATGGAAGAGCCATAGATCGAGTAATTTAGAGAGAAATCAATTAAAAGATTTTCAAAAAAGTTCTAGTCAGTATTTTGCTTCTAAGGATGATGCTAAAACATCAATGGCATTAGATAATTTATGAACATCATTATCTTTACTTAGATAATGTAATTCATATTTGATAGTTTTTAGAGCATTAATTTCATTAGGTTTTTGAGAAGAACTATTTTCTTGATACTGGAACTCTTTTAGGAATTGACGGACATCTTCTATTTGCAACTCTTGATATTCGAGTTCTCTCTCTACTAATGAACAGTTATCTTCTAATTTCTTTAACTTTGATTTGGAATTTCTTTTACCTAACAGTAGTTGGTTAAGCATAGAGGTTATTGCAGGGATATCCATTGTGATAAGAGAATTCTTGTCAGGAATAATTTTTTCTAATTTTTGAGATTGTAACATTTCAACTTCTTTATCAAATTTATCGTGTAATTTCTTGATATTTTTAATTTCTTCATTATGTTGTTCAATTTTCATATTAGTATATCTTATGTACTGTCCTGTGTTACCTGCTGCATCTAATGCCCAACGTATAGACTTCATTGCTTGCAACCAACCTGTTTTTTTTTCTTTTTGTTGTAGTTTTATTCTATTTTCAAACGTTACAGTTTCTGTATCATTTAATCGAAATCCGAGTGAAACAGAACGTTGTGGAGCATTCATTACATCTCTTATTTCGGATTTGTTCCCAATCTCTGCAATATAGGTAGAATCGTCTTTTGAAATTACTCTATCCTCTTTACGATTAAGATACTTTCGCGTATAAATCAGAATATAGCTAAAGCGGAAACTCATAAAATTCAATGTATGTAATTAATGACAAACACTGATTTTGTTCAAATGCACAGCAAGTCATTTAGAACATGGTAGTGAATTTGCTTTGATTTAGCTACCACTAAAGATAAATGAGAATAATCAAAGAATCGAATCATGGGTGAAATAACTGATTATGTAATTCAGCAAATTGTAGATAATGGTCAGGTTGTGCAAATGGCTCTTGCAGAAGATGTTCATACTGAACCTATTTCTCAAAAACAATTGATTATGGAATCTGTTGCAAAAAAATTAGACCCTGAAATGAAAGAACAAATTACTCCAATATTAGAGGCAATACTTCAAGCCCAACCTACAATCAAAGTGAAAAGTTACCAGCACACTACAATAACTATCACTATGCCAAAAAATAGATACGAAAGAATGGGAAGGCCTCAAGTTGGAGAAAAACTTGAAATAAATATCAAGAAAATTTCTTAGAGTTGTTTTTCTATCTCAGAAATAGATTCTAAAGGTAAAGAACAGCTAAAGTTTTTACAAACAAAGACAGTTGTTTTTTTAATTTGAAAGTTCTTTCCTGTAAAGAATGGTATGTGATTCAAATTTTTCATTTGGTTTTCATTTTGAACACAAACTATAATTGATTCGGGAAGAAACTTTGCTGTCAAATATTTCATAATTTCAGAATTAATAGGATTTAAGATAGTTATCTCAAGTGGTTTTTCTAAATACATAAAAATTGTATTTAGTAAATGCCCAAATCCAAAAGGATTTTCTGCTGCCAAAGAGGCTTGAGATTCCATTATCTTCAAAGAAATATCTAAGAATTTTTTTTCTTGAGTTAAATGATACATTCGTAAAAGACAGTTGGCTGCCACAGAATTTCCAGATGGCATTGAAAGATCATAATTGCTTTTTGGACGAATAATCAATTGTTCATGGTTATCAGATGTCATGAAGAAGTTACTATGCTCAGAATCCCAGAAATGGTCTATCAGATAATTTCCTAAAGTTTTAGCAGTTTCAAGATATTTTAGTTCAGGATTTATTTCAAATACATCAAGGATTGCACTGATAAGGTATGAATAATCTTCAAGATATCCCTGAATTTTTGCAGTCCCATTTTTGTAGGTTCGTAAGAGTTTTCCATTTTGAATTAATTTGCTTTCAATAAAGGAAAGGCCTTTTTCAGCAGCATTTAGAAATGATTTTTCGCCTGAAACTCTATACCCTTTGGCAAAGGCACTAATCATTAGGGCATTCCATGAAGTGAGAATTTTATCATCTAATCCAGGTGGAATTCGTTTGGATCTTACCTCTAGAAGTTTATGTATGCAGAAATCTAAGATTTTTTTTACTTCGTCTTCTGTTTTACCAAATTTGAAGGCAATTGAGGAAAGTGCTAGATTATTACACAATATTGTTTTTCCCTCGAAATTGCCGCCATCAGTAACGTCATAAAATAAGCAAAAGATGTCGGCATCATTTCCCAAAATTTCTTGAATTTCATTTTTTCTCCAAACATAGAATTTGCCCTCTTCTCCTTCCGAATCTGCATCTTTTGCAGAGTAAAATCCTCCCTCATCAGAAGTCATTTCACGTAAAACAAAGTTCAGAGTTTTAGCGATAACTGAAAGATAGAAGGTGTCTTTTGTGATTTGATATGCTTCGGCATAAACAATAGGAATCAAGGCATTATCGTAAAGCATTTTTTCAAAATGTGGAACAAGCCATCTGGAGTCAGTAGAATAACGATGAAAACCGCCACCAAGTTGATCAAAAATTCCCCCCTGAGCCATTTTTTTTAATGTTTTTAGTGCAAATTCTTGGAATTTAGAAATGCCAGATAATTTTGCATATCGAAGTATAAAAGAAATATTTGCAGAATTTGGAAATTTCGGAGCACTTCCAAAACCGCCATGCACTTGATCTCCTAATTGCATTAGATTCATTGCAGCCTCATCAAGAATTGATTTTTCAAGCTTTGATGGGGCAGTTACAGATTCTGTTTTTTGTAGATTAGTTACAAAGTTTTCAGCTTTCTTTTTGATGTCTTGTGGTTTTTCTTTCCATGATTGTGAAAGCTGTCTTAGTAGACTTGGAAAACCTGGTCTTCCATATGAATCCAATATAGGAAAGTATGTTCCAACATAGAATGGCTTTTGATCAGGTGTAAGAAAAACGCTTAATGGCCAACCACCTTGACCAGTTACCATCTGACAAACTTTTTGATAAATGTCATCAATGTCTGGTCTTTCCTCTCGGTCTACTTTGATATTAATAAAATTCTCATTCATAATATTTGCAATGTCCTCATTTTCAAAAGATTCATGTGCCATTACATGACACCAGTGGCAGGAACTATATCCTATACTCAAGAATATGGGTTTATTTTCTTCTTTTGCCTTTTTTAGAGCAGTTTCATTCCATGTATGCCAATGAACTGGATTTTTTGCATGTTGTAGTAAATATGGGCTAGTCTCACGAATAAGGCTATTTTCAGACATAATAATAATAATAAAAGTGAATATCTATTTGTATTTACTTCCTAAACATCTCAAAAAATTAGAACAAATTTGATTTTTTGTAAAAATTTGAAATTACAAAAAAATGTCTGTTGTAAAAAACAAACATTAAGAGAAATGCCATAACAGGTATGATATTGTGAGGTAATGAGATGCCACTAAACATATTGATCGCAGAAGATGAGGAAGATATTGCAGAGCAATACAAAATGGGATTTGAAGATAGAGGTCATAAAGTAAAGATTACCTATAACGGCATTGAATGTATCAATGAATATCGAAGAGCCCGTCAAACGTTAGATGACGAGGATCCAATAATTTATGATGCAGTAATAATTGATCACAACATGCCGTTAAAGAATGGTGCCATTCTAGCTGAAGAAATTAGAGAGATTAATCCAGAACAGACTATAGTTTTTGCAACTGCATATGGCAATCAACTAATCACAGGTCTAGATAGTTTTGAAGACGTAGATATTGTGGCCAAACCTTTGTTAATAAGTAATCTCATTAAGCTTGTAGAAGAAAGATTTTATGACAAAGTTTTAGTCTAAAATTAGATTCCTTCTCTGCCTTCTTCAGTTTCATAAATAGATACATTAATTCTAGCTAGCAATTTCATTTTTGATTTGTGAGCCTTTTTGCTATGACTGTAATCCTTTTTTTCTACTAATATTTGAAGGCGTTTTAGCTGATTAATTGTTAATTCCTTTAACCCCTTTTTTGAAACAATGTCAAGTAATTTGACTCTCTCTAAATCATCAGGGGTAAAGTTTTTAGCCATTATTTCATAATGGTTTAATTTCACTATAATCGTTATTCTTGATTAATCAAGGAATGTAAAAATACGGATTTAGAATTGAGGTTGATATGGCAAAAAAAATGAAGGCGATGGTTTTATCAGAATTGGCTCCAATTGAGACTAAGCCATTAAAGCTTACACAAATTGATAGACATGAAATTCAAAGACCAAATGAAATTTTGATTAAAATTGAAGCATGTGGAGTATGCCATTCTCAATTACACGCAATTGAAGGAGATTGGAAAGAATTAGGGATCCCGCCTAGACTTCCTACTGTACCAGGACATGAAGTAGTTGGAAAAATAATTGAAATTGGCAAAAATGTTACTAAATTCAAAGTTGGGGACAGGGCTGGAATAACACCATTGCTTGAATCATGTATGAAATGTCAATACTGTAAGGAAGGAAAAGAATACCTGTGTGAATCAATGGAGGTTTTAGGCGAGTCTCTTAAAGGTGGATATGCAGAATACATTACAGTTACAGAAGATTTTGCTACAAAAATTCCAGATACAATGAAACCAGAATATGCAGCACCTCTATTTTGTGCAGGAATAACTGCATACAAAGCAGTAAAGTCAAGTGAGCCATCAAAGAATAAAAAAATTGGAATATTTGGAATAGGAGGAGTGGGACACTTGGCAGTTCAATTTGCAAAATTAGAAGGAGCAGATGTTATTGCTATTTCAAGAAATGCTAAACATTTGAAAGTTGCAAAAAAATTAGGTGCATCAATTACAATTACTTTTAATCAAGATCAAGAAGTTGTCTTAAAAGAATTAAAAGAAAAAATTGGTTTGCTGGATGCAGCAATAGTTTTTGCTCCAGCAGATATTGTAACAAATACTGCAATTAAGGCAATAAAGAAAGGAGGACTAGTTGTAATTGCAACAATTGGAGAGATTTCAAATTTTGTTGCATTTGAAGAAAAAACAATTCGTGGAACTTTGATCGGATCCAGAAATGATATGAAAGAGGTAATAAAAATTGCAGATGAAAAAAATCTAAAAGTTGTTTCAGAAGTTTATCCACTTGAACAAGCCAACGAAGTTCTAGCGAAACTTAAAACTTCAGAAATAGAGGCAAGAGCAGTTTTAGTTCCTTAGATTAAGAAAAAACTTACTCAGGCGGATTATCGATTAGAAAGTCTTTTTGCTTTAATAAATTTCCAAATCCTTTTTGTCATTTCACTTGGGGTGATTTCATCTTTACCAAAAACTTGTTCGACAGTTTCTGTTCTGCCAGAAAAGCTTATCGCGTACCCACCAAAAGGCTTATTCTTTCCTTTAGATTTAGACTTTGATTTTTTCTTAGACCCTGATTTGGATTTTGTAGATCTTCTTTTCGTAGTTCTCTTTTTTGGTTTTCTTTTTGCAGCCAAATTCTTCTATGGTCAGATGCAATTGGTTGATTATAATATTTGCGAAGCAAGATAGTCATAAATCGCAAATTTGGGCATGAGGTTTAGAATGGGTATGTTCTTAATGCGATGGGAGAGTGTGATGATGTAATAGAACATAATGTTTTAGCATTAGAAATTGAACCTGATAATATGATTTACTAAAAAGTAGGCTTTCACTCTTGCCCAGATTGGATTATTAGATGAAGTAGGAGTACTTTGAACTTGCCAAACAAATGAAATCAGAATAAATTTTTAGTCTTAAATAAAAGACAGTTGTTCTTTGAATCGTGAATTGTAGAAGGTGTCATCATACTGATCAAGCCCATACCGATTCTAATGAAAGTACCTCTATACTAAAGCTAGGCAGATGTCAAATTCCTCATTGTACTTGTGTACAGTATCTTGACGCCATGAAAAAAATTGATGAGGATTTATTGTAAGTAAATAGTTCATATAGTAAACAAAATGAATTAATTTTAATATGAAAAAACATTCTCCTTCTGATAAAATGAGAGAAGATTTGGATAATCTATTAGCTAAAATTAACGCATTAGAGGTTTCAGCTCCTGATGAGTATCAAAAAGGAATTGTAAAGGTTTTACGAGTTTTAGTAGAAGGTCAGAAGCATTCAATATCTGAATTTGAACATCTAAAAAAAGCAATTGATCTAGTTACTCTACAGCTTTTTGATGTTCAAAATAAAATTAATTCATGATTTTAGCCTAGTGTCACTTATACCACATCCAACACATTTCATTAAAATAGAATTTTCTAGTTCTTTTTCCTTTTTCATCTCAGAACCACAGCAAGGACATTTCATAGGGTATTGTAAATTAAATCATAAAACATTATTTAATCTTCCATATTACAAATTGGTTTGTAATGTGAAATAGTTTTAGTTACAATTCTTTGTCTGTCTTTTTTATCTGAATTTGGCATTAGGTATATTGAAAGATACAGATTTTCTTTAGAGCCAGCACGAGTCAGCCAACATTTGAATTTGTCATTTTTTGTGAAAAAATCATTTTTATTAGTTTTTTCTGTTTGCTGTACGTAAATGACATTAAAGGTATCTTTTTCACGAGCAAGTATTACGAAGATTACTTCATCCATTGGAGGCCCCCACTCTGCTAGTTTTATTGGTCCTAAAAACTCGTAATGAAGAATTTGTATCGTCATACAAATACTAAAAGTACCAGTCTTTTCTTTTTTTTGCTAGATCTGGCCAGTTTGAAGCATTAGGTAGACCTTGTTGCTGTGCATAATGCACACAAAACCGGTTAACAACAGACCTGAGAGAGCAATATCAACAAATGAAAACAACTACCCTAAAACCAAAAGAACTGAAAACCAGTCACAAAGCAGTTGCTCCAGTTATTGCAACTCTTTTGATGGTAGCAATCGCAGTTGTGGGAGGTACAATCATCTTTGTGTTTGCACAAGGATTCTTTAGTTCCTCACAAATCAGCGGTACGCCACAAATAGAAGCAGTCAGGATTGAAGGTTACGATGCAAGAGCAGTACCAAATCTGCAAATGCATGATGGTAATCCCATGGTAGCAACGTCGGGAAATACTCCTGATTCAAAACTTGAAGCTGATGAGAGAGTTGCCGTTTACGTAACTAACAACAGTGTACAAAAAATAGTACTTGGTGAAATTTGGCTAGGAGGCTTCCAATACACATACAAAAATGTGTTTGTAGCAGGATTAGGTAATTATGATACCGTCCTTGCTGGAGAACTTCTTTCAACCGAATATACAGTACTAACTGGTACAAATGGTGGAGATCAGCTATTAGATCAATCTGCTGGAGAAATTGAAGCAGGACAAACTGCAACCATCATACTGGATCTTGAAAGCGACTTAAGAATAGGACGCTCTTCACAGTTCAAACTAAAAACCTCTGGCGGTAATGTGTTTGTAGGAACACTTTCTGTTGGACAACAAAGTGGTTAATTCCACTCCCTTTTTTTCCTTTTATGGAGGCAAACAAAAAAATGAAAACTAAATACCTTCCAATTGTTTTGTTTGTTGCAGCAATCTTATTGCCAGCTAATATAGTACCAGCCTTTTCACAAACTATTCTTGATAATTATCTTGTGGAGATATCACTTTCACCTTCACATGTTGATGAACTTAATTCTTCACATTTAGTAGGATATGTGAATTTAGTAAACAAAAATGGATTAGCGCTAAAGGCACCGCAAGATATTGCAATAGGATTAGAATCCGATGATCCATCAATTGCATCAGTACCATCTGCAGTTACGATAAAAAAAGGCCATAACTTTGGAATTTTTGAAATTCAAACTGGCGATAAAAATGGTGAAACCATAATTTCTACAATGTTTAATGATAAAATTGATTTTGAAAAATTCAAAGTAGGTAGTTTAGATAATTCGATGCCCGATGACATTCGTTTGAAATTGAGCCTCCCAACAAATAACATGCATGTAAACTCTGAAATGCCTTTTTCAGTATATTTGCAAGCAGGAGATGGTAATATTATTCGAGCCCCATATGATATCAATGTTGATTTAGAATATGAGAGTTCGTTGCTTTTTACAAATGTAGATAATTTGAAAATTGAGGCGGGAAAATATTATGCGTGGGGAGTCATCAACACAAATGATGAAGTTGGAAACGGTTTTCTTCGTGCATCATTTGAACGATTTGGAATAGATGTTGCAGAAAATATCGAAATTACATCTTCCTTACCTGTTGCACTTAGCATAGAGGTGTTTCCAAAACAAATATCATCTGATGCTGAAAGAACAATTGATGTTTTTGTGAGTTTAGTAGACTCTGATGGACTACCTGCTGTAACGCCAGAAGATATTCCAATAGAACTTTTCTCAGATGATAACAATGTTGGAAGTAAGTTAGATGATAGAATGAAAGCCGGAAATGTTGTAATAAAAAAAGGTGAATTTGGGTATCATTTTAGAGAAAAAATGAATCTTGCAGGGTTTGAAAATAATGAAATACTTCTAGGAGCTAGTGCTGAAGATTTAGGAATTGCATTAGCTTATTTTGAAACTGTAGAATCATTAAACATAGATAATCCAATAATAGGAGATCGTGCCCTTAATCTTTTTGTTTTACCACAAATGCCAAGTAACACAACAGCACTAATGGTTTACCAGCTTACCGCGGTAGGAGCTGGGGAATGTATAGTCCTAGAAGTAAATGAGGAAGGTGAGATAGAAGAATTAGAAGAAGGTGAAATAGAATGTCTACCAGGACAAGATACAGAAGACAAACATACTATTGAAAAAATTGATAAAGATGAACTATATCCAATTCAAACAAATGAAAATTTCAAAGCGGAGGGCTTGATTGATAAAATAAATATTATTTCTAGTGATGATTCATTAATCAAAGTGATAGAATTTGGAAATATTCAAAGTTCACATTCTTATGGTACTGCAATTATTTCAAGTGGAGAAAGAATTGGTGTTGTTACCCTAGCAGTTACATTGAAGGGATTTGGTGCAGGAACAACTACAACAGAAGTTGTTGATGTATTCAAACATGTTAATACAAAGATTTTTTCTCCAACTGGAGAAGATAACATTGTAGTGGACAAAAATGGTTATTTTGATTTATTTATAATTGCACTTGATGGAAAACAACGACCAAAAATTTTAGATGAAGATGCAAAGTATATCTTAAGTCCAGTAAATGAGATTATTAAAATTCAAAAGAATCATGCTTTTGCTAGTGCTAATTTTCATAGTGACTCTTTTAATATTGGAGATGATGATAAAATAGTAGTTAATGCTGTTCCTATAGGTATTGAGGCTGATTTGAAGTTAGAGTCATCTACCATTTTTGATAGTCAGATTTCATCAAGTATAGAAGTAATACTACCTTTTGAAAACTTGGATGCACAAAGTGAAGTTCCGTATAATGGAGTAGTTCAGCTAAAGGACCTACTTGGGAATCCAAGTACTGCTACAAAGGATCTTAGGGTACAACTAGGTTTGGAAGGTGCAAATATTGTAAATATTCCTGAGATTATAACTATTTCTCAAGGCAGCTCATATGCAACGTTTCCAATTTCAGCAAATGGTCAAAAAGGAGATACAATCCTTGCTGCTAGCATACAAGGTGTTATTGGTACTCATACAAAAATCAGCACTACATCAAATGATCCAAAATTAAAGATCTTTGCAGAGGGAATAGAGACATCATTGAATATAGGTGAACCTGCAAAATTGACTGTTTTTATTGATGATGATGCTGCAAACTCTGTGCCAGGAGCCTCTGTCAAATTTGTAACAGATGCAGGAGTAGTAATCTCTCCAGCAAATACTAGAACGGATGAAACAGGTAGTGTTACAGTCGATGTGACGGTAAATGAAGGAGAGTTAGTATCAATCGAAATCCTTGCAAGTGCATATGGATATTCAGATTCTAAGCAAACCTTTGACTATACGGTAGAGGGTTCTCCAATAGGTTCGTTTGAACTTGGTCTTCCAGATTGGGTACTTTATGTTGGAGTTGCGGCAATGGTAGGAATTGGTGCAGTCTTGATAGTATTTCTTAAAAAACCCAAACAAAGCAACGAAGATAAAGAAGACGAATATGAATACGAAGAAGATATTTAGCTTAAGTCCTCATAGCCCGTGTTATTAAAAAGATTACTGAACAGACTAGATTTAATCGATGTATTTACCTTCAGCATCGGTTTTTAGTTCCATTGTCATTACAGGTGATTAAAGATATTAGTTTTCAGAATCTAGATAAAAAATGAAAAAATAAAATTCTCTTGAGACTAATCCTTCATACTATGGATGATAAAAGATGTGTTTTGATTATAGTTTTTGTTAATCAGATCCATTATTGATTGTTGAATTCTTTATCTGTGAATGCAAAGTAGAATTTTTTAAGATAACTTTGTTTTTTAATTCCTCAATGGTGTTTCCTACAAACTTTCTAAATTCCTGTGTAGTAGGATTATTTTTTAATGTTTCACGTGCGGTTTGAGGTAATTCTAAAAGTTGTTCAAAACTTATTGTCTGATTTTCTTCAGCAGCTTTATTTTCAACTCCAGTAGCTACAAAAAAGGAGACTATAATTCCAAAAGAAATTAGGATTAGTACAGCACCAAAAGCTGAAAGATATTTTTCATTCATTTAATACCTCTTTTCTAAGAAATTTATGGACATCCTGCAACATCAACTTGAAGAACAGTTTCTGCAATTGGGCCAATAGGGTTATCAAGACCTGTCATGCCATTTGCTAGTATATGCATAACATACATTTTATCACAAGAGGGGGATGGTGCAACTAAATCAAAGGTGATTGTTTTTCCTCCAGTAGCTAGATCAGCTGAAAGCGTTGCAACAATTTGAGTTGAATCATCAGGGAAATGGTTAATTTGTACAGGAGCGTCAAAGCCAGTATTTCCAATGAGAGGCTCTATCAAAGTCCACTCCTTTGGAATATTAATAATTAATTTTGCACCTTGTCTAATAAATTTAGCAGGTGCATCTGTATCCAAATTACCTAAAACTACACGAAATCTTTCTGTATCTCCGGAGTTAATTCCTACTCTACTTCCTTCCACATTATTAGGATCTATAGAATCTACTACATCAGAGGAATACACATTAACAATTGCCTCGTCATCGTCTATCATTGAAGTAGCCCAGCTAGTTTGTCCAAATGAGCCTAATGATGTAAAAACTGCTGTGTGCAACACTACAGAGTCTAATCCTCCCCCTGGTCCTTGAATTGAACCTGGCTTAACTGTTACAAGAAAGGTAAAAGCAGATCGTGGATTAATGGTTTGAAGATCAAATGGAGGTCCAACGCCATCAAACCATACCAATTGATTTTCGTTTGGGCAATCCCAATGGTTTAAAGTTGGAGCAATGTTTGTGCGTGGACATCCGTCAATGAAAATCCATTGATTGTCATTTGCTCCAGCAAAAAGTACAGACATGGTGATTTTATTTACATCCATAGGGGCATCAGTTGGATTTGCAACAGTTATTGCCCATATTCCCTGCAGGTCATTATCTCCAAATGTATTGGGGACAATCATGAATATTCCAGGTTGTGCAAATAGATGGTCTTTGAGTACCACTTCTTCTCCGCTAGCCCCGCCTAAATCATCTTGAACTGCCATCTTGTCTGATGCAGAATTACTAGAAACGCCAAAACCAGTTGCTGATTCTATTCCTGAAGCAGAGTTTGTAAATTTCACCTTTTCACCCACTGTTCCCGAATTTGTTAGCGTGGAATGCCAGTAAAAGATAACAGATTCTGAAGGTTTTAGATCAACGGGGCTTTGAGGAATACCACCAGACTTGAGTATAAATTCTGGAACACTTAACCAAGTTTCTTTTCCTACTTCAATTCCGTTGGGATTAAAGTCTAGATCAGGGGCAATACCGGTAACATCAGTAGAGCCAACATTTGTTACTCTCAATGCAAGTGTTACATTTTCATTAAGACGTACATCGGGAGGTATGGTAAACAGTTCTGCTTGAAGGTAGTTGTTGCCACCTACGTTTAACTCAGTTTGTTTTATGGTGCCTATTGTTGAAACTACTTTGATGTCATAAAGATCTGAATCACCTGGAATAAGTGCGGGATCTATTGTCAAACGTTGAGTTTCAAGTATTGATAAACTATATCCAGCTGGAATATAGGCATCACTAGAGCTTATTGGAATGCTTTTTGCTGGCTGACCTATTTGGGTTTTGTTAATTATCCAAATATTTGAGATCTGAATTGGGTTTGTTCCCTCGTTTTTAACTTGGATTCCTAGTGTATGCCAAGGAGTACTATCATCTGTAGCAACGCCTATGGAAAATTTTTCCTGAGTTTTTTCAATAATGGAATCTGAGACTGCACGTTGTGCATTAACAGTATCTGATTGTACATCCATAGCCACAAAAAATGTAGAAAAACCCGCAGTTAGCAACACCAAAAATATGATTCCTCCAACTATGGTGGATATTCCTCGCTTTCTGTTTAGATAAATTTTGTATGAAGAATTTACCATTTAGCATCACCACTTGAGACAATAAATTCGGCAGGTTGAGAACCACCAAAATTAATTACAATTAACATTGAATTCCACATTTTGATGTCTGACAAATTCTCACTTAGTTTGATAATTACTCGAACTTCTTCGTTGCCTTGTACCTCTTGAGATGCAAATTGTATTTCAGAGTTTGGTCTAACAGGAGATGGAATTATGCTAAAAAATCCTGCTCTTGGATACTTATCTCCTGCAAATCCACTAGATGTTGCATCAAATAGAGTACTGGCAGTACCACCATCCCATTCATGTAATTCATTGTTAATTTGGATATTTCTCAAAAATACAGAACCAGTATTCATGTTTCTTAGTTGTAAAGCTATGAACTCAGTACCGTCATCGCTAGGAATTGCATCAGCAACGATAATAGTGCAATCTGGATCATTGCCATTAGCACATAGCATCCCGCCACTCACTTCATTATAATAATTATCTAAAGAAAATACGTTAATCAATGTATCAGAATCACGAGTATCAAAACCTGTTAATTGTATTGAATCAGAACGAGGGTCTGCACCAGATCCGTTTTGATTCACTCCTTGAAAAAAACCATCCTGAAGAAAATTAGAAAGCATAACTGCTCCTACAACTGTAATGACTAGTAGCAACATAGTTCCTATTGTTTCAGAAACTGCCCTTCTTCTTCCAAAAATTATTTTATTCAAGTGTTGTAGGGCCTCGCTACTGTATCAAAGAAGTTTCCACGTGCAGTTATGATTGAAATTCGATATTCCCAATCAGTTGGATTCTCACCATCATCCCAAGAGAAAAAATCTGGTGGTTGAGCGTATCTATCAAGATCAGCATCAATGTCAATATCCATACTGCTTTGAATAGGCAAAACACTTGGAACAAAAGTACCTATAGAGTGTATCTCGAAAAGAATGTCCTGGCTTGTCATATTGACCAAAGTAATTCTATCTACGATAATCTCAACTGAACCTGTGTTAAGAACACTAATTGTTACGGTTTGTGTTGATGGTTCAAATCTAATATGTTCAAAGACTAGATCTTCTTGTATGCTATTGTTTCTATATTCAATTGTGTTTGACATACTAATGTTAAAAGCAGTAATTTCTGTAATGCCACTAAAAAGTACAACGGAGCCTAATGGAACTACTATGGCCAACATTAGTAAACCCCCCATAATTTGAGAAATGCCTCTTCTTTTTTTGAGAGGGATAGCGCTATCATTTACAAATTTTTCAAAATACATTTTCATCAACTCTGCAAAGGTGGTACTTTATTTGCAAGTACATCTTTGATTGAGGCTAGAACATTTTCAGGATCATTTTCATTTAATATTGATATATTATAATTTGAGGTAATTGTTTTTGCTTTTTCAGAAATAGAAGGGAATCCTATAAGAATAGTTACAGTCGGAGATGTATCTAATACCTCAATAATTTTAGAATTTAATTCTGAATTATCGTTATCAGCATTTGGATTTCTAATATAAATAAATATTGTTCTTTTATGTTGGTCTTCACCATATATGTTAATTCTATAATGGTTACCACTTTTTCCAATAACTGTATGATTTTCTTTTGCAGTAAATCCAAATGAAACTAAAAGACTTTTTAGTTGTTTTAAGATTGGTGAAATACTAGTGTTTGATGTATCGCCTAAGTTTTTGATTTTAAATCCTGGTATAAGATTGGATCTTGCAGATGTAATTTCAAAATCATGATTAAATGTTCTGCAATGTAATTTCACTTTTACATCATCAAACTTTTCGTTACAGTCATTACAAGTATACCACATTGCTGGAATTGAGATTTCTTTATTTGCATCACGAATTGGTTTTTTACATGATGGACATTCTGTAATTGTTCCATCTTTAGAAATTTTAAATTTTGTATTCTCTGAAATGTAACCACATTTTTTATGTTCTATCAAGTGCAATTTAGTTATGTCAAGTGAATTACAATGTGCACAAGTTAATTTTATAGTTGTAGAAAATGATTCAGGATGATCAGGGCAAACAGTTAATCTTTCATAAATAACTCTTTCAAGAATATCAAAATTGGGTGAAGTTAATTTTTCGAGAAAATCTAAGTTATCTTCAGACTCACCTATTTCATTTAAAATTGGATATAATATTTTTCCTTGGTCGATACTAATAGAAGGAATCACCATTTTTTCTTTGGTGCCTTCAATAGCAGTGATTAATTTGGAAATTTTTTCGCTTTCAGGACTAATTGTTTTTGGAGATTGTTCTGCTGCGGGACCTTTTACAAATTCAACCTTCTTTTGAATAGATTCTACTTTAGTTTCTACTTCTGGTTTAACTTGAGGTTTTATCGCTTGTTCAGTTGCATTCATATCAGCAAATGTTACAGTTTTGTCTTCATGACCAGACACTTTACCTTTGAGGATCGAGGCGATCATCTCATTTTTTAAGAGTTCTTCTCTGTCTTTTTCAGAATTTGTGCCCGATTCGAGGTTATCCTCATTTTCTTTAGAACCATTACTCTTATTTGCGGATTTGAATTTGTTTTTTAAATCAAATTTCAACAAGTTGTCTTCTCCTCAAATCATTACTTGTATGCATACTACGCACCATACTAACAAAAAATAGGCACAATTCAAAGTAAAAGACATATGCTGTGCATTTGGGCGCACAACGAGTAAAATAATTACAATTTCATTTACCATTACAAATGAAATTTACAATATTGAAAAATGGACTAAATAATAAACTGCATAATTTGAATCTAAATCCTGTAAATATATTAAAAACAGATTTTCATAAAATCATTAATCACAAAGTGAAGAAATTAACAATTCAAAATTTAGCTGAATCAACCGTAATTGAAAAAACGGAGACACCGATTCCAAAATTTATTTCAGTTTCAAAATTAAATTTCGATAATGCAGAGATTCATGGGGGAGTAACTAAAGATCCAACTGCAAAAGGAGGTTTGAAATATATAATTATTGAACCAACTCTTAGTCAAAGAGACAAAGAAAAATTTGAAATTATTAAAAAATTACTTATGACTGAGCTAACCATTTCAATACATGAGATTAAATCAAAACAAAACGCAGAAAAAAGATTAACTAGAAAAATTGCACAATTAATTAAAAAATACAAATTAGAAATTCCAGCCAAAAATGTGTCAAAAATTACCTATTATGCTATTCGTGATTTCGTCTATCTTGGAAAAATTGAACCCTTGATGAGAGACCACATGGTGGAAGAAATTAGCTGTGATGGAACAGACATACCTTTGTACATCTGGCATAGAGAGTATGAATCAATTCCCACGAATATTATTTTTAAAACAGATAAAGAATTGAATAATTTTGCAAGAAAAATTTCTTATATGTCAGGTAAACACGTTTCAATGGCAAACCCTATTGTTGATGCTTCACTTCCAGATGGAAGTAGAATTAACTTAACATTAGGTCATGAAATTACAAAAAGAGGAAGTACGTTTACTATTAGAAGATTCCGATCAGATCCAATCACTGTAGTTGACCTTATTAAATTCCAAACAATGAGTACAGATATTGCTGCATATTTGTGGTATGTTGCTGAAAAAAATTCTACGATGCTAGTGGCTGGTGGAACTGCAAGTGGAAAAACTACTGCACTAAACGCATTAGCATCATTTATTCGACCTGGACAAAAAATTGTCACAATCGAAGATACTCAAGAGCTTAACTTACCTCATGAAAACTGGATTCCAGCAGTTTCAAGACAAAACTTTACTGATGGGCAGATTGGAGAGATTACTCAATACGACTTGCTTCGTGCTGCATTAAGACAACGGCCAGACATCATAATAGTAGGTGAAACAAGGGGAAGAGAAGCATATACATTATTTCAGGCCATGGCTACAGGACACGGAGGATTTTCATCTATTCATGCTGACTCAGTAGAAGCAACGTTAACTAGACTCGCATCATCACCGATGGATATTCCTAAAACATTAATTGCTAATACTTTGGATATAATTTATCTTCAACTAAAATTAAGAATAAAAGACAAATCAGTTAGAAGAATTATTCAAATTTCTGAAATTGCAGGTATAGATGAAAAAACTGGGGAAATTCGTACTCATGAAATATTCAAGTGGGATCCAAACACCGATACACATACTTTTTCTGGAAATAGTATAGTTCTTGATAAAATAAAAGAAAGATTTGGAGAAAACGATGAGGAAATAAACTATGAGCTAAGTAAAAGAAAACTTGCAATAGAATGGATGGTAAAAAACAATATACGAGATCACAAAGAAGTATCAAAAAACATTAGGGAGTTTTATGCAGATCCTGAACGATTCTCTGAGAGAAAAAGATTAACGGTGTAAAACTTGCAAAAGTCTTTTGATTATTCAGTTAATACTAATAAAAACAAAAAAGAAAATGATAATTCATCAGGATCAATACATGTGTATAGTTATAGATTACTCAATAAACATATTCAATTTTTATATCCAAAACTTTCCAATTTGGAAAAAACTCTAAAACAAGCAATGATGCCAATACCATTTGAAGTATATGTTTGTAGTATAGTACTTTTCAGTATTATTGCAGGAGTTTTGGGATTAGTATCTGGAATAGTTATTGCGTTGGTAATTAATATAGAACCAGTAGCATTTGCATTTATTCTTCCTATAATAGCTAGTGCAGGAATGGCACAGGGTACGTTTTTCCTTTTGCAGATGATACCGCAAATCAATGTAAAGAACAGAAATTCAAGATTAATAGATGAGCTTCCACATTTTATTGGATATATGGCCACTCTTGCAACAAGTGGTTTATCCTTAGAGGGAATTTTTAAATCAATAGCATCAGAAGATTCTAAAGAAGAAATAGTCAAAGATTCAAAATTCATTACAAGGAATATTGATATTATGGGCATGGATTTAGTTACTGCAATCAACGATTTGATTAGTAGAAGTCCTCCAGGTCCTTATGCTGATCTGTTGGAAGGTGCAATAATTACTGTGCAATCAGGAGGTCAATTAAAAGAATACTTTATCGCTACAGGAAAAATTCAATTAGAAGAAAAGAAGATGGCATTAAAAAAATCAACAGATTCGTTAGGAGTAATGGCCGAAATGTATACTATTCTTTTGATTGTGTTTCCGTTAATGTCTATAATCATGTTATCCATTATGGCAATAATGAGTCCTGATTTGGCTGGTTTTGATCTAATGACTTTGATGAATTTATTGACATATGTAATGGTTCCATTTTTTGGTTTTCTACTGTTGTTTATGATGGATTCAATGGTACCAAAGAGGTAAGTCAAGATTGCAAAAAGCAAAAACTAGACCAATTAAAAAAAGAAAAGAAGTAGAAATACCAAAACTATCTTTATTTCATTCAAAAAAATTACGAATTTTATTTCCTACTGTAATCATTGGCATTATTATGATTGCTGTAAGCTTTTACTACCCACCAATTGCAGAAGATTCATCCATGCAAACTAGTGGGATTGTCTTTGGAGCGCTTTTTGCAGTTGTTCCGATTACTTTACTGCATCTAAAAGAGACTCAAAGGAAAGATAACATTGATAAAAACCTCCCATTATTTTTGTTAGGATTATCAAGTGCAGTACAAAGTGGAGCAAATCTAATTCGGGCTATTGAAACTTCAGCGGATCGTAACATGGGGCCACTTACTCCAGAATTAAAAAACCTAAGAGCAAACATTAGCTGGGGTATGCCTATAGAAGATGCGTTTGAAAATTTTGCCAAAAGAACAGGCACAAAAATGTCAAGGCGCGTATCTACTTTACTTGAAATGTCCTTGAAAATAGGTGGTGACATTAGAGCTAATTTAGAGATGATACAACAGCACGTTACAGATTTACAAAATTTAGAAAAAGATAGAAAAGCCTCATTAGCGCCTTATACTTATACAATCTATATCTCCTTTGCAGTTTTTCTAGGAATTTCAGTCATTCTTTCATCACAGTTTTTTAGTGAATTCTTAGTTGTTCAAAAAATGCTTATTGATTCTCCAGGAATAACAGATGGGGGCATGTTTACTTCGATTATAAACATGGACATTGAAGCACTAAATACTATTTTGTTTAACATGTCACTTATTGAAGCAGTATTTGGTGGACTAGCAGCAGGCAAGATTGGTTCTGGAAATTATGTTTCAGGAGTAAAACACATTATGATAATGATTGTAATGGCAGTAGTTGCATTCATGTTAATTTAAAAAAAATAAGTAAAAATTACTTTTTAATTTCTATTTTTTTTAATGGTTTTGATGTACGCCATAAAAATTTACACAAGCTGAAAATGTTATTTACCATTTCAGCTGAATTAGTCCAAAGTGCAAAATCAGAATCTGCACCAATATTAAAAGATTCATTAAATGTTCTAGAGTTTTCTATATTTGCAAAATCAGAAGCGTTCATTACATCAGACATGATCATTTGTTTTCCTTCCTCCACAATAATTCGTCCTTTTGAAGGAAGTTTTCCAAGTCGAGTTTCAGTTGGTTTTAACCTTTCAATGAGTGGAATAAATTTTTTATTGTCAGTTGATGTAAGTATTCTCACGGTACCACCCCTATCAATACATTCTTTAATTTTTTCAGGTACAGCAGTATGATACATTCTCAAAATGTCATCAGAAGTTGTAACAATGTAAATTGTTCTAGAAGAATCTTCTAAGAGTTTTTCAATATGAGAATAAATATTTGCTCTTCCTTGAACTGTTCTAAAAGTTGGAATATAGTGTCCGTCAGTAATTGGAACGATTTTGTTAATTCTTTTAATTACATCTTTTCCAATTTTTTCGACTCGGTTAATTTCATTTTGTTTTTTTTGCAAAACTATTTTTAGTACTTCTTCAGGCTTTGTTGCAATGCAGAGTTTAGGGTTTGAAATGGTTGTAGAAACAATACTCAAGTTAAGTAATTTATCAATAGTTCTGTATGTTTTTGTTCTATCCACATCAAGTTCTTTTGCCAAAGAACTTGCTGTAACAGGCCCTAATCTAAGCAAATTAAGGTAAATTCGAGCCTCAACAGTCTCCAAATCTAAAATTGAGGATAGTTGCAAGATTAGTTCTGCCCAATCGTCATTTTGAGTGTTCGCAGATAGATTACCATCTACTACTGATCCATTTTCCAACATGATGTTTTCAATATAAAAAAAGGGCTCATAAATTGACTGTACACTAATTCGGACAAGCTACTAGATTCTTTTTTAATATATGATAATTCGAAATTGTTTGATTTTCAAGTTCTATGAGGAGTGTGATTATAAAAAACAGACAGATTTTTCTAAATGTTAAATGATTTAGCAAAAAAGATATTCCATTAATCTTGCAGACATATATTTTTTTTAATCAAGAAATTATTACAGCCATAAAGGAATAAATGCCTCCAAAAGAGTTTTTCAACAAATGGCAGATCCTCATAATTATAGAATAGCAGGATATGGAATGATCCTAGTCTCAGCTTCTTTAGCTGCAATTGGCTTACTTTTCCTTGGGATAGGAGAAAACGTATTGTTTGGAGATGATATTCAAAGAGCAAAAACTCTGGAGTTTGAACAATGCAAAGAAACAAACTTTATGGGTGAAGAATGTCGAAAATTTGATACCAGACTAAAAGTTGATCAGTTAGATTCAGGTCAGCAAGTTATTGTAGAATTAGAAGACGGGGTTACTGGCCAGATGCCATAATTAATTTCGAGGTTTTTTAAAAATAATTTTATTTTCATCTATATCCACTCGCTAAATCTTCCCACATATTGAGATTAGATGTTAGCTTATTCATTTGGTATAAAGTGCCAGTGATTATTCCTGCTTGATAAAATACATACAAATAGACTTGCGAATCAGTTGGATCGCTATTAGTAAGACTCAATGCAATCATTGAAAAGAAAAAAAATGTTCCAATAAATGTGACTATTTTATGAAAAATTCCATTCAAACCAACAATTTTTTTTGTTGCAGTGGCCATAAGAGTAATGCTGGAAATAATTAGAAAAGTAATTCCACCATTATTTGAAACAAATTCGGTTGTCCATTCAATTAAACCATCTTGAAGTATTGAAGCAGATGGGATTAATGAACCTCCTTGAATTGCAAAGTTTACAGAGCTGAAAAGACCACCAATGATAAAGAATAACAAAAATATCTTAACGATGATGCGTTTTAGTCTTCCACGTGTTTCAGATGGATTGATTACACGTTCAACGATTTTCATTCCGTAGATTACTCCGATGATAAAGATTGGAATAAACATGAGGTTAATTATGATAGGAGAATCTTGAGTAGTTTGCGATATTTTAGGATGTAGAATTAAAAACAGCAATAATGCACCTATTGCTGCACTAGAAAAAATAAGCAAATTCCCATAATGATGCTTAGGAGAATCTAAAGTATTATTCCAATTATACACCTTTCAAACTATTAAAAAACAAATTAAAGAAAAAGGCAAGAAATGATTTGTTAAAATGATCAATTCTGTTTACCTTATTAGAAGAATCAAGCCTAAAATGAATATGAAAATTTCTAGCCCAGCAATCACAATTGGATTAATTGTGATAATTACTGGGATAATTTTTCATCTTCAGGGCCATGCAATAGTTGGTCCAGAATCATCTTTCATGTATTCGAATCCAGAGTGGATAACATATGGTCAGCAAATTGCAATAATAGGGATTTTGGTAACTAGTTTTGGGATAGCTCTTAAGATATCAAAGAAAGGCTAAATAGTTACTCTTAATGTGATGGTGCTGCGAATTTTTTCAATTTTTCGAATTTTTGATATAATAAGATTATCCATTTTCTCAGAATTTTCAGTTTCTGCTTCAACTACAATATCATAATCACCATAAGTTATCATTACATTTTTTATTTCATTAATTGAGCTAAGTTGAGAGGCTAGCTCGTGTTCTTTTCCCACTTCACAGCTTAACAAAATGTAGGCCTTTTCCATAAAAGAGATATGGTAAACATACTTAATAAAAAAGGGGATGTAATGAATGGTATTGAATAGTCGTTCTATGCTACTTTTTGAACAGGGAATAAAAACAAAAAAAACGCTTGAAAATTATACAAGACATCTAAACCAATTCCTAAAATTTAGTAAAATTAAAAACTTTGATTCACTGGTCAAAGTGGAACAAAAACAACTGCAAGACATGATAGTTGACTATATCATATATCTCAAAAAAACAGTTTCACCTAACTCCATTAGAACAATGCTTCAGGGAGTAAGACATTTCTTTGTAATGAATGAGATAATGCTGCACTGGGAGTATATTCACAAACTATATCCAGAAACTGTAAAAAAGCAGGGATACAAGGCATGGTCTACTGATGACGTAAAAAAAATGCTTAACGCTACAATGTCATTACGAAACAAGGCAATCATTCACTTTATGGCCTCAACTGGATGCAGGATTGGAGCT
>Ga0209997_10000028_pt1 | contig 37108 bp, 34 predicted proteins | sample CR04metaG_FD_182079 | JGI IMG/M metagenome (GOLD analysis project Ga0209997, IMG submission 182079) | Deep subsurface microbial communities from Mariana Trench to uncover new lineages of life (NeLLi) - CR04 metaG (SPAdes) (version 2) | ecosystem: Environmental > Aquatic > Marine > Ocean trench...
ACCAAAGGGGAAGAGGACCAAAGCCCTCCACAGCAGGTCAACACCGCTGGCACGAATCCCCAAAAAGCCAGTACAGGCAAAAACAAGGAATCTTTGGACAAAGTTGAAAGGACCTACCGAGGCTACGTTGAGTTAGGGAGGAAAATGGGCCTGGATTTCGCCGCCGACAATCTCGAACGGTTTCTGGATGGAACGCGCGGCACGAAAAACATCACGCGGGACGAGGCCCGTCAATTTGATGCCATAATGGAGGCGGAAGATACCAACCGCACGCGGTTCGAACGGAGTTTCTTGGACGAAGGTCCGGGTCCCGAAGACACATTCTTGGAGATGGAGGATATTGGGTCTTCTTCTAAACCCCAGCATAAGTTCAATGCGGCGCTAAAGCGCATCAAAGATGGGCAAACCGTAAACCTGGGCACCGATGATTGGGAACGGGAATTCCATTATTTCGACCAACTCATCCAACTGGTTACCGGGGAAGCGGATTTCGCCCTTGGCGTAGGCCGGACCGAATTGATATCCGAAGGAACGTTCACGGCCGAGCGAAAGGGCAACGTGATCCACATTAAAGGGACTGTCGACCATATTTGGGATGACAAGTATAAATTCAAACCCATGCAGCCCTTCGCGGGTGGGGCGTTGGTTTTACAGAAACATCGAGGGGCGCGGCCGTTCAATATCCTGGCCAAGTGGAAGCAAAAGATTCAAGGGACCATCGAAATTGTCGACGGCGCGCTGACGAATCCCCAGTTTCATTGGCAGGACATTAATACAGAATAGGCGACGTCATGTTTCGAGGGACCAAGAAGACCTGGAACCGCCGGCACTGGATCGCGTTTTCCTGTGTGGGGCTCTTCTTTGGCCTTTTCGTTATTTGGAATGTCCCGATCGTTCCCTTCCAGCCCATCTGCCGGGAGCTAAGAGCGTTTACCTCCCATGACACCGTCGGATGGCGGATAAGCGAGGATTTCCACAGGGCTTTCGGCGAGGAAGTCGCATGGGTGAATATCACGGATATCGGCGTCACGTACCTGGTCACGGTCAAGGACTGGGTCGCCGACGAGCTGCTTCGGAATTTCACATCGAAGGCCGTCTGGAACATCCTCGAAAAGAGAAACCTGGCGAAGAAATTCGAATTGACCGAAGACCTGATCAAATCGGGGTTGTTTGATACGTTTCCCAGACGGGTCACCTGTGAGGGTCTCCGCGAAATCGCCATCGTCGGTGGGAAATGGGAATTCGAAGGCCCGAACCCGGATTGAAGGCCGACCGGGACCGGCTTTCACGATGGAGCGACGGATGCGCATTCCAAGAATGGCGAATCTCGTTTTTCTTGTCGGCCTTCTGGACACCGCCAACCGACGAAAATCGAGCTATCCGGAAGGTTGAGGCGGGATACCTTTCCACCGACGGCGCAATTTGGGTAACATCACCATGAAAACCGAGTTATTTGGGATATATCGGTTAAGGCGTTTCTTCACGAGCACGTGGATGCCGACGGCGTTGGCCTTAACGGTTCTCGCTGTCCTTCTCGGGCAATTCGCCGTCACCGGGATCGTCTGGCTGTCCCGGGCCCTTGAGATCGTGCTTCTGTTCTCGCTCGTCTCCATTCTCGGCGCCGGCATTTTCCAGTTTGCCGCGAAGGCCTGGAAGAAGGGTCTGCTGAGCCTGCTCCTTTTCCTCGGGACGGCGGCCGTCTCCTTTGTGTCCGTCATCGCTGTGTACTTAATCGGGCCGCCGGACCACTTCGGCTGGAACATCGTGATCCCTCCGGACATGGTCCTCGAACAGCCACGTGACATGATGGTGGCGGCGGACCGGCTCGCCACGGATGTCGAAGGAAACGAGCTGATCGATGTCTATGCCGCCGGGACGATGGCCTCGGGTGATGCCGCACTGTCTATCGATCTCGACATCATGAACAGGTTCAAAGGCGCAAATCGCGGACTGCTGCTGCGCCATCTCGCTTCGAGTGCTAAGTGGTTCGTCACGGAGGAACGCGGCAAGGTCTATGCCTACAGGCGCTTCGTCACCGAAAAAGGGGGGTGGAAAGGCAGCCTCGCCGGCTACTATACGGCGCATGATTTCAACAAACACCAAGGGCGACATTTCCAGGTTCGCATTATCCTGGGAATCGACGGCCCGGTGCTGGACGGACCGTGGCACGGCCAGGTCACCGACGTAACGGTCAGTTCGGCCAAGTCGGGATTCATGATCGGGACAAGCGTGAATCGTTACGACGAGTCAACATATGTTTCCTATCTGGTGCTGCGATCCGATGGGCCGGCGCTCGAGATCTTTGAGGAAGCGAAATCGCGTTCCCGGGCCTTCACCGTGCTCGCCTTATCGAAGTTAAAGGCCGAGTTGAGCGCGCTCGGGCGCTCACAGGCGGCACGGAGACGCGGCTTCGATCCGGCCCTGATGCCGCCACGGTCGGTGAAGCAGGGCGATCCAGATTTTTACCTTGTGAACGGATTTCAAGGCGGTCTGTATTCTGTCTATGCCTACGTCAATCCGGGAGAGGAAGGCCGCCTTTACCTGAAAGTCTTCGAGGCGACACGCAATACGCCACTGTCCAAAACACGCATTGCGGAACGCTCGACAGAGTATCTGGGCTGGTCGGATGATCCGACAGAGGTCTTTTTCTACAACACTCGAATCACCGTCTATGAAGGTTCTTGGGGCATCTACTATCCGGCGCGCTTCGAGCTTTGGTTCTCTCCCGCCTCCGGCGGGCCCGAGCGAAAACTGTTGGAGAAGATATACAAGATCGAAGGTTGGCAGAGATAAAACCGGAGAAGACGGGCCGGTGTCTTGCGATGTCAGCGCCGTTCGCCTTCACCTCCTCGACCCCGTCAATCGGGTTCCAAGGGCCGCCGGCCCTTGGTCGGGATCGACAGGGGCAACGCCCCTTGGGGTCGCGTTGGAATGGCGCGGAAGGTCCCGCCTGGCGCAGGAGCGCTAGTTCACGGCGCTCCGCTTCTGCTCGCGCAGGCGCTCGTTGTAATCGGTCAGGAAGGCCTGGAAGTTTTCCACCTCGCCCACACGCGAGGCGACGGTGCGGTAGTCGATCAGGCCCGTCGACTGGGCGCCGGCGATGAGACGGAAGGCGCCCTTGTAGGGCCCTGTCTCCATGGCCGCGCCGTAATCCCGGCGCACCCGGCCGACGGCCCGCTCCTCGCCGCTGAGGGTCAGGGCGATGGCAAGACTGAGGACGAACTTGCCCTGCCGGTCGTTCAAGGCCTGGCGCGGCTCGGCCTGGAGTGTCCGGACCAGGCGCTTAAGCACCTTCGCGGCCCCGGGCCAGTCCCTGGCGCGCCACAAAACCGCCACCCGGAGGAGGTCGGCATCCATGCTCTCGTCGTCCTCGAGCAGGGTCAGCGCATCGTGCGCCTGCTCCATGCCGATCAGGGCGCGGGCGAGCAGATGGCGGCGCTGGCGGGTAAGCGCCGGCGGGAGATCGCCCACCTCGGTGGCCTTCAGGGCCTCGGCCGCCTTGTCGGGCTCGCGGGCCAGCACGTGGACCAGGGCCAGCTGCGCCCCGACCCGCGCCTTGTCGGCGCCCTTGAGGCGGAACCGCACCTGGGCCTCCAGCAACCGGGCGGCGCGGCCGAGAAGATCGACACCGACCAGCCGGTCGGCCAGCTTACGGATCATCTCGTCCCCCCTGGTGCCGGCGGGGGTGAGTTCCTTGAACTCCTCATAGAGGGCGATCGCCGTCACCGGCGCCAGTGTGTCCGCCCCTCCCTCCAGGTAGAGGTAGGCGAAGGCGTCGGCCATCTCCTGGGTCACCTCGGGCGCCTTTTCGTGCTTGCGGAAATGGGTGGCCGCCTGCCGGAGCGTCCTCAGGCCGCTGCGGTAATCGCCTTCGTCCATGTAGAGCCGGCCGAGCCGGCGCAGGAGCGCGAATTCGAATTCGTCTCCGCGCCACGCAAAACGCAGTTTCTCCAGTTCTTCGATGGCCTCCCCGGGCGTGATCTTGGCCAGCTTCAGGAGCAGTTCGGTGCGCGCCACCGCGGCCTTGGCCTGGCTCGGCCGGTGGGTGCCGCTTTCGGCCTCCTCCCACCTGGCGACGGCGCCGTCGAAATCCCCTCCGAGCTCCGCCAGCCGCCCCTCGATCAGGGCCAAACGGCTTTTCTGGGCCGGGTTCGGGCCGTCGAACTTGAGCGCCTCCACGTAGCGGGCCGATTGCTCGGTGTCGCCTGCCGCAATCGCCGCCTCGGCGACAAGCATGCCCATGGGCACCCGGAGCGCCCTCGGATAGGCGCGGGTGACGCCGCCGGTGCGCGCCAGGTCGGGAGCCGCCTCGGCCAGGTGCCCTTCGGCGGCACGCACGGCGGCCCGCCAGAACGTGGCCTCGTCGTTGTCGTCCAGGGAGGTGTCGTACAGGTCCTCCCTGGCTTCGGCAAAGTGGTTGGCGAGGAATCGGTTGGCCCCCCGTAAGGCCCGAAACTTGGGATCGTCCAGGATATCGGGCCGGCCCTCGGCGACCAGGGAGAGAACGCCCAGGGCCTCGGCGCCGAGGCCGTTGGCGAAGTAAAAGCGGGCCAGATCGAGACGCGCTTTCTCGCGCGCCGAGTCCTTGGCCAGGGCCACGGCGTCCTGCAGTTGCCGTTTGTGCACGATGAAGGACTCGCCCACGCGGCGGCGCCATTTCTCCGGACTGAAGACCCGGCTGTACGGCCGCATGATGCCCAGCCTGACGTTGGCCGCCAACTCCCGCGTCACCGGCGAGATCTGCAAACGGCTGGGGCCGGTCACTTCGATGCCCTGGCGCAGGGAGCGCACCCGGAGATCGTCGATCCGGGGCTGGATCACCACCCCCTGCGCGGTCTCAAGGATGCGCAGTTGCGGGTACTCGAACGTGTGGGCAATGCCGTGGCCGAGCGGGATCACCGGCACCACGACGATGGCGTCGCCCACCTCGGGGTCCCTGAGCACGATCGGGCGGCCCGGCTCGGGCACCGACAGGAACAGGCGCGGCCCGACGGGCGAATTAGGCTGCGCATTGGTCTCGATGGCCGTCCGCGGCTGTATCCGCTGTCGGCGGAATTCGAGGATCCACGCGAACCCGTCCCGTTTGATCTCGGGATTGACGCCCGACACGGTCGCCAGGCGGAGCACCGTGGCCCGCTCCGACGGGATCTGCTCGATGGTGCGAATGACGTTCCCGACCTGGGCCCTGAGCCCGTCCACATCGACCTGGCTGGCCTTGTCGAAGGCGACCCACAGGAATCCGGCGCGGCGGAACACGGCGGCGGCGACCGGTTCGTTCCATTCGAAGCGCAGGCCGGGGACCGGCGGCGCCTCGTCCGGCGCCCTTTCCGCGACCACCGGCGCCGGCGCGGCCGCCGGCTTTTCCTGGGCCGGCCCGGGGTCGGTGGCCGGCTGTTCGTCGACCAGGGCGGAAACGGGGGTTGCGGCGGCCGCTGATCGGGGTTGCCCGTCGGGCGCCGGCGCACGCGGCGGCGGACCCACGGCCGTGGGGTTGGCCGGGATGAGAGGCATCGGTTTGGACGCCGCCGTATTCTCCGGCTTTTCCTCCGTCGCGGACGGAACACCGGAGGGCGCAGACGTCTCCCCCTGATCGCCGGGCGGCGCGCCCGCGGGCGCCGAGGCGGCCACCTGGGCCGCGGGTTCCGGCTCGCCCGGCGCCAGGACGTCGACGACGACCCGGGAGCCGGAGATGAAATGGCGCAGCCGCGAGGTCTCCGGTACCGCCAGGGTGACGATCAGGCGACCGTCCTTCACCTGGGAAACGACGTCGCGGATGTATTTCGAAGGCTTGCCGCCGAGCGCCCCGATGTCGACGCGGGCGGGGCGGCCGAAGGTGATGGTGGCGGCGCCGCCGGTCCGCTCGATCTCGTAAGCGACCTTCCGCGGCCAGTCGAAGACCATGCGGCTGTACCCCCTGTGCTCGCCGGAACGCACCCGCACCCGGGGTCCCTCCGGCGCGTCGGCGCGGGGGGGGGCGCTCGGCTGCCGGGCGTCCCCCGGCGGCGCGGCCACGGCCCCGCGCGGCGCCCGGTCCAGCACGTCGACGACCACGGCGCTCCCCAGGTCGAAGGTGCGCAGGTCGTAGTCTCCGGTCAGGGTGAAGACCACGGAACGCCCGTCGGCGGACGGCGTGGCGCGGCTGAAGTACTTCCGAAGGACCCTGAGCACGCCGCCGTAGGTGGCCTCCATGGGCCGGCCGAAGCGGACAATCAGGCGCCGGTCGTCGATTTCGGCGGAGTACCGGACGGGGGTCTGCCAGCCGAAAACGATACGTCCATACTCCCCGTGCGGGGCGGCGCGCAACGGCACCTCGTCGGCCATGGCCGACGAGGCCGAAACCGCAAGGAACACCGCCGCCAAGGCGATGCGGAGCGGCCGCCAGGGTGCGCCACCGGCCATCACACCCCCCCGGCGTTGGGCAGCACCACGATGTCCACGCGGCGGCCCAGGGCGTGCCGCTGGTCCGTGGGCAAATCGGGCAACTGGGAGAAGCGGCTGTCGGCAAAGCCGTAGGCGATGATGTCCTCGGTGTAGCCCGCGCGCCGGAGCGCGTTGGCCACGGCGGCGGCGCGGGCCAGGGACAGCTCCCAGTTGGAGGCGTATGCGCCGCCCGTCACCAAAACCGGGTCGGTATGGCCGTCGACCCCGATCTGGTTGCCGATGTTGCGCAACACCCCGCCAAGGTTGAACACCGCCTCGCGCGCCTTCTCCGACAGGTCCGCCCGCGCCGGCGCGAAGAGCAGATCCCCGGGCAGGGCGATGACCAGCCGGTCTTCCAGGCGCATGATCCGGCTGTGCGCCAGAAGCTCGTCCTCGGCCACCGTTTTCTCCAGCACGGAAGCCAGGTAATCCAGATTGATGGCCTGCTTGCGGACAATGGTGGGGACGTTGTATTCGGCCGACGAAACCACGACCTCCTTGGGGCCGGAGGCGTTGAGGCTTTGCGAGAGGGCGTCGATCATGGAGTCCCACTTGTCGACCTTGACATTGGACATGGCGAACAGCATGACGAAAAAGGTCAGCATCAAGGACACCAGGTCCGTAAACGTGACCATCCACGCCTTGCTCGGCCCCCGCGCCTCGGGAGTGTCTTCGGTCTCAGGACCCATCCGGCCGTCCTCCGCCTAACGCCGGTCCCTTGCCTTCGCCGCCCCGAACCGGAGGTTCGTTCGCCGCCCCGAACCGGAGGCCCGTCTCGTTCGCCGCCCCGAACCGGAGGCCCGTCTCGTTCGCCGCCCCGAACCGGAGGCGCGTCTCTTCCGGGTCGCGGACGTAGAACCAGATGACCACGTCCTCCCGGCTGCCGGGCTTGAGCCCGACGGAAATGCTGTCGGGGGGAACCCCGCGCGCCAGCATGGCGCGGGCAAAGGCGCCCGCCCGGGCCATCTCCAGGGTCTGCCGGAGGGGCAGATCGTTGTCCGGGGTGTAGGCGCTGCCGACAATGAACTCCATGTCAAAGCGCAAGCCCGGAGGGCGTCCGCTCAATGTCGCCACCAAGCGGTCGAGGAGGGGAAACCGTGCCGGCCGGATTTCGGTGTCGCCGGTAAAAAACAGGGCGTCCGCGGGCAGGACCAGCCGCATCAAGCGCCCCGGCTGGACGATCTCCACCTTGATCACCCGCATGGACATGGTGAAAATCTTGGTGATCTGCTCCTGGAACCGCTGTCCGACCAGCACCGTGCCCTCCTTGGCCGAGAAGGCCGTGAGATCGGTGCTGGGCGGGAGAATGCTCCTGAAGGTGGAGGTCAGGCTGTCCATGACCGCCTGCGATTTGAGCTCCTCGCGGGTGGAAATGGTCACCAGCAGAATGAAAAAGGACAGGACCAGGAGATAAAGGCCCAGAAAAAGGGATAGCGTGGATCCGCCGCTGCCCTCGTGGGGCTCATGAGGGATGGCTTCGTTGTCTTGCATCTGACTAATCGAAACTTGCCAACAGTGCGTCCACCTCCGCCTGGGATTTCGCGTCTTCGGCCAATTGCGGTCCGTGAATCAGGACCTCGCCGGAGTCCTTTTTTTCTTCTTTTTCTTCCGGTTCGGGCTGCTCGGCCTTGACCTTCTCTATTTCGGACCCGAACGCGGCCACCAGCGCGTCGATCCTTTCCTCGATGTCCTTGAGCGTCTTCACCACCTTGGTGATGCGCTGTCCGGTGATGTCCTGGAACCCGCAGGCCTCGTAGATGCGGGTCGTGGCGTCCATCAGTTTCCGGCTGTTCTTCCCGTCCAAATTTTCCATAACGCCCTCGATGGTTTCGGTGGCGTCCATGATGGTGTGGGTTGCCTCGGCGGTGGCCTCGACGATGGCGTCCAACTGGTCGGCGGCGGCGGGAAGGTACTGTTCCTTGACCTGGTCCGGGCGCAGGTGCGCGATTTCGATCTTCGCCTGCTGGATGTAGCGGGCCAGGGATTCCAGTTCCGCATAGATCGCCACGTCGGCGCCCGACACATCGCCCTTCAGGGTCGCCATCATGCTTTCGACGACTTCGGCGATGTCCGCGGTCCTGACCGTGTCCCCGTGCTTGCTCTCGAGTTCTTCGAGTCGCTGCCGGAGCGCGGCGTCCACTCTACCTTCCGGCATTTCCGTCCCCTAGAAATCGCCGAGCACGGTGACTATTTTCGACTTCAGGGTCTCCGCGTTGAACGGCTTGACGATGTAGTTGGAGACCCCGGCTTCCTTGGCCGCGATGACGTTTTCGGACTTGCTTTCCGCCGTGATCATGATGAACGGAATGTGCTTCAGCTTGTCGTCGGAGCGGACCTCGTGCAGAAGCTCAATCCCCGTCATCGGTTCCATGTTCCAGTCGGAAATGATGAGATCGATGGAGGTCTTGCGAAGCATTTTCAGCGCATCGGCGCCATCGGATGCCTCCTCGATGTTCGAGAAATTCAGTTGGCGGAGAAGATTTCTGAGAATCCTCAGCATGGTCTTGTAGTCGTCCACCACCAAGATGCTCATATTCATATCGACAGCCATCTATCACTCCATCACCGGCCGGTCGCTAACAAGGATTTGCCCGCGGCGTTTGCCACGGTCCCTCCGAGGGGACATGTTGTGTATTACGTAGAAGCGGTGATTCGGCTTCGCAACAATTTTTCAATTCACCCTCCGCCTTCGTCGCCAACGGCGGGCATCTGCCGTAGCCGTGACAGTTCGACCGTTATTTCCGTAGCCTTGGTCGGATCCATTTTGGCCATGATCGGCGCCAGTTTTCGCTCCTTCATGCGCTCCGCCACCATGAGAAGGGTGTCCATGTCCAGTTCCCCGAAAATGCGCGCGGCGTCCTTTGGCTTCATGTTCTCGTAGATCTTGACCAGGCTTTGCAGTTTCGCGTTCTGCTGGTCGTCATAGGATTTGATGAGCTTGGCAATGGCGGCCTGCAAGGTCTTGAGCTCCTTGACCTTCTTGTCTATGCGCGTCTCCGCCGCCGTCAGCAGGCCGCTCTGGATGTCCAGTTCCTGCTCGCGCGCATCCAAATTCTCGCGGCGTTCGGCCAACTGCTGCAGGAGATCGATCTCGGCCTGGGTGAGAAGGGTCGGATCGTCCCTCGCCAGGCGCGCGGCCGTCGCCGCCCCCGGTGCCGTGGGATTGTCCGTGGACGCGGCCTCGCCGCCGTCCTTTTGCTGCGCCTGGGCCGGCCCGCTTTGCGCCGCGGCCGGCTTGTCGGCGGGCGGGCCGAAGGATTTCGGTTGCTGGGCCTGGGCGCCGGCGACCGAGAGGGTGCCGTCGAGAAGCCCGCCGACGCCTTCCCAGATCGTGCCCACCTTCACCGTCAGCATGAGGGCGGCGGCGAATATGGTCGCCGGCAGAAAGCGCATCCTGGAGGCGAAGGCGGTCATCAGCGGGCCGCCTGAAGGGCTTTGAGCAGTTCGCGTTCGGCCGTCGATTTAGGGCTGATTTTCCCGTTGCCGTGGGCGGCGGCGGGCTTTTTGAGGCCGGGCCGGAGCCGGGAACCGCCTTCCTTGCGGGCGGCGCGCACCGTTTCCTCCAGGCGGTCGGCCGCCGAGCCGCCGCGGTCGATGAGGAACGCCAGGTCGTCGCGCAACGCCTGGGCGTTATCGATGCGCTCCTTCAAGGAATTGGCGGTTTTCTTCAAGTTGCCGATGCTTTCCTCGGCCCGCGCGGTCGCCTGGACGAAGGTGGCGGCCAGCTTTTCCAGATCGGATTTGTCGCGGCGCAGCCGGCCGAGCCGCCGGTTCAGCACCACCGCGTAGCCGATGGTGATCACCAGCAGTACGGCCACGAGAACGTCAAGCGCGAGGGAAAACGGCATGGTCAAGTCCTCTGTTTCATTATCCGCTCTTCGACGCGGATGGCGATATTGGCGCCCCTGCGGCCCATTCGGCCGGTGCACATGGTGACATCCCCGCACCGCAGGTCGACCAGGGAATCCGGCGTCGCGCCGAGCATGATCCGCGATCCGACCTCGAGGGCGAAAATGTCGCCAAGGCGCATGAACTGTTCATCCAGCACCGCTTTGAGCTCGATGTCGGTGAGCCACAATTCCTCGGCCAGGTGGGTTTCCCAGATGGAGTCGCGGCCGAACTTCTCGCCCAGGAACATCTGCAGCAGCAACTCGCGCACCGGCTCCAGGGTCGCATACGGCAAAAGCAGCTCCAGCCGGCCGCCCCGGTCCTCCATATCGATGCGCAGCCTGATCACGATGGCGGCGTTGGACGGCCGCGAGATGGTGGCGAATCGCGGATTCGTCTCCAGCCGCTCGAAGCGGAACGTCACCGGGCTCAACGGCTCGAAGGCGGCGCTCAGGTCGCTCAGCATCACGTGAATCATGCGTTCCACAAGGCTGCGCTCGATGGTGGTGTAGGGGCGCCCCTCGATGCGCATGGCGGCGGTGCCGCGCCGGCCGCCCAAAAGGACGTCGACGATGGAATAGATCAGGGAAGAATCGACGGTGACCAGGCCGTAGTTGTCCCATTCCTCGGCCTTGAACACGCTCAACATGGCGGGCAGCGGGATGGAGTTCAGATAGTCGCCGAAACGAAGCGACGCGATGTTGTCGAGCGACACCTCCACGTTGTCGGAGGTGAAGTTGCGCAGCGACGTGGACATGAGGCGCACCAGCCGGTCGAACACGACCTCCAGCATGGGCAGGCGCTCATAGGAGACCAGCGCACTGTTGAGAATGGCCTGAATGCCCGACTTTTCCGAGCCTTCTTCTTGCTCGTCGTCGAATCCGAGCAGGCTGTCGATTTCGTCCTGGTTGAGGACGCGGGTGGATTCGCGCCCGGCGCCGGCGCCCGCGGCGTCGTCACCATCCTCGCCGCCGACCATGGCCTCCCATTCGGCGGCGAGATTGTCCTGGTCTTCGCCGCCGCCGGCGGCCTCGTCCGCGTTGCCGGCCTCATCCCCTTCGGCGTTCTCCACCGGGGCTTCCGGCTCGGCGGTCGGGGCGTCCTGGGCTTGTTCGTCGGCGGGAGCGGTCATGGCATTGGGTTCCCGGGGGCTACTGGACCAGCATTTCCTTGAACAGGACGTCGCTGACCTTGGACGGGGCGACGGCCAGAGTGACCCGAGTCAGCAGTTCCTCGCGCAACCGGTACATGCCGGCCGATCCCTTGAGGTCCTCCACCCGAAGCTCCCGCAAATAAACTTGAAAGTTGTCGATGATCCGGGGCATCACCGCCTCAATCCTTGCAACGTCCTCGGCATTTTCCAGTTCCAGGCTGACGCGGATCTTCAGAAACGTCGATTTGCGTCTGCCGGTATTCAGGTTCACCAGGATCTCGGGCAGGTCGAAGAAGACCACCTCCACCGGGTCGGTCGTCTCCTCCGCGGCCGTTTCGTCCGCGCCGCCGAGCATGGCGATCAGCGGCTCCAACAGGCCGGTGAAATAGGCGGCCGCCGCGCCGCCGACGACGAGGAACAAGGCCAGGGCGACGAACAGGAGAAGCTTCTTTTTGCCACCCTGTTTTTTCGATGACTCCCCTCCCTCTTCTTCGTCGCCGTCTTCGCCGCCGTCTGCTTCCAGATCCTCTTCTGCTTCGTCGTCGGCCATCGATTGCACCCGGTGAAACGACAGACCCGACACCGTTGGCGCCGCGTCCGGGCCAATCTAGGCGGGTTTGGTTAATAACTGGTTGAGAGCGGCCATGTATCCCGGACCCGCTCCGCGGCCGTCGCCGGGCAGCAAAAACTGCCGGGCAATGGCGACCGGATCTTCCGGACCAAGGGACGGAATTGCCCGCTCCTGGTCCTTAACACCTTGTTTTCAGGACATTCTTTTGTTTGGCACGCCCCATGCAGGACTGTCCGCGGGAACGTGTGGACTTCTAATCGTGGGACTGTGGACAAATGGAAAATACATCGCTTATTGCGCTTTCCCGGCAGGGTACCCTTCGCCGGCACCTGAACATTATCGCCAACAACCTGGCCAACATGAACACCACGGGGTTCAAGGCCAAGAAGATGATGTTCGTCGAACACCTGGCGCGCAGCGAGGGTGGCAACGGCATTGCCGGACAACCCATCTCCTTCGTGCGCGACATCGCCACCATGCGCGACACCACCGCCGGTACCCTGAAGGAGACCGGCAACCCGCTGGATATGGCCATCCGCGGCCCCGGGTATTTCGTCGTCGAGACCGAGGACGGCGAACGCTACACCCGCAACGGCCATTTCCGGCTGGACGAGGCGGGACAGCTGGTCGCCCAGGGCGGCCATCCGGTCCTTTCCGACAGCGGCCAGCCGTTCTTCTTCAGCCCCGAGGACAGCGCAATCAAGGTCGCGCCGGATGGCACCGTGTCGACGGAAAACGGTGACCTGGGCCGCATCCGGGTGGTCCGCTTCGAGAACGACCAGGAACTGCGCGAGACCGCGGGCGGCCTCCTGACCTCGGAGAGCCTCCCCCAGGACGTGGAAACGCCGGACGTGGCGCAGAACATGCTCGAGAACTCCAACGTCCTGCCGATCCTGGAAATCGCCAAGATGATCGCGGTGGAGCGCGCTTACAGTGACGTCAAAAGGTTCATCACCCGCGAGGACGAACGCATTCGAACGATGATGCGGGAGCTCAACAGGCCGGTGTAGAGCCTAGGGCCTGATTTACCAAACGCAGACCGAAAAAAAATGGACGGGAATCATGGAAACCATCGAAATAGCGGCGACGGGCATGTTCGCCCAGCAGGTGGCCGTCGAGGTCATCGCCAACAACCTCGCCAACCTGAACACCACGGGGTTCAAGCGGCGCGAGACGGAATTCAGCAACCTTCTGGTCGAGGATCTTGAACGTGGCGGCTTCACCACCCCGACCACCGACGGCGCCGTGCCGGCGGGAGTCGAGTCGGGCTACGGCGTCGAGCTGGCGGGTATCTCGCGCATCCACGAACAGGGCAACCTGAAGGCCACCGGCAACACCTTCGACCTGGCCATCCAGGGCCAGGGCTTCTTCCAGATCACCCTGCCCACCGGCGACACCGCCTACAGCCGCGACGGCACCTTCCAGATCAACGGCGATGGCGAGATCGTCACCCACCTCGGCTACACGCTTGCCCCGGGGATCACCGTCCCCAGCAACGCCACCGATGTGACGATCAACGCCAGCGGCGGGGTGATGGCGAAGGTCGAGGGCGAGGTCAACCTGGTCAACCTGGGACAAATCCAGCTGGTCATATTCCCCAACGCGGCGGGCCTGGAGAACACGGGCGGCAACCTGCTCGTGGAAACCGCGGCCTCGGGCGCGCCGACGGTGGGGACTCCGGCGGCGGGCGGCTTCGGGTCCTTAAGGCAGGGCTTCCTGGAAACCTCCAACGTCAACCCGATTCAGGAGATCGCCAACCTGATCAAGGCGCAACGCGCCTATGAAATGAACGCCAAGGTCATCGAGACCGCCGAGAAAATGGCGAGTACCACGACGACGGCATGACGCGGCCCCGAACACGGTCGATGAGAATCGTACAAGAGAACAAGAAAGGACGGGAAAAATGAGGGCATTGGACATCGCGGTGACGGGCATGATCGCCCAGCAGCGCAACGTGGAGGTTGTCTCCAACAACCTCGCCAACATGAACACCACCGCCTATATGCGGCGGCGGACCGAGTTTCACGATCTTCTGTATCAGAACATCGTGCGTGTCGGGTCCACCTCCTCGGAAGCCGGCACGGTGGTGCCGTCGGGCGCCCAGTTGGGATTGGGCGTCAAACTGGCGGCGGTCTACCGCATCCACGAACAGGGCAACCTGAGCGCCACCGACAACACCTTCGACATGGCCATCCAAGGCAACGGATTCTTCCAGATCACCCGCCCCAGCGGTGAGACCGGCTACACCCGGGACGGCACCTTCCAGCTCAACGCCAACGGCCAGATCGTGACCCACGACGGCTTCACCCTGTTGCCGGGGATCACCGTCCCCAACAACGCCGTCGATGTCACCATCAACGCCAGCGGCCAGGTGCTGGTCAAGATCGAGGGCCAGGTGACCCTGCAGACCGTGGGCCAGATACAGGTCGCCGTCTTCCCCAACGACTCGGGCCTCGAGGCCATCGGCGGCAACCTGCTGCTGGAAACCCCGGCTTCGGGGTCGCCGGTGACGGGCAATCCGGCGGCCACCGGGTTCGGCTCGATCCTTCAGGGTTTCCTGGAGACTTCCAACGTCAACGCGGTGGAGGAAATCGCCAACCTGATCTCAGCCCAACGTGCCTACGAAATGAATTCGAAGGTCATCCAGGCGGCCGACGAAATGTTGGGCACCCTGGCCAACCTGCAATGAGGAGGCAGGCCATGAAAATCCTTCCGATCCTGTTGGCCCTTGCGCTGTCCGTTCTGGCCCCGCCGGCGGCGGCGGCGCCGGCCGCCGAGGCCGCCCCGGTGACCTTGCGCCAATCGGTGACGGTCAGCGGCGGAATGGTGCGCCTGGGCGATCTGTTCGTCCCCGCCGGCGACAAGGCGGAGGCCGCCGTGGCCTATGCGCCCGCGCCCGGCAAACGGGCCATCTTCGACGCCCGTTGGCTGTATCGCGTGGCCCGCGCCTATGGGCTGAACTGGCGGCCGCTCGGCATTCATGAAAAAGCGGTGGTCGTGCGCGAAAGCATCGTTATCGGGCGCCGGGAGATCGCGGACCACATCCTGGCGGCACTCGTCGACGAGGGCGTGGACGCCGACATGCAGGTGGAATTGAGCAACCGAATGCTGCGCATCCACATCCCCAGCGACTCCACGACAACGGTCGCCGTCGAGGACGTGGCGTACGATCCGCGGACGCGGCGCTTTATCGCCATCGTGGCGGCGCCGGCCGACGACCCGGCGGCACGGCGCATCCGGGTCACGGGTCGCGTGCACAGGGTGATCGACGTGCCCGTCCTCACCCGGCGGGTGCTGGCGGGCGAGGTCATCCGCGAGCGCGACGTCAAATGGATCGCCATGCGCGGCGACCGGCTGCAACGGGACACCATCCAGGATCCCGGGGCCCTGATCGGCAAAAGCCCCCGGCGGGGCCTGCGCGCCGGGGTGCCGGTACGGGTCTCGGACGTCCGTCTCCCGGTGCTGGTGCCAAGGCGCAGCCTGGTGACCATCACCTACCGTGTCCGGTCCATGACGCTGACCGCCCGGGGCCGGGCGCTCGAGGACGGCGGCGCCGGCGACACGGTGCGCGTCGCCAACATCCAGAGCAACACCGTGGTGCAGGCGGTAGTGACCGGCGTCAACCGGGTGTCGGTGCAACCCGTCGGCCCCGTCGCCATGAAATAGGAGAGCCGCCATGACCCGTATCAACACCCGTCATCTGGTTCGCCTCGCCGCGGCCATATCGATCGCGGCGGCGGTCCCCGGATGCAACACCCTGACGCGCCTGTCGGAAATCGGCGGCGGCCCGGAGCTGACCAAGATCACCAACCCGGTGGCGCGCCAGGGCTACCGTCCGGTCAGCCTGCCCATGCCGGCGCCGCAGGTGGCCGAAGACAACCCCAACTCCCTGTGGCGCGCCGGCGCCCGCGCCTTCTTCAAGGACACCCGGGCCAAGGCCGTGGGCGACATCCTGACCGTCAAGCTCAACCTCAGTGACAAGGCCACCCTGGACAACAAGTCCGAGCGCGCACGGGACGACAAAGAGGACACGGACGTAACCAATCTTCTCGGCCTCGAAGCCGAATTCGCCAAGAGGCTGCCCCAGGCCATCATCCCCTCGTCCGTCGCCAGCTTCGGCAGCAAGAGCGAAACCAAGGGCGACGGCTCGATCCAGCGCAGCGAGGACATCGAACTGACCTTCGCCGCCGTGATCACCCAGATTCTGCCCAATGGCGCCCTGGTCATCTTCGGGCGCCAGGAAATCCGGGTGAACTACGAGCTGCGTGAATTGATGGTCACCGGGGTCGTCCGCCCCGAGGACATCGAATCGGACAATTCCATCAGCCACGAGAAAATCGCCGAGATGCGCGTCGCCTACGGCGGCCGCGGTACCCTGAGCGACCTCCAGCAACCGCGCTGGGGCACGCAGGTATGGGACATCATATTCCCGTTCTAGGTTCAGTGTGAACCTGGCACCTTAAAGGCCGATGCGATGCATCGGCCTTTTTTTTACCCCCGGGCCATTATAAAGCGAGCCTGCGGCGTCACAGGGGCGTTGCCCCTTTTGATCCCCACCAAGGGCCGACGTCCCTTGGTATTAATGGGGTCCAGGGGTTTGAATACCCCTGGCGTGGGGGGCGAAGCCCGCCAAGGCCGTAAGGCCACCTGCCGTTATTCACAGGGAATCTTTGATCGGGAGGGGAAGGCGCGCCACCCGATCCCGCCGACCGGCATTTCGGCTTCGCGGATCAGTCGTCGCGGTGGGTTTTCTCCATGCGCTCGTGACGCTCCTGGGCCTCGATGCTGAGGGTCGCGATGGGCCGCGCGTGCAGCCGCGACAGGTTGATCGGTTCGTTGGTCTCTTCGCAAAAGCCGTAGCTTCCTTCCTCGATCCGTTGCAGCGCCTCGTCGATCTTGGCGATCAGCTTACGGGCCCGGTCGCGGGTGCGTAACTCCAGCGAACGGTCGGTCTCCACGGATGCGCGGTCGGCAATGTCGGCCTCCAGGGAACCGCTTTCCTGAAGGTGCTGGAGGGTTTCACAGGAATCGTTCAGAAGACCGGCACGCCATTTCAGCAGCCGTTGGCGGAAGAATTCCCGCATGGCGGAATTCATGAAGGGCTCGTCTTCGGTGGGCTGGTAATCCGGCGCCAGCGTTACGGTCATCGTTCCCGAGCTCCAGGCGTGTTATTTTCCGCGGCGGAATATAGGTGCGGCGGCGCGTCGCCGCAAGAGGGGTTTTTCACTTCAAGCCTAACCACCAGATCATTGAAATATTAAGGAGAAACGGGCGGCATGCGGGGGGACGCCGCGGGCTCAGACGTCACGGGTGAATTTCGCGATCTCCACTTCGGCCCGAAGCTCGATCTCGTCGATGATTTCGTTGAGCCTGGGATCGGCCGACGTGCGCCGTTGCGCGCGCATGGTTTGGGCGAGACCGGCGAGCTTGCCCTTGGACATCGCCCCCATCAGCAGGTCGTGGCGGAGCTCCTCCAGACGATCGAGGACGGTGTCGCCGTACCGTCGGGCCAACCCGCGAGAGCGCTCCTCCGTGGCGTCGGACACCTCCTGGATCGCCAGGATGGACTCCACGGCGTGGACCGGCGGGGACTCGATTCCCCCGGCCGCCTCCGCCATCCCCGTCACTTCCCTCAGCCGCACGGCGAATGCGCCGCCCTTGCCCGGCGTCGCTTTTTTCCGCCGCGCCGGCGCGGGCGCCTTGCTGGAACCGAGTTCCGAAACTCTCATGGACCGAAACAAAAAGGAATAATCACGCCCCGTGATACATTGGGCAGGGTTAAAAAGTGGTTAAGCGCCCCGGATGAGAGACGCCTCCCCTTCCTTCCCGCGGCCGTCGCCGGGCGGCCCTGTTTCCCGGTCCATGCCGGCGGCCTCCTCTTCACACGTGCCCCCGCCGGCCGGCCGGCCACGGCCCCGGCGGCGGGCACGGCAATTGAGAATGCGTTGCAATTTCATTTCCGATGGGTTATGGTGCGGTGTGGAAGGAATTGCGATTAAGTCGCAGTTGCAATAATTGAAAGAGGCCGGAAAGTCATGCGCAAACCAGCCGTTGTGGTGCTTGCGGCCGTCGTCGGCCTGTCCATCTTGCCCTCGCCCGCCGGCGCGGAGGGCGGCCACGTCAACCTGTATTCCTACCGCCAGCCATTTTTGATGAAGCCCCTGCTCGACGCCTTCACCCGCAAGACCGGGATCAAGGTGAACATGGTGTACGCGAAGACAGGGATGCTCGAGCGCCTCAAGGCCGAGGGCCGCAACAGCCCGGCCGACGCCGTGCTCACCGCCGACATCGGGCGGCTCACCGATCTGGTGCGGGCGGGGCTGGTGCAGCCCGTCGCCTCGGCCGTGCTGCGCGCCAACATCCCGGCCCGGTACCGCCATCCCGACGGCCTGTGGTTCGGGCTCACCACCCGCGCCCGGGTCATCTACGCCGACAAGACCCGGGTCAAGCCGGGCGAGGTGAGCACGTATGAGGACCTGGCCGATCCCCGCTTCAAGGGCCGGGTGTGCACGCGCTCGGGAAAGCACGCCTATAACATCTCGCTTCTCGCCTCGTTCATTGCCGCCAAGGGGGAGAAGGCCGCCGAGGCGTGGGCGCGCGCCCTGCAATCCAACCTGGCGCGCCGTCCCCAGGGCAACGACCGCGCCCAGGTCCGGGCCATCATGGAAGGCGAGTGCGATGTGGCGTTGGGCAACAGCTACTACATGGGCAAGATGGCGACCAACGACAAAAAGCCCGAGCAGAAGGCGTGGGCCGCGGCCGTTACCATCATCTTTCCCAACCAGCCGCGGGCCGGGCGGCCGGGCGGCGACGCGCTTGGCCGCGGCACCCACGTCAACCTCAGCGGCGGCGCGGTGACGAAAAGCGCCAAGAACCGGGATAATGCCATCCGGCTGCTCGAGTTCCTGAGCGGCGACTTCGCCCAGCGCATCTACGCCGAGCAGAACTTCGAATATCCGGTGAAATCCGGTGTCCCGCTGCACCCCCTGGTCGCCTCCTGGGGCACATTCAAGGCGGACACCGTCCACCTGACCGAAGTGGCGAAATACCGGACGGCCGCCGCGAAAATCATGGACAGGGTGGCCTTCGATCATTAAGAGCCCCCCGGCGGCGGCCATCCGGCAGCCCGGGTGGAAGGATAAGGAGCGAACGCGGTTTGGGTTTGGTCGGAACACGGTTTGGCGGCGGCGCCGGGACGTTCCGGCGCATCGACGGCTGGACGCTGGGCACGGTTCTGGTCGCGCTTGCGGCGTCGATTCCCATTTTCGCGGTGATCGGGCTGGCCTTGACGCCGGGCGAAAGCGTGTGGGGGCACCTGGCGTCCACCGTGCTGCCGTTGTACATCCGCACCACGTTATTGCTCATGGCCGGTGTCGGCCTCGGCACCCTGGTCATCGGCGCCGGGACCGCGTGGCTGGTGACCATGTGCCGCTTCCCCGGCCGGCGCATCTTCGAGTGGGCGCTGCTTCTGCCCATGGCCATCCCGGCCTATGTGGTCGCCTACGTCTACACCGATCTTTTGGAGTACGCCGGCCCCGTGCAGGGGGCCTTGCGCGCGTCGTTGGGATGGACCACCAAGGGCGATTACTGGTTCCCGGAAATCCGCTCCCTCGGGGGCGCCATCGCCGTCATGACGCTGGCGTTCTACCCGTACGTCTACCTTCTTTCGCGGGTCGCCTTCCTGGAACAGTCCGTGTGCGTCTTCGAGGTCAGCCGCACCCTTGGCCACGGCCCCTGGCGCAGCGCCTTCCGCATCGCCCTGCCCCTGGCCCGGCCGGCCTTGGTGATCGGGCTCAGCCTGGTGTTGATGGAGACCCTGAACGACTTCGGCACGGTGGACTATTTCGCCGTCGCCACCTTCACCGCCGGCATCTTCGACGTGTGGCTGAACATGAACAGCGTGTCGGGCGCCGCACAGTTGGCCTCGGTGTTGCTGCTGTTCGTGCTCGTGGTCGTCTACCTCGAGCGCCGCGGCCGGCGCGGCCGGCGCTATCACCACACGTCGACCAGGTACCGGGCGCTCCCCGGCTATCCCTTGCGCGGCGGGTCCGCGGCGCTGGCGTCCCTGGCCTGCCTGGCCCCGGTTGTCCTGGGTTTCGCCGTCCCCGCCGGGGTGCTCGGGCGCTATGCCCTGACCCATTACGCGGACACCCTGGAAGCCGATTTCCTCACCTACACCGCCAACAGCCTTGGGCTATCCTCGATGGCCGCCGTGATCACGGTGGCGGTGGGGATCTTCATGGCCTACGGGGCGCGGCTGCGCGGCGGTCCGGTGGTGACGGCGGCGACCCGCTTCGCCAGCCTCGGCTACGCGGTGCCCGGCGCCGTGCTCGCCATCGGCGTCGTCTTGCCCACGGCCTGGCTCGACAACACGGTGGACGCCGTCCTCGACTCCGTCTTCGGCATTTCCACCGGGCTTCTTCTCAGTGGCTCCGTCTTCGTCATCATTATCGGCTATGTGGTGCGCTTCCTGGCGCTTTCGTTCGGCACCATCGAGGCGAGCCTGTCCAAGGTCACCGCCAGCATGGACGGCGCCGCCCGCACGTTGGGCGCCGGACCCGCGGCCACGCTCCGCCGCGTGCACCTGCCGGTCATGCGCGGCAGCGTGTTGACGGCGGCGATCCTCGTCTTCGTCGACTGCATGAAGGAACTGCCGATGACGGTGATCCTCAGGCCGTTCGATTTTCACACCCTGGCCACCTTCGTCCATCAGTATGCGTCCGACGAGCTTCTCGCGGAAAGCTCACTGGCGGCGCTCACCATCGTCGCTTCGGGCATCCTGCCGGTGGTCCTGTTGAGCCGCACGATCGGACGCTCGCGCCCCGGCCACACCGGCGCCCCCGACGGCGCAGGCGCGACGCCGTGAAAGGGCTCAGCCTCACCGGCATTACCCACGCCTACGGCGACCGCACCGTGGTCCTCGACGCCTCGCTCGGCGTCCCGGCGGGAAAGATGACCTGCCTGCTGGGCCCGTCGGGTTGCGGCAAGACGACGCTGCTGAGGATCGCCGCCGGGCTGGAGATCGTGCAGCACGGCCGGGTCGCCATCGGCGAGCGCGTCCTCGCCGATGGCGATGGGCGGCGCCACGTGCCGCCGGAAGAACGGGGCATCGGCCTGATGTTCCAGGACCACGCCCTGTTTCCCCATCTGACCGTGTTCGAGAACATCACCTTTGGCCTGTCGGACCCTGCGCCCGGGCGGCTGCAATGGGCGCGCGAGGCCCTGGCCGGTGCCGACATGGCCGGTTTTGCCGACGCCTACCCCCATACCCTGTCGGGCGGCCAGCAGCAGCGTGTCGCCCTGCTCCGCGCCCTGGCGCCGGAGCCCCGGGTGCTGTTGCTGGACGAGCCCTTCTCCGACCTCGACGTGAACCTGCGTCTCCAGGTCCGCGAGGAAACCCTTGGCCTGCTCAAGGAAACCGGCGTCACCACCCTGATGGTCACCCACAACCCCGAAGAGGCCATGTTCATGGCCGATCACATCGCGGTCATGAACGAGGGCCGGATCATCCAGGCCGGCATCCCGATGGAAATCTATTTCCGGCCGATGGATCGGTTCGTCGCCGCCCTCTTCGGCCAGGTCAACCGGTTCGCCGGGGTGGTCGAAGGCGGCCGCGTGCATACGCCCGTGGGCGGGCTCGCGGCGCCCGGCCTGGCGGACGGACGGCGGGCGCACGTTCTTGTCCGCGCCGAGGGGCTGCGCCTGTCCGTGGCCGGGACCAACGACCCCTCCGCCGGCGCCCGGACCCCGGAAAGGAACGCCACGCCGGCGCGGGTCATCTCCACCCACCTGCTGGGCCGCTCCAGCCACATCCACCTGGGCGCCGCCGGCCCCGACGGCGCCGAGGTTGTCCTGCACGCCCACGTGCCCGGAGTCTTCCTGCCCGAAACCGGCACCCTCGTCTCGGTGTCCGTGGACGAGAGACAGGTCTTCGTCTTCGCCGACGACTGAGTCCGGACCGGCGGCCGCGCCCCCCGGCAATTCCTGCCCGGTCCCGCCCCGGCCGCGGGGGTGTCCCTTGCCCACCGCGCCAACCGAACGCTGTGCAAAATCAAGGCATTGGAGGGAACCCGCCGTTGGCATCCTTCTTGCACCCAACTTGCAACCAGCACGTCCGGAATGTCCCGGATCCTTGTCCGGACCCAGGCCGCGGAGTGAGACCATGCCCGTTTACGGCGCCTTTGCCACCAGCACCCTTGCCATGCTGAGCCAGGCCCATGCCCTTGGCACCATCGGCAACAACATCGCCAACCTCACCACGGGCGGCTTCAAGGCGACGGACACGCGTTTTTCGACCGTTCTCAGCGACTCGCTGTTCAATCAGTCCGACCTTGGCGGCGTCACTCCGAAGGATATCAACCGCATCGACCAGCAGGGCACCGTGGTGTCCAGTTCCAGCGCCCTGGATGTGTCCATCAACGGGCAGGGCTTTTTCATCCTCAACACCCAGCTCGATGGCTCCGGCGATACGCTGTACACCCGCGATGGCGGATTCTCCATGACCACGGGTCCCGACACCACGGCGACGGCCGACGACGGCAGCACCATCACCGTCAAGGAAGGCTACCTGGTGGACAAGAACGGGTACTACGTCCAGGGCTGGACGCCCGCCACCGACGGCACCTTTTCCAACTCCGGCACCCTGTCGGCGCTGCGCGTCGACCAGTTCGCCTTCACCGCCACCGGCCAGCCGACGACGACCGCCCAGCTCGGCCTCAACCTGCCGGCCACGGCCAATGTCGGCGGTGTGAACGTGTTTACCATCGAGGTCATCGATTCCAACTTCGCCGCCCAGACCGCGAACCTGAACTTCACCAAGGGCGGCACCGTCAACACATGGACCGTTTCGGCCACCACGTCGCAAACACCGGGGGCCCAGGTCGATACGGTAACCATCGGCGCGACCACCATCGAGGCCGGCGACACCTACACGGTCACCGTCGACGGCAATGCCGTCGTCTACACGACGACCGGGCTCGAGCCCGGCGGCCTGGCGGGCATCCGCGACGCATTGGTCGCCGCCATAAACGCCGACAACACCGTCGGCGCCATCGTCACCGCCGCGGCCGGCACATCGGACGGAGACATCACCCTGACCGCGGACGTCGCCGGCACCGCGTTTACCACCCTCGCGGCGACCGGCAACGAAGGCACCCCGGACAACACGGCCACCATCGTCACCACCACCGCGAATACCCCCAACACGGTGACGTCGGCGCCGGTGACCCTCACCTTCGGCGGCAACGGCCAGTTGACCAGCCCCGCAACCCCCGTCACCCTGGCCCTCAGTTGGCCCGCCGTACCGCCCAATGCCCAGGGAACGGCGACGGTGGCGCTGGACCTCAGCAATCTCACCCAGTTCGCCGGACCCTTCCTGCCCGTCAATTACAGCAAGAACGGGTTCGCCGTCTCCGAAATGCGGGGATTCACCTTCGACATCAGCGGCCATATCGTGGGCGCTTTCGCCGACGGGTCGTTCCGCAACATCTACAAACTGCCCCTCGGGCTGTTCTCCAACCCCAACGGCCTCGGGCGGCGCAACGGCAACACCTTCGCCGTCACCGCCAATTCCGGCACGGCGCGGGTGGCCGCCGCCAGCATCGGCGGCTTCGCGCTCTTCGCACCCAATAGCCACGAGCTTTCGAACGTGAACCTGACCGAGCAGTTCAGCAAGCTGATCCTGACCCAGCACGCCTACAACTCCGCGGCCACCGTTTTCAAGACCATCGACGAACTTCTGATCACCGCCCGCGACCTGAAGCGGTAGCTAGGCCGCCGCCAGCCCCCCCCCTCTCCCCTCCCTCCCCCTGGCGGCGGCCGACGCTTCGGCAGGCGGCCCGGGGCCGGGCTTGAACCGGCGGGGCGCTGAACCGGCAATATCTGCCCCTTTTCTTGCCGCCCATGTCCCCCGAACCCCACCCAGGGACTCGGCTTTTGGATAAAATCCTTTGTTTTCAATACGGTATTCTTCCCCGCCCTTGGCACGCAATTCGCAAGACCCGTGCACACCGAATGTTCGGTGTGGCGCTCAAACGGTTTGACGTGGACAACGAAAATGATCGTAACGGGAAACACCACAGTGACTCCGTCCATGAAGAAGGCCTTCCTGCAGGCCGTCTCCACCGCCCTGCTCAGCCTGTTCCTGGCGGCCGCCGTCCTTGGTACGGCCAACGCATCGTCCAGGATCAAGGACATCGTGCAGTTCGAAGGCGTGCGGGAAAACATGCTGGTCGGCTATGGCCTGGTCGTCGGCCTGAACGGCACCGGCGACACCCTGGTGGACGGGCAATTCACCAAGCAGAGCCTGAAGGCGATGCTCAACCGGCTTGGCGTCAAGCCCACCGACGCCGGGCTCGATTCGAAAAACGTGGCGGCCGTGATGGTGACCGCTGTGCTGCCGCCTTTCGCCCGGCAGGGCAGCCGCATCGACGTCACCGTCAGTGCCCTTGGCGACGCCAAGAGCCTGCTCGGCGGCACCCTGCTGGTGACGCCGGTACTCGGCGCCGACGGCGAGGTGTACGCCGTCGCCCAGGGCCAGCTGGCGGTCGGCGGCTTCGCCGCTTCGGGCGCCGCGGAAACCGTCGTCAAGGGCGTTCCCACCAGCGCCCGCATCGCCAGCGGCGCCATCGTCGAGCGCGAGGTCGGTTTTGAAATGGCCAACATGGAATCGGTGACCCTGAGCCTGCGCAACCCCGATTTCACCACCGCCCGGCGCATCGCCCAGGCGATCAACGCCTTCCTCGGCACCGCCGCCGCGCGCCCCAGCGACCCCACCACCGTGCACGTCGAGGTACCCGACAGCTACCGGGGCAACGTGGTCAACCTGCTCACCGACATCGAGCAGTTGCGCGTCGAGCCGGACCAGTTGGCCCGCGTGATCATCGACGAGCAGTCGGGCATCATCGTCATGGGCGAGAACGTGCGCATCAGCACCATCGCCATCGCGCAGGGCAGCCTCACCATCCGCATCACCGAGACGGAGCAGGTCTCGCAACCCGGCCCCTTCGCCAACGTCGGCGCGACCACCACGGTGCCGCGCACCGAGATCGAGGTCACCGAAGGGGAAGAGCGCAGGCTGGGCGTGGTCAACGCGGGCGTCACCATCCAGGAACTGGTCAATGGCCTCAACTCCCTCGGCATCGGCCCCCGCGACATGATCACCATCCTTCAGGCGGTCAAGGCGGCGGGCGCCCTGCAAGCCGAGATCGTGGTGATGTAATGGCCGAGGGCGTCCTTACCCTGCAGGCCGAGACGGCGCTGCTCAACGCCAAAACGCTCCCGCGCGTCGGCCGCACCGACGACATCCGGCAGGCGCGCCGCGTCGCCGAGGAGTTCGAGGCCGTCTTCCTGGGCCAGGTCCTGAAGCCCATGTTCGCCACCGTGCGCACCGACGGGCCCTTCGGCGGCGGGTTCAGCGAGGACATGTGGCGCTCCCTGCAGGTGGACGAATACGGCAAGGCCATCGCGCGGTCCGGCGGCATCGGCATCGCCGACGCCGTCCTTCGCCAGATCCTCAAAATGCAAGAAGGCAATTAACCATGGACGCAACGAATCGAATCAACGATCTGATCGCCATCACCGGGCACCTGGTCGAACTGATGACCCAGGAGAACGCGGCGCTGCGCGCAAAGCGGCCAGAGGACGTCGCAACCCTGTTGGAGAAGAAGGTCAGCCTGGGCCGGGCCTATGAGAGCCGCATCCAGGGACTGGTCGAGAAGCCGGACTCCCTGGCCCAGGTGGATCAGGCTTTGCGCCAACGGCTGCGCGGCCTGGGCGAGAAGATGCACGGGCTGATGGAAGAGAACGCGCGGCTCCTGAAGGTGGCCATAGAGGTCGGCCGGCGCGTCGTGGAATCGGTATCCGAAGCGGTCAAGTCCAGCCAGCCCGGCCCCGGCACCTATTCCGCGACTGGCGCCGTGGGCACGCCCAGCAACGGCGCCGCCCCCCGCAATCTCGCCATATCCGTGGACCAGTCCCTGTAAGGCCCGGGGATAACAGACCACCATGACCGGTTCCCTTACGCTTGCCCTGCGCACCGCCCAGAGCGGCCTGCTGGTCAACCAGTTGGCCCTGAATGCGGTCGCCACCAACATCGCCAACGTCAATTCTGAGGGGTATTCCCGAAAAATCGTCAACACCGAGAGCCGGGTCCTCAACGGCGCCGGCGCCGGCGTCCAGCTCTCCGCCCTTACCCGCCAGATCGACGAGGGGCTGCTCAAGAGCCTGCGCCTCGAGCTGAGCAGCCTGAACGCGCTGAGCGTCCAGACCAGCTCGTTCGAGCGCATGCAGGAACTGTTCGGCAGCCCCGCCGATAACTCCTCCATCAGCCACGTCCTGGGGGAACTGACCAACGCCCTGGAAACCCTTGCCGTCTCCCCCGACAAGACCCTGGAGCAAAGCGAACTGGTGCGCCGGGCCCGGGAGCTGGCGCTCAAGTTCCAGCTGATGAGCACGACGATCCAGGAGCTGCGCCAGCAGGCGGACCAGGGAATCGCCGATGCGGTCACCGAGGCCAACAAGCTGATCATCAGAATCGGCGACCTCAACGACAAGCTCATCCGCAATTCGGCCGTCAACCTCGATGTCACCGACCTCCGGGACCAGCGCGACCAGGCCCTGGACAGGCTGGCCGAGCTCATCGATATCCGCTACTTCCGCCGCACCGACGGCGATGTGGTTGTCTTCACCTCCGGCGGCCGGACCCTGGTGGACAACGTGCCGGCCACGCTCACCCACGCCGGCGCCAGCACCGTCTCCGCCACCACCACCCATGCCGAGGGCGACTTCGCCGGCCTTTATATCGGTACCGCCATCCCGGGCAACGACATCACCACCGAGATCCGCTCGGGAAGGCTCAAGGGGCTGATCGATCTGCGCGACGACGTGCTCGCCAACCTGCAGAGCGAGATCGACGAGATGGCGGCCGAACTGCGGGACGTGTTCAACCAGATTCACAACCGCGGCGTCTCCTTCCCCGGCATGCAGTCGATGACCGGAACACGCATCTTCGTCGCCCCCACGACCCAGACCATGACGCTCGACCCCGGCACCGGCGCCGACGACGTCACCATCGCCCTGTTCGACAGCAGCGGCGATCAGCAGGCGGTCACGACCCTGAACACGATCATGGTGTCGGCCAGCTTCGGCAGCGGCGCGCAGGCCAGCTTCGGCGCCTGGACGATTACCGAAGTGGCGGCCACCATCGAGGACTGGCTGCAGGCCAACGGCGCCGCCGGGGCCATCGCCACCGTGAACAGCGTCGGCAAGTTCACCATCGCCCTCAACGCCCCCGCCCTCAATCTGGCGTTCCGGGACGAAACCGCCACCGCCAACGGCAGCACCGCGGCCGACGTCCAGATCGGCTTCGATTCGGGCGGCGTCGCCGGCATCGACGAAACCGTGAGCGGCTTTTCCAATTTCTTCGGACTGAACGACTTCTTCGTCGACGGGCTGGTCGACAACATTCACGAATCGAACGTGATGGCGAGCACCTTCACCTCCACCGCGGCGACGCTGCGGTTCAACGACAGCACCGGCCTATTGACGGGAAGCCCGCTCTCCATCGCCGCCGGCAGCAGCCTGAGCACCATCGCCACCCAGATCACCAACTTGATTACCAACGTGACGGCCACCGTGGTTCCCGATGGCTCCGGGTTCCGGCTGCGCATCGCCCACGACAGCGGGGCGAGCCTGGTCATCACCCAGGACACGGGCGTACCCGACACCCTGCTCACCGATCTGGGCATGCATTCGGCCGACGTCCGGGTCGCCGCCGCCATCGCCGTGCGCAGCGACATCGTCACCGCGCCGGCAAAGATCTCGCGCGGCGCCGTGCAATGGAACGCGGCGCTTGGCGCCGCCGGCGAATATTTCACCAGCGTCGGCGACAACGCCACCGTCAAAGCCCTGGCCGAGCAGATGACCAAGACCAACGCCTTCGACACCGCGGGCGGCCTGGGCAGCGGCAGCGCCACCTTCACCACTCACGCGGCGGCCATCCTGTCGCGCAACGCCAGCCTGGCCAACACCAACAAGGCCGATCTCGGCTTCCAGAAGTCCCTCACCGACAGCCTGCAACTCAAGTCCGACACCATCCGCGGCGTCAATCTGGACGAAGAGCTGGCCGCGCTGATCGTGTTCGAGCAGGCCTATTCCGCCGCGGCCCGGATCCTGAGCGTCATCCAGAGGATGTTCGACGCCCTGGAGCGGGCGATCTAGTACCGAGGGCGCCATGACCCGCATTGCCAGCCTCGCCGCCAACAACCAGATCGTCCAGTTGCTGCTGCGCACCCAGAGCAGGCTGCAGGACAACGAGATCCAACTCGCCAGCGAGAAGATTTCCCAGGATTACAAGGGCATCGCATTGGATTCCGAGCGCCTGGTCAACCTGGAAAACACCCGCAATGCCCTTATGCGCTACGTCGACAACAACACGATCACCGCGGTCCGTCTGGATGTCGCGGGAATCACCATCGAAGCGCTCCGCCAGACGATCGACGACTTCAAAGACCAGCTCTCCGGTTTCCACCAGTTCGACGCCAAGGGCCAGATCGAGGTCAAGGACATCCAGGACGCCGCCTTCCGGGCGCTCAAGGCCGTGGAGGGATTCCTCAACACCGAGGCGGACGGCCGCTTTCTGTTCTCGGGCACCCGCGTAACCACCCAGCCGATCGACCTCGGGCTCACCGATCTGGCCGCCTTCCAGGCCAAGTACGACGGCACCATGGTCGCCTATCCGACGACGCGGGACGCCCACCTCGCGGAATTCTCGATGTCCGCAAACCTGACCGGCGACACCACGTGGCTCGGCTTCGAACGGGACAACGGCGGCGTCGGCCGGATCACCGCCAACGACAACTCCCTCGACAACCTGAAGGTGGGCACCACCATCACCATCAGCGGCACCGCCTCCAACAACGGCACCTACCAGATCGCCAGCGTGAACGCGGGCGGGAACTACATCACCGTGGTCACCGAAATGCTGACCACCAGGGCCAACGACACCGGCGGAGGCAACATCACCCTGACCACGGCGGCCAACGCCAATTTGGGGGTGGCCGACTTCACCGACCTGTCGTTCGATCAGGCCACCGGCGTCATCACCGCCGCCGGCGGGACCCCGTTCTCGGCGCTGAAGGCGGGCGAGACCTTCACCATCACCAACGCCACCGACGCCGGCAACAACCAGACCTTCACCATCGATTCCGTGACCGCGACGACGATCACCATCAAGCAGAAGAAGCTGACCGACGAAGGGGCCGGCCAGACCGCCGCCGGCACCATCGCCGCCTCCTCGTACTACAAGGGGGACGAGACAATCGTCACCCACCGCATGGACGCCAATCAGACATTCAACTTCGATACCACCGCCGTCGATCCCGCCTTCGAGAAGGCGATCCGGGCCATGGCCGTCATCGCGCAGGGCGTCTTCGCCACCGAGGGCGGCCTGGACCAGAACAAGAAGCGCGTCACAGACGCCCTGTATCTCCTGGGAAGCGCCCTGTCGCCGACAACCAGCGGCACGCCCCCGTACGGAACCGAGAAGACCAGCAACCTCCGCCAGGTCCAGGTGGACCTCGGCTTCGATCAGCTTCTGGTGAGAGATACGAACGAACGGCACACCAGGTTCATCGCTTTCCTGGAATCGCGAATCGCCGACACCGAAAACGTCGATCCGCTGGAAGCCATCACGCGTCTTCTTGACGAATCACGGGCCCTGGAGGCCTCCTTCCAGGCCCTGGCGCGCATCCGCGAACTCAGTCTGGCCAACTTCCTGCGCTGATCCCTTGCGCCAACCGGCGTTCCCGGGGAAACTCCGGGCCGGTGAACGCCATTGGGAAAGGCGCGACATGGGCCGGTTTTCAATCGTCGGCGCCGGGACGGACGCCTTTGCCGGGGCGCTGGCGGCGGAGGCCTTCCAGGAGCGCAACGCCCACCCGGTCTACGGCGATTTCGCCACGGTCTATTACCCCATCGTGTTCGGGGAGTCCCTCGAGGACTGCTCGTTCCTGGTCACCGACGGCGACGCGCCGGCCCTGTTCGTCCAATGCTCGCTCCGGGAAGACGTTCTTTCCCATTACGGCTTTCCGGTCCACTTCCACTTCCGCGCCGGGGTGGAGGCGGCGGACGCTCTCCGCTGCGCCCGCCTCGCCTTGGGCCACATGGACGAAACGGCCGCGGCAAAGGGCATCCGCGAAGCGCGCATCTCCGGGGGGCCGGCGGACGGGCTTCTCTCGCCGGTGGACCGGGCGTGCCTGGACCGCGCCGGGCGCCCGGAGTTGAGGATGCGGGCCGAAGCGGACCTCTCCCGGCCCGAAGAAGCCCTGCGCCGTGACGTGCGCGACAGCTACCGGTCCCTGATCAACTGGGGCCGGCGCAACCTCCGCCTGGTCTACGTCAACGCGGAAGACCCGGACCGGAGTTTGATCGACGACTACGCGGACTTCCACGCCCGGACCGCCGGGCGCACCGTCCACGGCGACGCCACGTGGGCGGCCCTGTTCGAACATATCGCGGCGGGCGCCGGCGAGGCGACCATGGGATACCTGGACGGCGGCGAACTGGTCGCAGGCTCCATGGTGGTGGACGGGGACCATACGGCCCTGTATTTCTCGGCCGTCTACGACCGCGACCGCTTCGACAAACCCATGGCACACTGGCCCCTGTTCGACGCCATGGTGCGGGCCAAGGCGCGCGGTCGGCGGTATTTCGACCTGGGCGAATTCTTCGCTCAGGGAACCGCGGATGAAAAGGAATACAACATCGGGTTCTTCAAGAAGGGTTTCACGTCGCGCCACGTGACGGAAGTGGTGTGGCGAATCCCCTTCCGTGCCGAATCGTGAACGCCGCTTCCGGCACCCGGCGGGACGCGCGCGCTATACCGTTAAGCCCCCGGAAATTCAGACTTTTTTAAACAGTCTTGTATTAATAGTAACCACATCTTACGTACACCATACGGCGTCGAATCGGCGGCGCCCAGCCCCGATCGCCCGGCCGCCGGAATGTAGGAGCCCGTAAGACATGTCCGGAAAAATCGTCCTCTGCTTCCCCCGCATCGATCTCGAAAAAGAACACCACCATCTGCCCCTGAGCACGCTGTCCCTGGCGGCGCCCTTGGAACGGATGGGCATCGACTACGAGATCTACGACGAGCGCGTGGATGAGCCGTCCCGTCTGGACACGCTGCTTGAGGATGCGTGGATGGTCGGGGTGACCATGTTCACCGGCTACCAGACCCATTGCGGATACAAGATTCTCAAACACGTCAGGGAAACCCATCCCCGCATCATCACCGTCGCCGGCGGTCCCCACGTCAGCGCGCTCGCCGTCCAGACCATCGAAGACGATCACGTGGACTATGCCGTCGCAGGGTTCGGAGAGGCCCCGTTCTACGCCCTTGTCGCCGAACTGCTCGAGCACGGAGACCTGAACGGGCACGTCATCCCGGGGTTGTACCGGAAGGACAACTCGGAGTTGATATTCCTGCCCACCGACAAGAAGTTCGCCGGCGACAACTGGTACCAGCTGCCGTATCACAAGATCAACCTGGAAAGCTATATCAACGAGGCCACGAAACGGGTCATGTATGTCTCCCATTACGGCTGCCCGGCCAAGTGCACGTTCTGTGCGACGCCGGAATTCCGCAAGTGGACGCCCAAGCCCATCGACCTCGTCCGCCAGGACCTGGCCAACCTGCATGACCTGTATCCCTTCGAGGAACTGTGCTTTTTCGACGCCACCCTGTTCACCCGCAAGGAACGGGTCTTCGACATCATCAAGCTGCTGGACGCCTATCCCAACATCAAGTGGTTGGCCGATGCCCGGGCCGTCGAGTTGAACAAGTACTCGACGGAGGAGCTGATCGAGGTCAGGAACCGGGACGCCGAGCTTAGCTTCCTGGTCGTCGGCCTGGAAACCGGGAGCCAGTACATCGCCGAAGAGGTCATGAAAAAAGGCCTCAGGCACCTGGAGATGTTCAAGACCGTGGCCTACAGGATGGACCGGGCGGGCATCAAGATGGTCTCCGGCCTGATCTTCGGCATCCCCGGGGAAACGGTGGAGGACCTTAAGAAAACCATCGACTACATCTGGGAGATCCGCGAGATCCATCCCGCCTTCCGGCTCAGCTCCACCTTCTTCAGGCCCCTGCCGGGAACCGAGCTCTACGACCTCCTCGACCTGAAAGGCTTCATCCAGCCCAACACCTTAGCGGAATGGGCCGAGGTCGGCGCCGAAAGCCACTTCGAATACAACACCTGGATGGACATCCCGTGGATGGAGGACGGGCAAAAAGACGAATACAGGAAGGTGTACGAGGAATTCAGAAACCAGCACGGGGAAATCCTCATGTAGCGCGGCCGGGAGTCTCCGTTCTCCCGTCAAGACGTTCGCTTCCCCCATACCCGTTTCCCTTAAGCCTGACCCCGGAATTCCTGGTTGCGTAGAGTCGCGACCGATCGATCCGCGCCGGCCACGCCGGGTGGGGCTGCGCCCCACGCCCCACTTTTTCGTAGGGCCGCAATCTCAAATATAAAAAGGGGCGCGGGGCCCATGGCCCCGTGAAAGCCCGCGCGGCGGCGCTTGCGGCGAGCAACCTGGGCCGCTACGGGAAAGCGTATCGCCGGGGTCTTATTCCCAGTACCGGGCGTCCCCGCAAGGGCACCTATCCGCCGCCGCCGCGGGCGGCTTCGCGCAGTCTGTCCATGGTCGTTGCGATCAGGGCCAGCCACCGGCCGGACACGGCCAGCAGATCGCGGATGTGGGGGAGTTCCCCGTCCCTGGTCACGCGCCAGGTCAGGTCGCTGCCCTTCTTGAGCACGGCGGCGTCGCCGAGCAGCGACGCCATGCCGTCCAGGTACGCCTCGCCGGCCGGGCGGTCGCCGATCTCCCGCGCCGCCGAGCAGACATAGCGTGTATCCACCCGCCCGTCCTTGAGGATCGTCCCGAAAACGACCTTGCCGGCGTCGGCATCCAGCCACTGGATCACCATGGCCGCGTCGCCCGCGGCGACAACCAGTCCCAGCGCCCGGCACCGGTCGAAGAACGCCGGCAGACCGGCGGCCGAATCGGGATCGGTCCCGGCCAGTTCCTCGTAGAACTCCCGCTCGGTGATTTTCAGGCTCCCGGAAAACCACGGGGGCCTGCTGGTCACATTGAAACCGCGCATGGTCGCGTTCTTTTCGCCCCTTCACGGCCGGCCGGGACCCGGCGCGGCCCGTCCACCGCCGTTGGTGAAGGGTAGCACGATTCGGCGCCCGGGATCACCCGCCGCCGCCCCTACCGATGCGAACGCGTTCGCCCAACCGGCGACCGGGCGCGGACAGCACGCCGCACCCGCGCGCCGCGCCGGTCGGGGTGGCGGATGTATTGACTATGGCGGGCAGGGAAATGCGGGCGCGTCCCGGCGCGCCGCGCGGCGGCCGGGCGACAAGAAAACCAGGGAACCGGGCCCGGGGCCCGAACCACATCCCGGTGTGGGACGCCGAACGCCGGTCCGGCGCCTCCCGGTCCGCGGAAAACCTACGTCGCGGCGTGACCTTCCAACAGGCCTTCGCTGATCTGCAGGTTGATGTTGATCAGGGTGTCGATAGTCTCGTCCTTGAGACCATCGGCGCTTTTGAACGTGGTGTCGGCGACATAATTGCCCAGCGAAATCAGGTTGTCCTTCACGCTTTCGGGCAGGTCGTTATCACGCCGCGCCACCATCCCCTGGATGGCAACCCACAACTCCAGATTATGGTTCAGGGCGGTCGCCAAAGCGGCCTTGTCCGCGCGATTCTGCTTGGCCTGATCGAGCATCACCGCGGCCCGCGACAAACCGAACGCCTCTTCCTCCGAAATCGAGAGCGTTTCCTCCGTGGCATTTTCATAGGTCATTCGTCTCTCCTGATGGTTCGTTCCGCGCCCGTGTCATGGACGCTGAACAATTGCGCGCCTCCCAACACCGCGTCGACACATGCGGGCGGCGCGACACACGATCCTGGTGGAATATGTAAGCGGTACGCGGCTCAGGGGTAAATTATCTAGAAGGATAGGACCACCCGCCGCCGTCACGCCTCCCCCCTTAATACCAGGGAGCGGTTAAGGGACCCGGAGTTCCGCTTCCACCGCCGCCAGGAAACGCCGGCCGGCGTCCGCCAGCAGCGGCGAACAGGCGGAATCGGCCGGCGCCGGGCGCCCCAGGGCGCGCACGAAATCGGCCATGGCCGGGGCGATATCCTTGTCCCTGGTGACCACCCGCAACCCGTCCAGGGCCTTCAATCCCGGATTGATCACCCGGGTCCGGCCCGGCTGCAGGGACAGGACCGGAACCCCCAGCAGCGCCGCCTCCATGAGAACCATCGTCGTCATGCCGATGGCGCCGTCGCAGGCGACGAGGAGGGATTCCGTATCCTCGGCGCCGAGGGTCAGGGCGACGCCGTCCGGAACCCGCCGCCCGCGCACCCACGCTTTCCATTCCCCGCGGTCGTCCCGGGGGTGGGGCTGGATGACCAGGGTCAACGGCCCCAGACCCGCCAACGCCGGCACCAGCGCATCGGCCACGGTGAACTGGTCATAACCGGCGCCTTCGCCGCCGTAGTCCCGGCGCAGGGATTCGGAAAAGAACACCAGAAGCGGCGTATTTCCGCGATTGCGCCCGGCGCGCCTGCCGCCCAGGCGCCGGACGACGGCCTCCAGGTGGGGCTGGCCCGTGACATGGAGCGGCACCCGGCACCAGCCCTCGCCCAGGATCTGGTCGCGCATCCGTTCGTCGACGACGCAGATGGCGTCGGGTTGAACCTCCGTGCCGTCCAGGCACAAAAAGCGCTTGCGCAGTCTGGTCCAGCTGTCGATGGCGGCCAGGGAACGGGTGCCCCGGTCCCGCGCCGCCCGCCACAAGGTGCGCTCGAAATCGGCGTAGCCGGTGCCGGTGACCACCAGTCCGGGCGCCAAGCGGTCCAATGTGTCGCGCATCGCCGCTTCGCCGCCGCCCACGTCCACCACCACCTCGCCGGCATCCTGCCAGACGGCCGCCGCCGGGCCGGCGGCCAGGGCGGAAGTCCGGTGCCCGCGCTCGCGGGCCACGGGCATCACCGGAAGAAGCATGTTCGCCCCGCCCGAATCGTGGGCCGCGAAAAGCAGATGGGCCATGGTACTTTCAGCCGCCGCGGTGGTGGTCGCGGAGCGCCGGCAGATTTTCCACCACCTTGTGGAAGGCGCCGGCCACGTCGTCCAGGTCCGCCTCGGTCATCGGCGGCCGCATGAGCTCGTGGGTGATCACGGTGCCGTGCGCGGTCTCGGCGTTGGGACACAGGCCGGGCCGGTAATCGGTTTCGCCCTCGTAGAAGGGACAGGCGAACGGACAGCCCAGGTCGCCGTAGGCGATCCGTTCCTGGTACATGGGCTCCAGGTAAAGCGGGCGCACATAGCCTTCCCCGATCAGCGGGCCTTCCCACTCGCGCAGTGTGGTCGCCGGCAGTTCCGCCTTCAGGGCCTTGACGAACGCCGCGCGCGGGATGCCGAGGGCCGCCTCATCGTAGGTCAGCGCGTGGACGTAATAGACATGGCCGTTGCCCGGCGCCACGGCGGGCAGGGCAAGCCCGGGCAACCCGGCCAGCTTGCCTTCCAGATAGGCCACGTTGGCCTGCCGGGCGGCGATCAGGGCCGGCCCCTTGGCCAGTTGGCAGCGCGCGATGGCGGCCTCGATCTCGCCCATGCGGAAGTTGAACCCGACCATGTCGATCAGGTTGACGACCCCTTTCCCGCCGACCACCGCCTCGCCGTGGTTGCGGATGAGTTGCAGGCGTTCGCACAGTCCGTCGTCGTTGGTGGTGACGACGCCGCCCTCGCCGGTGTGGATGTGCTTGTGGTAGTTGAAGCTGAACACCCCCATGTGCCCCAGCGTGCCCACGGGACGTCCCTTATAGGTGGCGAACGGCGCCTGGGCGCAGTCCTCGATGACCACGAGGGCGCGGGCCTCGGCGATCTCCATGATCGCATCCATGTCGGCGGCCTGGCCGAAGATGTGGACGACGATGATCGCCTTGGTGCGCGGCGTGACGCGGCTGCGCACGCTTTCCGGATCCAGGCAGTAGGTTCGGGGGTCGATGTCGGCAAACACCGGCACGGTGTTGAAGACCAGCGCCGCCGTGGCCGAGGCCATCATGGTGTAGGGGGACACGATGACCTCGTCCCCCGGGCCCACGCCGGCGGCGCCGACGGCGCTGATTAGGCCGCTGGTCGCCGAGTTGACGGCCACCGCGTGGCGCGCCGCAAACGCCCCGGCCCATTCGTCTTCGAAGGCGCGCACCTGGGGTCCGCCGTAAAAGCCCTCGTTCCAGGCGCCCACGTAGCGCGAAAGGATGCCGCTCTCCATCACCGCGCGGACGGCGTCGATTTCTTCCTTCCCGATCACCGAATAGGCCGGGAAAAGCGTCTTGCGGAGGGGTTCGCCGCCCAGCAAAGCCAGCGTGTTCACGGCATTTCTCCTACGCTCCGTTTCGCCGGCGTTGGCGGGGCCACGGCGTCCGCCATTTCCATCAGCGTGGCGCACACCTCCTCGGCCGCGAGGGCGCTGCGCCCGTCGCTCGGCAGGTCCGCCTTGCCGTTCACGTGGGCGTGCAGGTTGTCCACCGCCCGGACCATGGCCTGGCCGAATCCGGTTTCCACCCATTCCCCCCTGTCCAGACACTCATACCCGGGATAGAGGGGATTGGCGACCACCTGGCGGCGCCTGAGCACCATGCCCAAGTCCTCGATGACGACGCGGCCGCGCTCCATCATCAGGTCGATCTCGAAGGTGAAGAACAGGCGGCTGTCGCCGCCGATGAGATAAACCGGCGCGCCGTCCGCCGTGGCGAGCAGGGCGTCCAGGGTCGGGTCCTCGGGCGTGAAGTCGTGCCGGCGGCGAAACACGGCCTCCGCCGCCAGCGGGCCGATGAGGAACTGCAGGAGGTCGATCATGTGGCTGCCGCAGTTGAGAATTCCCTTGCTGTAATGGCCGGCGACCGATTGCACCGCTCCCCACGCGCCCTCGGCGATGGACCGCCGCAAAGCGGACATGGACGTGTCCCAGCGGCGGAAATAGTTGACCGCCA
>Ga0209997_10000030_pt1 | contig 36345 bp, 26 predicted proteins | sample CR04metaG_FD_182079 | JGI IMG/M metagenome (GOLD analysis project Ga0209997, IMG submission 182079) | Deep subsurface microbial communities from Mariana Trench to uncover new lineages of life (NeLLi) - CR04 metaG (SPAdes) (version 2) | ecosystem: Environmental > Aquatic > Marine > Ocean trench...
AGGGTGCTCCTGACGGGTAGTGGGGGGGGGTCGAAAAGGGGGTTAATGGGACTTTTTGGGGGGCGGGTTTTCCCGCACGATCTGGTAAACCAGCTCCCCCGGCTTGACCATATTGAGTTTGTCCCGGGCAAGCATTTCAATGGCATAAGGGTCGGATTTGAGGCCTTCGATCTCTTTCCGGAGGCCTTTATTCTCGTCCACTAAAACCGTATTGCGCTGTTTCAGATAATCCAGCTCCTCGGTGAAATCATAGACATTCATGAACCCTTTATCGCTGAAAATTGCTGCCAGGGCCATCGCCACAATCAGAATCAATCCCAGCGCCAAGGTTTTCTGGGCCTTGGTCCATTTCAGGATCGAATGTTTGAGCATTTTAAACCCCTGCATGGTCATCCCGCCAAGTTGTAGAAGACATCATTTCCCTTGTAAATAGCACTGGCGCCCAGTATTTCCTCGATCCGGAGCAACTGATTGTATTTGGCCACCCGATCGGTCCGGCACAGAGCCCCGGTTTTAATCTGCCCGGCATTGACCGCCACCGCGATATCGGCAATGGTGGTATCCTCCGTTTCACCCGACCGGTGGGAGATGACGGCGGTGTATCCGGCATGTTGGGCCATTTCTACCGCCGCCAGAGTTTCCGTCAGCGTTCCGATCTGGTTGACCTTGATCAAAATGGAATTCGCAATTCCCTCCTTGATTCCCTTGGCGAGAATCTCGGTATTGGTGACAAATATATCGTCCCCGACCAACTGCACCCGGTCCCCTAATTTATCCGTCAACTGCTTCCATCCTTGCCAGTCGTTTTCCGCCAGGCCGTCTTCGACACTGACGATGGGATACTTCTTAACCAGTTTTTCCAGATAAGCCACCATTTCCCCGGAACTCAAACGTGCTTTCTTCTCGGCCGCAAGGGTATATTTTTTGTTGGAATACAATTCGCTGGCGGCGACATCCAGGGCGAGGAGAATATCTTTCCCAATTTTGTATCCGGCATTTTTAACCGCCTGAATCAGCATCTCCACGGCTTCGGCGTTGGACTTCAAGTCGGGCGCGAAGCCCCCCTCGTCGCCCACGGCGGTGTTGTACTTTTTCTTTTTAAGCACCGATTTCAAATGATGGAAGACTTCCGTCCCCATGCGCAGGGCATCGGAAAAACTCTTCGCGCCAACCGGCATGATCATGAATTCCTGGATGTCGACGTTGTTGTCGGCATGCACGCCGCCGTTGAGGACATTCATCATAGGCACCGGCATTTCACAGGCGTGGGTCCCGCCGATGTATTTGAACAGCGGCAGGTCTAAATCCTGCGCCGCCGCCTTGGCCACGGCGAGGGACACCCCCAGCATGGCGTTGGCGCCGAGTTTCGATTTATTTTTGGAGCCGTCGATTTCGACCATCAATTTGTCGATCAGAGCCTGCTCGGTTACTTCGATGCCAACCAACTCCGGGGCGATCTTGACATTGACGTTTTTGACCGCTTTTAGGACACCCTTGCCCAGGTAGACTTTGGGGTTGCCGTCACGCAGCTCGATGGCTTCGCGGGAGCCGGTGGACGCGCCGGAGGGCACCGCCGCCCGGCCCATCAATCCATCTTCCAGATAAACATCCACTTCCACGGTGGGATTCCCGCGGGAGTCTAGAATCTGTCTTGCTTGCACTCCAATGATTTCACTCATAAGCGTTGTTCTTTTGCGTTAAGGCACGGTTTCATCAGCCCCTAGCCTTCTTCAGGGCCCGGCCCTGAGCTGCAAGGGTTGCATCAATATCCTCATCGGTATGAACGGCCGACATGAATCCCGCCTCGAACTGGGAAGGCGCGATGTATATCCCCTCCTCCAGCATGGCGTTAAAATAGCGTTTGAACAGATGGGTATCCGAAGTTTTGACCGATTCGAAACTGACGATCTCCTGATCGGTGAAAAACATCGAGAACATGGATCCGACTCGCGTGAACGTGGCGGTCACGCCCGCTTGCTTGACGTTTTCCTTAAATCCATGACATAGCCGTTCGCTCTTCTTTTCGAGATCGTCGTAAACCCCGGGTTGGGACAACAGGTTGAGCATCTCAATACCGGCGGTCACCGCCAGGGGATTGCCCGACAGGGTTCCCGCCTGGTACACGGCCCCGGTGGGCGCAATGTGGTCCATGATCTCCTTCTTCCCGCCGTAGGCCCCCACCGGCAATCCGCCGCCGATGATTTTTCCCAGGCAAGTCAAATCCGGCGATACCCCGTACAATTTCTGAGCGCCGCCGAACGCAACGCGGAACCCGGTAATCACTTCGTCGAAGATCAGCAGAGTTCCGGACCTGGCTGTTACTTTCCGCAACACCTCGAGAAATCCAGGCTGGGGCGGCACCACGCCCATGTTGCCGGCGATCGGCTCGACGATCAGGCAGGCGATCTCCTTTCCCAGGCTGGAAAACAATTCCTCGACAGCGTTGATGTCATTATAAGGAAGGGTCAGCGTTTTTTTGGCGAGATCGTTGACGATCCCCGGACAATCCGGCAGGCCCAGGGACAACACCCCCGACCCGGCCTTGACCAGCAGGCTGTCGCTATGCCCGTGGTAGCATCCTTCAAACTTGACGATCTTGTCCCGTCCGGTAAACCCGCGGGCGAGACGGAGTGCGCTCAGCGTCGCTTCGGTGCCCGAGCTGACCAGCCGCACGGTTTCAATGGAGGGCACGGCCTCCGCCACCTTTTGGGCCAGCTCGATTTCCAGCTCCGTCGGCGCGCCGAAACTGGTGCCCAACTGCGCCTGTGTGCTGACCGCTTCCACGATTTGAGGATGAGCGTGGCCGAAGATGAGCGGCCCCCAAGAGGCGACGTAATCGATGAATTCGTTGCCGTCGGCATCGGTGATGCGCGCCCCTTTCCCTTTGACGATGAACAGCGGGTTGCCGCCGACCGCTTTGAACGCCCGCACTGGACTGTTGACGCCGCCTGGAATGTATTGTTGCGCTGTTTGAAACAGGGACTCCGATCGTGTTCGCTTCATAGCTTTCCGAATAATATTTCCAGATCTTTTTTCAACGTATCCGGAATCAGCGTTCTATCCGTCACGATGGCGTTTGTGGCCGCCTCACCGCAGGAACAGGATCGTTTCAATACCGGCTTTTTGACGATTTCCTTGAGGATGGCCTGGGCCAGTTCCACATTGTTGTGCATGATTTCGAGGACCGCTGCCAGTGTCACCGCCTCTTTTTCCTGGTGCCAGCAATCGTAGTCGGTGGCGAGGGCAATAGTAGCATAGCAAAGGCCGGCTTCGCGGGCGAGTTTGGCTTCGGTGACGTTGGTCATGCCGATCACATCGACGCCCCAACTGCGATACAAAAACGATTCCGCCCGTGTGGAAAACTGCGGACCTTCGATACAGATATAGGTTCCGCCGGGATGCACCGTGGCGCCCGCCTGTTGACTGGACTCCACCACCACCTCGTGCAATTCATCGCAAATGGGATCGGCAAAGCTGACATGGCCGGCGATGCCTCCTTCGAAAAACGTCGTCTTCCGGCGAAAGGTGCGGTCGATGAACTGGTCGGGAATCACGATATGGCCGGGGACAATCTCTTCCTTCATGCTGCCGACGGCGCTGACCGAAATGATCCGCTCGACGCCCAGCTTTTTCATGGCGAAGATGTTGGCCCGGTAATTGATTTCCGAGGGGGTGATGCGGTGCCCCACGCCATGGCGCGGCAGAAATGCCATGCGGGTGCCCTCCAGATCACCCAAAACGATTAAGTCCGAGGGATCTCCGAAAGGGGTGTCCACAGAAACCGTATCCACGACCTTGAGGTCCTTCATGGCGTACAGGCCGCTGCCGCCGATGACGCCCAGAATGTTTTCTGCCATTGAATTCCCCCCGGAATCGGATAATGAGATCAGTCGGTTGGGTAACAGGTGGGACCGATGAAAAACCTATTAAGGATGGATCACATCGATGAACCCTAAAGGCCGGCCATCGCAGAGGTTTCAGCCCATATCTTGTTTACGTTTATCGATTTCTTTCAAAAGAAATTTGAGTTCGGTGATCTGTCCGCCCACATGATTCACCGAATCGGTATCCTGGTTCATGTTCTCTAGTTTTTCCTGCAGGTCCAGCATCCGTTGTTCCAGCTCTTTCAGCTGACTCATCTTGCCGGAGAGCAACTCGATTTTTTCATCCACGCTGTCGGACAGGGCGAGCACTTTGTCCATATTTTGTGAAATCCTGCCCAGGCTCTCTTTTTCCCGGTCGATGCGGTTTTTGTCGGAATCGATTTTAGCGATTCTCCCGTCCAGTTCGCTGAGTTTTTCCTGAGTCCGGCGAACCCGGTCCTCGCCGGAAGCGATTTCCTGAAACCGCGTCTCCAGGCTGGAAATCAGGCTATCGAATTGCTCGATTTTCTTCTCGGCCCGGGTGATCTGCTCTTCCTTATCCTCGAGAACTTCCTGACGCATCTTCAAATCCTTCAGCAGGGATTCCATACCCCGGATTTTATTTTCAATGCCGCCTACAAAGTCAGCTTCCTGTTTCAGGTTGGCCAGCTTCTCATCGAAATGCTGGGACACCAGCCCCAGGTCCTTGCACAACTCTTCCACACGGGCGATCTCATCTTTTGATTCCTGAACCTTGTCGAACCGGGACCGCAGTTCCGTTTCCATCCGGTGCATTTCGGAGGCCAGCTCGCTCATTCGTTTTTCCTGATCGTCGATACCTGATTTGCCCTTGGCGAGGTCCAGGATTTTATCATCCAGGCGCTCCGACAGTTCCCTCAGGCTATCCAGTTTGTCATCCACTTGCTCCACAAACCCGGTTTTCTTCGAAAGCTTGTTGATTTTCAGGTTGGCCTCCTCGATATAAAAATCCAGCCCCTCGAATTTCTTATCCAGCTTTTCGATCAAAGCTTTGCGTTGGAGCTGGTTTTCCATTTTCACATCGAGGTTGAGCACCATGGAGCTCAGCTCGTTGACTTTCTTTTCGACTTGCTCCACCAGCGGTTGTTGGCGGCCGATTTCCTCCATCGCCTCATCGATTTTCTGAATCTTTTCATCGTTTTGGGCGATGGCCTCGCGGACCTGCCCGGCTTTTTGAATTTCGTCTTGGAACTGTTTGAGCGTTTGGTCCGCCGCCTCCGCCAACCCGGCAAACCGGCCCATTTGCTGGTGCGCTTCTTCGATGATCTTCATCTCTTCCTTCAGCTGGTCCATCCGGGTGTTGACCTCGTCGGTCAGGAAAGCGTTCAACTGATTGACCTTCTCTTCCGCCTGATCGATGCGTTGACCCTCCTTGACCAGACTTTGAATCCGGCCGTCGACCTCGCCGGCCATTTCTTCCCATTCCTGCAACTTCCGGGTCACAGCGTGAAGGGTTTCCTTTTTTGCGGAGATGTTTTTGGATTCCACTTTCAGGTCGTTGATTTCCCGGTTCAGCTTTTCCAGGTTTTCCTGGGTTTCCCGGATCAATGGATCCTGCCCCAGCAATTTTTCGGTATCGACGTGCATACGGTCGAGCAAACTGCGGAGCTCGTCCTTATCCCGGGCATAACTTTCCACCCATTCCTTCTCCCCTTTCAAGTGGTCGAACTTGGCTCCCAGATCGTCAATCATCTGGTTCAATTTCCGGACCTGCTTGGAGCCGGATTTCATCATTTCCTTGAAACTCATCACCTCCTCGACCTGCTTGGAGATCGAATCGAGAATATATTCCAGGCGGTTGACGTTTTTATCGGCGGTTTTAATCAACCGGGTCTTTTCCTTGAGCTTTTCGCCCGCACGGGTGTCCATGGATTTGATCTCCTCCACCCGGCCGTTCAGGGCTTCCAGTATCTGGAGGGTGTCGGGAATCTGCCGGTTGATTTTTTCCAGGAACAGTTTTTTGTCGTCAAACTCTTCTGATTTCTTATCCAGATATTCGATCAGCAACTGAAGGTTTTTACGCTCCTGGCCGGCCACCTTCACCAGTTGACGGAGCTGGCTGACCTCGGACTCTTTGGAAGGATTGGGATCTGACTTTTGGGAATCTTCCTTGACGCGCTTCGGGGCAGGTTTTTGATCCATAGACGGTTCCTTTTGAAATCAGAGGGACGATTTCTCTACATCTTTGTATTTTATACCAGATTACGCCATTTTGGAAAGGAAAGGTTTGAACGGGGTGTGTCTCAGTTTGAAGTCGGCTGTCTCCAAACGGCCAATAGCGGACATTCAACTACTCAGAGCCCTAAGACACCAAGCATGTAGTCTCGTTTTCCTATAAACAGGGAAAAGGGGTAATCTTTTTGATTGAATCTCAAATAGTGAGCGTCCGTGAACAAGGACCTATCAACATGGTCTTTATTTGCGTCATCGCTAATCAACATTAAGAAGAGGGCTTGCAAGAGACTCTGATTGACGATGAAACGGTTGTCTTTGGTTCCGATCTGATTTTCTTCTCCCCAGTAAATCAGGTCATCAACTTCGTTTGGGTCATGGTACGACGAGCAGCGGATATTGTAAATAATCTCACCAAACGAATGCTGTTTCCCGTCCGTTCCTTTGAATGTACAGTCGACTATCGTTAATTTACCTAACGTAGCGATTCTGTATAGATTCGTTGTTATGGATTTCAGATACTTTACGAACCGTATTTTGGATGAGCTCTCATTGGGATAGTGGTGTTTAGAGGTCGAATCTATAACAGATGCTAGCTGAAATAATGCATCTTCCAGCTGAGGCGGAGCGGCGCGAAAGCTGCTCAAGGCCATAAAGAGACGTTTCGAAATACCCGACATTATTCGAATTTTGTTCTCAATATCCTTTGTCATAACGATCTCCAAAGAGGTGCATTGCCGCTGATTCCGCAACTATATTTCTTACATTCTACCCTCACAATATGTCGGCTTCGGGTCGATACCAGCCATTTAAATTCCTAACTGAGACACGGCCTTTGACTGGATCACGTTGCCAGAGGAAATTGAGGAACGCTGAAGGAAGATTACCTGCGGATCAAAAACTCGGCGATCTGGATAGCATTCAAAGCCGCACCCTTGCGTAAATTGTCCGCCACGATCCATAGATTGACCGCGCGGGGGTTATCCAGATCGGAGCGGATACGCCCCACCATGACTTCGTCTCTACCCGCCGCGTCTACCGCCAGGGGATATTCGGTTTTTTCCGGAGCGTCCACCACTCGCACCCCCGGCGCCTCGCTCAAAATCCGGCGGAGGTCCTGAAGGTCGATGACCTGTTCCGTTTCCACGTTGACGGCCTCGGAATGGGCGTAAACCACCGGCACCCGCACCGTGGTCGGGGAAATCTGAATGGACTGGTCCTCCAGAATTTTCCGGGTTTCGTTAACCATCTTCATCTCTTCCTGGGTGTACCCGCTGTCCAGAAACATATCGATGTGCGGCAGGCAGTTGAATGCGATCTGGTGCGGATAGACCTCCCGGACCACCGGCTGATCTTGCAAGACCTGCCGGCTCTGCTCTTTCAACTCCTCAATTGCTTTCTGACCGGTGCCCGACACTGACTGGTAAGTGGACACCACTACCCGTTTGATCCGGTAGCGGTCGTGGATGGGCTTCAAGACCATCACCATTTGAATGGTGGAGCAATTGGGATTGGCGATGATCCCCGGATCATCACCGATGGCGTGGGGATTGATTTCCGGCACCACCAGGGGAATGTCCTTTTCCATGCGGAAGGCACTGCTGTTGTCGATCACCACGCACCCGGCCTGGGCGGCTATCGGGGCAAACTGGCGGCTGACCGACCCGCCGGCGGAAAACAAGGCGATATCCAACCCTTCAAAGGAGTCCTCTTTCAGTTCCCGGACGGTGATTTTCTGTCCGTTGAATTCCACGGAAGTCCCAGCCGAACGGGAAGAGGCCAGAGGCACCAGCCGGCCCACGGGAAACTCGCGCTCTGCCAGAATGGAAAGTATGGTGCGCCCCACCGCTCCGGTGGCCCCCACCACCGCGATGTCATAGTTGGCTTTCTTTTTCATGACAATCGCTTCTCCAACTCCTCCGCCACCCGGTCGCCCATGGCGATGCATCCTACTTCCTTCATGCCCTTGGACAGAATATCCCCGGTGCGGTATCCCTGCTTTAATACCTCATCAACTACCTTTTCTAATACAACATTTATATCCTCTAAGTTAAGAGAATACTTAAACATCATGCCGACCGACAAAATGGCCGCCAGGGGGTTGGCGATATCCTTCCCGGCGATGTCCGGAGCACTGCCGTGAATCGGCTCGTACATGGCGTTTTTGCCGCCGAGACTGGCCGAGGGCAGCATGCCGATGGAGCCGGTCAGCATCGAGGCCTGATCGCTCAGGATGTCTCCGAACATGTTGGTGGTCACGATGACATCAAACTGTTTGGGATTGCGCACCAGTTGCATGGCGCAATTGTCGACATACATGTGCGACAACGTAATGTCCTGGTAATCTTCATGCGTTTCGGTGACCACCTCGCGCCACAGGCCGGTGCATTCCAGCACGTTGGCCTTATCCACCGAACAAACATTTTTACCCCGTTTGCGGGCTACGTCAAACGCCACTTTGGCGATCCGTTCGATTTCGCTATCGGTGTAGACCAGAGTGTTGATGCCCCTGCGGGAGCCGTCGGCCAGGGTTTCCACCCCGCGCGGTTCGCCGAAATAAATGCCGCCGGTCAACTCCCGGACCACCATGATATCCAACCCTTCCACCACATCGGGTTTAAGGGTCGACGCCTCCACCAGCGGGGCGAAGATTTTGGCCGGGCGCAGGTTGGCAAACAATCCCAGGTTGGAACGCAGGCCCAAAAGAGCCCGCTCCGGACGCAGGGCAAAATCGAGGGTCTCCCATTTCGGTCCGCCGACCGCGCCCAGCAATACCGCGTCCGCCTCTTTTGCGGTGTTCAGGGTCGCTTCCGGCAGGGGATGGCCGGTGGCGTCGTACGCGGCTCCCCCGGCGGGCGCCTCGGTCAAATGCAGCTTGAGATTCTTTTTGGCCTCGACGATCCTGAGAATCTTTACCGCCTCGCGGATCACCTCGGGACCGATACCATCGCCGGGCAGAACGGTGATGTTGAATTCCTGACTCATAAACAGACCCTTTTAAAATCCTTCAACTAACTGAAAAAAGAAGTGCATTATACCTGAAAAGCCGAACGGTCCAACCGGCCATTATCCCCTTGTGGCCTTTTTCCGGGGCCTTTGTTTGCCGTAAACCACCTTGACCAGGCAGAGTCCCCGTGCCGGGGCGGTGGGACCGGCCAGGCGCCGGTTTTTCGATTTTAAGATCTCTTTCATCCGCTCCGGGGGCCATTTGCCCCAACCGATTTCGATCAACGTGCCGACGATATTGCGGACCATGAATTTCAGAAATCCGCTGCCGTCCACCGTGATCCGGATCACATCGTCCTGCTTTGCAACGGACGCCCGGAAAATTTCCCGCACCGTGGTTTTGGCGGAACACCCGGAGCCCTGGAACGCCTTAAAATCCTTTTGGCCCACCAGATACCGGGCGGCCCTTCGCATGGCGGACACATTCAGCGTGGGCGTCGCGATGTAATGGGCTTGCCGGCAGAGTAGAGCCGAGGGGTGATCCCGGTTCAAAATCGTATACCGGTAGGTTTTGCGGGTGGCGGATTTCTGCGCATGGAAATCGGGTTTTGCCTCCTCCACCCGGGTCACCACGATATCGGGCGGCAGGAGGCTGTTCAGCGCCTTCAGGAATTCCCGCGGTTGCATGGGAGAGACGGTTTGGAAATGGGCCACCTGGCCTTCGGCATGGACTCCGGAATCGGTCCGTCCGGACCCGATGACCCGGGTCTTTTTTTTGGTGATTTTATGAAGTTTGTTCTCCAGGACCTCCTGAATGCTCAGCTTGTTCGGCTGGTACTGCCAGCCGTGGTAGCGGGTTCCCTCGTACTCCAGAAAAATTTTGATTTTCCGCATGTTAGGAGGCCTCCGGGGTCAACGAAAAAGCGCGTCGGCATTGCACCAACGCGCTCTCTTTTTTAGTGGACTCTTTCGAAAAACTCAAGAGTTTATCCGAATTTATATTCGGATTTAATCAATGTTTTTTGAAACTGAAATGTCCGGTGGATTCAAGCTCCTTTGAACCTCCTTGAGGAAGTTAATAATAACCTCAACGGTAAATATAAGACGCTCCCCGGATTTTGCAACTGATTTTACCCGACCCGGCATCTTTTGGTTTCCCGGCCCCCTCTTATGATACAATGCCGACAATCCAAAATTTGAGAACCCGGTATCTTTTGTATTTAAAGGAGTTTGCTTATGAAAACCTATGAGGACCTGCCATCCGACGGCGGGTCCAATATCATGGATCAGGTCATCGACCAGCGCGAGCAACTGCGGAGGCGGCTCGATCAAATCAAGCACAAGGTGTGCCTGATGAGCGGCAAGGGCGGGGTCGGTAAAAGTTCCCTCACCGCCAACATGGCCGCCTGCCTGGTCTTGCGGGGACACAAGGTGGGTATCCTGGACGCGGATCTGAACGGTCCCAGCATCGGCAAACTGCTGGGAGTGTCCAACCAGGAAAAACTGGAGATCACCCCCGAGGGTGTGGAACCCGGCCAGGGTTCCATGGGCATCAAAATCATGTCCATGGATATGCTCCTGCCCAGCGCGGATTCGCCGGTGATATGGACCGAAGGCAAGGATGCCACCGCGGTCTGGGTCAGCACCATGGAATCCACCGCCCTTCAGGAACTGTTGAAAGATACCATCTGGGGCGAGTTGGATTATTTATTGATCGACATGCCCCCGGGGAGCGACCGCATCGATAACATCCGCGATTTGATTCCGGAATTGGACGGCGTGGTGGAGATCACCATTCCCTCACCCATTTCCCAGCACATCGTTTCCAAATCGATCACCAAGAACAGTCAACTGGGAGTCTCCATCATCGGGCTGGTCGAAAACATGGCAACCTACGTGTGTCCGCACTGCAACCAAGAGGGCCAGCTGTTTGAAGGTGAGGACGTGGAAAAACTGTCCAAGGACAAACAGATTCCGCTGCTGGGCCGCATCCCGTTCGACACGCGGATGTCTCGTCAGACCGGAACCGGCAAACTGTTCATTGAGGAATATGGCGACTCGGTCACCGGACAGGCGATTGCGCAGGTGGTCGACAACATACTGAAATTCATCCAGAATAAATCCAATTAAGGAGGAGCAATGAAATTCCTTTGTATACCCTGCGACGAGCAAATGGCAACGCAGGTCGACGGCATCATGCCGGAGGAAAAGAATAACCTCGTTTTGAAATTCAAATGCAAAAAATGCGGGCATATGATCGCCATGCTGACTAATAAATTTGAAACCGAATTTGTCAGCAAGCTGGGCGTGGAAGCGGGCGGTCCATCCGATATGGCCAAAACCCCCTTCGGCATGATGGGTTCCACGTTAGCCGAGGGTAAGGAAGAGTTAAAGAAAGCCGGCCCTGATGAAGGTGATTTTGAATGGACTCAGGAAGCGAAGGACCGCATCCAGAGAGTGCCGTTTTTCGTGAGGGGCATGGCCAAGAAAACCGTTCTCAACTTCGCCAAGGAAAGAGGCATTAAAGTGATCGACGGCGCCTTGATGGACGAAGTCCGCGAAAAAGTGGGGATGTAATCGGTTAAGCCCTGCCGAAGACTTTTCATGAAACAAAAAAAACCCGGCCTTATAAGCCGGGTTTTTATGGTTTTAAATCCCTTAAGCGGCGGATTTGGCTTTGCATTCCTCGCACTGACACAGTTCCCGGAGCAGGGTGTAGGGATAGAGCCCGGTGCTGTGGCCGTCGTTCCAGTCGAACTGGATGGCGTACAGCCCCACGGTTTTGAGGTTCAGGGGACGGATGGTGTCGGGGATCATGCCTGGTTTGATCTTCTTATCGCCACTCCATTCGTCGATGCAGTTCGCGCAGGGACACTTCTCCCGCAACAGTTTGACGTGATAGACCGATTCATGCCCGTCGGTCCAAGTGATTCCCAACGTGGTTTCATCGATTTGCTTTATATCTCTCGGCGAAGGGCCGGTCGGCTCCTCGCGGGTTTCTTCTGCCATATGTGTTCCCGGAGTAAAAGATTAGAGATCGGGTTCAGCCTTTCCAGGCCAGTTCAAATCCGGCGCCCACCTTCTTGGCTTCCTGCGATTGATTGATACTGATCTGCGCCGCCACCTGTCCCGCCAGATGACGATAGGCCTGGCCGGCCTGAGACTCCGGTTGGCTCAAAGTAATCGGCATTCCCGCATCGCCGGCGATGACCACCTCGGGAATGAAAGGAATTTCTCCCAGAAGGGGAACCTTAAACTTGTCGGCCAACTGCTGGCCTGCCCCGGACTGGAAGAGGAAATGTTTCTTGTCACAGCCGTCACAGACGAAGTAGCTCATGTTCTCCACCACGCCGAGCACCGGCACTTTCACCTGCTGGAACATCTTGACCCCTTTTTCGGCGTCGATCAGGCTGATCTGCTGAGGGGTGGTGACGATCACCCCGCCGGATAGCGGAGCGCGCTGGGTGAGCGTCAACTGCACGTCCCCGGTTCCCGGCGGCAGGTCGATCACCAGGTAATCGAGCTCGCCCCATTCCACGTTCTGGAGGAACTGCTGGATGATGCCACCCAGCATGGGACCGCGCAACATCAACGGCTGGCCTTCTTCGGTCAGAAACGCGGCGGAGACCACTTTCAGGCCGTACTTTTCATGGGGATAAAATTTGCTATTGCCGGCTCCTTTGGGAGGGGTGATGGGAATTCCCAGCATTTTGGGAATACTGGGACCATAAACATCGGCGTCCATCAATCCCACTGTGGCGCCGGTCTGGTGCAACGCCACCGCGAGGTTGGCGCTGACGGTGGATTTGCCGACTCCGCCCTTACCGCTGGCGACGGCGATGATGTTCTTCACACCGGTCAGGACGGGTTGCGAATGTTCGGAAGCGCGCACTGTGGCGGTCATGTTGACGTCCACCGCCGCCACGCCGCCGATGGCTTCCACTTTGTCCTCGCATTCGCTTTTCAATTGTTCTTTTACCGGACAGGCGGGAGTGGTCAACTCCACATCAAACTTCACCTTCCCGTTATCTATATTCAGGTTTTTGACAAAACCCAAATCGACGATATTTTTATGGAGGTCCGGGTCCATGACGGTTTTCAACGCGGCCATGACCTTTACCTGCAAGTCCTGATCAGACATGGTGTTCTCCTAAGAGGTTCCCCGGCAATCGCTGAACAAGGGTGCCCGTTTAAACGATTGGAAATCCACGCCGGAAGGCGGTAGGGAATGGTTGCAATCTGGTGAAATTTTAAAACGGATTGAGGGGAATTCAAAACCCTAATCCCCCAATTAACTGGTTTTAGGATGGCCCAACCCCGAAAAAGATTTTTATTAGGGGCCGTCCACGCGATTTCGCGGCCGGGAGGTGCCCAATACGGCCCTCCGAAAGCCGACACAATCGCAATTTTTCACCTTTCAAGGGCACCTGCATGTTGTATGAATTTTTGCCTGGAACCCCCATATCCTGTATTTTTGACTTTACAAATCGCAGTAAAGTGATTAAAGTCTTTGAAATGAAGCAGTTAGTCGGTGGTTCACCGAGTGCTTCCATTATGACCCTCAAACCCGCTTTAAGGCCTCATGGCTGTTGCTCTGACTCACAGAACGTAGTCCGCCGGACACCCTGTTCCATCTCTTTACGAAACCATGGCCAAAGTAAAAGTATCCGACATTACCAAGGAGTTGGAACATCGTTTTCTGACCTATGCGCTGTCCACCATTGTCTCGCGCTCCCTTCCGGACGTGCGCGACGGACTGAAGCCGATTCACCGCCGCATCCTGTTCGCCATCAACAGCATGGGAGTGACCGCCGACGCGAAACCGGTCAAGTCTGCCAAAATCATCGGTGAGGTGCTGGGTAAATACCATCCGCATGGCGACGCCTCCACCTACGAGTCGATGGTGCGCATGGCCCAGGATTTTTCCATGCGGTATCCGCTGGTGGACGGCAAGGGAAATTTCGGTTCGCTGGACGGCGATTCGCCCGCCGCTTACCGTTACACCGAAGGCAAGCTGACCCCCATCACCACCTTCCTGTTGAGCGACATCAAAAAGGACACGGTGGAGTTCCGGCAAAACTACGACAACACGCTGAAAGAGCCCGCGGTACTGCCGTCACGCATTCCCAACCTGCTGATCAACGGATCGTCGGGCATCGCCGTGGGGATGGCGTGCTCGTTTCCCAGCCACAACCTGACCGAAGTGATTAACGCACTGGTCTCCCTCATTGACGACCCGAAGCAAACCACCACGCAGATCATGAAATTCATTAAGGGACCGGATTTCCCGACGGGCGGCATTATTCTGAACTCCAAAACAGAAATTCGCAAAGCTTACGATCAGGGATTGGGTGCGGTCAAGATTCGCGGTGAATGGGAACCGGAACAACTGGAGCGGGGAAAAATCCAGATCATCCTCACCTCCATCCCTTACGGTGTCAACAAAGCGCGGTTGATTGAAAAAATCGCCGAAATCATCGTCAACAAAAAACTCCCGTCACTGACGGATATCCGGGACGAAAGCGACGAGAACGTACGGGTGGTGCTGGAAATCAAGAACAGCCAGGAGCCGGAAAAGATAATGACCTACCTGTTCAAGCACACGGAACTGGAGACGAATTTTCAATTGAATTTCAATTGCCTGAAGCCTACCGGCGAACCGGCCCGTCTCTCTCTCAAGGAGCTCTGTTCACATTTCCTTGATTTCCGGAAAGATGTGATTGTCCGCCGGCTGAAATTCGATCTCGCCGCTCTTGAAAAACGCCTGCACATTCTGGCGGCTTTTGCCATCATCTTCAAAAACCTCGACAAGGCATTGAAACTCATCCGTTCTTCAAAGTCCAAGCAGGAAGCCGCCACCAAGCTGAAGAAGGCTTTTAAACTGGATGACGAACAGGTCTCCGCCATTCTGGAAATTCCACTGTACCGCCTGGTATCAATGGAAATCGACAAAATCCAACTAGAACAAAAGGAAAAACTCAAAGAACAGAAAGAAATCAAGAACATCCTGACCTCCAAAAAGAAAATCTGGGACGTGGTTAAAACCGAGCTAATGGAAGTTGAGGAGAAATTCGGCGACAAACGGCGCACCAAAATCAAGACGATTGAAACGGTGGAATACAACGCCGAAGATTTCATCGAACAGGAGAACGTGGTTCTGGTATTGAGCCGCAACGGCTGGCTGCGGAAAATCAAAACCGTCAACGATCCGGCCACCCTGAAATTCAAGGAGAAGGACGGCCTTCTGGGAATCATCCGCACCAACACCCGCGACCTGGCGGCGATCTTTACTTCCGCCGGCATGGTGTATGTCCACAAAGTGTTCAACCTGCCTTACACGCGCGGAGGATTCGGCGAACCGGTGCAGAATCTGTTCAAATTCGGCGACGGTGAACGGGTCCTTAAAATTCTGTCCCTGCCCGGCACGGAAAACGGCGATGCCGAAGAGGCGGGCGAACAACAGGCCTTCGATTTTGAGGACAGTATCGAAGACTGCGAAGAACTGCTGTTCGTCAACGATAGGGGCTTCGGTTTTCGTTTTCCGCTCGCCAACCTGACGGAAACCAGCCGGGCGGGCAAGCGGGTCATGACCCTTAAAAAGGATGCGCGCATGGTGGCGATCAGCCCGGTGTCCGGCAAACATGTGTTCATGGTCTCCGAGACGGGCAAAGGCCTGCTGATCCCCCTCGACCAGGTGACCCAGCTGAGCGGCCCGGGTGTCGGGGTCAAATTGATGAATCCGGCCAAGAGCAAAATCGCCGCCGCACGGTGCCTGGACCGCAAGAAACCGGTCCAGATGGTGTTCGCCGACGGCAAAAGCAAGGAGCTCAATCTCTCGAAAATAACCGTCCACAACCGCGGCGGCCAGGGAGTTTTTGTTGCCAAGAACAAAAAAGTCATTAACCTGATCTAAAATTATGAGCAGTTATAAAGCGAAAGACATTCAACTTCTGGAAGGCCTGGAACCGGTCCGCAAACGGCCGGCGATGTATATCGGCTCGACATCCCTCCAGGGCCTGCATCATTTGATCTGGGAAATCCTGGACAATTCCGTCGACGAAGCGTTGAACGGCCATTGCAACCACATCGAAATTGAAATCAACAACAAGAAAAATGAAATCACCGTTAAGGACAACGGCCGCGGGATTCCCGTCGATCAGTTCCGGAAAACCAAAAAGAGCGCGATGGAAGTGCTGTTCACCACCTTGCATTCCGGCGGCAAGTTCCAAGAAGGCAGTTACAAGGTTTCCGGCGGACTCCATGGCGTGGGCATGGCGGTGGTGTGCGCCTTGACCGATTCGATGAAGGCCACCTCCCGCCGCGACGGATTCGAATGGATCCAGGAATTTTCACGCGGTAAAGCCAAGGGCAAACTGAAAAAAGGCAAGGCCTGCCGGAAGAAAGGAACCGAGATTTCCTTTAAACCCGACCCGCAAATTTTTCCCAAAATCGAATACAACATCAAGTGGATCCTGGAACGGGCCGAATCCAAAGCGTTTCTCAACAAGGGTTTGAAGATCGTCGTCAAGGAGGACAAGAAAACCCACACCTTCCAATATCCCGAGGGCATCATGGATTTCATCCGTAAAATCACCAGCGGAAAATCCGTGCTGGGAGAGGAACCCTTTTACATCGAAAAAGAAGATAAAAAACTCCGCATGGAAACCGTCTTTTTGTGGACCTCCCACACGGAAACCATCATGCATTCCTACGCCAACGCCATCAAAACCATCGACGGCGGTACCCATGAAAACGGCTTCCGCAACGGAATCACCAAGGCTTTGAAAGCTTATATCGACCGCCGAAAACTGCTGCCCAAAGGCATTGCGAGCATTACCAGTGACGACGTCAAGGAGGGTCTGGTGGCGATCGTCAATGTGTATCTTCAGGGAGATGTGGAGTTTCAGGGGCAGACCAAGGGCCGTCTCAATTCCGACATCACCTCGCAGGTGGAATCGGTGGTCAAACATTCGCTGGAGCATTACCTGCACGACCACCAGTCGGTGGGCGACCTGATTGCCAACCGGGTGATTCTGGCGGCACAGGCCCGCATCGCTTCGCGTCAGGCCAAGGAGTTGGTGCATCGCAAAACGCATATTTCGCACCGTCTGAATCTCCCCGGAAAACTTTCCGATTGCGCTTCGACTGACCGGGAGGAGTCGGAACTGTTTATCTGCGAAGGCGATTCGGCGGGCGGATCCAGCAAGCAGGCGCGGGACCGCAAGACCCAGGCCATTCTGCCGATTCGCGGCAAAATTTTGAATGTGGAAACCGCCACCCAGGATAAAATTCTGGCCAATGCGGAAATCAAAAATATCACTTCCGCTTTGGGAACGGGTATCGAGCCCCAGTTCGACTATGACCAATTGAGGTACGGTAAAATCATTCTGATGACCGACGCCGATGTCGACGGCGCTCATATTTGTTCCCTGCTGCTCACATTTTTCTACCGGTTCATGCCTCGTCTGATCGAACAGGGACATCTGTACATCGCGCAACCCCCGCTCTACCGGATTGACGCGGGGAAAAAACTGTTTTATGCGGCGGATGACAAGGAGAAAAATAGAATCATCGAAAACTTGAACGGCGCAAAGTATGAAGTGGGGCGTTTCAAAGGCCTGGGAGAAATGCCGTCCGGGGACCTCAGATCCACCACCATGGATAAAGGCAATAGAACCCTGATTCGGGTGACGATTGTGGACCCCATACATGCCGATAAAACCTTTGATCGGCTGATGGGTAAGGAAGCCCAGCACCGTTTCAAGTTTATTAAGGAGAAGGCCCCGTTTTTCAAGGAATTAGACGTTTAAAAGCCGATTTGTCTCGAATCGCCCCTGGCCCTGTAAATCCATGTAAATCCATCCATTCAAGGAATCCGAAAAAATTGCGCTAGAAGGGCGATTACTCTTGTATTTATAAGCATTTAATAGTAGAATTACATTAAAAGTCCATATAAATTACAGCCAAAAACCCACCTCCAATCAACTGTTTGGGATTAATTATCTATGAACCCTGTTCAAACCAAGAACCCAGCTCAAACCAAACCCGCTAAAACCGCGGATTCCCAATCCCCTGCCCCGCAGAAGGGCCTGGCACGCCGTGCCTCGGATAAATTGAAACCGGTGATGAACCGGATTTTATCAGCGGAAAGCATCACCAAAACTCTATTTGAGCTGACTGAGGACCTGCAAAAACTGTTTGCGGCGGACAAGGTGACGGTGTATGCCATCGACCGGCCTAAAAGACAGTTGTTCTCCAGAAATTTTACGTCTGAGAATGCTCAGGAAATTAGGATCGACATCTCCCCCAAGAGTCTGGCGGGTTTTGTCGCCGCCTCAGGACGGACGCTGAATATTGCGGACGCCTATGACTCGGAGGAACTGGGCAAAATTCATCCGGAATTGCACCTGGACACCCAATGGGACGAAAAGCTGGGATACCGGACCAAATCCTGCCTGATCGTCGCCCTGCCTTACAACAAAAAACTGATGGGCGTCCTGCAGATCATCAACAAAAAAACTGAACCTCAATTCACGGATGAAGACGTGCGGTTGGCTAAGGAGTTGGCCGGAACGCTGGGACATTCCATCGTCAAGATGCAGTCAGAAATCATCGACGAAAAAATTCAGGCGACTGCGCATGCGATCCATTCCGCATCCTCCTTGCAGGAGATTCTCATCGAATTACGAGTCCCCATTCTGCAGTTGTTCGAGTGCAAAATGGTGACGATCTATGCGGTCGATAAGGCCAAAAACGAAATCTATTCACAAATCCGGCCGGGAGATGCGCTGGAGGAAATCCGCCTCCCCATTTCACCGAAAAGCATCGCCGGTTGTGTGGCCATGGAAAAACGGCCGGTGAACATCAAAAACGTCAACGACCAGGTGGAACTGATCAAGTATCATCCGGAGCTGGCCTTTGACAAATCGTGGGACACCCTTTCGGGAGAACAGGCGAAGAGTATGCTGGTGTGCCCTCTGATTCACGAAGAGGTGCTGATGGGCGTCCTCCAACTGGTCAACAAACTGAACGAGGAGCCGTTCAACGTCAACGACGAGAAATGCATTTTGGCCATTGGGCAGTCTCTGGCTCTGGCCATTCACAATCAGCAGAAACAATCGAAAACCAAACCCACCAAGTTCAGTTACCTGATCAACAATGGGCTGTTGAGTCAGGAAGAGTTGACCAAGGCGATCATCCAGGCCCGCACCAGCGGGATGGATATCGAAACCATTCTTTTGACCGAATTCAAAGTCAAACGGAAAGATTACGGCAAATCTTTGGAAGAGTTCTACAAGGTCCCCTACATGGGTTATTCCGATCAGATGGTCCTTCCACAAAATCTTTTTACCGGCCTCAACACCAACTTCCTGGCCAAGAACAACTGGCTGCCAATTGAAAAGGACGACAATAAAGTCACCATTCTGATCGACAATCCCGCCAATCAGGACAAGATTCAGAACATCAAACTGATCTTTTCGAAAAAGGCTCTCGAATTCAAAGTGGGCCTGAAGGCGGATATTCACGATTTTCTAAAAGTGACTCCTCAGGAAGATGAGCAGGACGACTTCGGGGATGAGCCTGTGGAAACGGAAGAAGTCTCCAGCCTGCTGGATGCGCTCCAAAACGAATCGGAAGATGAGGTCACACTGGCTAGCGTGGAAGACGACGATACCAACGCCATCAGTGAAACGGACAGCACCATCGTCAAATTGGTCAATAAAATTCTGATTGATGCTTATGACCAGGGCGTTTCGGATATCCATATTGAACCCGGCATCGGCAAGAAGCTGTTGCGAATCCGGTTCCGCAAGGACGGCACCTGCCGGGTGTATCAAGAAATCCCTCCGATGTACAAACAGGCCTTTATTTCCCGGATCAAGATCATGTCCCGCCTGGATATCGCCGAGCGGCGCATGCCCCAGGACGGCAAGATCAAAATGAGGTACGGGAAGAAGGAAATCGAATATCGTGTCGCCACCTGTCCCACCGTGGGCGGCAATGAAGACGCCGTTTTACGTATTCTGGCGGCGAGCAAACCGATCCCTCTGGAAGACATGAATTTTTCCCCCAGAAATCTGGAATTGATCAAGGCCTATTCAGCCAAGCCTTATGGTTTGATTTTGGTGGTGGGGCCCACCGGTTCCGGTAAAACGACCACCCTGCACTCTGCGCTGGGTTATATCAACACGCCCGAACGAAAAATCTGGACCGCCGAGGACCCGGTGGAAATCACCCAGGACGGCCTGCGTCAGGTACAGATGCTTCCCAAAATCGGCCTGGATTTTGCGCGGGCCATGCGCGCGTTTCTGCGCGGCGATCCGGACGTCATCATGGTGGGTGAAATGCGCGACGTCGAAACCTGTTCCATCGGTCTGGAAGCCTCGTTGACGGGCCACCTCGTGTTCAGCACTCTGCACACCAACTCCGCCCCCGAAACCATCACCCGGCTTCTCGATATGGGCATGAATCCACTCAACTTTGCCGACGCTTTATTGTTGATTGCGGCGCAGAGATTGGTCCGAACGCTTTGTAAGGAATGCAAGGAGGATTACCATCTCCCCCGGGAAGAATACGATCAGCTGGTTCATGAATACGGCGGGGAGGAGCTGTTCAATAAAGTCGTGAACATTCCCTATACGGACGAACTTCTCATCAAGAAACCGGTCGGTTGTTCCAACTGTAACGATACCGGTTACGCCGGACGAACCGGTCTGCATGAAGTTCTGGAAGCAACTGCTGACATCAAACGCATGATCATGAAACAGGCTTTGGTCGAGGAACTGAGGGCGCATGCGATCAGCGAGGGAATGACGACTTTAAAGCAGGATGGTATCTGGAAAATTTTCAAAGGCGATTGTGACTTGAAGCAGGTGATGTCTGTCTGTATCGTCTAATCCCTTTGCTTCTTTCCACCTTCACCCAATAATTTTAATTGGCAGAATTTTTATGACGATCAAACCACAATCAACGAACGGGACCGTGCAATCCCTCCACTCCCGTATCGCTTCCACATCCAATGCGACGTTGTTGTTGCCCGTTATTGTGGATGAGTTGAAAACCATTTTTTCCTGTGAAGCGATCTCACTGTTTTCGGTCGACCGGGCTCACAAGCAACTGGTCTCCCTGAATCACCATTCCCACAAACTGCCGCAAATTCGGATGGAGACCTCCCCCACCACCCCGGCGGGTTATGTCACCACCAACGGGAAGGCGCTCAACATCAGCGATAAAATTTCCAAGGCCGAACTGGCGATGTACAATCCCAACATGTCGATTTCGTCCAGCCTGGACAAAAATCTGAAATTAAAAACAAAATCCATGATGGTGATTCCCCTGCCCTTTCAACAGAAGCTGGTGGGCGTCGTAGAAATCATCAACAAGCAGGGCGACCAGAAGTTCACCGACACCGATTTTAAAATTTCAAAAGACCTGGCCCATCCCCTCGGGTTACTGGTTTCCAAACTGAATGGCGAAAACGGTGGGGCGATCGCCGCATCCCCTGCAGATCCCCAGCAAAAGCTGTTTCAGATCATCAACGCCATCCATTCGGCAAAAAATGTAGATGAAATTCTAATCGAACTCAAACTTTCCATTCTAGAATTGTTCAATGCTTCATTGATCACTATCTATGCGGTGGACACCACAAAAAACGAAATCTATTCCAAGTTGAAATCCGGCGACACGGTTAATGAAATCCGGGTTCCCATTTCGCCTGCCAGCGTGGCCGGGTTTGTGGCGATGTCCCAGCAAATGACCATGATCAAGGATGTCCATAATCCCCAACAATTAAAGCAGTACCATCCCGATCTTTCTTTTGACGGCTCGTGGGACGAAAAGTCCGGATTCAGGACCAAGGGCATGCTGGTGTGTCCCTTGATTCATCAGGGCAAAATGATGGGTGTCATTCAACTCATCAATAAGAAAGGAAGCGGCCAGTTCAGCGATTCGGATCAGAAAAACGTTCAAATGATTTCCGAAACACTGGCGCTCGCTTTTTTCAATCAGACCAAGTTCGTCACCCAGAAACCGACAAAATTTTCCTACCTCACCAACAACGGAATCATAACGGAACAGGAATTGAACGACGCCATTAGCCGGGCACGGCGGAGCCAGGTCGATATTGAAACGATCCTTCTGGATGAATTGAAAGTGCCGCGCAAGGATTTGGGGAAATCCCTCGAGTTGTTTTACAAAGTTCCTTATCTGGGCTACGACAACTCCACGGTCCTGCCCTCGACAGTCTTGGAAGGCCTGAATCTGAATTTCCTTGCGAAAAATTTCTGGGTTCCACTGGAAAAAACCGGCAACAAGGTGGTGATCCTGATCGACAACCCGTTCAACAAGGACAAGATTCAAAACATCAAGCTCATTTTCCCAAAGAAGAGCGTTGAGCTGAAAGTTGGACTGAAAGCCGATATCCGGGATTTGCTCAATTCCACCGTTGCCGAAACCCCTGAGGTCCCGGCCTCCGTGGAGGATATGTCCGACCTGCTACAGGTTCTGAAACAGGAAAAAGATGATGCCGTGGTCGAAACCGTATTGTCGGATTATGATGATGACAGTAACGCCATCAGTGAAACCGACAGCACCATCGTCAAACTGGTCAACAAAATTCTGATCGACGCCTACGATCAAGGAGTCTCCGATATCCATATCGAACCGGGTATCGGTAAAGACAATATGGAAGTCCGCTACCGGATCGACGGAATCTGCCGGGTCTTCCAGGAAATTCCACCCATGTACAAACATGCGGTCATCTCCCGCTTGAAAATCATGGCCCGCCTGGATATCGCCGAACGGCGCATGCCGCAGGACGGCAAAATCAAAATGAAATACGGCGGCAAAGATATCGAGTATCGTCTGGCCACCTGCCCCACGGTAGGCGGCAACGAGGATGCGGTATTGCGTATTCTGGCCGCCAGCAAGCCCATTCCGCTGGACAAGATGAACTTTACCCGGAGGAACCTGGAGCTCATTAAAGCGATGGCCACCAAACCGTATGGCCTGATCCTGGTGGTCGGGCCCACCGGTTCCGGTAAAACCACCACCCTGCACTCTGCGCTGGGCCACATCAATACCAAGGACAAGAAAATATGGACCGCGGAGGATCCGGTGGAAATCACCCAGAAGGGCCTGCGTCAGGTCCAGATGCTTCCAAAAATCGGCCTGAATTTCGCACGGGCCATGCGCGCGTTTCTGCGCTGCGATCCTGACGTCATCATGGTGGGTGAAATGCGCGACGTCGAAACCTGTTCCATCGGTCTGGAAGCCTCGTTGACGGGTCACTTGGTGTTCAGCACCCTGCACACCAATACCGCTCCGGAAACGATCACCCGTCTTCTCGATATGGGCATGAATCCGCTCAACTTTGCCGACGCCTTATTGTTGATTGTGTCTCAGAGGCTGGTGCGTACCCTGTGTAAGGAGTGCAAGGAGGATTATCATCCCTCGCAGAAGGAATTCGAAATTCTGGTTAACGAATACGGCGTGGAGGAATTCGGAAAGCTGGGCATCCAGTACACCAACAATCTTACCTTGAAAAAACCCGTAGGATGCGCCAAATGCAATGACACCGGTTATTCTGGACGCACCGCCCTGCACGAAGTTCTGGAGGGAACCGATGTGATCAAACGGATGATCATGGAGAAATCGCTGGTGGAGGAAATACGGAAACAGGCCATCAAAGAGGGCATGACCACTTTGAAACAGGACGGCATCCTCAAAATTTTCAAAGGCGATTGCGACCTCAAGCAGGTTTTGGCCGTCTGTATCGTTTAATCCCCTCCAGATCCACCAACCACTTCTCCTGCCGTTCCAAAGCTCTGCGGAAGATGCTTTGATTTCTTTTCTTTTTATCCCGAATCCGCATTTCCGGACCGGAGAACAACCCGAAATTGATATTCATCGGTTGATAGTTGCCCTCTTTACCCGCCACATAGTTCAACAAGGCTCCGATGGCGGTTTCCTCGGGAGGCGGGATCAACGCGGTCCCCTTCAGCCGGGCCATGGCGCTCAAACTGGCCACCAGCCCCATCGCCGAAGACTCGACATACCCTTCCACCCCGACGATCTGTCCCGCAAAAAAGATATGGGCATGACTTTTCAGGCTGAGGTCTCCGTTTAACAGTTCAGGCGCATTGATGAAGGTATTGCGGTGAATAGCTCCAAGACGGAAAAACTCCGCATGTTCCAAACCGGGGATCATGCTGAAAATCCTTCGTTGCTCCGGATACATGAGCTTCGTCTGAAACCCAACCAGATTGTAAGCCGTTCCTTCCTTGTTTTCTTTCCGCAACTGCACCACTGCATGGTACCGCTCATGGGTTTCAGGGTGGTTCAACCCAACCGGCTTGAGCGGACCGAACGCCAGCGTCTGCGGCCCCCGGTCGGCCAGCACTTCAATCGGCAGGCACCCTTCAAAATATTTCGGTTTCTCAAATTCCTTGAAGGGCACCTTCTCGGCCTTCTGCAATTCCTCGACAAAAGCTTCATATTGTTCCCGGCTCATGCCGCAATTCAGATAATCCGCACCGCCTTTACCGTAACGGGAGGCGAAAAAGGTTTTATCCATATCGATCGATTGGGCATCGATGATGGGCGACAGCGCATCGTAAAAATACAAACATTCCTGCCCCAGAAGTTCTGACAATTTTTCAAAAAGCGCAGGGGACGTAAGTGGCCCGGTGGCGATAATCACCGGACCCTCGGTGGGGAGTTCCACCACTTCCTCATGTTTCAGGGTGATGTTGGGGTGCTGTTCAAGGGTGCGGGTGATTTCCTCGGAAAACAGATTGCGGTCCACCGCCAGGGCCTTCCCCGCCGGGACCGAATGCCGGTCGGCCGACCGGATCACCAGAGAATCCAGGTTTCTCAATTCCTGTTTCAAAAGAAAGGGGGCGGAGGAATCCTGATTAGACCCCATTGAATTACTGCACACCAATTCCGCGCAGTTGCCGGTTTTGTGGACGGGGGTCTCCCGCCCGGGCCGCATTTCGTAAAGAACCACCGGCACCCCGGCTTCGGCGGCCTGCCAGGCCGCTTCGGAACCGGCCAGGCCCGCACCTATAATGGTCAGGTGTGAACTCATATTCAAAAAAGATTCTGGGATTTATGCGGCTTCTGTGGATTTTTTGAAACTGCACTTGGGACACATGATGCTTTCTCCCTCGTTCTTCTTCCACTTTTGAACCATATAGGGATTGTCACATTCCGGGCAGGATTCTGCAATGGGTTTATCCCAGGAAGTGAAGGTACAGTTGGGATATTCGCTGCACCCGTAAAAGGTGCGCCCCTTTTTGGAGCGGCGGGTGGAGACATATCCCTTGCAGTCGGTCTCCGGGCAGGAAACGCCCAGGCTGATGGGTTTGGTGAATTTGCAATCCGGGTAGGCGGAACAGGCTATGAATTTGCCGAAGCGGCCGACCTTGATGATCAGCGGGGAGTTGCATTTGTCGCAATTGCCCTCCGCCTTGACGGCATCAGGGTCTTCGTCTTTGCCGCCGACTTCTTTGGTATTTTTGCACTCGGGATAACCGGAACACGCCATGAATTTTCCGAAACGGCCCCATTTGATGATCATCGGCTGGCCGCACTTCTCGCACACCTCGTCGGTTTCCTCGACCTCGCTCTTGATGTCCCGCATCTTCTTCTCGGCCTCCGCCAGGTCCTTTTCGAAGGGCACATAGAAGGTTTTGAGCGTCTCCACCCACTCGATTTTGCCCTCTTCAATCAGGTCCAGCTGGTCTTCCATATGCGCGGTGAATTCTTCGGTCATGATGCCCGGAAAGTTCTCCATCAGCAATTCGAACACCAGGTTCCCCAACTCCGTGGGAGCCAGCCGTTTGTCTTCCGAGCGCACGTAATCCCGGTCCTTGATCACGCTGATGATCGACGCATAGGTGCTGGGACGTCCCACTCCCTTTTCCTCCAGCGCCTTGACCAGCAGGGCCTCGGTGAAACGCGGAGGCGGCTGGGTAAAATGCTGTTCGGGAAGAATCTTCTGCAGATGAAGTTTCTCCCCCTTGGGCAGGTCGGGCAGTATCTTGTCGTCTCGGGCGGAGGCGCCGCTGTCTTCATCGGTGGCCTCGACATAGACTTGCAAACATCCCATGAACTTGATCACCGAACCGTTGGCGCGGAACAGGTATTTTCCGGAACGAATATCAAACTGCGTCGTATCCAGAATCGCCGGCACCATCTGGGAAGACACCGCCCGCAACCAGATGAGTTCGTATAACCGGTACAGGTCTTTTTCTATTTTGTCCTTAAGCGGTTTCGGCTCGATGCTGAAGTCGGTCGGGCGAATCGCTTCGTGAGCTTCCTGTGCGGATTTTTTGACTTTATACGTGTTGGGTTTGGCTGGAATGTACTCCTTCCCGAATTTATCGAGAATAAAATCCCTCAGATTGCCGACCGCTTCATCCGCCAGCCGGGTGGAATCGGTACGCATATACGTGATCAAACCCACCGTACCTTTACCTTCCACCGTAAGGCCTTCGTACAGACGCTGAGCCAGCATCATGGTTTTCTTCGGCGAAAAATTCAGTTTGCGGGAGGCCTCCTGTTGCAGGGTGCTGGTGATGAACGGAGCCACGGGATTGCGTTTGCGTTCTTTTTTGGTAATCCCTTCCAGAATCCATTCGCCCCCCTCAACCGCCTGGACAATCTCCAGAGCCTGCTCTTCTTGGGTGACTTCCATCTTTTCCTGATCCAGCTTGAACAGCTTGGCCTGAAATTCCGGCTCCTGGCTTCCCTTCAAGTCGGCGGTGATGGTCCAGTATTCTTCCTGTTTGAAATCCTGGATCTCCTTTTCGCGGTCGCACACCATTTTCAGCGCAACCGACTGCACCCGGCCCGCACTGAGTCCGCGATGCACCTTCTTCCATAAAATCGGGCTGATCTTATACCCCACCAGCCGGTCGAGAATGCGGCGCGCCTGCTGGGCGTTGACTTTGTTGGTATTCAATTCGGTGGGGTTTTTGATGGCTTCGGTCACCGCCTTCTTGGTCAGCTCGTTGAACATGACGCGGTAGATCTTCCCCTTGGTCAGCTTCTTCATTTCATTGGCGATATGATACGCGATGGCTTCCCCTTCACGGTCCGGGTCGGGCGCCAGGTAAATGTCGTCGGCTTTTTTGGCGGCCGCTTTGAGCTCCGCCAGAATCTTGCCCTTGCCGCGGATGGTGATATAATCCGGTTTGAAATCGTTTTCAATGTCCACACCCAGCTTCTTCTTGGGCAGGTCCTTCAGGTGCCCGACAGTGGCTTTGATGACAAACCCCTTGCCAACGATTTTCTTCAGCGTATCCACTTTTGTGGGCGATTCCACAATCAACAACGACTTTCCCATAACACCTCAATAGACATTGGACGGGTTCATCAGGAACATTTTCCCGTCGGTTTGACGAATCATACCCTTCAGTTCAAGTCTTACCAGTGTAGCCGAAACTTCCGCGGGTGACAAACAACTGTTTTCAATAATCCTGTCGATATGCTGTTCCTGGACGGACATCAGGGACATCAAATGCTCCTCTTTCGGGTTGAGCTCAACCGCTGCAAGTTCTATGTTTTTCCGCTCTTTGAGCAATTCCAAAACCGATTCGGAAAGTTCTTCGATCACCGCTTCGGGACCATCCGTCAACTTGGCTCCCATTTTCAACAAAGCGTGGGTTCCCCCGCTTTCGGGAGAGTAAATGTTTCCCGGCACCGCGAACACTTCCCGCCCCTGCTCCAGAGCGAACTGGGCGGTGATCAGGGCTCCGCTTTTGACGCCCGCCTCCACCACCAGCGTTCCGTGAGACAGTCCGCTGATCACCCGGTTGCGCGCCGGAAAATTATTGCGGTCCGGTTTGGTCGACATGGGAAATTCGGAAATGACCGCACCGCACTCCTCGATTCGCCGCCGCAGGGAACCGCTCTCCGGTGGATAGGTGTAATCCAGCCCGCATCCGAAAACCGCGACCGTCGGGTTCCCCAAGTGCAGGGCTGCCTTGTGGGCGATCGCGTCGATCCCCCGCGCCATGCCGCTGACAATGCACACTCCCTGTTCCGAAAGCACGCCACACAGTTTTTCCGCGACCATCTTTCCGTAAGAAGTCGGTTTGCGGGTGCCCACCACCGCGAGCGGCACGGACTTCTCGTTCAAAAATGTTCCTTTATAATAAATGACCGGCGGGGGGTCATAAATCGACTTCAGCAGAAGCGGATACTCCGCATCCTCGAGAGTCAGGATCCGGGCCTGGCGACGCTCGACCAGTTGGTATTCCCGCTCCAGGCTTCGTTCCAGATCAAATTCCAGAATCTGCCGGGCGATTTTTTCGCCGATCCGCTCCACGCCCATCAGTTCCCTGCGCGAAGCATGAAACACGCGTTTGGGAGACCCCAGGGCCTTGACCAGACGGTGAAACAGGATCTTGCCCACTCCCAACACCATGTTGAGACCGACCCAGTATTTTTGGGATTCGCGTTCCATAGGATGCTTGACACCGCTATAGATCAATAAATTCCGGCGGCCGTTAAAAAAAAGGGGAGTGTACCCCGAAACCTTCGGACGGGATACCTTATTTTTATTTTCCCGGGAAACCCCGTGAACGGTCCCCGCCATCAACGTTCACTATCTGTTTTCATGAAGCGATGAACCGCAAGATTGAATTCGTAAACCGTTTCATAATAACCCACCAGAACCCGGGTATAAATGATCAACGCCTCAAACAAATCCCCTTCATCGCCAATCCCAAAATCGTAATTGGCGACTTCGGCCACCAGCAGGGCGCGGGTCATTTTCCGGCTCTTGCGCCCCAGGATCATTTTTTCCCTGGCCTTGTTGACCTCGATCAGTGTGGCTCTCAGATCGTACCCGCCGACCGGTCCTGCGGTTCCTTCTTTCCTGGGCTTGGCAAAGGGCCGGGTGTTCAGGTACTCTCGGATGGTTTTGAACGGAAAGTCCACGGGCCGGAATGGGGGGCCGGATAAATCCACTCTTTTAGCCCATTGGACTCCCAGATATTGTTCCAGACGCAGTTGCGCCAGTGCGATATCGCTCTGGAACCGGACAAGGTCGTTCAACGTTCCGTTCAGGCCCAGTTTGAGCCGGGTGATCGCCGATTGGGAGACCGCTTCATCTCCTTCTTCAAATTTCTTTTCGGCCTGGGTGAGAGCTTTTTTAAAATGCCCCTGAACCTCCCGGGATATTTCCAACTGCTCCCGCCGGGCCAAGATGAGATCATAATTGCGTTTGACCTCCAACAGAAGTTCCGGCAGGGAAGTCCCTGGCGCGGAGGTTCCTTTGGAAATTCGGCTTTGGGCCATGGCCAGAGACTCATCAAGGGTGGGTAGCCGGTTCAGAGGCTCCGCCGCCGCAACCCCCAACGCCCCCAGGGTGAAAATCAGGGATATATATGGAAACAATAGTAACCCTCGAATGGAATGGCAAACGGTGGGCATCATGGACTCAGGCTTCGCTTAAACCCCCTGGAAGGCTCAAAATGGATTGGGAATGGGTCGGGAGAGGAAAAAAGAGGGATACTGAACAACCGAAAAGAGACCTTGATGGCAACCAAGCATTCCTTTGAGGCGTTATGCCTAAAATTTAGGCATATTGTCCAGTATCCCAACCTTTGATTAGAGAAATTTATCACGCAAAGGGCTTGATGTCAATACAATTTTAAGTCCAGAATCGCCCCAAAATAACTGCGAAAAATCGAATAACACTAATAAATTCAAATGGATATAAGAGTCATCTCAAGGCGACACTGGGGCGACTTTCCCAAGGGTAAATTTATAACCCTTTGATTTATAAGGATTTAAAAATTAAACTTTTTTTGCCAAAAAGAGCCCTTACCAAAGCGCGGAGATTCACCTAACTGTTTAATTTATAATGGGTTATTGATTTAACTATTGTATCAGACCAAACGGGACCGGGACAAAGGTGAGGATGAATATGACGATGGAGAGATAACCGATGAAACGGTGTCTAGGCTCAAGCGGTTCCAATTCATTCAAAACCGGCGGGTGTTTCAAACCCAAAAGAAACACCAGAGCGGCCCAGACCCACCATCCGGCCCAATGAAATCCCAGTAGCAGTAAGGCCAGAAAACTCAACCGAGCGACATAAGCATGCTTCGAATTAAAAAGTGAATAAATCACATGCCCGCCATCGAGCTGACCCATCGGCAACAGGTTCAACGCCGTGAAAAACATCCCCAGCCAACCTGCAAAGGCCAAGGGATGCAACATGACGGTCTCCTCTATGGAAAAGGGATTGATCCCCAAAGTCACTTTGACCATTCCCAAAAATATCAGTGAATCTCCCAATCGGATGGAAGTCATCGGGTCCACATTCTGCTCGAGCGTTATATGCGAATTCAACAAACCGATCAGCAGAATGGGGACGGCCACGATAAATCCCGCAATCGGTCCGGAAGCCCCGATCTCCATCAACGTCCTGCGGTTGGGTGTCGGCTCCTTGATCATAATGAACGCACCCATCGTTCCAATGTTCAGAAAAAAGGGTATCGGCGGCAGGGGAATAAAATTCGGCAGGGTGGCATTGACGTTATTCACCCGGCAGGCCCAGTAGTGTCCGAATTCGTGAGTGGCCAGGATCAGGATCAGGCCAAACGAAAACCAGGGTCCCCCCACCAGCCAAGTGGTGAATACCGTGGCGGCAAACAATCCGAAAAAAATGGAAAGGGTTTTTGCATTGATGGGAAATCGCTGGCCGGAAAAAGGGGGATATTCCGGGGAGTCGGTGTAGACCGGTTCGGGCCGGTGGTGTGATTCATTTTCCATAAATCAGCATACCAACCCGACAACCCACTTCACTCCGCGAACCGGCGCACCTCTCTGTGGCCCCCGCTTATGCATCCAGTGGTTTGTGTTTGAAGGATTTTCCATTTTTTCCCGAATAATCCGCCACAATCTGGCCGTTGCCCACCAGTTTGTATTTATAAATAACGAGGCCTTCCAAGCCGACCGGTCCTCGTGCATGGGTTTTATTGGTGCTGATCCCTATTTCCGCGCCGAGGCCGAACCGGAACCCGTCCGCAAACCGGGTGGAGGCGTTCACCATGACACTGGCCGAATCCACATCGTTCATAAACCGTTCGGCTTTCTCCCGGTTTTCGGTGACGATGGTATCCGTGTGTCCCGACCCGTGAGTGTTGATATGGTCGATGGCCTCCGCCATATCATCCACCAGTTTGACGGACAACTTGAGATTGTTGTATTCGGCGTCCCAGTCGCCGGCCTCCGCCTTTTTCAAATCGGGAATCAGACTGCAGGTTTTCAGGCAACCCACCAGTTCCACTTCCTTCTCACGCAATTGCGCCATCAGGGACGGCAACACATTCGGAGCGATCCCCTCATGCACGAGCAGGGTTTCCATGGCATTGCAGGCGGCGGCATACTGGAGTTTGGAATCGAGGGCCACCCGGATGGCCTTGTCGGTATCCGCTTCCTTATCGATATACACGTGGCACAAGCCCTCCGAATGCCCGAGGACGGGGATCTTGGTATTCTCCTGGACGTAACGGACAAACTGGTTACTCCCGCGCGGAACCACCAGATTGATGTATTGATCCTGCTTCAACATTTCCGCCACTTCAGCCCGAGTTTCGATCAATTGCACTGCCGCGGCCGGTACGCCCTCCACCTCCGACAGGGCTTGTTGAATGAGACCGGCAATCACCCGGTTGGAGTGTTGCGCCTCGACGCCGCCTTTTAAAATCACCGCGTTGCCCGATTTAAAGCATAGGGAGGAAATCTGGGGAACGGCGTCGGGCCGGGACTCGAAAATGGCACCGATCACCCCGATCGGACAGGAAACGCGGGTCAATTCCAATCCGTCGTCCAGCTCCATTGTCCCCTGCTTCTGTCCCACCGGGTCGGGCAGTCCGGAGACACTGCGAATGCCCTGGGCCATGTCCCGGACCTTCGTTTCGTCCACCGCCAGGCGCGCCACGAGGGAATCGGGAATGTTCTCTTTCTTGGCGAACTCCAGGTCCTTGCGGTTGGCCTCCAGAATTTCGGCACAATGGTTTTCAATCTGCGCCGCCATGGCCTGCAACACCCGGTTCTTGGTCTCGGTATCCAATCGGGCGAGCACCAAGGCCGCGGCTTTGGCGTCTGCGGCTATTTCGGACAAGTTTCTCTCGGTCATGTCAATCACTTGCGGCGGATGGGTAAAGGGGATTCTTAATCCCCTTCAATTTGGTCAAAATGGCCGCCACCCCTTTTTCTCCAATCTCGTTGCCCCACATCCGGAGGAACTGCAAGCCCAACAACACCTTGGAGTTTCCCAAATACAGAGCTCCCTGGGTGGTGATGCCGTTCCATTGCAGATCCAGCTCGATCAGGTTTTTGAATACCGGCGACTGGGTCATGGAGAGCATGCCCTGATCCCCCAGCTTGTTGTTTTTTAGCGACAGGATTTTGAGGCGAGTCAGGGTCTTGGAATCGGCCAGACTCTGGATGCCGTCGGGTCCAATTTTATTTTCTCCGAGGTCCAGGATTTCGAGATGAACCAAATGTTTGGACTGGCTTAAAAACTTGAGACCCTGATCGCTGATTCCGTTGTTCGCCAGTAGCAGCTCCTTGATATGGCTCATCACCTCAGATTGAGCCAACGCTTTGAGACCTTCGTCGCCGATCTGGTTGCCGGTCAAATCCAGCGATTCCAGAGACATGATCGCTTGGGACTCGGCGATGGCTTCAGCGCCTTGGGTTCCAATTTTGTTTCCGAACAAACTGATCGTGGTCAACTTGGGATAGGCCTTGGATTCGAACAGGGCTTTCACGCCGTCGCTTTCAATCTGGTTATTGAATAGATAAAGGACCTTAAGATTCTGGAGATATTTGGATTGCGCCAGCGCCTCCGCACCCTCGTCGCCTATATTATGGGTGTTCAAATCGAGGGTCTCCACCTTTTCCAGCAGCCTCGACCGCGCCAGTTGCTGAATGCCCTGGTCATACAGCATTCCGCTGTAATTCAGTTTCAGGTATTTGCCGTCCTGCTTCAGTTCCCTGAGAACGAGCGCATTGATATCCAGCGCCCAGGCGGTCCCTACCCCCGCCAGAAGCAGAACCGCCGCTCCCAGCCAACCCACATTCTTCGTTTTCAGACGAAATGTTTTCATGGAAAATTATGTACCGTTATTCGCACTTCCAAACCGTCCTGCAACCAGCCGATATTGCCGTTGCCGGCGACCGTGGAGATGATGCCCTTGGGATCGATTTTCCGGATGCGGTGGTTATCCCGATCCGAAAAGTACAGGTTCCCTTCCCGGTCGAAGACCATGCGGTACGGACTTTTCAACTGCGCCCGGGTTGCGGGGCCGCCATCCCCACTATAACCAGCCACGCCTATCCCCGCCACAAGAAGGATGTTTCCCTCCTTATTGATTTTGCGGATGCGGTGGCTGGTTTCTTCGGCGACGAACAATTCTCCATCCGGGCTGAAGATCAATCCTCCCGGAGACCGGATACCGGCTTCGATGGCTGGCCCCCCGTCGCCGCTGTCTTCAAAGGCCCCCGTGCCGGCAAACGTGGTCACGTTCTGGTTCCGGTCGATTTTCCTGATTTTACTACTTCCTGAATCGGATACAAATATTTCTCCCGATGAATTGACGGCGATGCCATTGGGATGAATTTCTTCATCGGCGATTTTCTGCCAGTGGTCCAAAGCCAAGGTGGATACGATTCCCCGGGAATCCACCTTGCGGATTTTCCGTTGGGTCAAATCCGCCAGATAGACGTTCCCCTCGCCATCCACCGCCAAATCCTTGATCATGCCGAAAGACGCCAAAACCGCCGGGCCGCCGTCTCCTGTGTCGCCCAAAACCCCGTTACCGGCAAACCGGGTGATTCGGCCCTGAGCGTCGATTTTGCGGACAAACTTGCTGGGCCCCTGCGGAGAAATGAAGTAAATATTGTCCTTCCGGTCCACCACCATGGCATCCGGCAGGTAAAGCGAGGCCTTGGAAACCGGGCCACCGTCCCCCTCATTGCCCAAATGACCGGACCCCGCAAGGGTGTAGATAAAACCTTTGCGGTCGATGAAACGCAGGCGGTTGCTCATTTTATCGGAAAAAATGATATTGCCTTTGCTGTCTATCCCAATTCCCGAAGGAAACTCCAAGGTCGCCCCCGTCCCCGGGCCGCCGTCTCCCCGAAACCAGGATTTTCCATTTCCCGCCACGGTGGCAAGGGCGTGTGTTTTAAAATCCATACTGCGGACCCTGAAATGGTTGCGGTCCACAATAATCAACTTCCCATCAGGGTGGTGCGCCAGCGCGAAGGGCAAATGCAGGGTGGTTTCGGAGGCAATTTCATTGTCTCCGTTATATTCGTATTTGCCGATCCCCATCACCGTGGTCATGATGCCCAGCGAATCCACCTTGCGTATCCGGTTGTTGTTCCGGTCGGCAATGTACAGGTTGCCGCGTGGATCGACCGCCACATCGGTGGGATAAGCCAGGCTGGCGCGCGTGGCCGGCCCGTAATCCCCGGAGAAAAAATGGGTGCCGTCACCCGCCACCGTGGTGATGATTCCCTGGGTATCGACCTTGCGGATGCGGTTGTTGCCCCGGTCGGCGATGTACAGATTGCCCTGGGCATCGAGATCGATCCCGAACGGATATTTCAGAAAGGCGTCCACCGCCGGGCCAAAATCGCCGCCAAACTCGGGCAGGCCCAAGCCCGCCACGGTGGTGATCACGCCCTGGGAATCGACCTTTCGAATGCGGTTGTTGGACCGGTCGGAAATATACAGATTGCCCTTACCGTCACACACCAGATCGGAAGGATAATTCAAATGGGCCTGAATGGCCGGCCCGTCATCGCCCCCCATATCGGGAATACCGGTGCCGGCCACGGTGGTTACCGTTCCCGCAACATCAATCCGGCGAACGCGGTGGTTGTTGCGGTCCGCCACAAAAAGGTTTCCTTTTTGATCCAGACACAATCCTGCGGGAAAATTAAAAGTCGCTTTCAATGCGGGACCGTGGTCGCCGCCAAAACCCGCCTTCCCGTTACCCGCAATGGTTGTGATGATGCCGTCCTTATCGATTTTGCGTATGCGGTTTTTGGACCGGTGCGAAATATAAATATTTCCCTCGTGATCGACCGCCACGCCGTCGACCAAGGTTAAAACCACTTCCGTCGCCTTTCTGCCGTCGCCGATGTCCTGGTAAGGGTAATGGCCCGGTCCCGGAGCGGATGGAGCCATCGATCCGGATAACAGGAAGAGAACACCAAAAAAGAAAGAGCACACCCTCATGGGATGGAACATTTTTATATTGATTACAATAAGTTATAATTATTTATTTAAAGTAAGTTATCTACTACCGAAGAACGATCTCGATCCCCCGGTTCCGGTTGAATTTGAACTTGGCCTTCAATGTTTCTTCCCCCAACTGGTTCTGAATCATATCCAGCACAACCAGCTTCGGAAAATTTCGTGATTTGATCAACTCGACCGCACCCACATCGGTAATGTTATTCTGTCCAACGTACAACTGGGTCAAATTGATAAAATTGGGGGATCGGGCCAGATGCCCCGCTCCTTCATCGCCGATTAGGTTTCGGAACAGGCTCAGGGTTTCCAGATTTGGGAATCCCTTGGACTGCGCCAGATATCCAATCGCCTCCGGAGTGACGAGGTTGTCGTTCAGCAACAGGGTTTTCAGATGTTGAAAATGATCCGATTCCGCCATCAGGGCGAGGCCGTCTTCGCCAATCTCATTTTTCCAGAGCTTGAGCGTTTCCAGATTCTTCAGGTAGGGCGATTCCACCAGAGCCTGCACGCCGAGGTCTCCCAGGGTATTTCCCCATAAATCCAGATGCTTCAATTGCGCCAGATGGGGAGACTGCGCCAGCGCTTCCATCCCCTCGTTTTTGATCTGGTTACCCTCCAGCAACAGGCTGGTCACCCCTTTGAGGACTTCCATCTGAGCCAGTTGCCGGGCGCCTGCGGTTTTGATTTTCTTGCGCGTCAAATCGAGGGTTGTGCCGTCCTTGCTCAACCGGCTTTGCACCAGGCTTTCCATGTCCAGAGCCAGGGCGGGGGCACTCGGGGACCACACCAGGATCCAGCTCCATAACACGAGAAATTTTAAAAGGAATCGCGGCATTGGGATTTCCCGTTCGAGGGTCCGGCGCATCAACAGGACCGGCAGATATGAGCCGGATTAGGTTATCAAATATTTAAAGATCGTGTAGATAATTTTTGTGCCGGCTTTCAGGGTGCCGGATAGGGTGCCGGTGATTTTGGACACGCCGATGCGTATCCGGTAACGGACCGGAACCTCCCGGATACGCAACCCGT
>Ga0209997_10000032_pt1 | contig 35820 bp, 41 predicted proteins | sample CR04metaG_FD_182079 | JGI IMG/M metagenome (GOLD analysis project Ga0209997, IMG submission 182079) | Deep subsurface microbial communities from Mariana Trench to uncover new lineages of life (NeLLi) - CR04 metaG (SPAdes) (version 2) | ecosystem: Environmental > Aquatic > Marine > Ocean trench...
AGAGACTAGCCCCTCAAGCTAGCGCCTTTGGCCAGGCTGGGCGACGCCCGCAACGAAATTTTCTTGCATGGTTTTTATAATCCTTGATTACTTTTTCGTTCGTATGTTAATTCCTGTTAGATGTTTTACATGTGGAAATTTAATTGCCGATAAATATGACGATTATCAAAATAAAATAAAATCTGGAGAAGAACCAGAAAAAGTTCTTGATTCTTTGGGAGTTGAGAGATATTGTTGTAGAAGGATGCTCTTGACTACTGTTGAGACAATTCAGCAAGTAATTCCATTCTATGAAGCAATTCAGAGAAGAAAACAGGAAGTTCAATCTGAGTTAGAATAACTTGACCAAGATTTCCTCTATTGAAGGACGTATTCTATACAACAGTAGAGGAAACAAGACAATCGAGATTGATGTTGAATCAGATGGAAAATTTCTAGGAAGAGTTTGTGCTCCATCAGGTGCCAGTGTAGGAAAATATGAAGCAGTCAGTTTTCCTAATGGAAAACCAGAAGAAAGTCTTAGAATTTTACAAGAAAACTCTCAAAAATTTATAGGGTTAGAATCTTCAGATCTTAAAGGAATTCATGATACTCTGAAAAGTTTGGATAATTCTAAAAACTATTCAGGAATTGGGGGGGCGCTTGCTTTTGCAGTAACAATTGCATCTATGGAGTCAGCATCAAAAGCATCAGGGCAACCATTGTTTAAAATTCTATCACCAGAATCCTCATTCAAATTTCCATTTCCGTTAGGAAATATTTTGGGAGGGGGAGCACATGCAGGGCCTGGGACTCCAGATATTCAAGAGATTTTGATTTGTGCGACAGGTTCAAAGACTATAGAAGATGCTGTTGAAACTAATTTGGCAGTACACAAAGAATTACGTCGTGTTTTAGAAAATGAAGATTCCAACTTTACTAACGGAAGAGGTGATGAGGGTGGATGGGCACCAAAATTAGAAAATCAAAAAGCACTAGAGGTGTCTGCAAAAGCTTGTGAAAATTTAGGATTTACTTTAGGAAAAGAGGTTTCATTGGGAGTAGACTTTGCATCATCTACACAATGGAATGAAGAAAAACAAAAGTATGTTTATGACAGAGCAGGATTTGAAAATTCTACTGGAGAACAAATTGATTTTGCAGCAAATATTATTGAAAAATATAAATTGATTTATGCAGAGGATGCAGTCCACGAAGAGGCATTTGAAGACATGGCAGAACTGACAGCCAAGTTTCCAAATATACTGATTACAGGAGATGATTTGACAGTTACAAGCAAAGATATTTTGACAAAAGCAATTAGTTTAAAATCATGCAATGCGGCAATTCTAAAAGTAAATCAAGCAGGTAGTCTATATGATGCTCTTGAATTTGCCAGCGTTGCAAATCAAAACAATATTAGATTAATTACATCGCATAGATCGGGAGAGTCGACTGATTCACAAATATCCCATATAGGAATAGCAACAAAATCAAAAATGCTCAAAGTTGGTGTAGTTGGAGGAGAAAGAGTAGCAAAACTCAATGAATTATTACGTCTATCAGAGCATGATTTAATACGCGGTATGGCAGAGATTTAAAATCGTTATGAGTCAACAAGAAGAAGCAACAAACATCAAAAAGAAAATCTTAGCTACTGGAATTAGAGTAGGGACTCAAGTTAAGACAAAATTCATGAAACCATTCATCTCCACAGCCAGTCCTGAAGGACTTTACATGTTTGATCTAGACATAACATTAGAGAAAATCAAAACAGCAGCCAAATTTATCAACAGAGTAGGAACAGACAAACTCATTGTATGCTCAGGAAGACGATATGCAGAAATGCCAATTGAGAAATTCTGTGAGATGTTAGGCTCTAAGAAACTCCTTGGAAGATTCATGCCAGGAACTTTGACAAATCCTTCATTGCCGTATTACATTGAACCAAAATTAATCTTTATTTCAGATCCACAAGTTGATGAGCAAGCAATTACAGAGGCAACTAATGCTGGTATTCCAGTCATAGGAATTGCAAATACAGATAACATTACATCACAACTAGATGTAATTATTCCAGCAAACAATAGAGGAAGAAAAGCTCTAGCAACAGTTTACTGGTTATTGGTACGTCAAATCCTCATTGAAAGAGGAGAACTAAAAGAAGACGAATCGATGAAATATGAAATCGATGATTTTGAAACAAAGATTACAGAAGAGGAAATCGAATAAATCAATCAAAATTCTAAAGTGTTCACTTGAAATCTAAAGCTTCTGCACCAGGAAAAGTTATTCTTTTTGGAGAACATTTTGTAGTATATGGAGTAAAAGTAATTCTTTGCGCAATCAACAAGAGAATTACTGTCACGGCAGAGAAGATTGAAGAAGAGAAAATTTCTATTAAATCAAACATTGGAGATTTAATTTTAGAACCAAACAAGCCTATTCTAGAAATTAATTCCCCACTCAAACCATTTTATTATTTAGCAAACAAAATGTTACAAACACAAAATCAAACCACAGGGATTGAAATCATAGTAGAATCAGATATTCCAATGGGGGTAGGTTTAGGTTCATCATCTGCTTGTTGTGTTGCAGGTGCTGCAGCAATTTCAAGATTATTTACAGAAACATCCAAAGAAGAAATTCTTGAGCTAGCAATTGCAGCTGAAAAAACAATTTTTCAAAATACTTCAGGAGCAGATTGCACGGTTTGTACATATGGTGGCATTATGGAATATGATAAGGAAAATGGATTTACCAAAATAAAATCTGAGCCTAATTTTCACCTAGTAATTGCAAATTCTAACATAGAACATTCTACAGAAGCAGTAGTTGCAAGAGTAAAGCAATTCAAAGAGAAAAATGAAGTTGAATTTTCTAAGTTATGCAATGATGAATCAAAATTAGTTGAAGATGTTTTGAAATTATTAAAAGATAATAACATCAAAGAGTTAGGGCAAAAAATAATTCAGAATCAAGAATATCTTGAAACAATAGGAGTTTCAAATGAAAAATTAAGAGACATGATCCGTATAGGGCAAAAATCATCTTTTGGGGCAAAGATCACGGGTGCAGGTAGAGGTGGATGCATCTTTTCCCTGACAGACGAATCAAATTTGGAGAGTTCTATCAATCAATTCAAAGATAAAAATTACGACTGCTTTTCAGTAAAAATTGATTTCAAAGGACTGGATACTTTTTAATTAACTGCATAATTTGGAACAGCATGATTCTGATAAAATTGGGTGGTTCAATTATCACAAATAAAGAAAAACCGTTATCAGCTAAAAGAAAAACAATAGATAATCTTTCTAAGAGTTTAAAGAAAATTAATGAACCAATTATTATTGTTCATGGAGGTGGTTCCTATGGACATTATTGGTCTGTAAAATATGATATGCACACTAAAGAAAGAGAATATAATCTTAGAGGAGTTGCAGTTGTAAAAAATTCAATGATTGAATTAAACAAGATCATTTTGGATTCATTGTTAAAAAATAAATTAAATCCATATTGTCTTCCACCAACTGATTTTATGTTGGGGAATAAACCTATTCCAAAAAAGGTTAAAGAAATTGAAAAAATTGCTAAATCAGGCTTGATTCCAGTCACGTATGGAGATGCATTATGGTATGGTCAGAAAAAAACGTACATTTTATCAGGTGATAAGATTATGACTTATCTAGGAAAAATTCTGAAACCGAGACTGAGTATTTTTGTTCTGGATGAAGATGGATTATATTCTGATCTCAAATCAAAAAAATTAATTTATGAATTAAGAGGTGAACACCCTTCAATTTCAGAAAACAGGATGGATGTTACTGGTGGAATGACTAGAAAAGTTGAGGAGGCCTCAAAGATTTCAAAAATGGGATTGAATGTCTTTTTTGTAAATGGTAATAAACCTGAAAGAATTGTGAAAGCGATTAAAAATAGGAAATTTGAAGGGACATTATTTAGAGGAAAAAGAAATGTCTGAAGAATTTGTAATTTTAGTTGATGAAAATGATAATCCAATTGGTACTGAAGAAAAAGTAAAGTGTCATTTGCCAAATGGAAAACTACACAGAGCATTTACTGTTTTATTATTTGACAAGAACGGTAGACTAGTGCTTACAAGACGAGCAAAAGAAAAGATGTTGTGGCCAAGTGATTGGGATGGTACATTTGCAAGTCATCCAAGAGAATCTGAAACTTATGTATCATCAGGAGAAAGAAGAATGCCAGAAGAATTAGGAATTGAAGGAAAATTAGACTATTTGCACAAATTTGAGTATCATGTACCTTTCAAAGATGTGGGTTCTGAAAATGAAATTTGTGGAACATTGATTGGAATAATTGATAAATTTGCAGAACTAAAAAAGATGGAGGGTGAAATAGATGAAATTAAGTGGATTTCTGCAAATGAGTTACTCGTAGAATTAAAGACAAATCCACAAATTTATTGTCCTTGGATGCTTATTGCTTTAGAATTACTTGATAAATCTGAGCAATCCATGCTTGAAAAGCATGAAAATGTCTTATCTACATGGATGAATAGTGAAGTTCATGAGGGATTGTATGAAGCAATCAAGACTCATTTACCAAAAGACAAGTGGAGATTAGTAAATGAAAAAAACTAAGCAGATTGAAAAAAATGCAAAAATAGTAAACAGATCTCTAAATTCAAAACTAAAAGGAAATCCAAAGAAACTCTATGATGCAGCAGGACATCTTATTGTTCATGGTGGAAAAAGACTCAGACCATACATGGTAATTAGAAGTTGCCAAATTTTAGGAGGAAAAAGTTCCAACGCAATGCTAGCTGCAAGTGCTGTAGAAATGATTCACAACTTTACTTTGGTTCATGATGATATCATGGATAATGATGATATGCGTCATGGAGTACCAACTGTACATAAAAAATTTGGAATACCAATTGCTATTCTTGCTGGTGATGTTTTATTTTCAAAAGCATTTCAAATAATCACTGAATCAAAGTTATCAGCAAATGCCACTACTAAATTAGTTTCTAGGCTAGCTAAAGCATGTGTAAATGTATGTGAAGGTCAATTACTTGATGTAAAGATGGCCGAAGAGAAGAAAATTCCAACGCAAGCTGAATACATTACAATGATCAGCAAAAAAACTGCTGCATTATTTGATGTTTCATGTGCAATGGGAGCTATTTGTGCTACAAACAAATCTATTGACATTTCAAATCTCTCATCATTTGGAAGAAATTTGGGAATTGCATTTCAGATAACTGATGATCTTATAGGAGTAATGGGGGATTCTAAAGTTACAAAAAAACCTGTTGGAAATGATCTTAGAGAAGGTAAAAAATCACTTCCAATTCTAATAGCAATAAAATCAGCAAAAGGCAAAAATAAAAAAACAATTCTAAAGACATTTGGAAATTCAAAGGCAACAAGAAATGATCTAAATAAGGCAGTAGATGTAATTCGCTCTCTTGGAATTGAAGCGAATGTTAGAAAACAGGCTCTAAAATATGCAGAGAAGGCAGAAAAATCTTTGGCAAAGTACACAGGCTCTACTAAAACAGAATTAGTTGCATTATTGGATTTTGTAGTAAAGAGAAGTGTATAGTTACAATAGGTAGATCTAGTATGGATGAAGAATTGAAAAAAGAAATTAGAAAAATGGCTCTTCAAAATGCATTTGAGCATGGAGGGCAAACTCAAGATAAAATAATTTTGGGAAAAATTCTTGGAATGAAACCAGAATTTAGAACTAAAGTAAAAGAAATTACAGGAGACATTTCTGAAATTGTTGCTAATGTAAATCAGTTATCATCTGAAGAACAGAAAGAAGAAATTGAAGAAAACTTTCCAGAAATTTTAGCACCTAAAGAAAAAGTCAAAGAAAGAGAATGGCTTCCAGAATTGAAAGATGCAGAACAAGGTAAAGTTGTTACAAGATTTACTCCAGCACCAAATGGTTATCCACACATAGGACATGCAAAAGCTGCTATCATTAATTCAGAGTATGCAAAAATGTATGGTGGAAAATTTATTCTTAGAATGGATGATACAAATCCAGAAGATACAAGAATGGAATATCACGCTGCATTCAAAGTAGGATTAGAATGGTTGGGAATTGATTGGGATGAAGAAAAACAGACTTCAAATGATATGGAATTATTTTACGAGAAAGGTATTGAATTAATCAATTCTGGGAAAGCTTACATCTGTACTTGTAAAAGAGACAACATCAGTAAGAACAGAAGAGAAAGAAAAGCCTGCAAGTGTAGTTTGGGAGATGTTGAAAAAAATAATAAAAATTGGAAAAAGATGAAAGAAAAATTCAAACCAGGTGATGCAATTTTAAGATTCCGTGGAGACATGAAAGCAGATAATGCAGTCATGAGAGATCCAGTGTTGTTCAGAATTATTGATGAGAAGCATTACATGTTAGGTGAAAAATATAGAATTTGGCCTAGTTATGATTTTGCAGTTGCAATTGAGGATAGTATTGATGAAATCACACATGCTTTTCGTTCGAAAGAATTTGAACTAAGAAAAGAGCTGATTTATGCAATCTTAGATGCATTAAACATGAGAAAACCAAACCAAGGATTTTTCTCTAGATTAGAATTCAAAGGAATGCCAATTTCAAAAAGAATCATCAAGCCTTTGATTGAAGAAGGGAAGGTTTCATGGTACAATGATCCAAGACTACCAACTCTTGAGGGACTTAAAAGAAGAGGAATCAGACCTGAGGCCATCAGAAAATTCATCATGTCATTAGGGTTAACCAAAGCAGATACTCTGGCTCCATTTGATGCACTTGAAGCATTTAATCGAAAATTTGTGGATGCTGAGAGTACAAGATTATTCATGGTAAGCAATGCAAGAAAATTAACAATAAAAAATTTACCAATCTCATCAGTTGAAATTCCTAACCACCCAATTAACGACATGGGAAAAAGAAAAATTGAGATTGATGAGAATTTCTACATTTCTGGAGATGATGCACAAAACATCAAACAAGGAATGCAGATTAGACTTTTAGGATTAGGAAATGTTTCCATTACAAAAGTTGGTACAGAATTTGAAGGAGAGTTTGTTGGAGAAGGAGAAACAGCAAACATACCAAAAATTCAATGGGTTTCACAAAAAACTGCACATGAAATTAAGATGATTATTCCAAAAGCATTATTCAATGGAGAAGAGTTTAACGAAGAAAGTTTAGAAGAATTAGATGTGTATACAGAACCACATTATCTACAATTAAAGGAAGGGGAAGAAATTCAATTTGTCAGATTTGGATATTGTAGAAAAGATTCACAGAATCAAGCAATTTTTACACATAAGTGATCAAGTATGAAAATAGCACGATTATTACATGGAAATAAAGAAACATATGGTTTCATAAAAGGAGATAAAGTAGCTACAAAAGACGAGATAACTATTCTAACAGGAATTCCAATTCCATATAATGTAAAAGATTTTCTTTTTGATGGATGGTATAATGAAATTAAAAATAAAATTGACAATTTACCATATGAAGCAAGTATTTCAAAATTCAAATTATTATCACCAATTCCAAATCCAAACAAAATAATCTGTTTAGCATTCAACTATGCTGACCATGCTGAAGAACAAGGACTACAAGCACCAGAAGATCCAGTCATTATAATTAAACCACGTACAGCACTAACTAGTACTGAATCAGATATTGTATGCCCAGATTTCGTTTCAGAATTAGATTATGAGATAGAACTAGCCGTAATAATTGGAAAAAACTGCAAAAATGTTAGTGTAAAAGATGCATCAAGGGTAATATTTGGATATATGATATTCAATGACGTCTCAGCCAGAGACATTCAATTCAAAGATAAGCAGTTTACGAGAGGAAAGAGTTTTGATACATTTGCACCATGTGGGCCATGGATTACAACAGTTGACGAAATCCAAGATGCTCAAAATCTAAAGTTAACAACCAAAATTAATGGAGAAATAAGACAAAACTCTTCTACAAGCAAAATGTTTATAAAAATTCCAGAAATTATTTCAAAAATTTCCAAAGTTATGACTTTGGAAAAAGGAGATATTATTGCCACTGGAACACCAGCAGGAGTAATATTGAATAATCCAAACGCAGAATTTCTGAAAGATGGAGACAGGGTGGAGATGGAAATCGAAGGTCTTGGGATTTTAAATAACACAATAAAGTTTGTTAAATCTAATTAATCTAAAGATTTCTTCATTAAATGAAATGAAATTCTATGTTCCAATGAATCATAAAGTGGTAATTTTTCTTTAGTCAAAATTTGTATTCGTTCATAGTTTTCTTCCATACCATAATTTTGTAAAAAGGAAATTATTTGTAATGTAGTGTTTTGTGAACCTGAAAACAATGTAACAATTAATGTTTTATCAAAATGCTCAGAATCAGTAAGAATTACAATTGAATTTTCACTATCTGCATTAGATTTGATAATTTTATTTTGTTCATAAAATGTAGATAGTGTGGAATCATTAATGGGAAGCCATCTCCAAGATTTAACATAATGGGAATAGACTTGAAGATTTAGTGATTTTTCAAAGTGAACATCATAATTTGGATTTCTTTTTGGCATAAGAGAATAAAAATTCCAAGTTTGAAATATTTCATAATCTAAAGAATTGGCCATAGATAGAGATGAAGTATTTTCAATGTCAATTAGCATAAAGGAAAATGAGATATTCTTGTCTTTTCCTATTGATTCAGCATGTTTTACTAGTTTAGATGCAATTTTTTGTCTACGAAAATTTGGATCAATCCTAATTCCTTCAATCCAAATTTGGTCTTCTGAATAAAATACATGACAGATTCCTACTGGAAACTGTTTTTCAAATAGGAGAAAATTACCTTCAGATAACCAAAAATCCCAAACTTGACCTATATAATCTCCCCACGAAAAAGTATTTTTACAAAATTTCAAAATTGGATTTTTGTCTAAAGCAGTTGCCTCTCTGATCATCATAGTCACTAAATACAAAAAAATATTAAGATTGATCAGATAAAAACCACAATGGGAAAAATTATAGCCGGTAAAATATCAGATATTCCTCCTGGAAAGATGATCAAGGTGTCCATTGATGGAAGAGATGTATTAGTTGCAAATATTGATGGAAAATATTGTGCAACAGATGATACTTGTACTCATTCAGGTTCCAGTCTATCTGAAGGGAAATTAGATGGGAGTACAATTACATGTGGTTGGCATGGGGCACAATTTGATTGTAAAACTGGAAAATTAGTTAAATTCCCAGCAAAAATTAGAGATTTGACATCATATAATGTTGTAGTAGAATCAGACAACGTGTTTGTAGAGATGTGACTATATACTTCTAATTTTTAAGAAAAGGTGTAAAAAATGATAGACGAGGCTCAAAATAAAGAATCGATGAAAGGAGCAATTGAAACATTAAACCAGATTGCTTCAAATAATTCTACTCCAAAAACAATAAGAAAATCAATTTCAGATTTGCTTGGAGATTTGAATAAGGAAGAATATTCACTATCAGTAAGAGCCGCAAATACAATTAGTCTACTAGATGACGTAACACAAGATCCCAACATGCCTTCATACGTAAGAACACAGTTATGGCAAGCAGTTTCAAAATTAGAAAGTATAAGAGAATAAATTCTCTCTTGTAGAAATTAGACTATTGAAAATTGAAGAATATTTAGAAACACTTCCAGAAAATTTACTTAGTGGAGAAGATGTCCAGCTCCCAAAAAAATCTTTTAGAGAAATTTTCAAGTTTGCAGATTTAGGAGAAAATGACATTTTCTATCATTTAGGTTGTGGCAATGAAATAGGAGTTGAGATAGCAGTAAATGAGTTCAAAGTAAAAAAAGCTGTAGGAATAGATAATAATCCTGAAAAAATTCAACATGCAAAAGAAATTCTCAAACAAAAAAATATTCAAGGACAACTAATTTGCAAGAATATAGAAGAATCAGACATCTCAGATGCTTCAGTAATTTTATTCTGGTTTACAGATGATAATGTAATTAATCAGATGTTGAAAAAATTTGAAAATCTAAAACCTGAAACAAAAATAATCACAATCTGGGGACCACTTCCAGATTGTCTTCCAGATAAAGTAAATTTCCCATATATCATCAACAATGTGCCATTCAAAAAAGCTCAAAGTATGCAAGAGCAGGTATTAGCAATTTTTGGTGTAAAATGTATAGATTTTGTAACAGCATGGGAATTTGCAGAAAGATACACAAAATCTATTGGAACTCCTGAAGTTAGAAATGATCGATTTTTAACAATCATACAAACTTTGGTAATTTGGATTAATGCAAAAAAATTAGGAGTGGCATGTGGTAAAGAAATTCCAGAATCTATTCAAACTTATATCAACATCATGAAAATGCAATTTGACATAGATTTTGAATATCTTTTAAAAGAATAATCTGTGTAAGCCTTTTATTTTGTTTTGAGGTAAAGAAAATATGGAAAGCCAGATTAACATCAATGTTTCTGCGGTAGATTACGATAAAACAAGTAAAGCATTAATTCGTCAATTATCTCTTTTGGAAGAAATGGTTCATAGTCAGGAAGATTTTGTTATGACTGATTCAGATTTTGCTTTTGGTTGGCACTTTTTTGTATTAAGTGTAAACAAATCGCTTGTTGAAAAATTGGCAGAGATGATGGGGCAAGATTTTGAGAAATTAAAGGGGAGAGGAATTGAAAAGAAATTTCTTACATGGTTAACAAATAATGTAGAAACCAAGTCTCCCCGATTCAAGCTTGCTATCAAAGAAGAAATGGAATCTAGCAAATTTGGTATTTTCTAAAAATTAAGTAGGAAAAAAGGATTAATTTTTACTATCAAGGCAAATAATAGGCAGAATTAATATTTAAAATTCTTTTAGAAAATCTTATCAACTAGAATTTTTACTAACAATCATGGAAATTCATCAAATAGCTGAAAAGATTTTGAAGATAAGCCCATCTGTCAGAGTAGTCAGTTTGATAGATCTCACAGGAAAATTGGTATTTTCAGAACGTTCTAAGAGAGTACGTATTTTGGTCTCAAAGAAACAAAGCTTGGCATCACTAAAGGCAGCAGCAAAAGATTGGCGCCAACGAAAAAAACTCGTAAAAACACTTGGTTCATGCAAGTATGTTGTTGCAGAATATGAGAAGGTAAAGAGAATAATTATGCCTGCAGGAAAAAATCATATCTTGTATGTAACTACTACTACAGCCTTTGATCATAACAAAATTATTCGTAAGGTACGATCTTTTAGGTAATCATAACAAATCTATTTTTTTTTCTACAGTTTTTCAAATTAGATCATTAATTATTTTCAAAATTTTTTTGAGATGATACATTTTGTTTACAGTCTTTTTTGGACTAAACCCACAAAGTTTCTCAGAGTTTTCTTTTTCCAGTGCCTCTTCCTGAACTAACCCACATACCTTTTGTTGATTTCGTTTGTGTGGCTGGAATGTCACTAAACTTTATCTTTCCAGTTCCTCGTCCAGTTGTGACATATTTTATACCACTTTTTGTAGCTACATCTTTAGATGCTGCTTGAAATTCTTTAAATTGGTTACCAGTCCATTTTGTAGCATCAGTATCAACCCAGATAAATCCTCTACCTCTTCCAGCTCGTATTCTGACTTTAGCCATATTAATCACATATAATACAGATTTCTCATTAATAAAATTTTTAAAAAGCTCAATTTTTGGAAGATTTGTTATATTAAATTATTTAACAAAATTATGTATAAAAAATGCAATTTGTTTTCGTAGTAAAAGTTTCTAGTAGAATTTTTGTGATTCAAAAAATTTCAGTGGGCCCTCGAGGGGAATCGAACCCCTGTCCGGGGATCCACAATCCCCTATACTAGCCACTGTACTACGAAGGCCACCAGTGAGAAAAATTGTTTGTCCTGTAATAATCTTTGATTTCTAACTGAAGATTATAATGTAGACTTATTATTGACTAAATTGAATTTGAAATATGCGATTATGGTGGATTGCAATGGCAATAGCAATTGCACTTACATGGGTTGGAATGAATTATTTACTTCCATTCAAGTAGTCTCAAATTCAAGAATGTTTTTCAATTTCGCAACTATAATTTTTACATAAAATAACAGCGATCGCTTTAAATTTGTAATATTATGGTATTTTTCAACTTGAGAAAAGGATTCATCACTAATAGATTGCGTTCAGGTAGAAAATCAATAGAAATTCCTGTAGAAAGTAAAATTGAGACCATACAGGGAAGAAAATTCGTATGGATTGATTTACAAAATCCAGATAGAAATGATGTTGAAAAATTAGCTGAAAAATACAATTTCAATACACTAAACATTGAAGACTGTATGACCAAATTTGAACTTCCAAAACTAGACAGTTATGATGATCATTTCTTTGTAATTCTACATTTTCCACCACTTTCACAGAAAATGGGAATAACAAAAAATAGTCAATTATCTGTATTTATTGGGAAAGATTTCTTAGTAACAATACATCAAGGAGATCTTAAACCTCTAGTTGAATTGGCAGAATTATGTAAAACAGATTCAGATAAACAAAGAAAAGATAGATTATTAGAAAAATCCCCAGGATTTTTACTTCATGAAATCATAGATGTATTAGTAGATGATCTCTTACATACTTCTAGAAAGATAATTGCAAATCTAGATGAAATAGAAGATAGAGTTTTTGATGAAACAAAACCAGTAGCAAGAAGTATTGCTCTGCTTAGAAGAGAAATTAATAGATTAAGAAGAATAGTTAATCCATTAAAGAAATTTGTATTAGAAATAGCAAAAAACATTAAAAGATTTTCTGAAAGAGAGGATGAAGAACTTACATTATTTTTTGATGACATAATTGATCATATAGACAAAGTAATTGAAACATTAGAAGAGTCAAGAGAAACTATGGAGATTTACAAAGATACAGACTTTGTGTTAAGTAATGAAAAAACAAACAAAGTACTTGCAGTATTAACTATCATCTTCACGTTAGCAATTCCATCAACAGTGATTGGAACATTTTATGGAATGAATGTTAATTTACCAGGAGGAATTGGAGATAATTCAATGTTTTTAGGTCCATTTACAGCTTTCATAATTATTATTATTGCATCAGCAATTCCTGCAATCATGATGTTTACATATTTCAAAAAGCTGGGTTGGATTAGTAGTTAAAATAAAAATATTTTAGAGTTTTTCACAAATTCCATTATAATTGTTTTAATTTGGAGCTATGCACCCTAGATAAATATGAGATAATTTTACTTTATTTATGGCCAAAATCAGAATACGAGCTGGAAGAGGTAGAGGATTTATCTGGGTTGATAGTGATGCCTCAAAATGGACTGGAGAGCAATTTAAACAACTTCAAGCAGCAAGGAAAGCAGCAGCAGGAAATAGAATAATCTCTTCAGGTAGAGGAACCGGTAGAAGAAAATTGAGTGATATACCTGAACCAAAAGCCAGACCAGAATACAAAGGTACGATAACTTCAGGTAGAGGAACCGGTAGAAGAAAAAAGAAGTAATAAGAACTCGTTAAATAACCTAATTTTTCATTTTTATTATTCGTTAGATTTGATTTTACTATATCTTAATATCAGGATTTGTAGCTTTAAGTTTTTCCCAATCTGCAAGAAAGTTTTCTAAACCAATTTTTGTCAATGGATGTTGCATCATCTTGTCTAAGACTGCAGGAGGTAAAGTTACTACATCTGCTCCAATTTTTGCAGCATCAATTACATGTATAGGATGACGAATACTTGCAACAAGTATCTTAGTTCCAAAATTATAATTGGAAAATATTTCTTTGATTTCTTTAATTAGATGCATCCCATCTTGGCCAATATCATCAAGTCTACCAATAAATGGACTAACATATTTTGCGCCAGATTTTGCAGCAAGCAAAGCCTGGTTTGGAGAAAATATCAATGTAACATTGACAGGAATTCCTTCTGATGAAAGTGATTTACATGCCTTCAAACCATCAGGAGTCATAGGAACTTTAACAACAACGTTATCTCCATATTCACGAAGACGTTTACCTTCCTCCATCATTCCAGAATATTCTGTACTTACAACTTCTAGACTAACATCACCTTTGATAATTTTTGTAATTTCTTCCATTGCATCATTAGGATTGCCTCTTTCTTTAGACAACAGAGTAGGGTTAGTTGTAATTCCATCTAGTAATCCCATATCATTGAATTTTTTAATAGATTCCAAATTAGCGGTGTCAAGAAAAATTTTCATAATTTTTTATTCCTAATTTCTCTGACTTGTTTTGCCATATTAAAAGATGTTATTCCATGCTTTTCTAAAAGTAAATGAATTTCATTATCTCTAGCTGATTCGCCAAACATATCTTGAGCACCAATTCTTTTTATTGGTACAGGGTATGATTCAGAAACAGATTCAGCAACAGCTGAGCCCATTCCACCAAAAATATTGTGCTCTTCAGTTGTAACTATACAACCTGTTTCTCTTGCTGCTTTTTCTAAAATTTCATTGTCAATCGGCTTTATTGAAAACATGTCCAAAACTCTACAAGAAATTCCTTCTTGCTGTAATGATTCAGCCGCATCTAAAGCCATTCTAACAGTAATTCCACATGCTGCAATGGTGCAATCAGAACCATCTCTTAGAATAATGCCTTTTCCAATTTGAAAATCTTGAGATTCTGAATGAATTATAGGAGTTTTTGATCTTGCCATTCTCATGTAAAATGGACCATATTCATTTGCCATTAAATAGGTTAATTTAGAAACTGAAATAGTATCAGCTGGAATAAAAACCCGGAAATTAGGAATAACTCTCATTATTGCAATGTCTTCAAGTTGTTGATGTGAACCTCCATCAGGTCCAACAGTCAAGCCTCCATGAGACACAACTAATTTCACATTAAGGCCTTTCTTGCCTTGTGGTGAAGGATAAGCAATATTATTCCGAATTTGATCAACTGCTCTTCCTGGCAAAAATATTGCATAGGTACTAGCAAAAGAAATTTTCCCAGAAGCTGCCAATCCAGCAGAAACTGTAACAAGATTTGCTTCAGCAATCCCAACATTGAAAAATCTATCAGGAAATTCTTTTCCAAAGCTAGAAGTCTTTAGTGAATCAGTTGTATCAGCGCCTAAAACTACAACGTTTGGATTTTCTTTTCCAACTTGAATCAAAGTTTTTGAATATTCTGAACGCATATCAGTCATTATTGGTTCGTTCAAATGTATCCTGCTTCCTGCGCAATTTTTTTAATTTGTTCTTGTTTTTCTCCTACAATATGCAAACCAATCCATTTGTTTACTAAATCAGTTCCACCTAACTCATAGGCTTTATCGAGTAAAATACTTCTTCTAGATTTTAAAACCTCATTTCTAAAGTATCTAATTGTTGCTCGTACATCTTGTTGTCCAACAATAGCGCCGCCTCCAACAAAAACACGTGCACCATCTGCAAAAATGGAGCCAATATTTTCAAGATTTACTCCCCCATCAGCCTCAATATAGCCTGAAAAATTATGTTCTTTTAGAATAGAATTCAATCTAGCCATTTTTGCGTGTGTTTCTTCAATGTATTTTTGACCAGATTTTCCAGGTACTACAGACATTACAATTAGTTGATCAAGTGAAGGTAAAAATTTGTAAGACCATTCAGGTAATTCAGTATCAGGATTTATTGCAAAACCAATACCAACTTGATTTTGTTTTAGTAAATCACAAATTTCTCCAAAACTAGATTCGTCAGTTACTTCAGCATGAACTGTAATAATATCACTACCTGCATCAATGTAATTTCTAACATGTTTCACAGGTTCGTTTATCATCAAGTGTGAATCAAATGGAATTATAGTAAGAGGTCTTAGTTCTTTAATTTTGGTATGATCAAAAGTTTTGTTTGGAACAAATTGACCATCCATCACATCAAGATGAATATAATCAGCTCTACCAGAAACACATCTTTTAATTTCATTTGCCAGATTTTTCATATCACCTGCAATAATAGATGGAGCAATCATAAATTGTGAATCCAATTCATGATTAATTATAGGAACTACATCAGAATCAGGGGCTTTTCCATGCCATTGTGGATTATCCTCCATGTGTTCTACTGATTTACCCTTAATCGTTCTTGATATTATCATGGTAGGTATCCCTTTTGTCGCATTTGCTTTTGCAATTGCAGCATCAATTTGTTCAACTCTATGTCCATCAATTTCAATGACATTCCAACCAAAGGATCTCCACTTATCACCAGTCTTCCAACGGGATGCATCTTTCCACATTTCAGAAAGATCATCACCTTCTAATTTTTTATCTAGTGGCATTATTTGTTCAGTGTAAGAGTCTTGTTGAATGAAATTTCTATCAAGAAAAGCAGTAAGATTATCAATTTTGTATTTGGCAGCCATCATAGCAGCCTCCCAAATTTCACCCTCGTTTGACTCTCCATCTCCAATGATAGTATAAACATGATAATCTTTGGAATTAATTTTTGCAGCAAGTGCAACTCCCACAGAATAAGATAATCCTGTGCCTAAAGAGCCCCCACAGAATTCCACACCTGGGCATTTTAGATCAGGATGTCCTTGTAATTTGCTACCAAATTTTCGTAGAGTTTCTAGTTCAGATTCTGGGAAATATCCTGCAACTGCCATGTTTGAAAACAGCCCAGGAGCAGCGTGACCTTTTGATAAAACTAAACGATCTCGGTCTTCCCACTGAGGATTACTAGGATCAAATTTCAGATATTTGTAAAATAAACAACCCAAAATTTCAGCCATAGAGAAAGAGCCTCCAGGATGACCTGAGCCAGCAATGTTTGTTGCCTTAATCACTAACTTACGAGCTCTTAGAATATTTTTCTTAATTTGATAATAATTAAGCCCCATCTTAATCATTAACGTAGTAAATTTAATAAAAATCTATTTCTGCAAAATTTTAATTTGATCGCCACTATATGATATTATGGAAATAAAAGAAAATGTTCCAATTGTAGTTTTTGACAATCAATGTTACTTGTGTGTAAAATTTGCTAAATTCGTTGATTTTTTTGCAAGAGGTAAAATTTCAATGGTAGGACACTATTCAGATTTTGGAATAAAGATAAGAAATGAAATTCTAGATGAATCTGCTTTAGACATGTTTTGGTTTATTGATAAAAAAAGAGCATATGGTGGAAGAGCAGCATTATTTCCATTAGTAAAATCAATTTTTTCTAAAAAAACAGAAAAATCATCAACTATGAGAGTTGATGAAAATTGTCAGCAAGACTGCAAAACTGTTAAAGCAGTTTTTTTGAGATCATCAAGTCTGTTCACAAATAGCAAAAAAATAGATCTCTAGTAAAGCTAAATAATACTTCAAAACTCAGACACACATAATGAGGATAAAAACTGAAAGTTCTACAAAAAAGATGACACATCTTCTTTGTGGTTTTGTATTAGAAAATTCAAACAAGGTTCTAGGATTAGGAAAATTTGATCCTAAAACATCCTCAGCAATCAACCAATCTCTAAAAGATATGGAAGGAAAATTAGGAAAATTAAGCATTATTCCAGTACCGGGAAAAAAATCTGCACAAAGAATTCTACTTGCAGGACTAGGAAAAAAAGAAAATTTAACAAAAGACACTATCAGATTGGTCTCAGGTAAAATTGCACAAAAAGCAAGAGAGTTAAAACTGAAAGAATTTTCAATAATTTCACCTCCAAGTTTTGTAACTGATCAAATTTCATCAGTCACTCAGATTGTAGAAGGTTCGAAGATGGCTCTTTACAAATTTGATAAATTCAAAACAGAAAAAGCAGATAATTCGCCAGATCTTACAATCATAGTTTCTAAATCAAACAAAGTCTCACAAGCAATCAAAACAGCTATAATTGTTGCAGATGGTGCAATATTTACAAAAAATATTGCCAATTTACCTCCAAATGAATGCACTCCAAGTACATTAGCAAATTTTGCAAAAATAATTTCCAAAAAAAACAAGATGAAATGCAGTATAATTTCTAAATCTGAATTAAAAAAGAGAGGTTTTGGTGGAATTACTGCAGTAGGACAAGGAAGTAAAAATGAACCTAAACTAATTATTTTGGAACATAATCGTGGACCAAAAAATGAAAAACCAATTGTTCTAGTTGGTAAAGCAGTTACATTTGACACAGGAGGAATTTCGTTAAAGCCAGGTGAGAAGATGGATGAAATGAAATTTGACAAATGTGGAGGCTGTACGGTTCTTGGAATTATGAAAGCAGTTTCAGAATTAAAACTACCAATTAATGTTGTTGGAATTGTTCCATCAGTTGAAAATATGCCTGGTGGAGAATCATACAGACCAGGAGACATCATAAAGTTGTATAATGGAAAAACTGCAGAGATTCTTAACACAGATGCCGAGGGCAGGTTAATTTTAGCTGATGCGTTATCATTTGGAGAAAAACATTATTCACCAAAGGTAATTATTGACTTTGCAACTCTAACTGGAGCATGCATCATAGCGTTAGGTAACAATGTAGCAGGAATTGTATCAAACAATGAAAAATTAATAAAGAGAATTAATGAATCTTCTAAAAGGACTATGGAAGAAGTTTGGGCACTTCCGTTAAATCAAGACTTTATGGACATGATAAAATCAGAAGTTGCAGATATGAAAAATATTGGAATAGGTAGAGCTGCTGGAACCATTACTGCTGCAGCATTTTTGAGAAATGCAATTGAAAATACTCCATGGATTCATATTGATATTGCAGGAGTTGCATGGACACAAATAGCTACGAAAGAAAAATCATACAATCCAAAAGGTGCTACGGGTTTTGGCGTAAGATTGATTCTAGATTATTTACAAAATCTGTAGAACTAATAACCTCTACTGTTTCTATCAGGTTTTCCAACATTGGGATTTCTAAAACCATGTTTTTCCATCATATGATTTAGAAATCTAATATCATCAGAAAATGATTCACCGCATATACTACAATTTGACATTGAAATCATAATCAACCAATTAATTCAATATTAAAAGATTGAAAATTAGAAAATGCCAGCACTGTTGCTTCCCAAGGGCTCTCGCATCTTAGTAGCACAACAGCGACGTCAGGTTTGACTTCCAAGTTCGGAATGGGATTGGGTCGCACCCTAACGCTATGGCCGGCTTGAAAAATGATGTCGGATTCTCATCTATTAACGTAACGCCGGTGTCAAATGTGCTCAAAATAGGTATAAAGCAAAGAAAATACCGAATTAAGCATGACACACAGGGTTGCTGTTCTAGATCAAGATCTATGTCAGCCAAAAAAATGTGGTTTAGAGTGCGTAAAATACTGCCCAATTAACAAATCAGGAGCAGATTGCATTGTTATAAGTGAAGAGTCAAAAAAAGCACAAATCGACGAAGACATTTGTAATGGGTGTGGAATATGTGTCAAAGTATGTCCATTTGATGCAATAACTATTGTAAATCTTGCAAGTGAGTTAGCTACAGACAAAATTCATCAATATGGTCCAAATTCATTTCGACTATTCAAATTACCCACTCCAAAGAAAGGTGAAGTTGTTGGACTACTAGGAAGAAATGGAATGGGAAAAAGTACTGTAGTAAACATACTATCAGGAAATCTAAAACCAAATCTTGGAAGATATGAAAACCCGCCTGAATGGAATGAGATTTTAAAATATTACAGTGGAACTGAACTTAAACAACATTTTGAAAAAATTGAACAAAAACAAATTCGTGTATCAATAAAACCTCAACAAGTTCATCATATTGCACAAGCATTTGATGGTACAGGAAAAGAACTTCTTGAGAAATATGATGAAAGAGGTGTGTCTAGAGCATTAATCAAAGAATTAGGATTAGAAAATTCTATGGAGCAGAGTTTAAAGGAACTCAGTGGTGGTGAACTACAAAGAATAGCAGTAGCGGCTGCTGTATCAAAAGATACAGAATTTTACTTTTTTGATGAGCCATCATCATACAATGATGTTTTTCAAAGAATCGGAGTTGCTCGAGTAATACAAAGTTTAGCAAAAATTGGAAAAAGTGTAATGGTAGTTGAACATGATTTAACATTATTGGATTTTCTCAGTGATTATATTGAGGTATTATACGGCGAACCGGCTGCATATGGAATTGTTTCAAGTATTTTATCTACCAAAGTAGGAATCAATGTTTTTCTTGATGGATATTTACCAGCAGAAAATGTTAGATTTAGAGACAAGAAATTTTCTTTTGATGTATCCTCTTCATCTAGGGATATATTTCAAGAAGGAAGTGATGTTGTAACTTACCCAAAACTTGAGAAGAAGTATCCCTCATTTTCATTAACAATTGAGCCTGGTCGAGTAAGAAAAGGTGAAGTTCTAGGCATAATGGGAGCAAATGCACTTGGAAAGACTACTATGATGAAGATGATTGCAGGAGTTGAAAAACCAGATTCTGGCAGTATTGATAAGAAAATTAAGATAGCATACAAACCACAGTATCTTCAAAATGATATTGATGTAGAAGTTGTAGCATTATTAGATAAAGCAAATGACAATCCAGTTGAGGGAAGTCTTGAAGAAGAACAAATACTTGAACCATTAAAAATTAAAAAACTATACAATAAATCTATCAAGAATCTTTCTGGAGGAGAATTACAAAAAGTAGCAGTTGTGTCATGCCTATTACAAAAAGTAGATCTGTATGCATTAGATGAGCCATCAGCATTTTTGGATGTAGAGGACAGGATTGTAGTAGCAAAATTTTTACAGAAATTTGTTCGCTCTTTTGGAAAATCAGCAATAGTGATTGATCATGATTTGCAGTTGATGGATCTGGTTTCTGACACAATGATAATCTTTGAGGGAGAATCAGGAGTATCGGGTCAAGCTACATCTCCAATGCCAAAAGCTGATGCTATGAATAGATTTCTAAAATCACTGGATATGACCTTTAGAAGAGATGAAAAAAGTCTCAGACCCCGTGTAAACAAATTAGAAAGTAGATTGGATAAAAATCAAAAAGCATCTGGAAATTACTATTACAAGAATTGACTCGAATGTTAAAAAAAGCGTTGGAAAGCGCTCTCACATCAAAAGAAAGTGATGAGTTAATCTCAGCCTTTGATCAGATTGGAGATATAATCATAGTAAGAATTCCTGATTCTCTCTTATCAAAGAAAAAAATCATTGGTGAAACTTTACTAAATGAGGTAAAAATTGCTAGAAGTGTTTTTTATCAAGCATCAGATGTAGAAGGAGATTTTCGTATAAGAAACCTAGAGATTCTTGCAGGAGAAGATAATACTGAAACAGAATACAAGGAATTTGGTTGTAAATTTATAGTAGATGTTGAAAATGTATTTTTTTCACCTAGGCTTTCTTCAGAGAGGGAAAGAATTAGAAATTTGATTCAAGATGGAGAGATAATTACCAATATGTTTGCAGGAGTTGGAATGTTTTCCATAATGGCTGCAAAAAAGAAAAAATGCACTGTTTATAGTCTTGACATCAACCCAGTTGCATCAAAGTTATGTGAAAAAAATATAGAATTAAACAAACTTGCTGGAAAAGTGATTTCAATAAATGGTGATGCATCAAAAATTATCAAAGACCAATTAGTTAACAAAGCAGATAGAACGTTGATGTTATTACCTGAAAGATCTGATGAATTTTTAGAATCTGCAATTAATACAACCAAAAATGGAGGCATTATTCATTACTATTCACATATTCATGCTGACAAAAAATCAGAAGCAGGAAAACTTTCAGAAGGACATTATCTTCAAGTTACACCAGTACAATCAGAAATTCTAAGTTCAAAAATTGTCAGGGCAGTAGGTCCTAGATATTATCAGACAGTAGTAGATGTAAAAATTTTAAAGTAGATTAATCATCTGATGTGATTGTTGCAGATGAAGATTTTGTTGTTGCCATAACATATCCAATCCATGCAACTACTCCAAGTATTCCCCCTGCAATCATCAAAATAGATAATTGTAAAACAATAGGACTCCATTCAGAGAGCATCAACAGATATGCATAAAGAAAGAATCCACCAATACAAAGCACAAAAATGGTAATACCTATTCCTTTACGCTTGTTCATTACGAAGAATTTTTTCGTGAGTTATTTATTGGTTTGAACTAATTTAATTCAATTGCCATAAGAAATGCATCTTCGCCATCTCGATAGTAGGCATTTAGTTGTTGTCTAATAACAAATCCAAGTTTTTCATACAACTTCACAGCATCATTATTACTACATCGTACTTCCAAGTGGAATTCATCACATTTTTTTGATTTTATGCCCTTTACGGATTCTTCAACAAGTACTCTTCCTATTCCTTTCTTTCTATAATCATCAAGAACTGCAATAGATACTACATGACCTTTTTTGACGAAGCCCAATTTCTTAAAATTTGAAAAACCATATTCAGTTTTACACATAATATAACCAACATGTTTTCCTCCAATTTCTGCAACGATAAATGCCTCAGGAGTTTCTGCAAGTAAGCTTTCATAGAAATAATCAGAATAGTGCTCAGGAAGTGTTTTCAAATTAATTTCCATTATAGGAATCAGATCGCTAAATTCCGCTCGTCTAACATTGCAATCACCTAGTTGTCTGAGAATTACTTGCATGTTAATAGGATATTGGCATTAATATTTAATTTTAAACCAGAAAGCCATTTAATGGAAAGATTTAGTCTTAAACAGATGGAAGAGAATTCACAAGAAGAGATTATTTCATTCGTAAATTCTATATTTGAGGTCAGTAATTTTACAAAAGCAGAATTTTCATTAGAATTTAGAATTGATGATTTGGAATTCAAATCAAAGTTTGTGGATTTAGCAAGAAAGTTAGAAAATATGAGTTATGTCTGTAAATTAGAAGAGATGAATGGTGCCAAATACATCATCATTCAAAAATTTACTCCAAAAAAACAGAGAAAATGGATGAGTACGTCATGGACTCCTCGAATTTTGTTTGCAATAGTCATTTCATTTGTGATGATTGATGGATATTATAGAACATCTGGAACAAATTCAATTGTAGATATTGGAGATCCTCTAGAGATGGCAGGGATCTATACACTATCATTGTTAGGAATTTTAGGAATTCATGAACTTGGTCACATTTTTGCTGCTAAAAAACACAAGCTAAAAACAACTTGGCCATACTTTATTCCAGGATTACCTATAATTGGCATTCCAACATTTGGTGCATTTATCCAATCAAAAGGACTAACAATTAATCGAGAAATTTTATTTGATGTTGCTATTGCAGGGCCTATTGCAGGATTAGTAATTGCAATAATAGTTTCAATTTATGGAGCATATACTGCACCAATTTTAGATCAAGAAATAGCTGCAGAATTATTTGCTGAATCTAAATTATTTGAATGGGGTATGGGAGAGCCATTGTTAATGACTGCTAGTTTGGCAATGTTCGGTAAGGGTGGAGATGGACATCAAGTCATCATGACTCCTATAATGTTTGCAGCTTGGATTGGATTTTTAATTACATTTTTGAATTTATTGCCAGCATGGCAATTAGATGGAGGACATATGGCACGAACATTACTTGGTCCAAAGATGCACAAATATGCAACTTATGGAAGTATGATTATTCTTGTTTTGTTAAATTATTGGGTAATGGCATTATTGATTCTTGTAATGTATTCAAGAAGCCCTAGTGCATCTCCGCTGGATGATGTTTCACCACTTTCAAGAAACAGGAAACTTGCATACATTGGAATAATAGGATTAGCAATTTTATGTGCACCATTACCATCAGGTTTTTTGTCAAGTATTTTACCTTAACAAAAGTCTAGCACCATCTGTAACTACTGCAACTTTTTGTTTTGTACCTTGTGTTTTAAGAATATAGTCCAGTGAATACTTTATGCCTTGCAAAGAAATCATATTAAGTTTCTTTGCATAAAATTCTGGGAGAATTGAAACTAAACCAATTTGAAAATTCTTTTTAACTTCTGAAAGAAATAACAAATCTTCCATTCCACTAATGTATTTTGTAGGGTTTTGAAGTTGTTCTAAAGTTAATCTATCTTCAATGTATTGTTGAATTGCATCAGAGCCTAAACCACCTTTGCATTCAGCAACCAAAATAGCAAGACCGTCCTTTTTGATTGCATTTGAACAATTCCAAAGAGAAGAGAATGATTTTCCAAGATTGTCATTGCTTGAATCTTTACCAGTACTAATTATCATTGTTTTATGTTGACCTATATCTTTGATTGAATGGGATTCCATAATTTTTGTTGCAGAAAGAGTTTTTGAAGGATGATCTATAGAAAAATCAATTATGCCTTTAGAATTTGCAACTATTTCAATTCCCTGAATTTCAAAATTATTGGTAAATTTTTTTGCTTCTTCCAAACTTTCAGGATATTGTCCAGGGGTTGGAAGATTTCCTTGTCTTTTTGCATATGCTGAAAGCATAGATTCTAGACCAAATTTTTTGATCAGCCGAGTTGAAATGGTTTCATAACCAAATAGTCCATCAAATTCCATTTCAGCCATAAACACAAGATTAGAATTTGAAATACCAACATCATCAAATTCATTAATTGAACTTCCTTCAGGTAATTCTGCTTTAACTAAATTCAGGATTTTTTTATCAGCTAAAATTTTTGGAAATGGTTTTGATTTTTGCTCACATAAAGTAAACAGTGATGAAATGATTTTTTGAATAGATTTAGAGTTATGTAAAACTACAAGTTCCATTGGTTTTGATAAATCAAGTGAATTGAGTTTTTCATTAATTGCTGAATCTTCCAAAATTTTTCCTTCAGAGTCAATTGTTTGCTCTAAATTCTCTGCTCTTATATCCAAAACAACGTCAGTAATACCATAATTTAACCAGATTTCAGGCATAATTCATACTAAATACAAACCAAAATAAATCCAGTGTAGTTAATTTTGGTATGGAATTTGTTAAAGAGTTTGCAACATTTTTGCATCAAAATGGCATTATAAAATTTGGAGACTTTACACTTGCTAGTGGAAAAAAAAGTTCATACTATGTAGATTTAAGGCTAGTTCCAAGCTATCCTCATGAATTTAGAAAAATGATAAAATATCTTGAAAATGAGATTGCACAAAATATTGGATTTAACAAATTTGATTCTATTGTTTCAGTGCCAACAGGCGGTTTGGTGATTGCATCTGCGTTAGCTATAGAAACTGTCAAACCACTAATCTATGTAAGAAGTAAACCAAAAGATTATGGTACTTCAAAATCAGTTGAAGGAAAAATTCATGAAGGAATGAAGGTAATCATGATTGATGATGTTGCAACTACTGGTGGTTCAGTTGCAAATGCAATAAAATCTCTAAAAGAAATCAACATTTCCATAAAAGATGCATATGTAATTGTTAATAGAATGGAAGGGGCTGATGAGGCTTTGTTTGAATTGGGAGTAAAGATGCATTCAATTCTAAATATTTTACAAATTACAGAAGTATTGTATGAACAAAATCTTGTAGATGAAAGTATTTTAGAAAAGGTGAAAAATCAAATTAGTAAATGAGTTATGGCAGCTCAGACAAATGCCTTCCAATCATCGTTCAGATATAACTCTGATTCTTCATTGCAGCCAATAAATTTTGGATTTGCTTATTTTAAAACTAATGGAAATGAAATGGGCCCGAAGGGCTTCGATCCCTTGGCTCACCGGTTATGAGCCGGTTACTCTACCAAGCTGAGTTACGGGCCCTAAGCAGATGAATTTTTTCTTAGGTATAAAATGTTATGAGATTAACAGTATTCTTCATAACAACTATCAAGCAACAAGTTTTGTGCAGAAATAGATTTGTCTGCAATTTCAAGCAAGTTGTTTGAATCAATTGAAGATTTTACCAGGATATTTCTCCATGATGCAGTATGTCTAATGTCAGCTTCTGTATGAAGTTTGAAGTATTCTGTTGCTTTATCACTAGTCATTCCGTAGAATTCTGCCAATCCATCAAGTTTTATTTGACTGATTTTGGGAATTTCTTTTTCAAAAGCATACATTGCACATACACCACCTTCATAGATATTCATTAATTCATTCAAATCAGTGACAGCTTTGATGGTTTTGGTTAATCCAGCATATGTGGTTAGTTCATCTTCAGATACACCAAGTTCTCCTGCAAAGTTGATCCATAATTTAACATGTTCAGATTCTTCTTGTTGGTTTGCACTTAATTCACTAACTACAGAATCAGGTGCTTTTTCAATAATTGGAGTCATAAAAAATGGAACTGCCTTTACAAGTTGAAAATATTCTTTAGAATAACCCGCTAAAGATTCTTGCGTTAACTTTCCATCAGACCACATCTGGTAGAATGGGTGCTTAAGTAAACTTTTTTCCTCAATCATTTCATCAATTCTTTTTATTATATTCATGTCTCATCTTCAAATCTGCCAATAAAAAAATCTTTGTGGTTTACAAAAGATTTTATGGACAAAATACTGAATTTTCTTGGGTTCCAGTGGTGTAGACCGGTCAAGCATTTTGCCCTTTCAAGGCAAAGATCCCGGGTTCAAAATCAAAAGATGAAAATCCCGGCTGGAGCACCAAGATTTAATTACTAATAACAAAGTTTTTTGATCAGGCTATTTTGGATAGAAAAAATATTGAGATTAATCCTTTACTTGAAACATATGGTAAGTATATTAAAAAAATAGATCAGGCTTTAGATAATGAGTTAGATCTGTATTCTGAATCGGAATTCATTGAACCGCTGAAATATTCTTTAGATGGGGGTAAACGAATCAGACCTATTATTTTGACCTTGGCTGCTGAATGCGTGGGTAACATTGATGAGAACACATTTGCAGCATCTTGTGCAGTTGAGTTTTTACATATGGAATCAATCATCCATGATGACATTATTGATAATGAAACTATGAGAAGGCAAAAGGATCCATTTCATATCAAATATGGATACAATACTAGTGTCCTTACAGGAGACTTTGTTTTAGGATTAATTCTTGCAATATCTTCTAGATTAAACAATCCCAGAATCACAAAAGATTTGGCTACCACTGCTATGTTGATGAGTGAGGGAGAAATGATTGAAAGTAGATTAGAAATTAGTGAAGATGTAACATTTGCTGATTATCTCAAAGTAATTGAATACAAGACAGCAACAGCATTTGAAGTTGCAGCTAGAACAGGTGCAATTATTGCAAATGGAACAGAAGAGCAAATTGAGGCATTAACTGTATATGGAAAAAACATTGGAATTGCATATCAAATTAGAGATGATTTGTTAGATTGGAAAAATGAAGACAAGTTGTTTAATCTGTTAATCAAGAAAAGTTTAGACCCAAGAGATGTTTTTGATAAAATGGAAGAGATGTTAAAAGAATATTCTGAAAAAGCAAGAGCTGGTTTGAGAAAGCTTCCGGATAATGATGCGAAGATAAATCTAGATGGTTTGATTAGGTTTACTTCATTTAAGGCATAAAGTCTGAACTAATTACTGGAGTTGCAAATTCTACAAATTGCATGAGTGGTTCTGGATATACACCAAATCCTATTAAGAAAATCATTGAGAAGATCATTACAGCAATAATTGATTTTGGTTCTTTAACTCTCTTCTCTGTTTCTCCTTCAAAGTACATCTTTCTAGCAATCCAAGCATAGTAAGCAAGAGACAATGCACTGTTAAGTACGCCAGCAATTGCAAGCCATGGTGCCCACCATAATACAGAACCAGCATCTAATGCACTACCAAACAACATCAATTTACTCCAGAATCCTGAAAGTGGAGGAACACCAGCCAGTGCAAATAGTGAGATTACCAAAGCTAGAGCAGTGATTGGCATTCTTCTTCCAAGTCCCTGTAGTTTATCGAGATTAGTTACTGCGAGAGTTGTTACAATTCCTGCAATTGCAATAAAGGCCATACCTTTCATTACTGCATGATTTAGAATATGGTACAAGGAACCTTGTAAACCAAGGGAACTATATGGTGCAACTGCAAGCCCAATCAAAATGTATCCAGCGTGTGCAATGCTAGAATATGCCAACATTCTAGTGAGATTCTTTTGCATGATTGCAGCAATGTTACCAATTGTCATTGTCATTACTGCAAGAATACCAAGAGCTAATGTCCAATCAAGATTTAGAACAACTATCCCAAGAACGATAACTCTTATTGCTGCAGCAAATCCTACTTTCTTTGTACCTGCTGCAAGAAGAGCAGCGATTGGTGGTGGTGCGCCTTCATATGTATCAGGAAGCCATTGATGGAAAGGTACAAGTCCCATCTTGAATCCAAATCCTGCAATAAACATTCCAACTGAAAGTAAAGCAAGTGGTAATAGAGACGGATCAAGTACTGAAAAACCCTGAATAACTTCTCCAATATTTGTAGAACCAGTTAATCCATATGCAATTGAAATTCCGTAAACTATAATTGCAGATGATAATGCACCAAACAAGAAATACTTTAAAGCAGCTTCATTTGAGCTTGGATTCTTTTTAATAAAGCCAACCAAAATGTATGTTGGAAGACTCATAAGTTCCCATGCGACAAACAACATTACCAAGTCCGTAGAATATGCTACTAACACCATACCAATTGTCGCAAGTAAAATTAGAGAATAGTATACAGCAGGAGAGTTATGTTTTCTCATGTAATTGAAAGAGCCAACAGTGGTGAACAAAGCAACAAGTAGCATTGCTATTGCAAATAATCCACCAAACGCATCATCTACAAGTACATCTTCGGAGAAAAGAGCAGCTGATGCTACATTATCATTTATGAACTGGTATCCAACATAACCCATGGATACAATTAATGCTGCAAAGGCAATTACAGCATAAAATGAGTTAGAACCTTGCTCTTTTCTTGCAATACTAATGATTGGAATAATAATTCCAACGGTTCCCAAGATTGCCAATATTACCAGTGGGGTGGTAGTAATTTCTAACATTTCATCAATCTCCTATATCAACAATATCAGAACTACGAATAGTAATCCTGCTCCAAATACGAATAGATACGATTGTGAGACGCCTGTTTGTGTTCCTTGGACAGCTTTTGCACTCCATAAAACTGCTTTCTGGAATCCGTCGTTCATACCATAATCGATTGCTGTCTTTTCAAAGTATCGGAACACACCTCTTGCCAACCACAATGGTGCTGCAACAAAGCACCAGTATATGATGGCATTAAGATACCACCTGTTTAAGAAAAATTTGTGAATTGCATAAAACAAAATGTTAGAGTTTACAAATTTTACAGGATCAACCCACCTACCAATATAGAAGATATAACCTAATCCAGCTCCTATAGCAAATGCTGCCAATGATGAACCAAGTGCAATAGGATTAAGGCCTTGCAAGAATTCTGGTAGAATTGATGATTCTATTGCAATATGTTCAGTATGAATACCATAGGAATTTTCAAGAAAGTCTACAAACAAGCCGTGAAGCCCTCCTTCTGCTGAAAATCCAATAAGACCAACTCCAATAGTAAGAACTGCAAGAATACCATATGGAATCCACATTGATAATGGTGCTTCATGGATATGATGTCCTTCTTCTTCCATCTTTTCGATGTGTTTACTCTTCTTTCCAAAGAAGACTAGTCCCATCATTCTTGTAGTATAGAATGAGGTAATGGCTGCAGTAAATACAGCAATTGAAAACAGTGGTATTGCCCATTCATTTCCAGATTCATAGACTGCAGCAAAGATTGCATCCTTACTCCAGAAACCGGTTGTGATAAATGGAGCGCCCATCAACCCAAGACCTGCAGCCCACATGAATGCATAAGTTTTCTTCATCTTTTTTCTTAGATCACCCATATCTGTCATAAATCGAGAGCCAACAGTATGCAATATAGCACCAGCTGCCATGAATAATGAAGCTTTGAACATTGCGTGAGAAATTAAATGGAAGAACCCCGCAGTGTAACCATCAACATATTGATACGATAATCCTGCAACACCTAATGCCATCATCATATAACCAATTTGAGAACCAGTAGAATAAGCAAGAACTTTCTTAATTTCAGGATTGACCATTGCTTGTGTTGCTAGTAATAATGCTGTAATTGCACCAATCCAAGCAATAACCTCAAAGAATTGACCAGCAAGAATTCCTGCTGCTCCTAATGCAAATACAAGAGGACCTAGTCTTGCAACTAAGAATACGCCTGCTTTAACCATAGTCGCTGCGTGAATCAATGCAGATACAGAAGTAGGACCAGTCATTGCTTCCAACAACCATTCATTTAGTGGGAATTGTGCTGATTTTCCTATAGCTCCTCCAAAGAGTAAAACGAATGCAGGAACTAAGAGTCCTTGAGAGGCCATTGTAACGGCCCATTCGGTATCTCCGACTAATTCTTTTAATCCAAAAGTACCTGCATACAAGAATATCAAAAGCATACCTGCAATCATCATTACATCACCAACTTTGGTCATGATGAATGCCTTCATACCAGCATGAGATGGAGAATAGTAGTCTAACATACCAAGAACAGTGCGTCCTTCAGTACCAACATGATCTTTCTTCTTGTCACGATACCAAAAGCTGATCAATGCATAGGATGCAAGACCTACACCTTCCCATCCAAAGAATAGTTGAAGTAAGTTATCAGACATGACAATTAACTGCATTGAACCAATAAAGAACATCATCCAGAACCAGAATCTTGTAATGTCTTTATCGCCTTTCATGTATCCTGTACTGTAAATCAAAATAAGAAATGAAATCCAGCCAACAACGTTGGCCATTATAATTGAGAGTGGATCTGCCAAGATGCCGGCTTTAAGTCCAAGTGCCTCTATCCATGGAATTTGATGATGTATTTCACCAGCCTCTAAAGCAATTGGAATCATTGATGCTGCAGATAATGTACTCATCAAAGCAAATCCAACTGCAATATACCCAGTTGCATGTTTTGATAAGTGGCCAGTTGAATATTTTGATAATTTTGCAATTCCAGGTATGATAAGAGCTGCTGCAAATGGTAGAATCCAAACCAACCAAGCACTTGTTGCTCCAATTTCAAATCCCATTAATTCAGTTACCATATTCTAAACCCCCAAAACCCCACTCATGTACGGAATTATTGATTTATAGAAGATGTCTGGATAAATTCCCAGTACAATAGAAAATCCTGCCAACACCATCATTGGTACAGTCATATACCAACTTGCTTCTTTCACCTTTTCAAGATGTTCAGGGATTTTTCCAAAGAAAACACGTTTTAGCATCCAGAGAAGATAAGACATTGTAAGAACAGTTGCAACAAGACCTAAACCGAATCCTACTGCTCTAAGTGTAGAACCTTCTTCAATTGCAGTCTCTAGTGCACCAAAAAAGAGAATCCATTCTCCCATGAAACCACTGGTTGGTGGTATGCCCATTATTGTCAAGGCACCAATTACTGCACATACTGCTGTAATTGGCATCTTTCCAGCTAATCCCCCAAGTTTAGAGATACTTCTAGTTCCGACTTGAAGAATAATAATTCCAGCCATCATGAAAAGAATACCTTTTCCAATGGCATGTGTTACATACATCATCTCTGCACCTGCAAGACCAAGTACAGAAATTGTACCAATACCAAACAAGAGATAACCCATCTGGCTTATACTAGAGTAAGCAAGAAGACGTTTCAAGTCGTCTTGCATCAGTGCCATTGCACCACCATAAATCATTGTAACAAGCCCCCAAATGTAGAACCATATTGCAAGGTCGGCAAATGTTGCAGGTAAGAATTCAACAATTAATCTGAAAATTCCGTAAATGCCAATTCCGATCATGGCTGGAGATAATAATGCACTAATTGGTGTTGGTGCAGCACCGTGAACATATGGGAGCCAAATGTGGAACATAAAGACCGCTAGTTTAACACCAAGACCTAATGCAATCGCAACTGCAGAAAGCATTGCAATGTCTGGAGGAATTTCTGATTCACGAATATCTGCAAAGTCAAAACTTCCAACGGTAAGACCAATCATTAAAAAGCCTAATAGTAAAACAACTGCGCCTGAGTGTGTCCAGAACAAGAACATCAAACCAATCTTTCTTCTTTCACCTGCACCCCAAAGAGCAACTAAGAAGAAACCAGGAATCAACATGATCTCAAAGAATACAAAGAACTCAATCAGGTTTGTTGAAAGAACTGTTCCAAGCATTCCCACTGCAAAGAGAAGATAAAGTGCAAAGTAAAGTCCTGATTTGGCATTTACATAATTTGAAAGAGCAGATGATTCAATAATCGAAGTTTGTCCGCTTCCAGATGCGTTGATGTGACGTTCTTCTTCGAATTGATGGGTGAATATGTGAATCATGTATGGTTTTGAGTAAAGTACCAAGATTGTAGATAGCACATAAATCATTATTGCAAATGGTGATGCTAAACCATCTAACAAGAAACCAAACTCACCAAACTGGCTTGTCCATGGATAATGTTCTTCTACAGTTCCAGAAAGTGATGCATTAATTATTAGAATTGTTGTGTAAAGCAGAATTGCAAATGTAAACCACATTGCTGGTGTAGGTCCTGCTTTTCTTCCAATAATGTATGCTACCGGAGATAGTAGAAGAGGCAAGAAAATTGCCTGTAATAAGGCATACTCCATTAGCCTTTCAAACTCCTAAAGTCTGCAATATCTATATTTTGATACATACGATAAGCTACGATAATTAATGAAAGTCCGACTGCTACTTCTGCAGCTGCTATTGCAATTGAGAATAAGGCCAAAGTCTGACCACCACTATGAGGTAAGAATCTACCAAATGCAACAAGGTTGAGGTTTGCAGCATTGATAATAATTTCAATTGCAAAAAGCATTCGAATAAAATTACGTTTTACTGCAAGACCATAAATTCCTATACCCAATAAAGCAACAGATACAAGTGTAAAATCAATTAGCTCGTTGCTCATCTTCTACATCCACTCGTCTAGCTAAAACTAATGCACCAGTTACAGTACCTGCCAAAATTAAGCCCATCAAAATCAATGCGGGCCAATAATATGTTACAAAGTCTGCACCAATATCTCTAAAATCAACTGGGGGTTCATCAGTAGTTATTGTTTTAATTCCAGAATCTATGAATATTGCACCTAATGCCACCATTAGTACAAGCATTAATCCAATTCCTGCAAACTTTCTTCTCTTGTCTTCAATTTTTTTGAAGATAAGTTCTCTTTTTACCAGCATAACAGTGAACAAAATTAAAACAGCGATAGAACCAACATAGACTGCTAGTTGGAACAAAGCAACGAATGGTGCATCTAACAATAAAAAGAATCCAGCAATTCCACCAAGAGATCCCATCAAAGCAATTGAGCCATAAATTAATGATCTCATTTCAAGTGCAGCAATTGCAGCACCAATTGTAATTACAGATAATGCAAGAAATGCAATATCAGCCATGTGATGCACCTCTATCAGTAATTATTATTTCACTATCTTGCGCAACGAATGGCTTTACCTGTAGTTGAGCAGGAGTATAGATTAAACCTTCTTTGGTAAATGTAGAAAGTTCATAATCATTAGTCATGTAAAGTGCATAAAATGGACATGCATCAACACAAAGACCACAAAAAACACATTTACCATAATCAATCTGAGGCATGATTGCTTTCTTGTTGTGTTTATGTTCTTCTGGAACCTTTACCATTGCAATTGCTTCAGCAACTCCTTCACAAGCAATAGCGCATAATTGACAACCAGTACATTTATCATGGAATAACAGATGTCGCCCCTTTAGTCCAGCAATCCCAACACCAGTTGAAGGATCAAATTGATATCCATCTCCTACAAACTTTAGTTTCTCTTCAGGGTAACGAAGTGTAAATCGCTTTACTGCAAGATGCTTGATTCCTGAGTTTAGTGCGCGGATAATACCTGTAGCAGTTCCCATTATTGTAATCCTCCTGCTCCCAACACTCCAGAGTAAAGCAAGCCTAGTGCAATAAAGATGTTAATGAAACAAAGTCCAATGAGTTTAGTCCAACCAAGATTCAACAACAGATCAACTCTGACTCTTGGAAATACGCCTCTTGGCAATATTATAAAGAAGATTACTCCAACGGTTTTGAGAATAAACCAAAGTGTTCCATTAAGCATTTCTTGGGTAAATAATGGCAATCCAGTAATCTTCAGAGTAATAGGACCCATTTCGATTCCCTCAGTAATAATTTCAGCTGGGAATGGAGGTACAACCATTGGGCCATTCCAACCACCAAGGAACAAGACAACAAACAAGGCTGCAAATGCATAAAGTTTCAGATAGGATCCTAATTGAACAAGTCCATACAACATTCCAGAGAGTTCTGTCAACCAGCCAGCCACAATTTCACTTTCTGCTTCGGGTAAATCAAATGGAATTCTTTCTAATTCTGCAAGCATTGCGATAAAGAAGACAATTGCACCAATTGGCAAAAATACAATCCATGGGAAATTGGATTGACTTGCTGTAATTTCAGATAAGTTTAGAGTTCCAGTTACCATAACAACTCCCAACAAAGACAAGATTAATGGAATTTCAAATGAAACCATTTGGAACAAGGCTCTGATTCCACCAATGAATGGATACTTGCTGTTTGCAGACCATGCAGAAAGAATAGTAATGATTGGAAAGAATCCAATTACTGCAAACACTGCAAGTAATCCTAAATCTACATCTGCAACTACCCAGCCTGGTGCAACAGGAATTAATGCAACAAATGCAGCTGCAGTTGCAACAAAGAGCACTGGTGCTGCCCAGAAAATCGGTTTGTCAGCTTTGGCTGGAATGATAATTTCTTTAGAAATTAATTTTAGTCCATCACCCATTAATTGTAAAATACCTTCAAATTTTCCACAATAGAAAGGACCAACTCTTAGTTGGATTTTTGCCATCATCTTTCTTTCAACGAAAATTGTTCCAGCAGCTAGTAATGCTGCAAAACCAAATCCAGGGAATGCCATTACTCTAAATATGTCAGTTGTCATGAATGCTTGAATAATTGGAAGAGTACGTGAAGGATCCGATAACCATGAATATGCAAGGAATGGTGTAAGTAATTCTCCATCAATTACAGGCAGTGGAATGACGAATAAAATCATCATAACCGCTGGAAGGCCAATTAAAACAAATAACAACAAGATCCAGAAAATATTGTCAAGTAATGATTTGATAAATCCGCTTAGTTTGAAGTTTGGTGCGATAACTGACATTTACCTATCTGCCTCCACTGGCCAATAATTAAGACTCCAATAAACTGATGGCATGTTGCCAAGTTTTTCACCTTTGAGGAGATATGGTAATGCAATTAAGTTTCTAAAGGAAGGAACACTCAACTTTAATCTGTATGGTTCTGGTTTGCCATCAGAAACAATATAGCAACCTAAAGAACCTCTACCAGATTCTACACGTTTGTAAACTGTATCAAGTCCTTTCCCTTTTGGATTTGGTTTTAATTTAACTCTAACAGAACCTGACTTGGGCATTTTTTCTAATACTTGTCTAATTATGTTACAGCTATCCATCATGTCAAGCCATGGGATTTTAGATCTTGCATAAGCATCTCCTTCTGTCATTACAATGGATTGGATATCTAACTCATCATAGACATCATAAGGCTCTTTTTTTCTTACATCATAATCAATACCACTAGCACGAAGTACAGAGCCAGTTACTCCAAGTCTAATTGCATCTTGACGTGATAGTACACCAGTATCTTGAGTTCTTGCAATAAGAATTGGGTTATCATAAAAGACTGCAGCATATTCTTTGATACGTTTTTCAAAATAGTTTACTTGACGTAAACAAACTTCTTCAAAGTTTGCTGGTAAGTCATTTCTAACTCCACCAGGAATA
>Ga0209997_10000035_pt1 | contig 34337 bp, 26 predicted proteins | sample CR04metaG_FD_182079 | JGI IMG/M metagenome (GOLD analysis project Ga0209997, IMG submission 182079) | Deep subsurface microbial communities from Mariana Trench to uncover new lineages of life (NeLLi) - CR04 metaG (SPAdes) (version 2) | ecosystem: Environmental > Aquatic > Marine > Ocean trench...
CCGAAATTGACAGCCCCCCGGCACGTCCCATGATGGTGGTCAACCCCTGCCGGTTGTGACGGAGAAATCGGGTCTTCTGAGGTTCCAGCAAAGACTCCACCTCGGGCCAGGGTCTTATCTCATAAACTACAATTCCGCCTGCACCACCCCTGAGCTGACCGGTGGGTCTTCCCTGATCATCTCTCAGAATGCCCGGAGTATCCGGAGGAACTTGCTTCAAGACCAGGCTATTGGCGACGACCTGGTTATTGAGGCCTCTGACATAAAGGGGATTTTCGGGGGCAACCTGATCCAAGAGAGCAACGTTTAACTCTTGGTTGACCACCTTGTTACTGGTTGAACTCACGGCGATGAATTCTCCGGGCTCGGCTTCTTGAACCTTAGCTCTAAGCGTTTCCAAAGCACTCTCCAGTGTGTCAAAGTTGTTCTCCTCGAACCCGCCGCCTCTGGCGGAAGGCGGACTCGTGATAAATGAGGCGTGCTGGTGAGTGTCGATGAAGCCGGGGACCAGGCTGCGGCCTTCCAAGTCCACTCGGCGGGTTCGGGGACCGGCCATAGCCAAAATCCTGTCATTACCTCCTCGGGCCAGAAACTTCCCGTCCCGAACGGCTACCGCTTCAACAATCGTAAACTCCTCATCGGCTGTCAAAATACTGCCGTTGTAAAAGACCAAATCTGCATAGGCAATGACCTCCGGAGGCAAGTTTGCAGGGCTCTGAGCCCAGCCCAAAGCCACGCTGAGCCAGAGACAAGTCCATACCCAAAACACCGTGCGAATTCTCCAATGACGTTTTTTCATGGCGACACCTCGATCGAATGGTCTTCGTTGCGAAACAAGAAGAATACTATCCTCAGGATAGCCCTCTGAGCACTGGAAATCCAGGCCTTTTTGGATTTGACACGGCTGCCTGCTGGATTTATGGTGAGCGCAGATAGGGCATCTCGTGGATCACTAATCAAGGAGACCCCGGATATGAATTTGGATGAGATCAAAGAGAAACTGGCAAGGTCTTGCCGGATCATTGCAATGCAAAGGGCTACGGAAAAGGGACGAGGTCACCAGTGCTACCTTCATCCAGATGGTGACAAGATTCTGATACCCGGGCACCTGCACGATTACGGCAAAGCCATCGCGGACATTCAAGGGGAGGACATCGTCACCATGGACTTTGAGGGGAACGTCCTGGAGGGCAAACACTCCGAGCCCATGGGTGAATTTCACGCCTATACCGCCGTATTCCGCGCCAGAAAAGACGTCAAGAGCGTTGTTCACTGTCACCCTCCTTACGCCAATATCCTGGCTGCAGCCGGGAAGAGCATCCTCCCCATCGCCCGTGATGGGTGTCTTTTCTATGAAGGCGTTCCTGTCTACGAGGGATATCCCCTGTACGTGGGTACGAGGGAGATGGGAGAAGAGCTGGTAGAGACACTGGGGGACAAGAGGGCTGTTCTTCACAAAGGCCATGGAGCATTCGTGGTGGGAAGAAGCGTCGAAGAAGCGCTGATTAGGACCTTAAGTCTCGAGAAGGCGGCTGAGACTCAGGTGTTCGGCTCAATCTTGGGAACCTTAACTCCCATCCCCGTGGAGAGGATGACGGAAAGGGAAACAGACCCCGACGATCACATCATCGATGATTTTTTTGGGTACTACTCAGGAAAGCTCGATAAGTTGGAGGGGGAGTAGGGGGGGGATCAGGGACAGGCCTCCGGGGGCCTGTCCCTGATCCCCCCCCTACTCCCCCTTATTGACTTGTTCAGGACGGGTGACATACACTGATCGGAGAGACCGGACCATCAATATGTGGAATCTTGGCTTTCCTGAAATAGTCATCATTTTTATTGTGGCCCTGGTTATTTTCGGCCCTCGGAAATTGCCTGAGCTAGGCCGTTCTCTGGGCCGAGGATTGTCTGAATTTAAGAGAGCTTCTAACGAACTCAAGCGGACCTGGGAGGACGAAGTCGAAGCCGTCAAACACGAAGTAGACGTGGGACAGGACGAGCTGAAGAAAATCCAAACTGACCTTGAGTAGACTTTTATACTGACATCGCCCATAACCAGCCCTTCCAAGCACTTTCCCATGACTGCCTATGACAGATGACCCCGGAAAATCTCCTCCGTCCAGCCCTCGGGAGTCCGATTCTCCGGAGCCGGCGGCTGTCGCCTCTGAATCCGAAAAGGTAGAGCTTAAGGAGGAAGAAGACTTAGAGCTTCAGGAAGAAGAAGACTTCGCTCCTGATTTGCCCCCTCCTGAGTCACCTCCTGCGCCTCCCTCTACTCCGGAAACATCCGATGGAGAACCTCCCGATGGTGCAGGAGGGGGGATCCTGGGCTCCACAATGAGTTTTCTGGAGCACTTAGACGAGCTTCGAAAACGGATCCTTCACAGTGCGGCGGCCGTGGGCATTGCCTTTGTCATCTGCTGGACTTTCAGTGAGCAGATCTACCGTTTTCTGGCCGTTCCCATCGCAAATGTAGTGGCTCCCGGGCAGAGCATTGAAGCAGGAATGAAGGAGTTGGTATTCCTCAGGCCCACCGAGCCTTTTTCCATCTGGATTAAGGTATCCTTTGTGGCCGCCATTTTCCTGTCCGCCCCTTACCTTGTTCTTCAGGTCTGGTTCTTCATCGCTCCGGGACTGTATCGAAAGGAAAAGTCCTACGCCCTTCCCTTTCTCTTTTCCTCCACATTCCTATTCCTGGTGGGTGGGGCTTTTGCTTACTACGTTATTCTCCCCACGGCTCTGGAGTTTCTCATCAATCAATATGGCGCTCCCTTTCGTGCCATGGTGAGTGCCATTGAGTATTTCAACTTCGAGGTGGTAATACTCGTGGGTATGGGGCTGGTCTTCCAACTCCCCGTCCTGGTGGCCTTTCTTTCCCTCTTCGGGCTCGTTACACCTGGGTTCCTGTGGAAGAATTTTCGCTATGCCTTCCTTGTGATCCTCATCGTGGCAGCCGTGATTTCGCCTACGGCTGATGCCTTAAACCTGTTTCTGTGGAGCGGGCCAATGGTGGTACTCTACCTGATCAGTATCGCCATTTCCTGGATCTTCAAACGAAGAAGGCAACGAACGGAGAAATGAACGGAGTGAGCGGACTCACGAAACTGTCTCAAGAATCGGTTGATCCAGGTTGGTTGCGTAGGGGCGCACTGACGTGCGCCCCTATAAGCCTTTGATGAAGCAGAGTTTGTGGGCGCACGACAGTGCGCCCCTACAAGGCCTAGCCCGTACCCTGAGCGTCTAGAAGTCCGTCACGTCGTACTCTTCCCGGTATTTCGGGGTCACATAAATATAGGTGGACTCAATCATTTCATCGATAAATTTCTTCATTCCCGGTTGAGCCTTGCGTCGATAGAGTTGATCGGAGATTTCTGCGCGAACTTCTTCCAACGGCCTCTCTCGGGCGGGTATTTGGGTCACCACTTTGATGATCTGAAGTCCATACTCAGTGTTGATGATTCCGCTGACTGCGCCCTCCTCCAATTGAAAAGCCACTTCTTCAATGGGCGCCGCCATGGAACCTTGCTTGAAGCTGCCAATACCTCCACCTTGTGCAGCGGTCGGACCGTCTGAGAACCGTTTGGCCAAATCCTCAAAGGAAGCACCTGTTTGTAATTGAGAGAGCACTTCCTGGGCTTTCTTGTGCAACTGGGCCTCGTCTGCCCCTTCCTTCAAGAACAGGATCTCTTGGAGTTCCACTTCAGCTGTCTCGGTGTATCGTTCGATGTTCTCCTGGTAATAGGCCTCTATCTCAGGAGTGAGAAGGGTGAGTTTGGAATAAACGGATTGTTGAAGAAACGCGTCAATAATCAGTCGCTGTTTGAGCGACCCCCTGTACTCCTCAAGCGAGGATCCCTGCTGTCTGAGATACTGATCCAGAACCTCCATACTGGGAATACCGGACTCTTCACGCATTTCTTCCAGGATTTTTCCGACGTCTGGCTCGACGCTGTCCGGGATACCGAATTCCTCAGCCCTTTGAACCAACATCTTGTTTTGGATCATGGTTTTTAACAGATATCGCTTCTCCCTCTGAAACGCCTGTTCCAAAAGCTCCGGACTTTCATTCTCCTGTCGTAAACTCGATCTGAGCCGGCGCAATTCCTGCTTCAGATCAGTCAAGGTGATGATCTCCTCATTCACCCTAGCCACTACTTCGTCAAGCAGGATAGGTTCCTGTGCCCAAACGGTCGGACTCAATCCCGCAAATAGCGTAAAAAGGAGTACCTGAGAAACTTCCACAAATCTAGGCATGGGTATTGCTTCACTCGAGACTCAGGGTTCGATCATGCACTTCTATAGATGCACTCTGAAATAATTGATTGACATACTCATCCAGAGCAACACTCTCTTTCTCACCCACGAGCTTTTCGAAAATTGCCTCTTGGACCTCGTGAAATTTCTGAGCGTGGCGGGGGACCCACTCCTCCATCATGAAGATGTGGTATCCCTCGGGAGAGCGAAAAACGGCGCTGATTTCCCCTGCTTTCAGCTGAAAGATCACCTTTTCAAAATTCTCGGGGAGTTGGCCGCTTCTGAAGGTTCCTAAATCCCCCCCCCCCTGGGCGGTAAGCCCCTGCGAATAGCTTCGGGCCATACTTTTGAAAGTTCGAACATCTCCAAAGTGCAACTGCTCCCGAATTTCCTCTGCTCGCTCTCGATCCTCAAGCAGGATCTCCAGGACATGATACTCATCATCAACCTTATATTCGTCGGAATGACGCCGATAATACCGCTGCATTTCCTGATTGCCGATCTCGATCTGACCTCTAATCTCCTGCTTGATGAACTTCTGAATCTTCAAGAAAGTTCGAACGCGCTCTCCCAAATCCGGCGTTACTTCTTGTCCCTCGGCAAGCCAACTGGCGAGTTGTTCTCGCACTAACGCTTCATCCACAGTGACTTCTTTTCTTTCCGCTTCCTGGAGCAAGAGTTGTTCCATCACAAATTCCCGAAAACGAGCACTTCTCTGAGACTGGACAGGTTCTTCTCCAGGCTCATTTGGAGTCAGGGAAAGAAACTCTTCGAACTGGTCTTGGTACAGGGGGCGACCATTGATTGCAACGATCATCAGAGGTTCAACCTGGGTGGGCTGAATTTCTTCTTTCTCAGGTGCTGCCGCGCAGTCTGCAACCAGAACGAGGGCAAGCAACAAAATGAAACGTTTTAAAGTCATGTTCCTGAAGCCGGTCATTCTAGCACAGCCACCTCATCCAAGAGGGCATGTATATTTTGAAACACCTCATCGGGAAGCGTGGAAGAAATTTCTGCACTCATCGTCCCCTCAGGAGTCAGACCCAGCCGCCCATTACGGCTTACCAAGTCGATGACGTGCTCACGCGAAATGGGGGTATCTTCTCGCAACTTGAGAAAAACTCGAGAGCCTTTCCGTTCCAGCGAAAGAATCTTCAATTGCTCTGTGCGCAAGCGCAAACTTGCATATCCAAACAGATTGGAGACGGAGTTCGGGTACTTCCCGAACCGATCCACGACCTCTTCTTTCAAACTCTCCAAGGCAGAGGGGTCAGGAGCTGAGGAAACCCGTTTGTACAGCCAAAGACGCAGATTGGAGTCATCGATATAGTGCTCGGGGATCTGGATATCCATACGAAGATCGATGTTGGTTTGAACTTCTTCACGAACTTCCTCCCCTCTCAACTCTCGGATCGTTTGTTCCAGCAGTTTCGTATACAGTTCAAATCCCACCACATCCATGTGTCCGTGCTGGTCGGAACCCAACAGGTTCCCGGCACCTCGAATTTCCAGGTCCAGCGCCGCAACGCGGAAACCCGAACCAAGCTCACTGAACTCCTTGATCGCAGCCAGACGCTTACTGGCCTCCTGGCTCAGAAAGTCCTGCGATGGGATCATCAAATAGGCGTAAGCACGACGGCTGGAACGCCCCACTCGCCCCCTCAATTGGTACAGCTGAGCCAAACCAAAACGATCACTTCGGTCCACGATCAAGGTATTGGCTCGGGAGATGTCCAGGCCGTTTTCAATGATCGTGGTTGCCACCAACACATCGTATCGGTAGTTCAGAAAATCTATCATTACTTTCTGGAGTTGCCCTTCCCTCATCTGCCCATGGGCCACCGCTACCCGAGCCTCGGGCATGATTTCCTGAATCATGGTGGCGATGGAATAAATCGTCTCCACCGAGTTATGGACGAAGAACACTTGACCTTCACGCTTCAGCTCCAGGTCGATAGCGCTTCGAATGATACTTCTGCTGAACTTCACCACTACGGTCTGAATCGCCAGGCGGTCCCTGGGGGGAGTCTCTATAATGGAGAGGTCCCGAAGTCCAATGAGAGACATATTCAGGCTGCGAGGAATGGGAGTCGCGGAAAGCGCCAACACATCTACTTTGGTTCTCAACTGTTTGAGTCTCTCCTTTTGAGCTACCCCGAAGCGCTGTTCCTCATCCACCACAATCAGTCCCAGATCCTTGAAGTGGACATCCTTGGATAGGAGTCGATGAGTGCCGATCAAGACGTCCACCAGACCCAAGGAGGTGCGTCGGAGAGTATCCGCTTGCTCGGCTCGACTTTTAAAGCGACTGAGCATTTCGATAGACACGGGGAAACCCTGACAGCGTTCTCTAAAGGTATTGTAGTGCTGGAAGGCCAGGACTGTGGTGGGAGCAAGAACAGCCACTTGTTTGCTGTCATTGACGGCTTTGAAGGCCGCTCGCATCGCCACTTCCGTTTTTCCATAACCCACATCACCGCAAATCAACCGATCCATCGGCCGCTCTTGTTCCATGTCCTGTTTGACGTTCTGAATGGCCGCCAACTGGTCAGGCGTTTCCTCATATTCAAACGCTTCCTCAAATTCCTTGCTCAAGGAATCATCGGTTGAAAAAGCATATCCCTTCTCCATCTCCCGACGGGCATAGAGCTTGAGCAGGTCCTCGGCCAAGTCGCGCATGGACTTCTTGATGCGTCGCTTGGTCTTTTCCCAGGACGCTCCTCCCAGCCGGTCGATTTTAGGTGCTGTTCCACCCGCTCCACTGTACTTTTGGATCAGGCCCAGGCGATCGATGGGGACGTACAACTTGGCGCTGTTACGATAGGACAACACCACAAATTCCTTGAGCTCTTCTCCCACCCCGATCCGCTCCAGACCCAAAAACACTCCAATTCCGTGATCAATATGAACAACATAGTCCCCTTTTTTGAGGTCTCGGAAATCGGACAGAAACTGGGCGGCGATCTCGGGATGAGCCGGCTTTCTGGCGACCCTCAGTTGGCTTTCCTCGAAGAAATTCTCCTGAGTGAGGATATGCAGTCCCAGGCTGGCTGAATAGAAACCCTCTGAGAGTTTCCCCTGCATAACGGACAAAGGGTGAGCGAGGGCTTCATCGATTCCCTTTTGCACAAAGTGGCTGACCACTCCATATTCTTCCAAGAGGTGAGCGACACGTTCCGCCATACCTTGTGAACTCATGACAAAAACAACTCGTTCATGGGAGTCCTGCCATCGACTGAGATCGGTCAGGATGTCCTGGATTCGGCCCTTATACTTGCGTTCCACCTGAAAATCGAAACGGCAAACCTCATGCGGCTTGTCCGACAGTTGTTCGATAAAGACTGCTTGACGCTCCTCCAGTACTTCCTCCAGCCATTTCTTTCCGAAAAACAATCGCTGGGGAGGCAAAACAAGCTCCCCCTTGCTATGTTGCTCTTGAAAGGCTTCCTGGTGGCTGGAGCTCAATCGATCGAGTTCCTCCAGAAAACCCTGTCCATCTGGAATCACCACCCGCAGATCTTGCGATCCGGGAAGAAACTCCAACAGATGATGTTCGGTATCGACCACCAGCGGAAATACATATTCAAAGCCGTTGAACAACTCACGGTTTTCAGTAAACTGGAACTTCTCCTGCAGAGCCTCTGCAAAGCGCACCTCATTCCAATGTTCAGGAGCTTCCTTGTGCCATTGCGCAATTTCACGTTCGGTCAAGATCATCTCGCGCATGGGCACCACCTGGCAGGAGGGAATAAGCCCAATGGATCGCTGAGTGCTGGGATCAAATTCGCGCATCGACTCAATCTGGTCTCCGAAAAACTCAATTCGAACCGGATTTTCATGGGCTGAGGAAAAGATATCGACGATCCCACCTCGAATGGAATACTCGCCCACCTCACTCACCGGATCTTCCCGCACATAACCGGTGTCCTGCAGTCCCTGTATCAGGTGATTCAGGGGCAGGAAACGACCTACTTCAAGAGAAATGCAATGACTCTGAAAATCAGCTGGCGACGGCAACCGAGTAAGTATGGAAGCGAGGGTGGTCACAAGGAAGCCAGAATGATTTTTCAGAAGCCTCCACAAAGCGAGGGCTCTTTTGGCGGCGATCTCCGGATGGGGCGACAGGCCGCGATAGGGATTTGCTTCTGACCCGGGAAGGACCAAAACCTGATCTTCATTTCCCTGTGGCAAAAAGAAGCGCAGGTTCTCAGCGATCTTTTCGGCCTGGCGATTATTGAGACACAACCACAGACAGGGAGCCGGCGACTGCCGAGAGAGTGCCGAGAAGAGGAAGGCAGAATCCGGCCCATGAAGGCCTTCCAGCAGACGAAACCCCTTCAGCTTTCCAGCCAGCTTTCTAAAGATCTCGCTAGCATTGGCGGGACGTCGGCTACTTTCCTGATCTTCGAATTCGGTCAATGATGTCTGATGTAGAGATTTCTCTTTCAAAATCTACTGAAATAACCCTTCCGCCGTTTGATTCCACAATCTTCCGGCCCACAATTTGATTGATGGGCCAATCACCGCCCTTGATCAGGACTTGCGGGATCAGTTCTTCGATAATAGTTTGAGGAGTCTCTTCCTCAAAAGTTGTTACAAAATCGACACAACCCAGTGCACTGATGATCTCGCAGCGGTCCTCTTCACCCAGCACAGGCCGGTCCTGGCCTTTGATTTTTCTTACCGAAGGATCGGTGTTTAGAGCCACCACCAGAACATCTCCCTGGGCCTTCGCTTTCTCCAAATAATGCACGTGGCCAGGATGGAGAAGATCGAAGCACCCGTTGGTAAAAACGATCTTCTTCCCATCGGCTTTCAGTTGCTCCAAAATCCCCTTGAGCTCCTGCCGAGATTTGATCTTCGCCCGAGAAGTTTCCACACTAATCTCCTAACCGGCTGACCACCTGACCACCTGACCTCCTGACTCCGGGCGGCAGACCACAGACCGCTGACCGCAAACAACAGACGACTGACAACACACGACAGACGAGTATACATAGGTTCTTGTTGCGAAGCGGGGTGTGGTAGTTCGGTGCCAGCCCCAAGAATTCTCCTTTAAATTCAAGGGTTTCCTCCAGAATTCTGGGCCTGTCCCCAGGGCGGTCTGTGCTTACCCCAGCTTCTCCTGAAACCGCGCCGCAATCGTCTCCGCATATTTCTTGATTTCTGTCTCTTTTTCTCCCTCCAACATGATTCTTACCAGTGGTTCGGTACCTGAGTAGCGAATCACAACTCGTCCTCTCTCCCCGAGGTTTTTACTGGCCGCTTCAATTTCCTTCTGAATCTCGGCAATCTTCGAGTAGTCACGCTTCTTCCTGACCCGAACATTGATCAGAATCTGTGGAAACTTTTCAAACCCGCGAGCCAGGTCATCCAAGGATCCGCCCTCCTCCAACAGGATCTGGCTGATCTTCAAAGCACTCAGGATTCCGTCTCCCACTAAGCTGTTGGCCCTCATGATCAGGTGGCCGGACTGCTCACCTCCCAGAGCGTGGTTTCCTCGAAGCATTTCTCCCAGGACATAGCGATCTCCAACCTGGGTGCGCAACATCCGTATCCTTTCCTTCTTTAGCGCTATTTCCAAGCCTTTATTGGCCATCACCGTAGAAACCACACATCCGGACTCCAATTGTCCCCTCTGTTGAAAAAATCGTGCCAGGATAAAGAGAGTGTAATCCCCGTCCAAAATATTGCCCTTTGCATCACAGAAAATGGCTCGATCACAATCTCCATCAAAGGCCACACCCAAGGAAGCCTGAGAATCGACCACGGCCTGAGCCATCCCTTGGGGGTAAACAGCTCCACAGTCGAGATTGATATTCCGACCATTGGGTTCGGCGTTGAGGACCACCACCTCGGCTCCCAACTCTCGAAACACTTGAGGAGCAATGTGATACGCTGCTCCATGGGCACAGTCCAAAACGATTTTCAGAGACTTGAGAACACCTACCGCTGAGACTCTGCGCAGAAAATCAATGTAGCGTCCCACCAACTCGCGATTAAAGGTAATAATCTCTTCCTGGCTCCGATCTTTGGCAACCAGTGGAAGAGGATCGGAATTCGAATCTCCGGCCACTTCCTCTTCGATCCACTCTTCTTCTTCGTCCGTCAGTTTGATTCCGCTGCTGGAGAAGATCTTTATTCCGTTGTCTTGGTAAGGGTTGTGTGACGCGGATATAACAATTCCCGCATCAAAAGGAACATCGCGGGAAAGAATGGCCACCCCAGGCGTTGTGATCACATCGGCCAGAGTGACCATCCCTCCCTGCCAGACAATAGCTTGTTGCAGGACATTCTCGATCCAGAGCCCACTGGCACGAGTATCTCTGCCAATCAGGATGCTCCGTTTGCCGGAGCGAACGACGGCCTTGCCTAATTTGTAAAGGGTGGAGAGATCCAGCGGATATTCGCCGGCAATTCCGCGAACACCATCGGTCCCGAACAGCTCACGCATGTCACCTGACTCTTCTTACCTTAATGGTGTCTGGAATCACCGATTGTATTCGGAAAGTGCCTACATACTCGTCAGATCTTAAGGTAATTTGTGGGGCCAATTCGTATGACTCTTGTCGCGGCTCCAATGTCTCAACGTTCACCGTAGCCTGAAAATCCTGCACCGTGAGCTCTCCGGAAAACGAGAGGGGCACGGTCCCAACGACCTCCACCCGCCGGGTCATCAGCGTCGCTTCAATGCCCTCCGGAAGCAACTCGATGGGAATTCTGCGAACTTGCACTTTCCGTCTTTCCTCTTCAATAGTGACGACAATATCCACCGAGGCCGGTTCCATACGCAGAGCAACTTCACCGATATCCACTGCCACGTTGCTCTCCAAGGTCGAAGACAGTCCCGTTATCCCAATGGGTTCGGTTTGAGCCTCAGAGACTTCCTGGACCCGCGATTGGGGACCAATAATGGTCACCCAAGGAGCAGTCACCTTGGTGACCTGAAATCCTTCAGCAGGCTCACCCACCAGTTCAGGCACGACCTCGATAGTCTTTCGTATCGTATTTTCCAACAGCAGGCGGATGCTGGTCGGAGAGATACTCACGACTTCCACACCAGAAGGCCTGTCTGAGATGTTGTCTGCAGTTAAAGGATACGACTTTTCGGCTCCGGGGGTTGATCCTCTGAGGTCTATTTTGACGGTCAGACTTCCGTCTTCGAAGTTGGAAGTGCCTCGCCGGGAACTCAGAACCACATCCACTCGTCTTACATAGTCGTTGGAAATTTCCATTTCGGGGGCCATATTCACGAAGACGACGGGAAGATCAAGTTTCTGCTGGACTGTCTGCTGGCCGGCAACCTGCAACCAGAGCAGTAAGGCAAGCAACAGAGAGATCGCTTTGAGCCCAATGTTGTTGAAGAGAAACTCCCGCAGAATATTCATACTGCCTGTTCTCGCTGTTCTGCTTCCTTTTGCCCCTGGGTTTTAAAGTTGAGGACTTGGGCCTGACCTTCCATCGTTTTCTGCAAAATCTTGAGCAATTGAGGGCCATCCAGATTGCGCACGATTTCTCCACCAAAGACAACCGATGTTTTACCGGTTTCTTCAGAAACAACGACAGCCACAGCATCGGTTTCCTCGGTAATCCCGATCGCCGCGCGGTGCCGAGTCCCTAATTCCTTACTCAGGTAGGGATCTAGAGTCAGGGGTAAAAAGCATGCGGCCGCACTGATCCGATTCTCCTGTAGGATGACCGCCCCGTCGTGCAGAGGGGTCTTGGGATTGAAAATCGTGACCAGAAGATCGTAGGTCAAAAAGGCATCCAACTTAATCCCGCTTTCGATGTAATTTTTCAGTCCAATCTCTCTTTCGATAACGATCAGCGCTCCTATTCTCTGGCTGGAGAGAGTGGTGGCAGCCAGTATGATCTCGTCAAACTGTTTCACAGGTCTTTTACCCGTGAGTCTCAGGATGAAACGTCCCCTTCCTATTTGCGCCAGTCCCCTTCGTATCTCTGACTGAAAAATGACAATCAGGGCAAAGATAAAGTAGGTGAAGAAATTGGCCAACAACCATTCGATGGTCCTCAATTCCATGAAACGGCTCAGGTAGTAGAAGAAAAACAGGGAGGTAATCCCCAGCGTCATTTGCCATCCTCGGGTGCCCTTGATCAGGAGCAGGACCTGATAGAGAATGAAGGTAATCACCAGTATATCGATGATATCCCAGATCTGGAGTTGAAAATCGGCCATTATTGCAAACGACTCTCCGTCAGGATGGCGTCCGTGATTTGGGCAACCTGGTTCATCTCTGCCACATCATGCAATCTCACGATGTGGGCTCCCCGCATGATGGCAACGGCCACAGAGGCCGCACTACCCCAGATTCGATCTTGAGCAGGGATATCCAAAATACCGCCCAGGAAACTCTTTCGAGAAGTTCCGACCAGCACCGGCAAATCAAAGGTCTCGAGAAAGGATAACCGGTTCAAGATCCTGCAGTTATCTTCAACCGTTTTGCCGAAACCAATACCTGGATCGATGATGATGCTCTCCTCCGGAATGCCGTTTTCGGAGGCCTTCGAAACCGCTGCCTGCAAATCCGTCTGAACCTCTTCCAGGATATCCTCACTGGGAGGGAGTTCCTGCATGATCTGAGGGGTTCCACGCATATGCATCAGCACCACCGCTGCATCCCACTCCTTGACCACCCGCGGCATTTCCGGATCCAGACGAAAGGCGCTGATGTCGTTGACAATATCTGCTCCTTCTTTGAGTGCCTCACGTGCCACCGCAGATTTGCAGGTATCCACCGAAATGAGTACCGGCACCTGTTTACGAACCTCCTGTAGTACCGGTAAAACCCGTTCCAGTTCTTCCTGGACAGATATCGGCTCAGCGCCAGGTCGGGAGGATTCCCCGCCCAGATCGATAATATCGGCACCACTCTCGACCAACTGCAGACAACATTCCACTGCTTTTGAACGCTCGAAACAACGGCCCCCATCGAAGAAGGAGTCGGGGGTAATATTGACGACTCCCATGACCCGGGTGCGTCTTCCAAGTTCCAGTTTTTTATCGCGGGCCCGCAGAACATAGGCTCTTCTGGACATGGACACATTGGAGCCAATCGTGCCACTGGGCCACGATGAAAAAGTAAGAGTATCCTTGCTCACGCGGGGGCTGGGCGCTCGTCAGGATTGACCAGAGACGGCAACGACTTTTCCTGCTCCTTCTCCTCCTGCTCAGGTTCTGGTGCATCAGGAGGCTCCACTTCGGGTTCCCGGTGGATCTTTTCGCCCTTGATGACTGCTGTGACTTCATTCCCATCCAGGGTTTCGTACTCCAACAAGGCTTCCGCCACCAGAATCAGGGCGTCCCGGTTTTCTTCCAAAAGTTCTTTGGCCTCAGCGTAAGCCGCCAGCACAACCTTCTTGACTTCCTTGTCAATCTGCATCGCAGTGTTTTCACTGTAATCCTGGTGCTGTGCGATTTCCCTGCCCAGGAAAATCTGTTCTTCCTTCTTACCGTAGCTCAAGGGTCCTATTTCTTCGCTCATGCCCCACTCACAAACCATCTTACGGGCTCGTTCCGTTACCCGTTCCAGATCATTGGAGGCACCTGTTGTGCAGCTTCCAAGAACGAGTTCTTCCGCAACTCGCCCTGCCAGCAGAATCGTCAGGGAAGCTTCCATATATTCCCTGGTGTAGCTGTACTTATCTTCCGCGGGGAGCTGCGTGGTCACACCCAAGGCCCTTCCCCGAGGGATAATGGTGACTTTGTGCAGCGGATCTGCGTCAGGAAGCAGATGAGCCGCAAGCGCATGACCCGCCTCATGGTAGGCGGTATTGCGCTTCTCCTCGTCACTCATGATCATGGATTTACGCTCTTTGCCCATCAACACCTTGTCTTTGGCCTCTTCAAAGTCCGCCATGGCCACTGACTTGCGGTCGAATCTAGCCGCATTCAGTGCGGCCTCATTGACCAGATTGGCCAGCTGGGCTCCGGACATTCCCGGAGTCCCTCGAGCAAGAATCGAGATGTCCACGTCCTTTGCAAACGGAATCCGTCGAGTGTGGACCTTGATAATGCCTTCCCTTCCTTTGATATCGGGCAACGTCACCACAACTTCACGATCGATGCGACCTGGGCGCAAAAGAGCCGGATCCAGTACATCGGGACGGTTGGTCGCAGCAATGAGAATCACTCCCTCGTTGGATTCGAACCCGTCCATTTCAACCAGCAACTGATTCAGGGTCTGTTCTCGTTCGTCGTGCCCTCCCCCCAAACCGGCACCACGATGCCGTCCAACGGCGTCAATTTCATCAATAAAGATGATGCAGGGTGCATTCTTCTTCCCTTGCTCAAAAAGGTCTCTAACCCGGCTCGCCCCCACGCCGACGAACATCTCAACAAAATCAGATCCGCTGATGCTGAAAAAGGGAACGCTGGCTTCTCCTGCGATGGCCCGGGCCAAAAGAGTCTTCCCCGTCCCGGGGGGACCCATCAGGAGCACGCCCTTGGGCATTCGTCCACCCAGCTTCTGAAATTTCTGAGGTTCTTTCAGGAACTCAATGATTTCCTGAAGTTCCTCCTTCGCTTCCTCGACACCAGCCACATCCTTGAAGGTCACCTTCTTCTGGTGGTTGGTCGATAGCTTGGCCCGGCTCTTCCCAAAGGAAAGCGCCTTGTTCCCACCGCTTTGCATTTGGCGCATGAGAAAAATCCAGAAGCCCACGAACAGAATAATGGGAAACCAGGAGGTCAGGAGCATATAAACGAAAGAATTCTGGTCATCATCGTTGACTTTAACGATGATGCCCTTTTCATTCAGGGTATTGGCAATGGTCTCTTCGGATCCCTTGGGAATGATGACCCGGAACTTACGCTCTGTGTCAGTGACAGAATCGATGTATTTACCTTCGACTTTATTTCCGCTCAAGGTGACGGGAGAGGTGGGATTACTTCTAAGTTTGTCGTTTTTGACCATAGAGGTGAAGTCAGAGTAGTTCACCTCGTCAACGTTTCCGCTGCGTACCGTGTTGAGAAAATTCCACAGCACGACTACGGCAACAATAATAACGATCCAGAGAAAAACGTTTTTCGCTGTGGTATTCAACGCCTATGACCTTCCGACGGAAGCCGAGATTTTGCCCGTCTCAACGCTTTAACTCTTCTATTATAGGCTATTCAGCCCCTGATATCCAAATGGGCAAACCGCGCTGGCTTCCCCTAATCCTTTTACGCGTCTGGGTTTCGACGGGTTTCATTTTTCCACCTTCTTTCCTCGTTCCTTTAGAGGCTCTTTCCCACCGGAAGTTTCATGACGCAACCGAATTTCCAAGGCTCCGGCAGCACTCGGGGAAACTCGATATTTCGGCTGAACAGGGAATCCTTCCACCCAGATAATTTCGTTGTCCCCTTCAACCACCACCAACCGGTCTCGTTGGCTCTTGGGAATACGGTCCTTTTGAAACAATTCCTTCAGTTTCTTTTCCCCGGACTTCAAGGAAACACGGTACATATCTCCCGGCCGGCGACTGCGAACGGTCAGGCTCTCCCCGCTCCACTTGATCCAAACAGATTCCTCTCTCTTTCTCTGGCCTTCTTTCTCTGGCCCTCGTTCTCCCTTTCTCTCTTGACGCCGGTGGCCCGTTCGGGCCTCGACACATTTCGAGGTTTCCTTGATATAGATTTCTCCAGGCACCTTCAAGGGATAGGAAAAGGGGCCGGGCGGGGGCTCCAGGGTAAACCGCAAGTCTTCGAATTCTCGCTGCACCCTTAACCCTCCCGGTAAATGGATCTCCTTTCCACTGGTGATGCGACTCAGCTGGATAACCTCCTCAACGTGCTTCAGATTGATGTCGCGGAGATCCCCTTTTGAGGTCGCTATGGCTCGTCGAATGACCTCCTTTGCAATAATGGCGGGTAGATTTTCCAGCGCGCTGATGCGCAGCCTTGTTCCTCGATCCCCTCCTGATCGGCAGCGATTGAAAGCCTCCTTCCCCTGCCGGCCCAAAAACTCCTCGACCTCTCCAAACAGCTCGGTGCTTCTTTGCAAAGTCTCAAGCAGGGCCGGATTCAGTCTCTCCTGCAACAGGGGAATGAGCTGGTGACGGACCCAATTTCGATCCAGACTGAGATCTTGATTCGACGAATCGATCCGGTAAGTCTGGTTTTGATCCGCCAGGTAGTCCAGAATATCCTGGCGCAAGGTTCCCAGCAGCGGTCTCACCACGGTGACGGAGGGGGAGGTTCCGGGAGTTCCCATCCAGTTGACCCGTAGCGGAGAGATTCCGGAAAGACCCGCCGGGCCGGATCCTCGAACCAGTTTCATCAAAAAGGTTTCCGCCTGATCATTCAGCGTATGTCCCGTCGCCACTCGACTCTCCTGCCTCCCGGCCACCTCAAAGAGAAAATCGTAGCGGAGTCGGCGTGCGCAACTTTCCAGGTTCTCACCACTTTCTCTCACGGCATGCCCTGTGTCGACGCGCCTGACCTCGATGGGAATGGCGAGTTTTCGGCACAGGTCGCAGACAAACTGCTCATCCTGCTCCGATTCTTCTCCCCTCAACTGGTGATTCAGGTGGGCTGCGGATAGCTCCAGTGACAACCTGTCCCGTAGCTCCTGTAAGACCAGGAGCAGCGCCACAGAGTCGGGACCTCCCGAAAGCGCCACCAGGGTATGATCTCCCTCTTTAAGAAGTTGATATCGGTCAAGGGTCTGCAAAACCCTTTTTGTGAAAGGCCTCACCGTCTTTTCCATCCTTGACAGAATAACTGAATCGGTCGTATTATCACATGGACTTATCAGGAGTGGCGGAGGGAACGGGCCCGTTGATTCCACAGCAACCAGCCTCTATGGGCTTGGTGCTAATTCCCACAGGACAATCTGGAAGATAAGTTCGGCATCGAAACTGTCGAGGCCCTTTCTTGCCAGAAAGGGCTTTTTCTTTTCAGCTTGGACCTGGTTACCCACTCCTGACCTCTAATGGGATCGGAAAGCCGGTTTCAGAGAAAGGAGCACAACTCTATGAGTTACCTCAAAGGTTTAGAGTGCAAAGAGTGTGGAACCTGCTATCCGGCCGATCGAAGCTTCGTCTGTCTGGAGTGCTTTGGTCCCCTGGAAGTCCGCTACGATTACGCCAAAATCCAGTCCCATTTGAATCCAAAAATCATCAGCCAGCGGCCAGAAAATCTCTGGCGCTATCGAGAGCTGCTTCCTGTGACTGGAGAGCCCGTTTCCGGCTTCCATTCCGGCTACACCCCTCTGGTGAGATCCAGACGGCTGGCCGAGCATCTTGGGGTCAAGGAACTGTATTTGAAAGACGATTCCGTGAACCGCCCCACTCTCTCTTACAAAGACCGGGTGGTTCCAGTTGCTTTGAGTCGAGGCGTCGAATTGGGTTATAGCGTTTTTGCCTGTGCCTCAACGGGAAATCTAGCCAACGCACTTGCAGCCCACTGCGCTCAGGCCGGTTTCCCCTGCTTGCTTTTCATTCCCCAGGACATCGAAGCGGCCAAGATCAGCGGCTCGCTCATCTGCAAGCCAAAGGTGGTGGCACTGGAGGGAAATTACGACGACGTGAACCGCCTGTGCGCTGAGATTGGCGACCATTACGGGTGGGGATTCGTAAACGTCAATCTGAGACCCTACTACACCGAAGGTGCCAAAACGATGGGCTATGAAATTGCGGAGCAACTGGGCTGGAGACTTCCGGACCATCTCATCCTGCCCACTGCCGGCGGAACGCTCCTGCCCAAGGTTGCCAGGGCCTTTCAGGAGTTCACTGACCTGGGATGGGTGAAGGGAAAATGCCGGATCTATTGTGCTCAGGCAGAGGGCTGTGCCCCTATTGTTCGATCGCTCCACCAGGACTTGGATTTCATCAATCCAGAGAAACCCAAAACCCTGGCCAAGTCCATTGCCATTGGCAACCCGGCAGACGGGATTTACGTCCTTCAGGAAGTCCGCCGGTCGGGTGGTTGGGGAGAGATGGCCACCGACAGCGAGATCCTGGAGGCCATCGAATTGCTGGCGGAAAAAGAAGGGATCTTCACGGAACCCGCCGGCGGGACCACGCTGGCGACAACCATCAAACTGCTCCGGCAAGAGCGCATCAATCCTGAGGAGACCATCGTGGTAGCCATTACCGGAAATGGATACAAGACCCTCGATGTCTTCGAGTCTCCCTTTGAAGTCGATGTAACCCTACGACCTAATTTGAAAATCTTTCGTGAATGGTATGAGGGACAGCCGGCTCTCCCGGTCGGGGCGCCTGCATGATCGACCTGCCCGTCAAGGTGAAGAAGTATGGCGGCACCTCCGTCGGGTCCGTTGAGTCCATTCGTTCCGTAGCTCAAGATTTGGCATCCGAGCACCAGCAAGGAATACCTCAACTGGTGGTGGTATCGGCCATGGCCAAGACCACCGATAAGTTGCTGGGTATGGCCTTACAGATCACCCCAAGACCCCGGGCAAGAGAGCTCGACATGCTTCTGACCACCGGCGAGCAAGTGTCCATCGCATTGCTTGCCATGGCTGTCCATGAACTGGGAACCAACGCCATCGCTCTGACTGGAGCTCAGTGCGGAATTTTGACGGATGGGAATTTCTCTCGTGCGCGGATTCAAAATATTGCCACCGACAAGATTTACAAATTACTGGAAGAAGATAACATCGTTATCGTGGCCGGTTTCCAGGGAATCACTTCGGATCAGGAAATTACCACTTTGGGACGCGGAGGATCCGACACCACCGCGACAGCTCTGGCTGCAGCACTGAAATCTCCCGTGTGCGAAATTTACACGGATGTGGACGGTGTCTTTACCGCCAGTCCCCGGATTGTCTCTGACGCTCGTCTCCTGGAATTTATTGGCTACGACGAGATGTTGGAATTTGCAGCTTCCGGTTCTCACGTCCTGCACCCACGCTGCGTTGAAATTGCCAGTAAGTATGATATATCCCTGGAGGTACGGTCGAGCTTCCACCATCGACCAGGGACAACCGTTGTTAGGGAGGAACTCTTGGAAAAAGTAGCGATCACCGGCGTGACAGGTGATGCCGAAATTGCCCGCATAGCCCTGATGCGAGTCAAGGACATTCCCGGGGTAGCCGCCAGGATCTCAAAAACCTTGGCCGATGCCAACGTCCACATTCAGCTGATCATCCAGGGAATTCGGCACGATCAAACCAACGACTTCTCACTGATTATCTCTCAGGAGGATGCCCAACACTCCCAGGAGATTTTGCAAAGAGTGTCCAAGGAGGTAGAAGCCCAAGAGATTCAAGTGGATACCCACGTCGCCAGGGTCTCTGTCATCGGCTCCGGGGTGGCCAGCAATCCCGGCGTAGCCGCACGAATGTTTCAGGCTCTGGCCGACAACGAGATCAATATCCAGCTAATCAGCTCATCGGAGATCCGGATCGCCTGTATCATCCTGGAGGATCAATTAGATAGCGCGATCCGTGCGCTCCACGAGGCCTTCGATCTGTCCAACCTGGAACGGAAACAAATTCCTACCACCTAGTCGGAAGTTCCACCTGGCAGGGATCGCGACTTTGACAAAAGAACTGCGGTCACGTAAACTGGAGATTGCTCACCTTTTTTTAACCGCTCAGGGAGGCTGGATGGAATATAAAGTGGGGGAAAAAGTCATCTACCCGAATCAGGGTGTTGGAATTATCGAGGATATTTGTACCAAGAACATCGCAGGTCTCCAGGCAGAGTTTTATATGCTCAGGATCGTGTCCAACAATTCCACGGTGATGATCCCGACGAACAACGTCGAAAGCGTGGGGATTCGAAGACTTTGCGACAAAAGACAGGTGGGCAAGCTCTTCAAGATCCTCAAGGAGGATTTCGCCGAGCACAATCCTGACTGGAAAAACCGTTATAAAGACAATGTGGAGAGAATGAACTCAGGATCGATTTTCGAGGTCGCCGAGGTCCTGAAGAACCTCTTCTTCTTGAGTTTTCAAAAAAGTCTTTCCTTTCGCGAAAAGAAGATGTTTGACCGTGCCCGGCAATTGGTTGTCTCCGAGATTGCCACTGTGAAGGACCAGCCTCTGGACAAGGTGGAAGAGGCGGTCGACGCGTTGCTCACCGCAACCTATGAGAAGGTTACCGCTCAAAGCACCAACTAATCTCGTTTGGTTCCAAACCACTCTCACTACATTCCAGGGGCTTACATCCCTGGCTATTTCATGGCGCCCCTTCGGGGCTCCGGAGGTCGCTAAAACCTTCCGGACAGGTGAGAACTAACCCTTTTTGAGGATCTGGGCCGCTTCCTTGGCGAAGTAGGTGAGAATCAGATCGGCTCCAGCCCGGCGAATTGCCAGCAGGGTCTCCATCAAAGTGGCCTCCCGCTGTAACCAGTTTTGGGAAAAGGCGGCACACAAGGAGGAATATTCTCCACTCACCTGATAAGCCGCTAAGGGGACGGTGGTCATCTGGCGAACCTGAAAAATGACGTCGAGATAGGGCAAAGCCGGCTTGACCATAACGATGTCTGCACCCTCCTCCAGATCGAGTTCCACTTCCTTTAAGGCTTCGCGAGAGTTGGCCGGATCCATCTGGTAGCTCTTCCGGTCCCCGAACTGGGGAACAGATTCGGCAGCCTCTCGAAAAGGACCGTAAAAGGCGGAGGCATACTTGGCCGCGTAGGAAAGAATGGGAACATGTTCCAATTGCTCCTCATCCAAGGCTTCTCGAATGGCTCCAACTCGGCCGTCCATCATGTCCGATGGGGCAACCACATGGGCCCCGGCCTGAGCATAAGCCAGCGCTGCGCGGGCCAGAATCTCCAAAGTCTCATCGTTGTGGACGATTCTCTGACCCTCTACCGGACCTTCCTTGACGATTCCACAGTGTCCGTGATCGGTGTATTCACAGAGACACACATCGGCGATCAAAAGTAAATCGGGAACCTGCTTGCGAGCCCTCTCCAGGGCTTGGCAAACGACCCCATCTCGGGCATAACCCGCACTCCCCACAGGGTCTTTCTTCTCTTGAGCGGGAATTCCAAAAAGGATCACGGCTGGAATCGAGAGTTCCCTGACGGACTGCAGTTCCTCGACCAACGTATCCGGTGAGAAACGGTACTGCCCGGGCATCGAAGGAATTTCTTCCCGAATCCCTTTTCCCTCGCGTACAAAAACAGGATAGATCAGCTGATCGACTGAGAGCCGAGTCTCCTGGACCATCCTTCTCAAAATCGGATTTTCGCGTAATCGACGGGGCCGGAAATATGGTTTCATCGTTTCCCCAAGAACAGCAATAACGCTCGCGGAAGCGAAGGGGTACTCTAGCGGTGGAGGGATTCGAACCCCCGACAAAGCGGATATGAGCCGCTTGCTCTAACCCCTGAGCTACACCGCCCTAAAACCACGAATTATAACTTATTCCTTCAGCACGGGGAGAGCTAAAGGGTCCACGCGGTTAAAGTCCAGCTTCTTCATCTCATCGACCGCTTCTCGCATGGCGGAAAAAGGCGTGGGTTCGACCGTGATGACAAAGGGGTAGTTCGATCGATCGGCCCAGTTTTCCTGCAGAACCAGGTCAATATTGATTTTTCTCTCACCCAGGATCTGGGCAACAGTTGAAATGACGCCTGGACGGTCCTTGATAAAAAAGCGCAAATAGAAAGGATAACGCTCATCGCAGTCGCTGCCGGCTACCGGGTCAGACAGCTCGGCTTCAGAATCGGACTCGGAAGGAATGGCCTGGGAGATGTTCCCTTTCTGTCGTGCTGCTTCCAAGATGTCCGCCACAACGGAGACAGCAGTCGGGCCTTCGCCGGCACCTTTCCCACTGATAAGCACCGACCCTAGAGTCGCTCCCGTGACCTCCACCGCATTGAGGACCCCTGAGATGTTCGATAATGGGAGCCCATTGTCGATCAAAAACGGGGCCACACGCAGAGATGGCTTTGGACCGTGGTTTGTAGCCACCCCCAGCAACTTAATGGTCGCATCCAGGCGCCGAGCATAAAGAAAGTCGACCGGGGTAATCTCGGTCACACCTTGTGTGGGGATCTGATTGGGATCGACGGCGGTATGAAAACAAAGCGCGCTCAGGATCGCCAGTTTGTCCCGGGCATCCTCTCCAGAGACATCCAGGGAAGGATCGGCCTCTGCATAACCCAGGGATTGGGCCCGGGTGAGAGCATCCTGGTAATCGCTGCCACCATCGGCCATCTCCGAAAGAATGAAATTACTGGTGCCGTTGAGGATTCCTCGCACCTGTGAGATCCGGTCGGGAAAAATAGAACGAGTCACCACCTGGATGATCGGGATCCCCCCAGCCACCGAGGCTTCAAATCCCAAATAGGCATTCCTCTGGGCCGCCAGCTTCAAATACTCGGGGCCCAGGCGGGCCATCAGCAGCTTGTTGGCAGTCACCACACCTTTACCTTCTTCCAGACCAGCACGAATAATCTGATCGGCCGGGTCCTGACCTCCGATCAGTTCCACGATGACATCTGAAGGGGTCTCAAGAAAGTCGTCCAGGGACTCCGTAAACTTCACATCCGATGAGATCCAAGAGGTATCTTTTTGGCGGTAACTCCTGTCCAGAATCAACACCAGCCGTAAATCGAGTCCCAAGCTTTGACGATAGCGGGCCCCTTCCTCTTGTAAAAGTCGCACCACCCCTCGCCCAACCGTTCCCAGGCCGGCCAGCGCCACACGAATTTGAGGGGGCGAATTCTCAGCTGTCAACGACATTGTTTTCCTTCCCACTTCTACGCGGGAAGGTTACCCCAGCGGACTCAGGAGGGTCAACAAGCCAGGGTTCCCGACTATACTTTCGACCATACTGGAGGATCGTGGGTGGTCCTCTAAAGATTGATCGATGGCGAAGTAGAAAATGACACGCTGGTTCTTTTGGCTATGTATCGGAACGGTGATGTACATGGTGGAATTTCCTGTGCGCGATTCACTGCTCGCCTTTTGGCTTTTGATCACCAGTATCGCCATTCCCACAGGAATCATTGTCTGGCTGGTTTCGAAGCGGTAAGAGGGATAAGAAGAGAGGTACGGTAGCTCCTGTTTCTTGGCCCTCATTTGTTGATGATCCTGCCCAATACGGTTCTAACTTGCGGGAAAACCCTGGTATGATGAGTGATCAACGGTTTCGGTCAGTGGGCCAGGGTCGACCATGGAAAATCTATTCACCTTTTTCTTCAAATACCGACCTTTCTTTTTTCAGCGGGGCGAATTCACTTTCCAGTGGGGCCTGAGCTACTGGACCATTGGACTGCTGATCGTATCGCTTGCGGCCTTGATTTTCCTGGTCTATCGCCACAGTTTGCTGCAAGTGAAGAGAAGGAGGGCCGGCTGGGGACTGCTTGCCCTTCGCTGCGCTTTCTTTCTGGTTCTGCTCCTCTTGTGCATGAGGCCTGGTTTGGTCCTCTCCCGGCTTGTTCCCAAAGAGAACCTGCTGGCCATTCTGGTGGACAATTCGCGGAGCATGGGCATTCCCACCGAGACCAACCAGCCCAGAGGTCAGAAGGCACAGGAACTGCTTACTGAGGAGTCCGACTTTCTAAAGGCGCTGGATGAGAAATTTTATGTACGCCTTTTTCAGTTCGATTCGCAGGTTCGAAGAGTTGAAGAGTCTCTGGAACTGGACTGGAAGGGAGACCAGACCAACATCGTCAAAGGAATTGAAGGGGTCTTGACGGAAACCAAGAATTTACCCCTTGCCGGGATTCTCCTATTCACGGACGGCTCAGACAACAGCTACCGAGACTTCCAGGAAGTCCTTGCCGAATTGAAGGCTCGCCAGATTCCCATTCATACCATCGGTCTGGGTCCCGAGTCCTTGACCCGGGACGTGGAGATCACCCATGTCAGTGCACCCCGGGTTTCGGCACCCGAAACGCTCTCGATTGCTCGGGTTACTTTCCGGCACAGCGGTTTTGGTGGCAGCCGCGGCCGCCTCGAAGTTCGGGAGGGAAATACTCTAGTACAGACCCAGGAAGTTCACTTTCCCCGAGATTCCGACACCTTTACCACCGAGGTGAAGATCATACCCACATCAGAGGGAATCAAGAGCTATCACTTCTCTCTAAAGCCCCTGGAAGGCGAAGAGATTCTGGAGAATAACACTCGAACCACCATTATGGACGTTCAAAACCTGGCAGCCCGAATTCTCTATGTGGAAGGACATCCGCGCTGGGAATACAAATTTATCCGCCGGTCCATGGCGGAAGACAAGAACGTTCGCCTGGTCACATTGCTGCGAACCGCCCTCAATAAATTTTATCGTCAGGGAATCGAAGAAGAGACCACCCTGGCAGCCGGCTTTCCCTCAGAAAGAGAAGAGCTCTTTCAGTACCAGGGCATCCTCTTTGGGAGTGTTGAATCCTCCTTCTTTACCTACCCTCAGATGGAAATGGTACGTGATTTTGTAGGCAAACGGGGGGGCGGTTTCATGATGTTAGGGGGCAGTTCTTCCTTTGCTTCCGGCCAGTATCAGAACACCCCCATTGAGGAAATCCTTCCGGTCTGGCTGCAAGCCAGTGATGAAGAGCGTTCCAGCTCCGAATCCATGTATGTCCAGGGGGAAAGCAAGCTGCGATTGACCGATCAAGGATTGAACCATCCCGCCCTCCAGCTTTCCTCCATAGAAGGGAACAACGCTTCGGAATGGGATGAGATTCCAGTACTGACGGATTGGAATGTTGTTAGAGACACCAAAGCGGGGGCAACGGTTCTGGCCCGGCTGGACACCTCTTCGAGTCTGGATCCCGACCAGCCTGGTATTCCGCTGGTCGTTTTTCAGCGATACGGCCGCGGACACACCCTGGCCTTTTTAACCGGCAGCAGCTGGCGCTGGCAGATGCTTGAGGATCAGGAGGATCAAAAGCACGAGACGTTTTGGAGACAGATGCTGCGCTGGCTGGTCCGTTCGGCAAAAAATCCCATTACCGTGGAAACAAAACGCGAGGTCTACTCTCAAAACGAGGTGGTCGATCTTCGAGCCGAGGTGAGCGACAAGGCTTTCAATCGAATCAATGATGCCCGCGTTGAAGCCACGATTACTTCTCCCTCCGGAGAGATTTTCACGCTACCCCTTCAGTGGGATGCTCAGGAGGACGGTATTTACAGAGGCCAGTTGACCCCTCACGAAGATGGCTTCTATGCAGTTGAGATCAAGGCTACGGCCAGTGCTCTTGCCGAAAGCGATAAAGAACGGCAAGCCAAAACTTCCTTTTTGACCTCCACCGGTTCACGAGAATACTTTGAGGCATTCCAGAAGAAAGACTTTCTGGAGAAGCTGGCACAGGAAACGGGAGGGAACTACTACACGGCTTCCGACGTCGAAAGATTACCGGAGGAAATCCTCTACACTCAATCTCAAACATCCGTCATCGAAGTGCTGGATCTCTGGGATATGCCGTTCAATCTTGTGCTGCTGATGGCTTTACTTTTTGGCGAGTGGATCCTTCGCAGACGAGAAGGGCTAATTTAACGAGTGTGCTTCCCGCACAGAGAATAGGAAAAAGAAAACAGAAAAAAGAAAAGAGAAGAAAAAGAAAAGAGAACAACGTCTTTATAGGGAAGTCCATGAAGAAATCTCGTTCCATGCCCATTCTGATGTCTTTTCGGGGTCTCTATATCTTTATTCTGTTCGCTATTCTCTATTCTCTATTCTCTTCCTCCGCCTTAAAAGCGGCGGAAGAGAATACGATCTGCATCATCATTACCGGACTGGGTGGAATGCCGGAGTACGAGGAGAATTTTCTCAGCTGGGGTCTGGCAACGGAAGCACACTTTCAGGATGAGCTCGAGAGCGTCGTCTATCGCCTCGATGGCCGCCACAAGAAAAAGAGTGATATTCTTCAACTCTTTGAGCAAATCTCCTCATCTCCTCTCCCCAATGAGCTGTGGCTTTTCTTGATCGGACATGCCAGCCACGATCATCGAAATTACAAGTTCAATATCTCAGGCCCCGACTTGACGGATCAGGACATCAAAACTTTCTTCGACGGGCTGGGTGAAACCAGAACCTATCTGGTCGCCGCCACCAGCTCCAGTGGCACCCTCGCTTCCCAGTTGGGTCATGAGAATCGGGTCATCGTGACAGCCACCAAGAGTGCAACGGAAAGGCAACCTCCCCTGTTTATGTCCTTTTTCCTGGAAGCGATAACCTCGGAGGAAGCCGACACCGATAAAAATGCCAGGGTGTCGCTCCTGGAAGCATTTCTTTTCAGCCATCAGAAAGTGGCTGCCTGGTTCGAAGAGAAGGGACGTCTTCAAACAGAACACGCCACTTTGCAGGACAACGGCCAGGTTCTCCTGGAGAAGAAAAACATCCTGGAGACCGACCCGGGCAACCAAGGAACGCTTCTCGCCTCCATGGCTTATCTATCCCGAGCGACTGCCCAACCGTACCGCACCCGGGAAGCCCGGGAGTTGGCTTCCCAAGGGGTGGAACTCGAACGGGAAATCGAAGATTTAAAGTTTCGCAAGAACCAGATGCCCGAAGACGAGTATTACCGCGCCCTGGAAGAACTTCTGGTGAAGTTGGCCGTCCTCAATGAAAGCATCGCCAAGATGGAGGGTGAACTGTGAAGGGGCTCCTCCTGATCTTTTTCACTCTCTCGACCTCTTTGGCCTCTCAAGTGGGCTCTTTAGCCGAGCGCGCGCCGATCAAATTGCTGACCGAGGTTCAGGAATTCATGCAGGAGGGCCGCTACGACAGGGCGGAAAAGCAGTTGAAAAGCGCCTCCCTTTCGGATCCCCATGTTTTGCGACTTCTGGTGGAGTTGACCCAACGGGAAGGGAGAAGAGATGAAGCCCAGAGCTACTCGCGCAGGCTGCTGAGTCTTTACCAATCCGGACAGTTGAACACTTCCGAGGATATTGGCCAGGCTGCTTATGCGGCCTGGCAACTGAGCTTGTGGCAGGACGCCAACCGAATTTTCATCGAAGCTGCACAGGTCCAACCCGTCTCTGTTTCGCTGTTTGTCGACTGGGGCAACCTCTACCTGAAAAAGTACAATGCCGCTGAGGCCGAATTGATCTTCCGAGATGGGATCCAGGCCATGGGCCAGCCCACTTCGGAATTCTTCCGCTGGGGAGTGGACGCTGCCTATGTGGGGTTGGCCCAGGCGCTGAAAGGCCAGTTCAGGCCGGGTGCTACCGCGGCCCTTGCCAAGGCGCTCGACTTGAATCCAAATAATTTACAAGCCTATGCCTTCAATACCTCGCTGGCGATAGAGGACAAGAACTGGCAGGAAGCCCAGGAATGGATCGAAAAGGGGCTCAAGAAAAACAAACTTTTCCTTCCTCTACTGGAGCTCGAGTGTGCTTATGAATATTTCCGGGGAGAAGTCCAGGCATTTGAAAAGCTCCAGCAACGGGTCTTGAAGATCAATCCCAACGATGGCGATCTGTTCGAAACATTGGGGGATCTTGCCAACCGCAAGCGGCTCCTTGAGGAGGCGGCCGAGTTTTATCGAGAAGCGCTGCAGCGAAATCCCAGGCAGGAATCGGCCCGTGCATCTTTGGGTATCGCATTATTGCGATTGGGTAAAGAAGAAGAGGGCAAGCGAATCCTGGAAGTCGCCTACGCCAACGATCCCTTTAACATCTGGACGGTCAACACTCTGAGACTGCTGGATAGTTTCGATCGCTTTGTCCGCTTCGAAACACCACATTTCAGAATGAAGCTGCATGAAAAGGAGGCTGTTGCCCTCAAGCCTTATGTGGCGGAACTGGCAGAGAGAAGCTTGAAGACATTGGAGCAGAAATATAACCACCAGGTCTCGGGCAAGTACGTTTTTGAAATGTATCCCGATCATGAAGACTTCGCGGTTCGAACCATGGGACTTCCGGGACTGGGGGCGCTGGGCGCCACTTTTGGACGAATCGTGGCTATGGATTCTCCCTCGGCGCGGCCCAGAGGAGAATTCCATTGGGGCTCAACACTCTGGCATGAGCTCGCCCATGTGGTGACCCTCTCCCTGAGCAATGGAAAGGTCCCCAGGTGGTTCACAGAGGGCATTTCCATGATGGAGGAGCGCCAGGCAGGCGAAGGATGGGGAGACTATCTCAACGTTGGCTTTGTGCAGGCTTACAAGGACGACCTCTTACTCCCCTTGAAAGATCTGAACTCCGGTTTTGAGCGACCCGAGTCGGGACAGGCCCTCACCATCGCCTACTTCCAGGCTGGATGGATCTGTGAGTTTCTGGTCTCTGGATATGGCTTCGAGAGCATTGCAGCGATGCTGGAAGCCTTCGGCCAGGGACTTTCTACAGAGGAGGTTTTTCAACAGGTCCTGGGTGCCTCGGTGGAAGAGATCGATGGTCAGTTTCGCCAGAAAATGGAGGAGACCTTGAAACCGCTTCTGAGCAAGCTGGAGGCTCCCGAACATTTCTCACTGGTACACCTGTTCCCCGGTGGAGTTGGACAGGAAGGAGAAGGCGAGGCCGGGTTGGAGACCGATTTGGACACCTTGCTGCAAGCCTGGCAAGCCGCTCCGGAGAATTATTTCCTCAACCTTCGCTTGGGAACCCAACTGAAAACAGCCGGTCGCCAGCAAGAAGCGATTCCCTACCTGGAAAAGGCATTGGAGATCCTCCCTACTCAGGCAGCAAGAGGAAGTCCCTATGACATTCTGACCCAGATCTATGAAGAGACCGGGCAAGTCGACAAGCTCGTGGAAGTGCGTCAGCGCTGGTGGCGCGCCGCACCTCTGTTCCCTGAGAACGCTCACCGGATCGCGAGTCTGCTTTCGGACAGGGATCAGCCTCAGGAGGCGGCCAAATACCTGGAAGAAGTCATGTACGTGGATCCGCTTCAACCGGAGACCCATCAAAAGCTGGGAGATCTCTATTTACAGTTCAGCGAAACGGAGAAGGCGGTGCGGGAATACACCGTGTTTTTAAGTCTAAGTCCTGTTGACGGGGCGGCGGCCCACTATAGACTGGCCCAGGCTCTATTTGAATCGGGAGACCGACAGGGTGCCCGCAATCACGTGCTGCTGTCTTTGGAAATCGCACCGGCTTACCCAGAGGCACAAAAACTGCTGTTGAAACTGGTTCGACAATGAAACCCATCTTCGCTTTGGCACTGGCTCTTTTGATCCTCTCCGGTTCCGTGATGCCCATCCTGAGTCTGGACGAAGTGGATCCTGCCAGAGACCCCGGTGATGTGAACCTCTTTCAATTCGCCCGCATCCGTTACAACGGTTATGTGGACTTTTTGGGCATGGGGAGTTGGGGACCCCCGCCCTGGGCCCATGACTACCCTCGGGCCGAGAAGAACTTCTTGAAGATCCTGCTGGAAGTCACATCCATACAAACCACACCTGATTCCTATCTGGTCCTGGACATGGACGATCCCCTGATCATGAATTACCCCATTCTCTATGTCAGTGAGCCGGGATATTGGAACATCACCGACGAAGAAGCTGCTAATCTTCGGGCCTATCTCTCTCGAGGAGGCTTTGTCATCTTTGATGATTTCCGCGGAATTCAGGAATGGGAAAACCTGACCGCTGCCATGAGGAAAGTCCTGCCTGAGCGGAGCTTTCAGGAGCTGACCTTGGATGATCCGATCTTTCACTGCTTTTACGACATCGAAACACTGGATATGGTTCCACCCTACGCTGTTCCGGGCAAGCCCAGGTTTTACGGCATATTCGATGAACAGAAGCGGCTTTTGGCCGTGGCCAACCATAACAACGACATCGGAGACTATTGGGAATGGGCCGATGAGTCCTTCACGCCTGTCAACCTCTCCAATGAAGCCTTCAAGTTCGGAGTGAACTACATTATCTATGGATTGACGCACTAGAAGATTAGTGAGAGTTCGGAGAGTTTGGGGACAGTTCCCAAACTCTGGGAGAATTCTTGGGACTGTCCCCAAACTCTCCGTCCCCGAACTCTCTACGCCCTACGCGTAGAAAAAAGAAAATAGACAATAGAGAAAGGAAAAGAGGAGTTCAATGGCAGAAATAAAGCAAGCTGAAGAAGGTGGCATCCAGGCACTGGTTGAGGAGATGCTGGATTCGCAGAAGAAAATCCTTAAGGAACTGCGAAAGGTCATCGTCGGTCAGGACGAAGTCATCGAACAGGTTTTGATCTCACTTTATGTGGGGGGACATTGCCTCATCACGGGACTTCCCGGGCTGGCCAAGACGCTCCTGGTCCACAGTGTGGCCCAAACGCTGGGGCTGATTTTCAAACGCATTCAGTTCACTCCGGATCTGATGCCCACCGACATTACCGGAACCGAGATCATCGAGGAAGATCCTGCCACGGGTCGTCGCCGTTTGGAATTTGTTCCCGGTCCCGTTTTTGCCAATGTTATTCTGGCCGATGAAATCAATCGCACGCCTCCCAAGACTCAGGCAGCTTTGCTGGAAGCGATGCAGGAACGAGCAGTCACGGTTCGAGGAATCACCTACAATCTGGATCCCCCCTTCTTCGTCCTGGCCACCCAGAACCCGATTGAACTGGAGGGGACCTATCCGCTGCCTGAAGCCCAACTCGACCGGTTCATGTTCAACATCATGATTGATTATCTTCCCGAGGACGAGGAGGTCAAGGTGGTCCAGGAGACCACGGGTGAACCGGCAGAGGAGATTACCCAGGTGGTTTCGGGCAAGGATATCCTTCGCTATCAAGAACTTGTGAAAAAGATTCCAGCCAACGAAGAGATCGTGCGCTACGCGGTCCGACTCACGGGCAGCACTCGACCGGGCGAGGACTCAAAGCAGGACTTTATCAACGAGTGGGTGAGATACGGTGCCAGTTTGCGGGCTTCTCAATTCATGGTCCTGGGAGGGAAAGTGCGAGCCCTTTTGAAGGGGCGCTTCACCGTTTCCACCGAAGACATCCAAGCTCTGGCCAAGCCCGTGCTGCGTCATCGCCTACTGACCAACTTTCATGCCGAGTCGGAGGGAATCACACCAGAGGATATCGTCGAACGACTGCTGAAAGCCGTTGCCCTCCCGCAATCGGGACTTTGAGATGATCAGAACTGCAAATTCCAACCGATTCATCGATCCCCAGGTGCTGTCTCGCATCAGAGATCTGCAATTGATCGCCAAGACCGTGGTGGAGGGATTCCTGACCGGTCTGCATCACTCCCCTTATCATGGCTTCAGTCTGGACTTTGCCGAATATCGAGAATACGCACCGGGTGATGACCCTCGACTAGTGGACTGGACGGTCTATGCCAGAACCGACCGCTTTTACGTCAAAAAGTACGAGGGAGACACCAACACCCAGCTGTACATTTTGATGGATGTCAGCAAGAGCATGGCCTTCAGCAGTCACAAAGTATCCAAGCTCGATTATGCTCGCTACCTGGCGGCCGCCCTGGCCTATCTGGCCATGCGCCAAAAAGATGCAGCCGGCCTGATTTCATTCGACTCCGATGTGGTCAGCCAGGTTCCGCCGCGGACACGCCGCGGACACTTCTTTACCCTTTTGCATCACCTGGAGAATCTCGAGGTGACGGGAGAAACGGATATCAGCGGGGCTTTGGAAAAACTCGCTCACTTGATCCGGCGACGGGCGGTGGTGATTTTGATCAGCGATTTCTATCAGGATGTCGAGAAACTCGCCAAGACCCTGCGCTTTTTCTACCATCGCGGTAACGATCTCATCCTGTTTCATGTGCTGGATCCTGTCGAACTGGAAATGCCCTTCGAGGATATCTCCACCTTAGAAGACATGGAAACACAGGAACACCTTTCCTATGTTCCGGAACACTCCCGCAGTACATATTTTTCTCTGCTCAATGAGCACATCGAGGGGCTGCGCCGGGAGTGTCGAAATATTTCCGTTGATTATGAGCTTTTGAACACGGGAAAACCTCTGGACCAGGCGCTGCATCGATATCTGTCGGTCCGGGAAAAACGGTATTAGCAAGCGGAACGTCTGCTGAACGTTATGCAGTTTCTAGCTCCATTATTTTTGATCGGTGCTCTGGCCATCGGGGTCCCTATTTTCTTACATCTGGTCCACCGCGAGAGAACCAAGCGCACGCCTTTTGCCTCCCTGATGTTCATACGTAAGATCCCCTTCAAGGAGCTGCGACGGCGACGTCTGACTCACCTCTTCCTACTTTTTCTGCGCTGCCTGGGCATTCTCCTTCTCGTTCTTGCCTTTGGGCGCCCGGTCATCACCGGTGCGTGGTTAAACCAGATCAATCCTTTGCTGGCCCGTTCGGTTGTGATCCTCATCGATCATTCTCTGAGCATGAGTCCGCAGCCCATTTGGGACACGGCCCTGCAGGCAGCCGAGGATAAGATTCAATCTCTGAGCCAGGCCGACGAGGCTTTAATCATCCAGTTCGGTGAATCCGCCGAGGTTCTTTCCCAGTGGGAAGAATCTCCCCAACAGCTGCAACAGATATTGCGACAGCGCACCACCCCCTCCTTCGAAGCGACTTCCTACTTAGAAGCCCTGAGGGTTGCGGTGGATCAACTGGAGGCGGCCCGCAACATCAAAAAGGAAATCTATCTGATCACCGATCTGCAGCAGGCCGGAATGGCGGCCAGCGCAGGTTGGCGAGTTCCGGGGGACATTTCCGTTGAAATCGAAAACGTGGGCCGTGAGACTCCCAATCTTTTCGTCGAAGAAGTCCGGGTGGAGCGAGCCGTTTTTACCGACCAGTATCCACACACCATCCTGGCTCGGGTGAGAGGCAATCCTCAGCAACCGAAAAAAGGCGAAGCCCAGCTCTTTGTGGAAGGGAACCTGATCGATCGAACGACCTTTGACACGGGCAGCGAAGGTACGGTGAATCTGACCTTCAAACCCTTCGATCTGGAAGAGGGTGTTTCGCGAGGAAAAATCGTCATCGAGCCCACCGATGAGCTTCCCGAAGATAACGTCTATTACTTCGTTGTTGAGAAACAAGCACCTCGCCGCATCCTGGTTCTTCAGGATCGACAGGCTTCTTCGGCTTTTTATCTCGAGAGTGCTCTTTCCGCTGGAGAAAACCTGCCCTTTGCCGTCGAGATGTCGGTCTCTCCCGGCCCCGGGCAAATCGATCCTATAGACACTCCTTTGGTAGTGCTCAATGACCTTCGTCAACCGCCCGGACTTTCCCTCTTCAAATCCTACGTTGAAAGTGGAGGAGGCCTGATCGTGGTCCTGAGCAACCGCGTTCTGGCAGAGGCCTATAATCGCCAATGGGCCACGCTCCTTCCCGTGGAATTGAAGGAGCGGAACTTTGTCCGCCAGGAAAGCAAACCCTTCACTTCCATTACCCAGGTCAACTGGGAGCATCCCATCTTCCGGATTTTTCAGGATGTGCACAAAGCAGCCATCGCCAGCACCCAGTTTTACAGCTATTGGCGGCTGACTGCGAAACCGGATGCCACGATTTTAGCTCGCTTCAACGAAGGGGATCCGGCTCTGGTTGAACAATCTTTGGGAGAGGGAAGGGTACTGGTCTTTGCCTCTTCGTTGGATCCCGTCTGGACGGATTTCCCACTTCGAAGCGCCTATGTTCCCTTCTGGTACCGCATGGCTCAATACGCTGGCCGCTGGCAGAGCACTCCTGCGGCACTTCAAATCAATCAAGTTTTGTCGGTGGATTCATCCAGCGACTCCTCGGGCACCTCGGGCACCTGGACCTTGATCGATCCAAGGGGCCAAAGAGTCCTTGGACTCAACGAGGAGAAGCCCGGTTTTATTCAATTAAAGATGCCGGGTCACTACGAAATACGAAGCAACAAAAAAACCGACTGGGTGGCTGTGAACACACCACCCCTTGAATCGGACCTGAGTGCGGTGGCCATCGAGGAGTTTCAGGCAGTCTTCGTTCCCCTTGAAGCCCGCGTGGAAGAAATCGGATTCGAACAATCGGTCCAGGAAAAGGACCGACAACAATCGTTGTGGTGGCTTTTCCTGCTGGTGGGCGCGGCGGTTTTCATGGCCGAGTGGCTGGTGGCCAACCGGACTCGTCCTCAAGCGGTTCCGCAAGTGGGAGAATCCAGATTGTGACGGTTGGCCCGGATGATGCGATTCGTGACAAGAACCTATGCATAATCCAGGCTACAGGTATAATAGTAATATAGGTGATCGGACCATGAAAAACTCCGTCCTCAAAACGATCAGCCGTGCCAAGGGAAAGCTACAATTGGAAGGTCTCGTCAAGGGAGT
>Ga0209997_10000036_pt1 | contig 34309 bp, 44 predicted proteins | sample CR04metaG_FD_182079 | JGI IMG/M metagenome (GOLD analysis project Ga0209997, IMG submission 182079) | Deep subsurface microbial communities from Mariana Trench to uncover new lineages of life (NeLLi) - CR04 metaG (SPAdes) (version 2) | ecosystem: Environmental > Aquatic > Marine > Ocean trench...
TGCGTAATTATTTGGTCCAGTCTTGATAATTTTTGAGATACTGGGGATTAACTTTTCATCTGCAACGGCACCAGCTAATGTACCATGTGTAGGATTTGCGCGTTCAATTCCAGTTGACATGATTGCTTTAAATAATTCTTCAATTGCCTCTCTATTTGGTTCCATTTGTTTAGTAGTTCGAGGATCCATTCCATAAACAAAAATATCATCGCTGTGAACCCAAGCTGACTTTGCTCCACTTTTTTTCATGTTAACTTCAATTTCTTTTTTGACTTTTTCAGGCGGATAGTATCTAAGTGATCTTAATGTAACATCACAAAACTTACATCCACGACCACATCCGCGCATTACCTCAATCATTCCATTCATACTAGGTTCTATAATATTTGGAATGTCATCCATATCAGGTCTGTCCCAGAAATTAACAAATCTTCCATGAATTGTTTTATCTCCGCGTTTGAATTCTTTGATGTTTACTTTAAAGTCACTTCGTTTTCGAAATGGATCCATATTATCAAATTGTCCATCAATTAGATAATTGAAAAATCGACCAGCATGACCGTCAATTTCAGGAGCAATGCCACCAAGTTCTCCTTCTAAAATTGCATACAAACCATACTCTTGAATTTTTTCTGGATCATAGTTGTATTGCCATGTTCCTGAACCACCTGCAATTACCTTGGCATTACTGCCATTTTTCTTCTTGGCAGCATTAATTTTCTTATGCAGGTCTGAACAGTAGAATTCATCATACGATGTTTGTTTGCGTCCATAAGTGAATGTCATAGTAACTGGGCCCATACCAAGGGGATCCATCTCATATGTTCCAATCACTTGAGTTTCAGGTCCAATGAATTTTTCAATGTGATCAGGATGAGCGACAACAACCTCCTCTCGTTTAAAACCATCACGTAATAGTCCGGCTTCTACTTTTCTTAATCCATAAGGAGCGTAGTTGGCAACTCCATTTGTATGAGGAATTGGATTACAAATAAAATCAAATAATATCTTTGGAGTAACTTGTCGCCCTAAAATTTTATACCAAAAGTCACTTTTTTTTCTATGAGGATCGAGTGCTGGTGCACAACCAAAAAAAGTTGCTAGAGAAACCCCACGGTAATGTGACATTAATGTACGATCTGCAGTTAAAACGATCTTTGGATGTCCCAATCTTCTACCCTTCATCGGATTAATTTATCGATTGATTTTAAACCTTCGTAGTCTGTTCCTAGTAGACTTCGAGAATTCCTGCTTTATTTCTATGACTATGCCCAAATTCACTTTTTGAGAGTAAATGTTTTCCATCAAATATGGTTCCATCCTTACATACCAAGTCATCATTTACACAACAGCTACCACAAATTCCTACTCCACACTTCATCATTCTTTCAAGGCTTGCCTGAACAAACATTTCTTTTGAAGTTGCTATCTGAACAACCTTTGACATCATCAATTCTGGTCCACATGTATAGACTGCATCAAATTTTGTGTTCTGACAAAGATTATCCATAACATCAGTTACTAAACCACTTTGGCCATAAGACCCGTCTTCAGTTACAACAATTACTTGATGAGTATTGTTGGAAAGTAGTTTATTTGCAAAGTCTTCAAAGAAAACCTCAGATTTTGTTTTGGCACCCATTATCAAAGTAACATCATTAGATGATTTTATTCCAGTCAATAATCTCATTAATGGAACTAGGCCTGTTCCACCTCCCACTAGCAAAAGTTTTCCTTCTTTAATGCTAAATGAATTACCATAGGGTCCTCTAACACCAATGGATTCACCTACCTTAACATTGTATAATGCAGTAGACGGTTCCCCATATTTTCTAATTGTAAAGGCAGCTTTTCCTTTTTCCTCAGATACCATTACACTCATTGGAAGCTCATTAACTCCTAGAACCCAAACCATTGCAAATTGACCAGGAAGAACATTAGATAAGACATCATCAGAAAAAGTTAGTGTTCTAACTGTTGGAGTTTCATCAACAACTTTTTCAATTTTACAAATTGTTGGATGGTTAGAACTTCTTTGCAAGTCCAACCATTTCTTCTATCTTTGAGAATCCATTTTTTTCCATATATTGTGATATTCCTTTGTTTATCTCATCAAACACTTGAATCCAGTTATCTCCAACTGCGCTTCCAATTTGAACTGCAGATGCTCCTGCTAAAATAAATTCAATAGCATCATCCCAAGTAGAAATTCCTCCACAACCAATTATTGGAATTTCATGTTGTAAAGAAATTTCATAAACACACCGTACTGCTATTGGTTTGATTGGAGTACCAGATAGTCCACCAATCTTATTACTAAGAATTGGTCGCTTTGTCTCAACGTCTATTGCCATTGCACGCAATGTGTTAATTGCAGTTATTGCATCAATTCCGGCTTTGCATGCAGCGTCAACTGTATCAAGATAGTTTGTCGTACCAAGGCCAACTTTTGCAATTACAGGAACATCTGTAGAAGATTTTACAGTTTTTACAATTTTTTTAACAAGTTCAGGATCGTCTCCAACCTCCAATCCGACTTTGGCCACGTGTGGACATGATAAATTTAACTCATATGCTAAAACTTTGGTGTTTTCAAATTGTTTAATCATAAATTCAAAGTCATCTTCAATTGAACCAACAAGAGATACGATAATTGGTACATCTTTGTTAGGTTCAATCATTTTTGCAAAATTAGGTGCGCCAGGATTTGAAAGACCAACTGCGTTTAACCAACCATCTCCTTTTACACTAAAGATTGTAGGATTGGGATACCCTTCCCATGGTTCTTTGCTAAGTGATTTTGTAACTACTGCGCCTGCTCCAGCTTGATAAATCCGATTAAAAACATCAAGTGAGATACCTAAAATCCCAGAGGCTAAGATTGTTGGTCTTTCCAACTTTATTGAGCCAATAAAAGTACAGAGGCTTGAATTCACTTTGGTTTCTAGCAAACTGTTCTCATATAACAGTTAATTTACAGCAATAGTAGTTGGTACGTTTTTTAATGGCTCTTAGAAGATCATCTAATCATGTATTCTGTTATCCTGACGGAATTAGGTATAGGCGTATTTGAAGATGAAAAAGTTTTGAAAGCATTTCCTTTTTCTGAACCTGTTGAAGATTATGTTTTTGTAAAAAAAGGAGAATCGAGATTAAGTGATTTAGCAAAATTTCTATCAGATGTAGAAAAGGGAATTGAGGTAAATGATAAAGCATTACTTTCAATACTAAAGAAAAAATCAATCAATGTTCAATTGATGAGTGAGGAAGATAGTGTAAAAATTCAATCATCAAAACCCAAAATCTTAGAAACTGTAGGATTTGCTAAAGATGAAAATGATGCAATGTCAAAACTAAGAGAATTTGCAATAGCGCTTTCTTCTTCAAAGGTTTCAGAGGTATCAGAGAGTCCTGATCTACACATAATTCAGGCTATTAATGCATTAGATGAAACAGACAAAATTATCAATACACTAAGTTCACTACTTAGAGAATGGTATGGGCTACATTTTCCTGAGCTGGATAATATTATTGACAGCATTAATGGCTATTCCCAAATTGTTCTCAAAGGCACACGCGATAAATTATCCAAAAAAATCTTTGAAGAGGCAGGATTTCCTGAATCTAAAGTTGAGATGTTAACGCTTGTAACTGAAAAAAGTAGAGGGGGAGATATCTCGGATGCAAATCTATCTATTGTACAGACGATAGCAAAACAAATTCTTGAGCTATTTGAGTTAAGAAAGCACTTAGAAGAACATGTAGAAACAGAAATGAAAAATATAGCACCAAATCTTTCTGCTATACTTGGAACCGCTGTTGGTGCAAGAATACTTGCTAAAGCGGGGAGTTTAACGAAGCTTGCAAAAATGCCTGCAAGTACAATTCAAGTTTTAGGAGCAGAAAAAGCACTATTTAGATCCTTAAAGACTGGTTCTCAACCTCCAAAACATGGATTACTTTTTCAACATGCGTCAGTTCATGCAGCTCCACGTTGGCAGCGAGGAAAGATTGCAAGAGCAGTTGCAGGAAAAGCTGCCATTGGATCTAGAGTAGATTATCATGGAGGAGGACTCAATAGTATGTTGTTAGAAAAACTCAATATCAGAGTTGATGAGATTGGAAAAAAATACGTAGAACCACCTATTAGAGAAATCAAACCAGAACCAAGTAGAGATAGATTTAGATCAGAATTTAAAAAACAAAAAGGCAAGAAGCGAAAGAAATTTGGAAGAAGGTAAGAGTTTTTTTTGGATAAAAACTGAAGGACAAAAAAAACTAGCAACTGAGAATCTAGTCATTGGAAACCAAGTTTACAAAGAAAAGCTAATCAAAAAAAAAGATATTGAGTATAGACTATGGGATCCTTTTAGAAGTAAATTAGCAGCAGTAATAATGAATGGATTAGAAGTTTTTCCTTTTCAGGATAAATCAAATGTACTGTATCTAGGAGTTTCAACTGGTACAACGGTAAGTCATATTTCTGATATAGTTGGTCCACAAGGAATAATTTTTGGAGTTGAACACTCTAGTAGAGTTGCAAGAGATTTTTTAGACAGGGTTGCAAGTCATAGAAAAAATATTATTCCAATTATGCAAGATGCACGACAACCACAACAATATTTTTCAGTCTACTGTAAAGTCGATATTGTCTATGTAGACATTGCTCAGCCTGATCAAACAGATATTGCAATTACAAATTGTAAAATGTTTCTAAAATATGGTGGTTACTTGTTTTTGGTAATTAAAACTAGAAGCATCGATGTAACAAAGGCTCCAAAAAAAATAATTGAAAATGAAAAAAACAAATTAAATGAAAATTTTGATATAATTCAAGTCATTGATCTTAGTCCATATGATAAAGATCATGCAATGGTAATTGCAAAATATTTAGAAAAAAACTAAATTTATTTTAGCATGGCTTGAACTGGCTTCCAGCTTTTTCTAACAAAACTTGGAATTTCTTTTTTATTAGATATGTATTTAGATACAAAATTGATGGTTTTTTTATCAGATGGATAGCCGCTCCCTAAATCATACTTTTTTCGTAGTTTTGCAATTGTTTTATCTCGATTAACTTTCGCAACAATAGATGCTGCTGAAACTATAACAAATCTACTGTCTGCATGATGATATGATCTTATTTTACCACTTTTTGCCATTTTGTTAATTTCCTTTCCATATCTTTTTGGATTAACATCGCATGAATCAACGTATGAGATGTTTGGCTTTAGTTTTGCTATGACTTTGGCCATATATTTTGCCTCCAAGAAATTTAGCTGATGTTTTTTTACGCTTCGGTCTATGGTTTTGGGATTAATTCTAGCAATATAGTAATCATCTGCATACTCGATAATTTTTTTGTAAAGTCGTTCTCTTGCTGCAGGAGTAAGTTTTTTGGAATCACGAATTCCCATTGATGAGAGTTTTCTAATCTTTGAACGTTTTAGAGAAACACCAGCTATTACAAGAGGACCCAGTAAAGAACCACGTCCAGCTTCATCCACTCCACATATGAGCACGAAATTCTTTGAAAATTTACAAGTATTAAACCATTATAGGTGAAATAATTTTAGAATTGTAATTGCAAACTTCAGTAAAAGAAATTATTGAAATTATAGAGGGAACAACTAAGATCCTTGTTCCTTGTCGTTCTATGGAAGATAAAGTTCCTCCCAGAGATCCTGCTTTTTTTAACCCTAAAGCAAAACTAAATAGAGATTTTTCTATCGTCGCTTATGCAGCTTTTTGGAAAAATTTTGATGGTCCAAAAATTTTTCTTGATGGTTTGTCTGGAATTGGTGCTCGAGGATTAAGAGTTGCAAATGAAATAAAGTATTCAGAAAAAATAATTTGTAATGACGCAAATCCAAATGCCGTAAAACTATGCGCAAAATCATCAAGTATCAATAACTTACAAAATTTAGAAACTTCTGAAAATGAAGTTTGTAGATTTTTTAATTCTTATTCTATCAAAAACAAAAGAGGCTCAATTGTTGACCTTGATCCATTTGGTGCTCCAACAAAATATCTTGATTGTGCAATCAGAGCTACAATGCATGGAGGTGTACTTTCAACAACAGCAACCGATCTACAGGTTCTTCATGGATTGTTTAAGATGGCTTGTAAGAGAAGATACTCTGGTGTTCCAATAAAAACAGAATATGGAAACGAAATTGCAATTAGATTAATTTTAGGTTCTATTTGCCAGGTGGCATACAGATTAGATATTCAAATTGTTCCTCTTTTTGTAGATAATGCAATGCATTACTATCGAACATATGTTAAGGTACTAAAAAGAACATCCCAAGAAGACAATATTGGCTACATTCTACATTGTAAATCATGTGGTAATCGAAGCATAACAAAAGAACAAAGTCATTCATGTGAGCTTTGTGATTCTAAAAATGAAATTGCAGGTCCTTTATGGATTGGAAAGCTTTTTGAAAAAAAATTTGTAAAGTCAATGCTAGAAGAAATTCCAAAGTATACAGTTGATAAGAGATGTGAAAAAACTTTGGAAAAATGTATTTTAGAATCAGACATGTCCGGTACCTACTTTACATTAGATGAAATAGCTTCCAAAGCAAAAGTTGCACCGATGGGACTAGATAAGATAATAAAAAAATTAAAAATAGATGGATATCACGCTAGCCCAACTTCACTTAATCCTACTGGTTTTAGAACAAATTGTACAATTGATAACGTTTGTAAATTATTTTCAAATTAACCGTGATATCCAAGACAAATACAGTATAATTCGCTGCTAGGTTTTCTACTTGCTTTGGGTTTTTTCATTTTTACTTTAGAAAATTTTTTCTTAACATACTGATAAAATTCTTTAGTATACTCTCCATCAAAAACCTTAAACAAAGCATTTCCTTTGTTTGCTAATACTTGTTCCATAATTCTAGCTGCAGAATAGTTTAATGAAATTTGTTTTGCATGATCAACTGACCAAGTTCCAATCACCTGTGGAGATAGATCACAAATAACTGCATTGACTTTTCCCCCAAAATACGAATCTATTTCATCAATCATATCATCATTTTCTATATCGCCTCTAATTATTTCAGCACCATGTATTTCTTCAACATAAGAGATATCAACGCCCATTACTTTGCCTTTATTTCCAACAAGCTTTGCTGCAACTTGGGTCCATCCACCTGGAGCACAGCCTAAATCTAGTACATTAAATCCACTGCCAATAATTCGGTATGATTGGTTAAGTTCCTTTAGTTTGAATGCAGATCTAGTTCTGTATCCTTGTTCGTGGGCAAGTTTTCTATAATGATCTTTTCTTGCATCAATTAATTTCATTTGGCCTTCTTTGATTTTTTAATAGATATTAGAACCCAGTCCTCAATTAGTTGACAGCTTCTGGGACTAATTTCACCTTCTAGAGAACATTTTTGTTCTACTGGACATGTTAAGCATGGTGCATTTTCAATTGACTCAGTACTTACAGGAGTTTTTTTGATAATTAATTTATACGTCCATCTACCTTTTTCTAGGATTTTATCTCTTGAAATTATACCTAATCTTTCTAATTTAAGGGCCAGTCTAGAGCCATCTCTACTTGTTAATTTTAGTTTTTTCCACAATTCACTTTGAAGCATTCCATCTGTTTCATATTTTACTACAATATCACAAACTTTGTTTGTTAATTTCTCCATATCCATTTTTTCAATTTGGAAATTTTGAATTTCTTCATCAGAAAGTTGCTCTTCTAATTCTTCTTCATAGGTTTTGTTTTCTTCTTTTTTAGATGGAACTTTCTTTTCTTCTTTTTTAGATGGAACTTTCTTTTCTTCTTTTTTAGATGGAACTTTCTTTTCTTCTTTTTTAGATGGAACTTTCTTTTCTTCTTTTTTAGATGGAACTTTCTTTTCTTCTTTTTTAGATGGAACTTTCTTTTCTTCTTTTTTAGATGGAACTTTCTTTTCTTCTTTTTTAGATGGAACTTTCTTTTCTTCTTTTTTAGATGGAACTTTCTTTTCTTCTTTTTTAGATGGAACTTTCTTTTTCTTTAATTCTGCTTTGAGCTTCTCTAGTTCTTTTTTGGTTTGTTCGATTTCATCAGTAGAATCTGACATTGATTTTTCTTTTTTTTGTGCCATAAACTTCTCTCAATAACTTAAACTTAGTTCAAATTGAAATATTTAATTCAATATATACCTGTTTTTTATTTTACAATAAATCTCTCACTTGCAGTTAGACTTTTTTTGTATGTTTTATTGTTAATTTCTGAAACGATCTCGTACAGACCTGGGATATCTATTAATTCAGAAAAATCATCATCGATAGGCATTATAAGATCATTTTTTTCAAAACATTGATCAAAAAAACCACTTTGAGTAACTACCTCCTTGGGTACTTTGGAAACATCAAAAATTGTAATGTATAAATCTCCACAATCAAAAAGGGGATCTGATACGGTAATAGATATTTCAATTGGTTTTGAATTCGAATATTCTTTTTGTAAGCCAATTATTGTCATTGTTCCTGTAGGTACCTTAAATTTCTCAGAAAAATCAAAAGGCATCATATTAAGTTCCCTTTCAGGTTTTTTTAGGACCTCACCAAGTACTAGTCCCCCAAAAAATATTGAGGCCACTGCTGGAATTAAAAAAACTAGATAGAATACTCTTCGAACAGCCAATTTCAATTTAACAATAATAATTCCTTTATAACTATTTAGTGATGACAAAATTGTTCAGTATAATTAGGTAGTACAGGTTAAAACATAGAATCGTAAGAGGCGATAGAATGAGACTTAGGAAATTTAGGATTAGAGCATTTCGATGTATTCATGATTCTGGAGAAATAAAAGTAGGGGATTTAGCCGCATTTATTGGAAGAAATGAGAGTGGAAAAACTACAATCTTAGAAGGCTTAACATTATTGAACCGAGACAAGACAATTTCAGAACTTGATCTATGTGATGAAATGTCTGAAGAATTAAAAAACGAGATAACTATTGCAGATGGAGAGTTTGAGCTCACAACAAAAGAAACTCAAATGATAAAGGAAAAGTTTCCCAACATCCCAGAAATTAAAAAATTACGAATTTTTAGAACAAATAAAAAATCAAATACGCAGTATGATTTTGGTCCGATAAAAATTAGTAAAGAGGAAAATAAAGCACTAAACTCTTGGGAAAATTTTGTTGAAAATATTTTAAATTTTGTTGAAAGTATTCCTAATCACATAAGAATAAGACTTGATACAAAATTCTTTGAGGGTTCTCCACCAGAGAATAAAGAAATTTTTGACTCACATATTAAAGAGTTCAGTAATAGTATTCATGTATTAGCAGCTGATGAACCACAAATTATCTTAGAATGGGAAAAGATTTCTGAAAACATCGAAAATGCTTTTGATAAACTTCTCATAGGAACTTCAGAATTAACTGCTTTAGAAAATTTTATTGCAGATTATTTACACCCTCGTTTTGTTTATTTTTCTGATTATAAGAAAATCTATGGAAACATAAATCTAAATGAATACATTAAAGACTACAGAGGTCAACGAACAGAAGGAATTGAGTATGTTGAAGAATTTGATAAAGCAGAAACCGTCAAGAACCTATTTTATTTAGCAGAATTAGACATTGAAGGTTTAGAAGAATATTATAATAGTCCTTCAAAATTAATTAAATATCTCAATGCTGCAAGCAACAGATTAACTGCAAGACTAAATCCTGCCTGGAAAGGAGATCCCATCCATGTAGATTTACGGTTTAATCCTGGAAATATATTGAGTGTTGTAATTTCTGATATTCATAAGGATGGAACAGTCACTAACACAGGTTTACTAAACAGAAGAGCAGAGGGTTTCAAATGGACTTTTTCTTTTATTGTGAATTTTGCTGCAGAGACTCAAAGATCAGAGCTTAAAGAGGCAATTTTACTTCTTGATGAACCTGCTCGAAACTTACACCCAATTCAACAGCGTGGAATCGCTGATCTTTTGAAAAATCTTGCAGGTTCTAACCAGGTCCTATATGCTACACACTCTCCTTTCATGATTTTTGATTATACACCAGGAAATTTGTTAGTAGTTGAGCTTGATAAGAGAAAACATCTAAGCAAAATATACTATGATTATTGGAATGCAAGTGATGATACTCTCACACCAATTTTGTATGGGTTATCACGAGGTCTAGTTGAATCCATTGTAGATAGAGAAATCGGCACTAATTCAAGACCTGTAATAATTGTAGAAACAATGTCTGACACAATGTATCTTAATGCATTTGATAAATTTTTAGAAGATCCTAATATCTCGATGAATCCTCTTAACATTGTAGCAGCTCATAATAAAAATTCAGTATTGCCACTTGCAATATTTTATAGAAATCATGGTTACAAAACATTCATCTTACTTGACAATAGTGAAGAATCAAAACAAATCTCCACACAGTTGACTGCTAATGATTTTTCTCAAGTTCAAACTATATTTTTTGAATTAGGAGGAAAACCAATTCAATCAATTGAAGATTATTTAGCAATAGATGATTACTTGTATTCAGTTAATCAGACATATGAAATAATTTTAAGACGAGAAGGATTTAGTAATTTGACTAAAGAAGATGTTTTATCACGAGGTAAAAAAGGAATTATCGAAAATCTAAATGCAATCTGGCATGAACATAAAGGAGATGATTGGGGAAAATTTGATAATGAGGAAATTACAAGATACATTTGTGAAAAAATCACTTTAAATGAAGCTGACTTTTTGACTGATAAAACAAAAGATCAGTTCAGAACTTTGTATCGATTAATTGCAGAAAGGATTCGTCAACATCAAAATCTTGTTTCAAGTGCAAAAATTGACAAAGCCCCAAAAGCTAAAGTTTGAGCAATTGGTTATTAATTTACTTTACTAGGAATTTATTCCATATGATGAAAAATAAAAACCCCCAAAAGCAGTTAAGGTTTAATTTGGAGGTAGAGATTTTTGAATAATATGCATTTGTCAAATAAGGTAATTTTCCTTTCAGTAATTTTCATTGCATCCATATTTACAATTACAGCTTTTCAAGAAGTTTATGCTCAAGAATCAATTGTTACAGCAAAAAGTATAGGCTTTGAAGAAACAACAATTATAGAATTTCAAAATAATGACAACACGTCGGAGATTGATACCTTCCGAATATGGTTAGGTAGTGACTTTACCTTCAAATCTTTTAAAACAGAACGTGGATGGACAGGAGAAAAAACACCTCAAGGAGTTATCATTTTTACTACTTCGATTCCATTGGAGCCAGGAGAAATTGTAAAATTTGGAATAAAAACTGATAAACCAAAACCTGGAATAAATTGGAAAGCTCTGACAGACTCTGATAAACAAATAGCAATTGGAAAAACACTAGTGTCTGAATCGTCTGTTATTGAACCTGTTGTGGGAACTTCTTCAACTAACATGGGAGTTCTAGAAGGTTCAACATTTAGACTAGTTCCAGAAAAGCCAAGCGTTGGGTCAAGTATTAGAGTAACTGGAGATGGTTTTGGAGCAAATCAAAAACTTGATTTTTATATTGATGCTAAAAAAATTGAATCCTTCGAAACAGACGGTAATGGTCACTTTATAATTACCAGCGCAATTCCAGAAAATCAAAAATCAGACAGAGTAGATTTTAAAATAAAAGATTCTAAAGGAAATGAAAAATCCATCAGCCTTAGAATTGGTGAAGAAGATGATCGAATGAGCTCATCAGAAAATATACCTCTTACCATTAATCCAACACCCCCCGTTGTTTTTAGAGGAAATTCCATAACAGTAACTGGAACAGGTCCTCCTGGAACTACAGTAACTGGCACAACAAAAAATGAAAGTGGTGAAGTATTAACAACAATTGCAATTGATGTAGATTTAGATGGAAAATGGTCCTATGATGCTTTGATTCCTATAGATACACCATTTGGAAAATACACAGCAGAAATTACGGATGGAACTAATGTAAAATCTCGTTCATGGATTGTAGAATCATCAAAAGTAATTGAAATTCTACCAACAAAATTAAAATTTGAACCTGGAGAAACTGTAACGTTCAATGGAACTGCAAAGCCTAATGAAGAATTAGAAATTGTTGTAGAAGATCCTCAAGGATTTGAATTCTATTCACAAATTATTAACGTGAATTCCTCAGGAGAAGTGGATATACAGTTTACTACTATTGCATCGGACATTGAAGGAACTTACGTATTATTTGCTTCCCAGGGAGAGGATATTGATATTGTTCTAGTTGGTTTAGGTGAACTACCAGAAGATAAGCTGATAATAAAATTTGATAAACTCAATTATTCACAAGATGAAATTTTAATAATAGAAATTCAAGGTCCGGCTAGTTCAACAATTTCTTTATTGATAATAGATCCTTCAGATAAGAACAAGTTTACAGACACGATGATTTTAGAACCAGATGGTCAATCTAATTATGAATTAGATTTAACAGGATATTCTTCAGGAGTATATACTGCAGTTTTAACAAGAGCAAACACGCAGACATCTGAAATTTTTTCAGTTGGGCTTTTAACTGGTTCTGGTGAGATACATGTTCGCCCAACAAAGGATTCCTATCAACCTGGAGAATCAATTTTGATTCTTGGCGATTCATCTAAAAACGTTCTATTAACTTTAGAACTAAGAGATCCAGATGGGGAAGTTGTTAAAACTAAAGAAACCTTCACAAACAAAGATGGAGTTTTTTCTGTAAGTTCAATTAGAATCCCGTTAGATGCTCAGATTGGCAGCTGGACCATTCATGCACAAAGTGGTCCTAACTTTGATGATTATGAAATAACTGTCCAAAGCGATATAGAAGAAGGCTTGGTGGTATTTGTCGATGCTATTCAAACTTTGTCAACTGGTAAAATTGTATCAATTAAAGGATATGGAGCTGCAATTAGCCAAAATGTTGTCCTTACCATTTTTGATGGAGAGGATAATGAGATATCTGAGCTTACAGCAAGAACAACTGGTGTAGGAGAATTTATAGTTCCATGGGGAATTCCTAGTGATTTACCACCTGGTACATATTTGATTAAGGCAATTGATGCCCATCTTAATGAAGCAGAAACAACTTTTGTTTTTGAATAATTTTTTTAACACAAGTAAACTAAAATAATTTTTATTGCTCAACATTAGATTTCATAATGATGAATCTAAAAGAGAAAATTGATGAGTTTCCAAATTTTCCTAAAAAGGGTATTATATTTAGAGATTTTAGTCCAATTCTAAGAGATCCATCTGCAATATCTTATGTTGTAGAGGAATTTACAAAATATTTTCATCCAAAGGATTTTGATATTTTTGCAGGCATTGAATCACGGGGATTTCTGTTTGCCTGTGCCTTGGCCTTGCATTATAAAAAAGGGATGATACTGATTCGAAAAAAAGGTAAATTGCCAGGAAAAACAGAAAAAATTTCCTATAGTATAGAATATGGAAAAGATGTAATTGAGATTCAAAAACATGCTTTGAAAAAAGGACAGAGAGTAGTGATTTGTGATGATCTTTTAGCTACTGGAGGAACTGCAAAAGCATCTGCTAAATTAATTGAAAAAATGGGGGGGAAGGTAGCAGGTTTTGCATTCATAATAGAATTAACTGAGTTAGGAGGGATGAATGAAATTAAAAAATACAACTGCAAATCATTGGTGAAATACTAATGGGCGATCAAGCAGAAATTGGAATTTTTGGTGGGACTGGAATCTATGATTCGGGGTTACTTCAAGACACAAAGGAAGTTTCAATAGATACACCCTACGGAAAACCTTCTGATACAATTACTCTTGGAACATTCAAAGATAGAAAAATTGCTTTCATGCCAAGACATGGAAAAAAACACATCATACCTCCCCATATGATAAATTTTAAGGCAAATATTTTTGCGTTTAAAGAACTTGGAGTCAAGCGAATTATTGCACCTTCCGCTGTTGGTAGTCTTAAAGAAGAAATTGCACCAGGACATTTTGCGTTACCTTCACAATTTCTTGATTTTACAAAATCACGTGATGGTTCATTTTCAGAAAATGGAAGAGTAATTCATATTTCAGTTGCTGAACCTTTTTGTCCAGAATTAAAAGATGTAATTCTTAATACCGCAAAAAATCAAAATATATCAATTCATAGCGATTGTACTTATGTTTGCATTGAGGGACCAAGGTTTTCAACGAAAGCTGAATCAAAATTCTTCAGATCAACTGGTGCTGATATCATAGGAATGACCTTAGTTCCAGAATGTCAATTAGCCCGAGAAGCACAAATCTGCTATGCATCAATATCTACTGTAACTGATTATGATGTATGGTCAGATAAACCCGTAACTGCAAAAGAAGTATTAGAAACCTTATCAAAAAATGTTACGACGACAAAAAAATTGCTGACTTTTTTAATAGATGAAATTCCAAAAACAAGAGGATGCTCCTGTGAAAAAGCTCTCAGTGAAGCTGAGTTTTAGTCATCAACAAAAGATTCTCTTTTCAATCCCTCTGGGAGAGTGAGATCCCCCTGCAACAAATTTTTTTGTATAGTTATAATCACATCTTCTGCAACATAACCTAACTTTTCTAACGCTTTTTCGGTAGTTTTTGAAATTTTTACCCCTACGTTTTGTCCCCCAATTCTTCCAAAGGCTATTGCAGTAAATCTAAACGAGATATTATCAATCTCAAACTTCCCAGTAATTTTTGCAGCCATCTGGCTTCCGTGAATGTTATTGATATGCACCTTTATGTTCAATTCTTAAACCTAAATTTCAACAGCTTTACGAACATTATCATCAATTAGAAAACTCCAATGATGATCATCTTCAATTTTATAATTTATGATTTTTAATTCAATAATTTTTTCATCAAAAGTTTCAAAATTTAAAGTTCCATTTTCTTTTAATTTAACTAATTTCCATTTGTCTTTTCCTTTTTGTATTTTACTAACTACTACAGCCCACTTTTCATCAGATTCAATATTTGGCATGCCAACAATATCAGCGATTGATTCAATACCTAATTGTTTTTCTTCACAAAATCTTTTTTTACAAACACCACATCGCCAAACATCGATTGTACCTATTGTTCTTTCGTTTAGATTAATGTTAACTGCTGCAAAGTATATTGGCTGATGTTTACAAGTTTCGGGGTTTATTTCCATAATTTTCTCCTCAATTTTTGTTATATTTAGTCCTTGCATCGTCATAGGGCCTCTCTAATAGTACTCCAATATTATCAACTGTTACATTTCGTTTGAATTCTACTTTTTCTCTTTCACACATTTTTCTATACATATTCACAGCAGTAAATCTAGGATGCATAGCTTCAAATTCATTCTCAGAAATTTCTATTAAACTACCAAGTTCAATTAGTTGTTTTCCAATTGAATATGCATCATCAATAGAAATTCTTAATGTATTACTAATTTTTTTAGCAGTCATTTTTCCTTCAGTCACTATTAAAAGAAAAATCTTAGCTTGAAGATTAGTCAGTTTGATTACTGAAGTCAGATCTTCTTGAATCTTTGAAAGATCTATCATATTTTAAACTTAATTTAGCATAATAAAAGTTAAATTTTAAAAACGTGCTATTTTTTTAAAAAAATTTTTTTTGAAACCTTATATGAAATTACCATAGAGATTAGGTGGACAATTGTTGCAATTATGGCAGCTAAGATTAAATCATTAACTATAGCAGCCGCTATAAAAAAAGCTGATATTGAAGGGATTGTTGTAAAAATTGCAATAATTGTACCTCGTACAAAAAAATCATCAGAACCTTTTTTGAATGCTTTCAATAACTAGTTTTAGGAAAGCTGGTAATAAAAATCAAAAATACTTTATATTTGGTTAAAAGTAATTTTTCTAATTGTCAAGTTATAAAGGAACTTACTCTACCGAACAATCATTAAACTATGTAATACCTATAATGGTAATTCTATTTCTTGGAATAGTTTACATCATGTCTCAGCGATCTGGAATTGAATTTGTCAGTTTTTTCTTAATTGCAATTGCAGCTATTACAATGATTTACTGGGTAAGTGTTCTTAAAAAAATGACAAAAGATCAGCAACCAAAGTATACTGCAAGAAAACAAGAAACAAAAAGCTGGGTTTATGATCTTATCAAAGGTGACGAAGAGACAGTCTTTGTTGCAGAAGTACCAGGTCCAGAAGATAAGGTAATGGTTAGATTAATTGACGGAATCCTTTACCTTCGTGGTTCTGGAAATTTTTCAAAAGAAGTTCCTATTGAAGGATCTAATGAGATGAAAATTAACGATTTTAAGTATAGAAATGGTGTCTTAACATTACGTATTAAAAAACTATAGGCTCTTAGCTAATTCTAGTTTTTCTGGAAGATATTTGTCAGTAATGTGTGTTAATCCATATTTTGAAAATGCCTCAAGCTCTGCTTTTCGTTTTATTTTTTTAAATATTTCAAGTTGTTTTTTCCAATTACCTTCTTGATATCTTGGATCTTTTAGCAAATCATTAATTCTTTTGATATCAGATTCTGTCATTGGAATCGTAGGTAGTTTATATTTTTCAATATCAGATGCCCATACACCAAGCCATTTTGCATCAGGTACGGTTAGCTCTCTAAGATGGGCAGCATTTGCAGAGCCTGATTTAATTACCATTGCAATATGTTCTCCATAAACATCGCCGTCAGTTAAAATTACTACTGGCAATCCCATTTCATCATGTAATCTTCTTAGCAGATTTCTTGTTGAACGAGGAGCTTGTCCTGCTGTATCAACAATGATCGCTTTGAATTTTTTGTGCACCTTTTCTTCTACAAATCGTGTAAATAATCCACCTTTCTCTATTGCAATTACTAATTCAGCACTGGTTTCAACAAGTTCTGCACTACTCAAACTAGGTCCAATAAGATAACCATCAGGATGATCTGAAAGATTAGATCGCTTTCCTTCATAACCTGGAACAGTGTATTCTATTACTAGATCACCAAAAACACTGCTTCTTTCTTCAGGAAAAATATGTAAATCCTCTCGAGGTCTTCTTAAAACTGCCTCAAGGTCTACAATAATGTTATCAGATTCAGGTTGATCTTCAAAATCAACTTCAAAAGCTTGAGAGGAATAATATATGTCTCTGAGTGTTGATGATTTTTTTTCATTTACTAATCTATTAGCAAAAAATGCTAACCACATCAACTGTGTAAATGAACGAAGTTGAGACATATTTCTTGAGCTTCTTAAACTCACATTTGAACCAAGTATGTACTGACGTAATTGTTTATCATAGACTATGTTACTAACAGACCTACTAGGAACCGAAAAAGAGGGAAAATTCCCTTTATCAAGTTCTTCATAAATTTCAGTTCCTTTATTTTTTAATAATTCTACTAGCGTCCTTCTTCTTTCCTCAGTAGATTTTTTTGTTGATTTTTTAGATTTTTGTTTCAACTGGTACTGCCTCCTTTAGTATTTTTTTATAATCTGGCTCCTTTTTTTTGCCTGAAAGCTCTGTGCAGAACTGAGCAACAAGTGGGATATATTTTAAGTAAAGATTTGCTCTCTTTTTTTCCATTTCAGCCTGTCCTCTTTTTGACATGTATGAAGCTAATTTTCGTGATAAAAATTGTAAAGCTAGTCTTAATTCTCTTTCAATCTCTGGCCTATCTGCAACATTTTCTTTTCCCACTGTTTTATAGGGAATTTTTGTAGAACAAATGTGAGAAACAATAACTAGGGGAGGATCTCCTTTGATTTTGTATCTAGCCCAATCAGTTTCATTTACAACTTTTAACACAACATCACTTCCTTCATCATAAAGTAACGGAATTCTATTAGCAAATCTGTATACCTTAGTACCTCCAGAAGGAATTTCACCACCATAAGCAATTCCCATTTCAACAACAAATGGGAATCCAGAATAAGCTGATGCGCCTCGTTGTACTACAGAAATAAAGTCTGGATTAAAAAAAGCCTTCATTCCTTTTTCTAAAGGTTCTGCACCTAAAGGAGCAAGACATTTTGGATCAGGTGATAAGAAAGTAGGAAATTTTTGTAACGCGTCACTAAGTTTTACAAGTTCCTGATTTGTCATAGTTCCAATTCGTTTTTCAGGTTTAAACCCTGCAAACTCTGCAAACTTTTCTGCAGTTGTTCTACCAACTCTTTGAAATCTTTTTGTTAAAAATATTACTAACATTTCTCCTTGTGTAGTATTTGTAAGTTGTCTATAGTAATCACTTTCAGGATCCATGTCAATAGTAAATGATTTTGATTCTCCAAAATCCCAATAGGATATTTTTTCACTTGAAATATCAAGATCATCAATTCGAATTTTGCTTAATTTATCAAAATCCATTTTTAGAAATGACATTACAGCAATTACTACTCTAACATATCTTGATAGAGATGACCAACGTTTTTTAGCTCTGCTCATAATTTCAGAATAGTTTAGATCTTTTTTCTTTAATCCTAGTTCCGTTCTAACTTTTTCAATTGTTTTATTGTCAACAGTTGGAATAGAAAATTTTGAATCCTCAACCATTCTTTTAATTGTTTCAACATCTACGCCATATGGGTGTGGATTAAGTATAGTTGGAGCAGGAGGCATAGTCCTTACAATTTTTGTGTAACGAAATTTTTCTCCTTTAGGATCATCAAAAGTGACAGTGGCATATGGGGTGATAAGAGATGTTTGGTATACATAATCTCGAATTTTTGCACCAGCTTTTGAATAGTCTCCTTCAAGACAAATACTGACCGATAAACCAGTTTTTGAGATTTCTTTGGTTTCGTGTTTTAATATTACAGGTTTATTTTTTTGTATATCTAAAAGTAATTCATATTCATCTTGAGTTTTTCCATCAGTTGAACTCTTAACAGTAACAGGTTTGTTAGTAGTAATTTGCCCATACAGAATAGCCATTGTTGCCCCAAGTCCAAACATTCCTCTAGCTTGTTTTAATCCAAATTTTGAACCATAAAGAACTGTCCCAAAAGCTAATGGAACGTATTTTGAATCTATTCCTGGGCCATTATCTTTTACCGTGAGGATGTATGGTTTTGGGTCTGGTTTTTCAGGTTCTACTGCCTTTATAGTTAAGTGCACATCAGGAAGAATTCCATGTTGATCACATGCATCAAGTGCATTTTCAACAAACTCTCTTACAGCAGTATAAAGAGATCTTGAAGGATTACTGAATCCTGCAAGATCACGGTTTTTATAAAAAAATTCGCTTGGAGATATTTGAATAAAAGAATCGTTAGAAGACATTTTGATTTTCCCACAGTTGTAATTTTTCTAGTTTGTTTCGTCTTCTTGCTGACTCTAGTTTACTGTAAACTGAACCATGCATACTTCCTCCTGAAAGAGAAGTTATTGCAGTAACTGCAAGTTTAAGTTGTGTTGGTGAACCAATAATTGAAACAGTTCTACCATAAACAGAAATAATTGTTCCACTTAGGTTTTCCATAGTTGTCCTCGCCTTACCACCTTCTCCAATAATTCTCCCTTTTATCCTTTCAACTTGTGCAGGAGATTTTCCAACAAATTCTCTCAAATCTATTACATGTAATGCATTTTCTCCTTTTAGTAATCGCATTGCATTCTCTGGCGAAAAACCTCGACCAATCGCAGTTACAATTTCCATTGCCTTAAATGGTTGAATATCATCAATTTTTCCAATTCCACTGATCATTGTTTCTCCAGTTTCACTATCGATTTCTAATTTCACAGAACAAGCTTGTTCAATTTTTGATTTTATCTGACCCGATTTTCCAATAAGGACACCAATCCTATCTACTGGAATTCGAATTAATTTTTCAAAACTCATTTAGTAACCTTCCGCAATACGTCAGAGGGGTGCTCAACAGTTAGACCTCGTTTTACAAAGAAATTTGTGATATTATTAATGTCTCTTTTAAGAAAATCATTAGAATTTGGATGATTGAGATCTACAGCAGAACCAAGATCAAAAAGTATCAAGCCCTTATCAGTTTTAAAAATATTATATTCAGAAAAATCACCATGTACGAGTTTTGCTTTATTGTATAACATTTTGATTAGTGATATTGAGGATTCGTAATCGTGTTGATCTATATGCGATTCCAAAAGGGTTTTCGCGGGAGTTCCACCTTCGCCTATAAACTCCATAACAAGAATATTCTTAGAAACATGTAGGGGTTTTACCACAGGTATGCCTTTTTTATAACATAGTGATAAATTTCTGAATTCTTTTTGTGCCCAAAGATATACTAAATTTTTTGTTCCTTTTTTTATTCTAGAAAAACGTGGGTCTCCTACAATATACTGAATACGTTTTTTAAAATTTGATGTAGATACAAGATATACTTTTAATGCTAGATCTTCATCATTTTCACCTTTTGCCCAAAAGACAACAGATTCTTTTCCAGCTTTTACAATTCCATTCATGTAAAATACAACATTGGATTTAATCAAATTATATAATTCCATAACTGTTAATTTATCTAGAACTTCGTTGACAACTTTGTTTTTCTTAAAACCATCAAAGAGTTTCCTTCGTTTTAACTTTTGATCTAGTTTATATTGAATTTTTAATTCAAATTCTTCGTTTAAATTATCAAAAGACATGTTTCTAATCTTAAACGAGATAAATTTTTTTTATCATGTATTATAAAATCCCTTATTAAATAATAATTTTTTTTTGATAATTGAATTATACAATAGTTAATTGGTAAACATGACTCTGATTTTATTATTTTTTCATTTAATGTTTTTTGTTTCATGATATGAATAGTAATTTTTTGTATATAATTGTGGTGCTTTACATTTTGAAAATGAGTAGAAAAGGAATACCATCAATTTCTTTGATTGCTTGTTGTGAACCAATTCCTAAACTAACTGATAGAGAAACTGTTTCTTTTCCAACCATGTTAATTGAAGAACATTTTTTTAAAAGATTTTGTGCTTCTTCTTTTTCTACAAAGCGTTCACAGTAATAGCTTTTGCTTATATTCATTGTAACTTTATCATCAACAATTTTTTTCCCAAGTAAAGAAGAATCACATATGTTTAACAGCAATTTATTTTGATGATTTGTAATACGTATAGAAAATAACATTATGCATATTTTCCTATCAATGGAGATTTAGCACCACAGGCTTCACAAATTAAAAATGAAATTCTTTTTTCTTTTTCTATCTTTGTATCAGGACTTTTACAAGTAGGACATTCAACATAATCTTTAAAATAAATTTTAAATAAACGAGAAAAATCTGCTGGATCTCGTTTTCCAACAAATATTGCTTTTTCACCCATTCGTTCTGCAGGAACGGCAAACTCTTTAGAGAGATATTGAAGAATTTTTTCAGGATCACGACGAAGTGCTTTGGGAAAATCTAAGAAATTACGAAGAAATGTTTTTTGTCCTTCCCACATTATATCAACAATAGGTAATTCAAATCGTTTTTCTGTACCTTTTTTGGTTTCATTCAGATTACCTTCAATACGTTTTAGTAATTTTTCATAATCAGTAGCCATCGAAAATACAAAAAACACCTTACCCTATATGGGTTTAGTGTAAAAAGAAAATTGGATTACATTTTTCCAATACGAAAAACAGTAGTTCCACAATCTGGGCAGGTTCCCTTTGCAGCAGGTCGTCCATTTTTTAATGTAACTTCTTTTGGATCTTTCATTTCTACTTTTTTTCTGCATTTAAGGCAGTATGCTGTTACCATTATAAGAAATCAAAAACTAAGTTCTATTTAGGAAGAAGCTATAAAAAAAATTTAACTATACACGAGATGACTGTAAATTTTAGAATCTATTTTTAAAAATTTTACGAATAATTTTTATATAAAATGGAAAAATTTTAGTAACTTTTTCAAAGATTTAGATTTGATCATGATTCATAGAAATTAGTTAAAAAAATGATGAAATTTAGAATTATCATAGGTAATTATAAACTACTATAATTCAATGAAGATTAATTGGCAACAAAAAAAGGAATTGCCCTAACTGGAATAATTTTAGCTACAATCACTGCTGCAAGTTTTCTGGTATGGTTAATTCCACAAAATATTGAAACAAAAATTGTAATTTCTGATTTCGAAGTACATTTGGATAATATAAAAAAAATTCATTCAGCTCTAAACAATGAAATTAATGGACAATTCCAAAATATGTTAGATGAAAAAATTACTGCTAAGGAATACATTAGTCTTGCAGAGATTTCTTCATCTCAAGTAAATTCTCAGATAATACAACTTGTAGAAAGTAAAGCACCAGAAGAATGGTATGAAAGTTATCTTAATTATATTGAATCTCTAAAAACATTTAATTCGCAAATTCGAGAGACTATAATTGTTGCAACAATGATTAGTGAAGAAAAAACTAATGATATGCCAGATGTTATTAAAAAAATAGATTCGTTCAAAAAAAATTCTGAGGTATTAGCAAAGGCATCAGATCAATCCAGGCCATAATAGAGTTTAAGTCTCAAATCCTAACTGTACTATTTGCTAAAGTGGGAAATCATTAAAAACAAACTTCGTGATAGGAATTATAGTGTCTCAAAAATCTGGAAAGCTCGAAAAGGACATCAAAACTTCTTCAGCAAATAAACTCCTTGTAATCTGTGTTGATAGAGATAATGATGTAGGAGATAAGGCAGGAATTGCTACACCTGTTTTTGGAAGAAACGCGTGTATAGAAGCAGCACAAAGACTTGCCTTAGAAGATCCAGAAGATGCAGATTCGAATTCAATTTTCTATGCCATTAAAACATATGAAGATTTAGTAAGTAAAGGCTATCAAGCAGAAATTATTACAGTTGCAGGAGTTGCAAATCGTGGAGTTCAAGCAGATGAGAAAATTGCACGAGAGATTCGACAAACCTTAGAAAAATTTTCAGCAAATGGAGCAGTAATTGTATCTGATGGTGAAGATGATGAAAGTGTTATTCCAATAATACAGAATATTCTCCCAGTTGTTTCAGTACAACGAGTAGTGATGCGTGTTAGTAGAAGTGTTGAGTATTCGTATGCAGTATTTGGAAAATACTTGAAAATGATTGCTTATGATTCAAAATATTCTAAATTTTTCTTAGGTGTTCCAGGGATTTTACTTTTGATCGGTGGAATAGCAACTGTTTTTGATTATACGGCAGAAATTTTTGCAGTTTTAGTTAGCATTCTTGGTGCTGCATTTCTAATTAGAGCATTTGATATAGACAGAGCTTGGGCAAGTTGGTCAAAACCTACACCGGGTGGATTCATTAGAATTTTTACGATGGTAACAGGAATTATTTTTATTCTTGCTTCAATACCAGCTGGAATTGCTGTAGTTGATTCTGAAATAATTAGTACAGATATGCAATTAGTTGAGGTAATAACAAATCAAGTAGTCATAGGACAGTATGTTTTAGGGGCAATGCCAATTTTGTGGATGGGATTAGGTTCTATCTTTGGAGGAATTTTACTTAGTAATTGGCTTAGTGGAAGTTTGAAAAAGATAAGCGATGTATTAAGATTAATTGTACTTGTGGCAATTTATCCAACAATTGCACAATTTTCAAATATTCTAATCAATGACGAAAGTTCTTTTACCTTAATACCTCCATTATTGGTTGGATTAGCAATAACACTGATATCTGCCACCTTACTGTTCCGAAGATATAGGAAACACAAAGGTGGAGAGATATTAACGGAGTAAAAAAAATAGCCTTTCATTTATCTGGACTATACAGATTATACTCTAAAAGATTAGAGAATGAAATTCGAGATGGCGATATTCCTAATCATATAGCGATAATCCTTGATGGTAATAGAAGATGGGCTAAAAAAAATCTGATGATTTCTAAAGGGGGGCATTGGGAGGGAGCAGATGCCGTAGAAAATCTTTTGGATTGGTGTGAAGAATTTGACATTAAAATAATCACACTTTATGTTTTGTCTGAAGAAAATCTAGATAGAGAAGACCTTGAATTAGAATATCTTTATCGTTTAATTAAAAATCGACTTGAAAAACTATACAACGATCCAAGAATTCATCGAAATAAAATGCGAGTAAAAGCAATTGGAAAAATTGAGTTATTACCTGAAACATTAAAAGATGTAATACAAAGATTAGATGATGCCACTAAAAACTACAGTAATCATTTTCTAAATATTGCTATTGCATATGGTGGACAAAATGAATTAGTTGATGCAGTAAAAAAGATAGGTGAAAAAATTAAGAGTGGTTCACTCGATGTTGATAAAATAGATAAAGAAGAAATTGAAGCAAATCTTTACACAGCACACTTACCTCAATCATCTCCGGATATGATTTTACGTACATCTGGAGAAAAAAGATTAAGTGGTTTTTTAATGTGGCAAAGTGCTTATAGCGAATTAATTTTTATGGATGTTTTTTGGCCCGAGTTTAGAAAGATTGACCTAATGCGAGCAATAAGAACATTTCAAAAAAGAAAAAGACGTTTAGGAAAATAATAATTATGACACTCAATCAAAGAAATGATTCACTTTGAAAAAAGAAAGATCTTCAGGAATTGTTCTATTTTTAGAAAAACCTGAAGGAAATCGTTTTCTCTTATTGAATTATCCTACAGGGCATTGGGATTTTATTAAAGGAAAAATTGAACAAGGGGAAACAGAACATCAGACAGCAGTGAGAGAAACAAAAGAAGAAACTGGAATATCAGATCTAGAATTTATTGATGGATTTAAAGAAAAAATCAATTATAATTTTCAATATGAAGGAGAATTAATTTACAAGGAAGTAGTGTTCTTTTTAGCAAAAACTAAGACAGAATCTGTGATGGTTTCCCATGAACACTTGGGTTATACTTGGCTAGACTACAAAAATGCTATTGAAAAGACCACTTATCAGAATGCAAGAGATATCTTATCAAAAGCAAATGATTTAATTCAAAAAACTTAGTTTTTGAAACTTTTCTGCCAAATATATTGGATTTTTAGCATTTAGAATTGTTCGACCTATAATCAAAAAATCAGTACCTGCTTCAAGAACTTGTGCAATTTCCCCTCCTTGAGTTCCAATTCCTGGTGAAAAAATATCTAAATTTTGTTTAGCTTTTTTGTTACAATACTTGATAATTTCAGGATATGTTGCTCCAACAATAATTCCATCAACTTTGCTTGAAAGAGCTGATTTTAAAAATAACTGATAAAGTGGAGTTGTAATAGAATTGTTTAATTTTATTTTCATTTCATAAGATATTTTTGCTTCAGGTGCACTCATATGACATAGTGCAATAATTCCTTTGTGTTTTTTATGAGCAGATGAAACAAGTTTTTTCAAAGCAGATTGTCCCATGATTGGATTAACTATAACTGCGTCAAAATCTGCCTTCCAAAGATTTTCTAGAGTTACTTCATTTGTATTTCCAATATCATTTAATTTAATGTCTGCAATGGTTTGAAGATTATGCTTGTGAGCGAATTTGTTAATTCTAGTTATTTCCTTGAGTCCCAATGGCAGTAATAAATGAAAATTAATTTTTATGCCACACAGAAATTTGTTTAATGTTTTAATGTTTTTGATTGTTTTTGCTTCTAGATTTTTTGTAGTGTTCGAATAATCGTTTGCAAGTATAATTTTCCCTTTATTTGCAGATATTCTATTTATCCTAGTTTTGAAGTTTGACATAATTGACTAATGGATGTGTCTTTTTTAATTTTATTATTTTGATATATGAATAGCCGTGTTCTTGTGGATTTTCAACAAATGATGGTTCTGTTCCATTATTAGTAGCATATTTTAGGAATGGCTTTTCTGGATTTTTATCCAAAACTACGTGACAAAAATATGATGCCCCTTCTTCATTAAAATTCATAAAAACTCCCATCATCCATTTTCCGTTATGAGGGAAAGTGAATAATGGAAATGGAGTATCTTCAAAACCATAGCTAAGTTTTGCTAAGCTAGCAAGATCTTCAAGTTCAATTTGATGGTATTTCTCCTCAGAGCCATTTCCAGCTTTAAGATTATCTGGAAGAGACTTGATTTTCACGATAGGAGAATATAGTCTAGCAGTGTCTGAGGTAGAATTTACAATTGAGGATTTTTCTTTGCCAGACTTGAATTCATAGCATAGATAGTGACCTTTGTTATCTATAGTTGTATAGTAGATAATTGGTTTTTCTTTCAGTAAATCCATTTGCACAGAAAGCACATCTTCACCTTCATGTTCGTGTCGAAATGATACACGTGGAACTCTCTCTAAAGCACAAACTAGTCGTGAAAATTCTAATGGAGAATCAACTTGAATGTACGTAGGTTGTTTGTCCACAACACTTTGTAAAGTTTAACTAAATTAAACTTAACCAAAAAAATTGAGGCTAATTTATTTTCGAATGTCGATTACGTCATTTACATTTGGACCTGTTCCTATTAGTGTTACAGGCACGTTTAGGTTCTCTTCAATTTTTTTTATGAAGGATTTTGCTTCAGTGTTAAGAGAATCAAACGATATTTTATTTGCACAGTCAGGAAATAATACATCTAATTTGGTAATCGCAATCTGAGTTGCACTGTTAAGCATAATGGCTTTCCTAGCTAGGTTAAAATCAAATTCAGCAGCACGTCTCTGACGACCAGTCACAGTTCCTACCTCATCCCATCCTTTTTTTGATGTCTCTTCAGGCGTAAGCTCGTTTTCCATTGGTCCTGTGCCAACTCTAGTTACGAATGATTTGAAGATAACCATAACCTCATCAACCTTCTTTGGGCCTAATCCTATATCAGAACAAATTGCTGAAGCAGTAACATCCTTTGAGGTAACATATGGGTAGGTGCCATGCCATAATGATAGATGAGTTCCCTGTGTGCCTTCTACTAGAACATTCTCTTTAGAATCAAGTGCGTTGTTTACTACAGTTGGAACATCTTCTAAATATGAAGAAAGTGATTCAAAGTCCTTTGCTAACTTTAAAGTACGCATAGCTCTTTCTGCATTTGCAGGTCCTGTTCCTGAACCAGTACTTCCTATAGTATCTTTTAATCGTCCTTTAGAATCCTCAGTAAGATGAGTTTGTTCTATAACTCCACAATTTCTGTCAACAAACGCTCTATTAGAAACGTCAAAATCGTTTATTTCTTTTAGTAAAATATCTGGGTTAATTACCACTCCTGGGCCAATCATTACTTTAGATTTTTTATTTAAAAATCCACTTGGCAACATACGAATTTTGTATGTTCTGTCACCATCTTTTACAGTATGACCGGCATTAGGACCTGCGCCTCCGCGTACTACAATAGAAGGATTATCTTTCATAGCAAGATAGGAAATTATTTTTCCCTTTCCTTCATCTCCAAAGAAGCCACCAACTACAACAGTACAAGTCATACATGTCTGAGCGCGGATATGGTGTATTTAAGCTAAATTATCACTATATCATTTTAATATCCTATTTTCACGAGTTTTATTATTGTCTGAACCAAACTATGCCGGAAATATTATTATTATTTTAGCTAATCTTCCTGATTTTCTTCGTACACCTATCTTAAAAAAAAGAATGCTTGAATTTTTTACAATGTCAGAATTAGATCGACACGAAATTATTAACAATGCCCTTGAGGCAGGTCCAACTATCCCGTTTCCAAATTTTTCTAAATTATTTAAAACATGGCTTGAAGTTTTAACAACTATCACTGAAGAACAAAGAAGTTTAATGTTTTCTAAATATATTGATGAAGTAAGTAGAAATCCACAAAAATTAATTAATTTTTATTTAGATGGAATACTTGAAATTTTCTTATCATTAGATAATTCACAAAAAAAGATAATTGCAAATTCAATTCATAGAATAATTTCTAATTTGGATGAAAGTAGTAAAAAGAAACTATTTTTGATAATTCCTGAAAATGCTAAAAAATCACTTGGGTTTTAAGGCTGGTCTGGTTTACGATTATCTTCATTTGCAAAATCTACAACATCACCTTCAGGAGTCCTTACTCCGACAAAAATTTGCTCATTTTTTTTAAGAAGTTTTCTATGATCAGGAAGGGACATATCTAATTTCATTTCGTTCATAACCATTACTCTATATTCTTTCCATTCAGCCCAACATTTGTTGCAACAAGGATAAGATACAGCCCTAGGATCTAGAGTCTCGTTTTCAGAAATTGGATTTTTGCATTTAGTGCAGGTTTGACTCATAATCTAGCAGTATAATAAACTCCTTTTATCTTTTTTTGAATCTAAACCAATAATAATTAATTCGTACTATAATAGGTGTGAAAATAAAGTGTCCAAAATGCAATGAAAGCGCTGTACTTTCCCCAGATTTTTCCGTTGTTAAATGTGGCCATTGTAATTTTGATATGAGTTATGGAGAATATGTAAAATATATAGCTCATAAAGATGCAAAATACTCTGACATCTTAGGAGATTACACAGGAAGTACTGAAGGAGAGACTGCAGGATCTTTAGATGAATGGGATTAAGCTGCTTGTTAAATGATTCATCAAGTTAAAATAATTAATTTTAATGGATAATCAGCATAGTTGGAATTTATCTTAGAAAATATTCTAAATTTGATTGGCTTTATTGTAGGGCTTACAATTGGTATCTTGTCATACATTGGATTCAAAAATACGGGAAGTCCTACACTGTTTAGATTAGGAATTGCTTTTTTATCAATCAGTGTTGGTTTTTTTGTAGTATGGACAGGTTATATGGCCGAAGACTTTGTTTTACACAAAGGTCACATAGAAAAGTGGGTGCAAACATTGGGTATAGGGATCCAAACAATTGGTTATTTTTTTATCGCATTCTCACATAGTATTAAATCATTTTTTCCTAAATCAAGATATTTGAGATCAGTTGGAATGCTTCCTCTGTTCTTAGTTTCTGTAATTCATATTGAACACATTCTTAGATCTGTTTCATTTATCTTGTTAGTTTATGGTGCAATTGAAACTATTCTTTCTTATTTTGAAGGAAAAAAGAAAGGAACAATTTTTGTTGCTGTAGGATTATCATTTCTTGCATTTGGAGAATTTCTAGGATGGTATTCTTTTGTTTTTCCTGAATCTATTTTGTATTATGTTTCAATTTCTATTAAAATTACTGGTTTGATTTCTCTCTTTATCCCAATTAGTAAGATTCCTCTAACAAAAATAAAATTTGATTCTGAGTTCAAGGAAGGCTAAAATCCCTATAGATTGTGTAAGTATAGAAGGGGAAAAATTGGGCAGATTACATTGTCAATTTCTTTTATCTTCTTAGTATATTGAACAATAGGGTATTCCTATCATATACTATGCCAAAAATTAACTCTGATGTAAGAATGGTGACCGCGTATAGGCCACATATGAAAATTATTGGAGATATTTTAGCCACTACTAAAGATGATTTACATTTAGATGGAGGTGCTAGTGTAACTTACCTAATAAGAAAAGCAAATGTTTCTCATACAAGAATTTCAAAAATTTTAAGCAATCTAGTTTCTCAAGGATTGTTAGAGCAGGTGAGTTCTGAAGGTACTTTTAGATATAAAATTAGTTCTAACGGAAGAGAATTTTTAGTAGCTTATCAAACCTTTAGTAGGTTCGCGGAAAATTTTGGTCTAGTAATTTAATCCTCAACAGAATCATCTAAATCGTCGTCAAAATCGTCTTCAAATTCGTTATCTTCATAATCAGATTTACTTTCCATATGAATTCTATATATTTTGATGAATCAAATTATTATTAAACATACTTTTCATTATTAGTGGAAACATTGAGAGTAAGATGTGATCAAGATGGAATTAATATTGCAGTAAGGACTATTAAAAATGGAGGAACAATAGTTTTTCCTACAGATACTGTATATGGAATTGGTTGTGATCCATATAATCAAAATGCTATAAAGTCAATTTATCAAATAAAAAAACGAGTTCATTCTAAATCATTTCCAATTTTAGGTTTATCGAAAAAAGAACTTTTAGAAGTTGCCATTTTTGATGAAAAAGCAAATAAAATTGCTGACAAATATTGGCCAGGTCAAATTACTTTAGTATTAAAACTTAGAGATAAAAAATTAAAACAGATTCTAAATCTAGATGACAAAATAGCAGTACGGGTTCCTAATAATGAATGTGTCCTGGCAATTTTAAAAAAATGCAAACTAATCGTAGGAACTAGTGCAAATATTTCTGGTTCTCAATCATTTAAAGATCCTGAAGAATGTATTAGGAATATTTCAGGGTATGACTTGTTTGTTGATGGGGGAATAATTTCTAGTAAAGGCGAGTCTACAGTAATTGAAATTGATAAAGAATTGAAAGTGGGAAGGAAAGGAGTCATATCTGAAGAGGAGATAATGGAGCTGTTTTGAATTTAATTCTCACATGTCCTCGTCATTATGAAGAAGAAGCTATAAGAGAAATTAAGAAATTTCTTAACGAGTTTGGAGATGAAAATCCTGAATTCAATATAACAAACATGCCTGGCATAATTACAATAAAAACGAGTCTAAATCCTATTAATATTATAGAAAAGATTCGTGATAAGATACTAGATGAGCCTTGGTCTGTTAGATATTGTCAAAGAATAATTCCAATTCAAAGTGTTTGTGCTACAGATATCAAAGAAATTAAAGATGAAATTCAAAAAAAGATTAAATTTTTCAAACCAGAAGATAGTTATCGAATTACGGTAGAAAAAAGAAATTCAAAAATTTCTTCTAATGAAATTATATCGGAAATTGCAAAAGATATTTCAAATAAGGTTTCTTTAGATACTCCAGATTGGGTTGTATTAATAGAAATAATTGAAGATGAAACAGGAATTGCCGTTATTCCAAACAATACTATCTTAAGTGTAGAAAAGGTAAAACGGTCGTTATCAGATTAAAATAGTTGCTTTTTCAGTTAATAGATCTTCCAATGGGTTTAAAGATATTATTGCATCTATCTGATTTTTTGATATATTAAATTTTTTTCTTAAAAAAATTTGATTGTTTTTAGATAGTGGATTATTGTTTAGAAACGGTTTAACATAATTAAATAATTTGTTTAGCATGAATTTTTTACCAATTGCAATTACTATAAAGCCATCACCAGTTTTTATTCCAACTCGATGTATAGCATCTTGAATCTGTGTGGTACATGCAAATCTCAATAAAATATCAGTATCAATCCTTTTTGAGATTAAAGTGCTGTTTTCTTTAGCCATATTTGAAATGGTAATAATTTTTTCTGCGTGAGATTTACTAAGAATATAGTTAGAGGATATTGCTTGAATTACTAGATCAGGATATTTTTTCCTTGTTTTATCTAAAAAATTAATATCAAGTTTTCGATTTGCTTTGATATCAAATAACTCAACATATGAATTAGAAATTTTGAATTGAATCCTTGTAGAAGAACCTCCATGTATTATTGGAATTATACTAACAACATCATTATTTTTTAATTTAGTAAATGATCCATCTATTGCTGAAGAATCGATTCCATTAACAGCAACTAATAAATTATTTACATCAAGATTAATAGAATTTTTTGGTTTATTCTTTACTAAAAAATCTAAGAGTTGTTGGATAGTAATATCATTTTCATCAATAATAAGACTATCAACTAAAAATGATTTTTTAGCACCACCCAAAAATTTTACAGTGATCATTTAGAAAATTCTGGTTTATCTATAAAATTCATCTTACACCTTATTACCAGAGGATGATTCTTCAGACTTGTTCTCTGAAACCGTTTCTGTCACTTCTAGTGGTTCTTCTTGATTTGTTGACGCTGATTGTTCCTCACTAGTACGTTCTTCATTCCCAGATTTAGCTTCTTTAGCTAATTTTTCTTCATTCTGTCGAATTTCACGCTTTATGAATCTAGTAATGAATCCAGCTAACTGATTTTTTAATCCTTTTGAGCGTACAATAGCAATATCATCTATAATTTTTTTATTTTCACGAAAATCTGTACCAAATTTTTCTTTGTAAGTCTCTAGTATTTCCATTGAAATTTTTTTAATTCTATCCACAAATCCGGATACAGTGTGGGTTTTTTATACCTATATGCCTAGAAAATTTTTTGAGTTTTGTTCTAAAATTGCTGTAAATTCATCATATGATTTTCTAATTATTTTTGAGGCACAAAATATCACACTTGGAATAAAACTTACTTGTGCAGTTTTTAATTCAAAGCATCTTGCAAATTTTACAGGTCCGTCAGTCTCTACTAATATTCTATCAACTTCTGTTTTGGACAATAAAACTTGTTTATCATTTGCATAAACTAAGAGAGGACCAAATGAAACAAAAAATCCTAATTCCATTGCTTTATTGAGCTGTTTTTTATTTCCGTCAAACCAATGTAAGAGCATTCCTTTAAGTGAATATGATGGAATTATTTCATAAATTTTATCAAGTGCTTTTCTAGAATGTATTGAAATAGGTTTTTGTAGTTTTTCTGCAACAGATAATTGAGATTTAAAGAGTTTTTCTTGTTGATTAATATCAGATTCCGTAGAAACATAGGTGGTATCAAGTCCTATTTCTCCAATACCGGCAATATCACTAGCATTCTGGTTAATTAATTCTAAAATAGGTTCTATTTTTTCCTCTGCGTTACATGGATGAATTCCAACAAAAGGAAAAATAAGTTCATTATTCTTTGAAATCTTGATGGTTTTTTTTGAAGTTACAAAATCTTCTGAAACACAACAAGCTTTAATCTTCATTTTTTTCATACAATTTATGATATATGGCATGTCAGAATCATACTCATCGTCAGATAAGTGAATATGAGAATCAAACAACCAATTCATAATAACACAGATAAAAACTCCCTAAAATAGTCTGTATAAATCGATTCCTTAGTAGGATTTTTTCACTCAAAGTCTTTAATCGATTATTTGAAAAATCTACATAATGAAATCTTCTGAACTTGGATTATCAGCCATGTATAGAATTTTAAAAAAATCAGGAGCACATAGAGTTAGTGATGAATCTGCAGATGAGTTAAGGAGAATTATAGAAGATGTAGCACTTGCAATTGCTAAAAGTGCAGTAGATATGTCAGCTCATGCTGGAAGAAAAACTGTAAGAGGGGAGGATGTAAAGCTAGCAGCCAAGCCCTTTACTAAATTTTGATCTAAGAGTTAAATTGTTGATAATTCGTTTATGATTTTGGTGAGGTGGCAGAGCGGTGATGCGTGGGCCTGCAAAGCCTATCAAAGGGGGTTCGACTCCCTCTCTCACCTTTAATGGTTTTAGTTATTATGTAATAACCTGCTTTTCTAAATATAGCATATTTTAGAAAAGATAGTTTGGCACAAAATAACAGAGGTTTGTTAAGATATATTTCAGGTTCAAGTTCGATTCTTGTACAAGAAAACAGTATTCAACCGTTAGAAGGTTTTTCAAAAAATATTCGAGAAAATGTAAAGGAATATGCAGAGAATGCTACAAGCGAAGTTGAAAAAGGTCATAATTTTCTTCAATGGGTTTTAACTAGGGTTTATGAAGCAACTGAGGATGATGCAGCTGATGCAATAGTTGACGGGGCAAATGATTTAGGTATTGATGCATATCTTCCAGTTGATTTTTCAGAAAATAAGATAAGACTATTTCAGTCAAAATATGGAACATCTCACTCTAATGAAGCCATAAAAAAATTCAAAGAAAATGTAAAGCAATTACTCAAAAGTGATGTAACTAAAATGCGTCCCGAACTAGCACATTTGGTGACTAAGATTAGAGATAAGAATTTGAAAGTAGAATGTTGTTATGTAACGGATCAAGAGGTAGAATACGAAAATGAAAAATTGTTCGAAGTTGTTGATATTAATGAAATTATTCAGAGATTATGGGGGAGAATAAAAAAACCAGCTGCTGGGAAAAAATCTACTATAAAATTAGAAAAGATGCTAGGACATGAAAATACAATCTTAGGAATTTTGAAATTAAGAGAATTAACTGAGTTTATCTCTAAAAATCGAGATTATGTATTTGAATCAAACATTAGACAGTGGATGCAATTTAAAACATCTGTTAACAAAGGCATAAGAGAAACTCTGCAAAATGAGCCTAACAAATTTTTCTATTACAATAATGGAATCACAATTGTTGTAAGTAATTTTGAAGAAATTGGAAATAATTCCATATTGTTACATGCACCACAAATAGTAAATGGAGCTCAAACATCAAACTCAATTCTAGATCGTGCTAAACGGACACACAACTTGGATGGAAGCATCACAGTTACAATCATTAAAGCAGATGATGAGGAAGATCAAAATAACATTACAAAATATCGAAATTCTCAAAATTCTGTTAGAGGTAAAGACCTTGTATCATTAATGGATTTTCATAAATCAATCAAATCTCAATTAC
>Ga0209997_10000039_pt1 | contig 33756 bp, 46 predicted proteins | sample CR04metaG_FD_182079 | JGI IMG/M metagenome (GOLD analysis project Ga0209997, IMG submission 182079) | Deep subsurface microbial communities from Mariana Trench to uncover new lineages of life (NeLLi) - CR04 metaG (SPAdes) (version 2) | ecosystem: Environmental > Aquatic > Marine > Ocean trench...
ATTGCGTAGGGTCTCCTCACTCTCCTCCTCCCTGCTTTGCTCCTTCTTACCGGCTCCACCAATTCCCCTGTGCTCTTTAAATATCCTATTATCCGTCCCACGGTGGACGCTGAAGACTCAATTCCCCTCTCCTGGAGAAGTACACACAGCTTCTCCTTTCCCCATCTGGGGTATTGTTCTCGCAGCTCCTTTACCTTGAGGATAAGATCATACGTCCACATGGGTTTACGGAGATGCCTGGGTCTACGGGATTTATTCCTAAGAGAATTAAGGTCTTTTGGATCGTATCTCCTGAGCCACCTGTACAGTGTCGCTCTGCTGATACCGTAGGTCCTGCATACCAGAGAAACATCCTTCGTCTTCTCATATATCGTTATTGCTCTTAGCCTGTCCTGCTCCTTTTGGGTGAGCTCGGGCGGCGGGTGGCTCGTTAGTTTATGGAATCCTTTGGCTATACTAAAAAAGCTCATCGAGGGGTACCTCCTTCTTCTAGTTTACCCCTCTATCTCTTTTTGGACTCTGTCTCATATGTGTCTGAACTTGTACACCCACACATTTGTCCACATCTATATTTATCCACATAACCTACTATCCTGACTAGATAAAGCAGAAAATTTCCCGCTCATTTTTAATTCTGAGAATATCTGTATATACAATAATTGCTGTGCTATATCACACTATCTGTTGGTATTTATAACGATAGATTGAAAGATTTCAACCATTGGAAAATGAATTATTCGTTAAACTCCTGTTCGGCAATACATTCCCCGATCCGCTCGCCTTTGCCACCAGATACTACAATAAGCTCCCTGCCCTTAAAAGATCATTCAAGTGTGAATTGATATGACATTACCTTCAGTGGTGTACTCAGCATGGCCCTTACGAGCTGATTCCTCCCCCTGCGTGATGAATTCTAATTATTTCTATGCCTACCAATACTATGTTTAAAAAAATAAGTCAATAACTCATTTGCAGCTCATGAAATCACTTTTCATATACATTTCAAATTTATGATAAGAAACCTAATCTTATCTAGTAAAAAGGCACAGTGAGCCCCCTTGCGTCATGCACAATAAATCCTGTATTCTTTAAACATGCGCGGGTCAATAATCTTATTACTAACTATGATGATATTTATCGGCTGTCATTCTGGTAATGACGAAGTTACAAATGCAGAAAAAGCCGGGCTGATTTCAGGCACGGAAAATCCTAAAATAAAAAAATGCCAAAACGGTACCGCCTATATATTTAAGGAATACGAAATTAAAGTTGAGCTTTCGCCCGAGCGGCAAGGCATGAATATATTTCTATACGCGCCCGAAACATCAGACGGCAACCCTTGTGATATCGATAAAAAGAAAGCCTCTCACATAATCGGCACAGGTGAAACAGAAGGAAACAACTTTTTTGCAGGGGTTTATAAAAGCTATCTCTTTATTGACCAGGGCACAGGACCTGACCATAGGACACTATCCGTCTACGATCTGACTCAGAAAAAACTCATTTTGCTTACTGGATACTCCGACCCAAAGCTACAAGACGGTGTACTCACTTACTATAAAACCCTCGTACCCGACCCCGGTGTTATAGAGAACATACCCTGCCCCGATGCGGAAAAATGGAGAGAGCAGGCACACATTGTGCTCTATGAGCAGAAGGAAAACTTCACTCTAAATACGGAGAGAAGACTCCCCATGCGTGAATACCGCTGCCGGTCCGGACAGTAAGTCATAGGCCAAAATAATAAATAAATAAAAAAAGAATTGCCAAATGCCTACATTTTGTTGTAATATATGACAAAAAGGAGGATTGATTATGACTAAGAGTGAGTTGATTGCCCAGATTGCCGAGAATGCAGGAATCACTAAGAGTGATGCTGACAAAGCATACGACGCTATAGTAAGTGCGATAATGAGCGGTTTAAAGAAGGACGGCCATGTTCCGATGACCGGTCTTGGCACTTTCAAGGTGACACATAGAGCAGCGCGTATGGGAAGAAATCCTTCAACTGGTCAGGCGATCAATATACCTGCAAAGAATGTTCTCAAGTTCAAAGCCTCTAAAAGCGTTGAATCAGAGATAGCCTAAGCCGGCATATAATAGCGTTTAACTTAAGGCGTATTATCCATATATAAGCGTAGGAATCTTATCGCAAAAAACCTGTCATTTCGAGGGGACATAGTGGTTTGTCCTTTGATCTTTTAAGCAGATTCTAAATAGCCATAATTTCTTCATCGCTTGAGAGACCATATCTTATCCACTATCCCTTATTGAAACTCATCCTTGCCCTCTAGCATTGAGTCAGTATCCTTTTTCATATGCAAAAAATTATATTCTCAACTTTATCAATCACCGCCTTGTTCATACTGACAGCGGTATTATCATATTCTGAAGAAAGTTATACTCAGTATAAAGCACGATTAATCCCCGGTACGGATAAGCCGGTTATAAAAAACTGCTCAGATTTCAATACAATATATATTTATGATGACTATGTAATTTATACAAGACCATCTGGGGATTTTGAGGGAAGCAATATTTATGTCTTTAATCCCCTGGCGCAAGACGATAATCCATGTTCAGTAGAACCACAAAGAGCCAACTACACAATCCAAGCCGGGGAGTTCGGGGGAGCAAATACATTCACAGGAGTATACGGAAATTTGCTCTTTATGGACCAGTGGACAGGCCGCGATTTCAAAAGGCTCCTGGCAATCAATCTGGATAACAGAAGTCTTGTCTTTTTCGACACATATACTAGTCCTAAAATAAGGAACGGTGAGCTTCTTTACTTTAGAACGCTAAAAGCCACGAGAAAGTCCGTCACAGACAAGATACCTTGTCCTAACGCTGAGGAATGGAAAGCTCGTGGTAAGCAAGTGCTTTATGTTGAAAAAATGATTGTTGATCTAAGCACCATGAAAAAAGAACCGTCAAGTAAATTCTCATGCACGTATACCGATCCGATCGGCACCGCCGCTCCAAAAAAATACGGCCATTAATCAGCTATCTAAGGGCAGACAATTGAAGCCTCCCTACTCCTCCATCACATCGGTTTGTTTGATATGCCGGATCTCCTTCTCGGTAAGATTATAGAACATAGCTAACCGCTTAAGAGTCTCTGTGCTGTACTTTATTGAGTATAGATCTTCAATTTCAACACTGTAGCGGAACGCGAGCTTTGATACCTTGCTCTTCTCGATCTTCTTTGGAAGGTTCGGAACATTGGGTGCCAGAGGCTCGTTGTTTCTGGTCCTCTCCTCTATATTCTGAAGGAGCCTCATAAGCGCCGCATAATTAGTATTACCATGAACAATCCTTATGCTCCAGAGCGTCCCTCTGTAAGCGCTCTCTGTAAACGATACTCCAAAGACACACAACATAGTTTGTTCACTATTGGTATTACTGGAATTAGAAGTTTCAACTTCCGGAGATAACTCACACACATTTATACCCTTCATACCCGATTTATATTTTTTATTATCACACAGTTTCAAACTGCTAAATTTATTAGCCCCCTTCTCATTGCCCTGGCCTGCTTCCGGAATCTTATTCATCACTCCACTGGTTATTTCTTTATCCGACCCGTACGCGGCGGGTTGCTCATGAAACTTTCTTTCACGTTTTTTATTAGGTCCCTCAAAGGGTTTGGGATTATTTTTGCATCCAAGATCATGTGTTCCTTCCGAATATACAAGCTCACTGCCGCAAATAGGGCAAAGTAGGTGATCGAATTCATCTGCCATTTTGGTCTCCTTTGATTTTTTTGTCCCACAACTATTTCCTCCTACAGGAAACCAGGGCAAATTAATGCCCACTTCTCTTAATCGTTTAATACATACCTTTTATTACTCCATACCTCCTTTAAAACATATTTCTCAACACTTAAACCAAGCCTTCTTTTCATGCTGAGTAAGAAGCACTTTAAATAAAGCTCTCCTTTAGGCGAGTAACATAACTCCCCTGCTTAATATACTCCGCAGAAACAATCATTATGAATTACCGGGCGATATTTAACCCATGACTTACGGACGACTAACTACGATATTAGTGTCCGTTTGGCTTTTCGGACTTATTGTCCCAGGGCAGATTGATCTCTTTAGCTTTGGAACCGGAAGACCCGGTTGTAGCTTTTTCAAAATTTACCACCGGCACGTTGAACTTTCTCCCACCTTCCTTTTTCTGAAAGTGTAGGATAAGGTCTCTGTCGTACTTCTTATTCCGGGCATGGTAAACTTCGTACCTATCGTCCTCAAAGAGTAATCCGATTATCCTAAAGGTAATCCCCAATCGCTCATGATAGTAGTTTGCTTTCATTTCTTCCTCTTAACTCCCGGACCGTTCGTTGTATTAAAGCTGCTCCGGACAGTGTTAATCTCTCGCTTACCAATCGAGAACTTCTAATAAAATCAGGCACTTAAACATTAAACCTTTGATGATTTAAACCCTGCAAGCAAAAGTTTATAGTACCGCTGTTCTCTATTATACCTTATTATTACTCAAAAAGCCCGTATTTTTTCTGCACATTACATATGCAGCAATAATAGTTTCTTAAAACTCCTTTATTTTGCTCTTTTCATTATCTCCTAATCTCTATATATCCACATAGGTATTGTGCGCCCGTTTTAGGTGTATCACAGCAATACTGTTCTCTGGATTAACCGTCTTTTGAGGGTGCTCAGCAAGAAACCCCCCTCAAGCACTATCATCACATCATCAAGTGTAAAACTCTTAGCTCCCTCCCTTAGAGACTCTTTGTAGTCTGCATACTCCATACTATAATCAATCAGTCTTCTGTCTATCATCGGTCATATACACTCCTTCATAGTTCATATTTGATTCTGTCTAAGCCCTATCACCTAACTACAAACTCAAAGTGCTTTAACACCAGTGCTTGTTGTGCGTGCTGAAAATAGCCTTTCTCTTTATTGCGCTTCTGAATTTCAAGCAAAAGTGCATCAGCGCCGAAATGATTTTGAACATTCTCCTTTCTGTATCGCCTTATACGCTCTCTTAACATTTCAAGTTTCTCATGAGAGGGAGGCACATAATTCGGGGGCTCAAGCACAGGGTTGGAATAGAGGGGCTTCTCATAAAACTTTTCATAACTCCTTTTCATGCGCCGCCAGTCATAAGCAGTTTCGCGCCTACGGTCTACACAACAGTACTCATCGTTCCCCTCGATTCCGAAACAAGCCTTAAAATACTCATACATGACTGAGAAGCCTTCCTCAGAATCCCCGAATTCCTGACGCCAGTAATTAAAACTCTGTCTATAAAACATTGAGTTCTTAGCACATACTCTAGATATAAATTTTTCTGAATACTTACACTGGCTGAGATACGCCTTGCACCTGTCCCAGAAAGTATCAAATGCATTAGTCAGATAAAGCCTTTCCTGCGCCCGTTTCAAAATATAGTAGATGTACTTAAATCCCTCCAAGAACCGCTCGAGTGTCCTTTGTCCCTTATCCGCCGGGAAAAACTCCCTTTCGCCTGGCCGGACATACTCAGCGTAAGGGTCGATCTCCTCATATAGCGCAAATAATCCCTTGAGTGTCCCTTCAGGGTTTTTAGTGCTTTCCGCACTTTCGAGATACTTGAGAGCCTCTTCCAATAGCCTTTTGCACCTTACCCGTCTCCTGGGATTTATCTCCAGATATCCCGCTTCGTAAGCTCTCCTGAAAGCCTCCCCGTACATCTCTCTGCTCAATTCCTCTGAGCTCATCATATACTCTCTCAATCTGTTCTGAGGCATTTTCTTCCTCCTTATCTTTTCTTGTAAATGAAAGTCCCACATCGTATTCGTTACCCTGTTTATCCAAATCTTCACCGCCTTCGCCGTAAACTTTTTCAATAGTCCTCAATTGATAATCAACAGCTTGGGCCTGATTTGCCAACATACAAATTTCAGGAGGCTTATGCAGCCATCCGAATACACCTCCTCTTAGCTGTGAGTCCAGCATAAACCGTGCCCCCTCAGTAGCTCTCATGTATAGAGCTTCGCCTAAAAGGTCGGGATTAAGTTGCTGAAGCCTCCTGAAGTAAGTCTCAGCCGACTTGAACTCCCTTCCCCCTGTAAGCACAGGTTGCCCGGACGCCTCCTCATACATCTCTGAGAACACTTCGTTGTACCATCTGGTAGAGCAAAACTCGTCCTTCCATTTTTTATCTTTAATTTTGTCCAGCCCTTGTTGAGCCCGCGGTTCATAATGCACCTTTGGTTCATGAGCGCTTTTTATATTTGCATGATATCCATTTCCTAGCTCTGCCTTCGCATCCATGGAATCATCCATCACCAAAGATTCCAATTTCCTTACAAGAGGCTCCGGGCTAAAGACCACACCTTTTATTCTGCCGCTTTTATGGACCCTGACCTCGCGTCTGAGCAACCCCTTCTTTTCAAGTGTGGTGAGTCTCCTTTGAATTGTTTTTTCCGTCACGCCGTTTAACTCCGCCAGGTGTCGGTATGGGTTCTCTGTTCCGCTGTATTTAAAGTGGTCCAGATAATCCAGCAATATGGCATATTCTTCGTTGTTCAGACCGAGATGCCGCCTCTTTAATCTGAGCTCCCTCGGCACAATCAGATATCCTTTTTCAGTTAGTAGATCACCCCAGACTTTTTTACTCATTTTCCAGCACCGACTCCCAACGCACTCTCTGTGCTCCAGATTGAATTTTTCACATTGATGTTGCATGATTTTTTTAAAGAACCTCCCTACTCCCGCCAGCGTTTGAGCGCTCTTATGAATTCACGCTCAAGCAATATTGCGTCCCTCATTAGGTCTTCCGGACCAAGCGCCCTTCCGCTATAGTTCTCGGAAATAACCTTAAGGAGGTCCATCAACCTCTGCTCCCGGTCATCCTCCCATGTGGACTCGTTCCTACGCTGGCCGTGGTTAAGCGGGAGCCCATTCTTGATAGGTTCCTCACGTCCAAGCACATTTATGGACTGTATCCATGTGCCTGTGCCCTTTTTTCCATACCTGTACTCAACAAAGTCACCAACTATCGGTACCTCAAAAGGCTCTTTTCTGTATTCCGGTTTTGAAAAAGAGAGCCAGTTCTCTCTCCCCTCGATCTTAATCCCGGTCTCGCTCACCCTGGAGACCCTGCCGCGCCCATCATCGCGTTTAATACCATTTTGCTGCATTGTAGTGCCCCCTACTGATATCAGATCTTATGCCACTCGGCGAGTTCCGTCTTTCATCTTTACAAATGTCCACGGAGCCCGTCCGTTTTAAGTGGCTGCGGACTCTGTCCGCCGCGTGTCCCATCTTCCGTTTACAGTAGCAGGCGAGGCCTGCAAAGCAGGTAGAACCCGCCGTCAAACTATTTCTTCCAACTCTGCAGGTAGAACCTGCCGTCAAACTATTTCTTCCACCCCCTTAACTAACTACTAAACTTTAGACAAGCTCCATCCACTCTCGTAAACCAGTTAGAAATTTCATGCCCACCGCGTAGGTGTGCCCACTGTGTAGGTGTGCGCCCCGAGCGCCTTTTGTGGCTGGGCAGCAGCATTAAGAAAAGCGCCCGGGGCTGTCTCTGTAGGAGTGCTGTCCCGGCCTTCCCCCTTTTTAAGAAGGATGGAGGATTGCGGGGAAACCGGGACGGATGGATATGCTAAATTAAGGCTCATCTCTTTGTGAACTCCATATATTTATTATTCCAATCAGATTTCGGCGTAGGCTCATTAAGCTCTCTAAGCACTTCTTCGTAAACGCGCTTATAGTCTTCAATCTCCATTCGGACTTCCCTGCAATCAAAGCTCTCATCGGCCTCTCTGCAAGTTGTAACCGTCACATCATCAAAGCTCCCCTTTTCATATGCTCTGCCGAAATGCCAGGACATATAAAAGAATCCGAAAACCAAAATCATGTAACTCGTGTAGCGAAAAATTGATGACATCATAATTTCCGACCTCCTAGACACTGTGTGTCCTTGACACTATCGTGTCTTATTTAATTTTCTCCTTTACTTCTCTTTCCGACCAAACCTTCACTAACTCCGTCCAGACCCCTCCCGGTCTCAAGCACTTTCCAGTAACCCCTTCGTTTGAGACCTGAGAGCACCTTGGGATGAATTTCTTTCATTCTTAAAGTCTCAAGAAGCTCAACAGGGTTGAGCCCGTCCTCAGCAAGATAGTCCGAGAAGGTATGTCCCCGTTTCCTCAACTCCTTCTCGAAATGGAGCAAATTTAAATAACCATACTTTCTAAGCGCCTCCTCTACCGGCCTGCTTTTTGCTCCGTCTACATAAATCACCATCTTAGTCGAAGCCGGGCTTACCCCGTGTGAATTCGCAAACTTGTTTATACTCCCCCACTCCCCTATTATTTGCTGCGTCGTGATATGTTCAATTCGTCCCATTAAACCATCTCTCCTCTTGTGATCATTCTCTGATATTTGGCAGTCATCCTGAACTTGATTCAGGATCCCGTCTTTTAATCCGTTTTCATAAAGGGACACAATGTGTCCAATCATTGTTCTGTGACTATTTATCATCATTTTGTGTGTCTCTTACTTGCAATTTCCAAATTTGTGTATTAATATTGTCATAGTCTTATTGTTTATGTATATTATATTCACAGAACTGGGAATTTGTCAATAAGTAAATTTACAAAATTGTAAATTAGGAGGGTGCCGTGGATCACAATAACGAGATTGGAAAGAGGTTAAAGCTTGTAAGAGAGGCACTTGACCTCACTCAGGAACAATTTGGAAAAGAGATTGGGAAATCATTAAATACAGTAAATAGTTGGGAGGCTGGCAAAACCCGCCCGCCCGATCACTTCATGAAAGTGATAGAAAAGATATACAATATCAGCCCCAAATGGCTCCGCCGTGGGCAAGGGGATATGTTTCTGCCTGACATTTCAGGCTTAATGGGTGGGGGCGATATGCTCGAGATTAATATATGGGAGCTTGCTGGAGCGGGTAACCCGCTTGTGTCCGTTGACGCAGAGCCCATAGAAAGGGTCACCCTCCCCTCTAAGATGGTGCGCAACTATACAAATGGTTTTAAGGTCGAGGGAGACTCTATGTATCCCACCATTGTAAACGGCGCTTATGTAGGATTTGATCCGAATGATAAGAAAGTGGTGAGTAACGGTATCTACTGCCTTAACCTTCCCTACGAGGGCTACGTCGTAAAACGCCTTGAGATCAAACCGAACGAAATCATTATTAGAAGCGACAATAAAATGGTGGACGACTACTCTATACCGCTTGACGAAATGAGTCAGAACCTTATAGTCGGCCGCGTCCGCTGGATCTTCCAGAATGTGTGAGAGATGCTATTATTATATTCGTCAAATTGAGATAAATTATGAAGAAAGTTGAGTACAAAGGTCATGCATTCATAAACAAACTTGGGGGTTCCAATGCAAACGACTGGTTACAGTATAAATGTGGACACTGTTCAAAAGAAGTTTCTGGTGCCGTAGTATGCACTGTTAAGCTAGAACCGGGCTGTTTTTTACGATGGCTCAATTGTCCCGAATGTGGCAATCCATCCGCTCAAGATGCTGAAGGCAATATTCATCCTGGCTCCTTGTTTGGGCCAACAATTCAGGGTCTTCCAGATGACGTCAATTCAGCTTACGAAGAAGCTAGAAGAACTATGTCTGTGAATGCTTATACATCTTGTGAATTAATATGCAGAAAAATACTCATGCACATAGCTGTTAATAAAGAAGCTAAAGAAGGTGAAAAATTTGCTTATTACATTGACTATCTTGAGAAGAAACAATTTATTACTCCTAATATGAAGTCTTGGGTTAATTTAATAAGAACAAATGCAAACGAAAGTACACATACTCTGGCTTCCCCCGATGAAAATCGTGCTGAAAGCACTCTATTATTCACAGCGGAGCTCCTAAGAATTGTTTATGAGATGGAATATTACGTATCTAAATATGTTCCAGAGAGTGAAGATACAGATAAAACAGAAGTATGAAACGAAAATAATCTCTTTCGCATTTCCCAAAACAACAAAAAACTTTATTTCAAATCCTAAAACTCCATTCCCATTTCATCTTTATGCTGTAAACTAAACGCCAATGAGCGCACAAGTATGGTTTTACGAAAAAGATAAAAAACCCTCTGGCCCCGTATCCGAAGAAGAGCTCTGGGAGTTATTAAATACCGGCGAGATCACAAAGGACTCTCTTGTATGGAAAGAGCCTATGGAAAAATGGCTCCCCTTTTCAGAAGTGCAGGAGTTGAGAATCCCGCCCAGACCCAAACCTCCTCCCATGCCCGAACCCGAGGAAGTATCAGTATCAGAGGACCCTTCATTCAAGACGCCCTCAGCTCCTGAAGATAAAGAAAAAGAAGAGACCTACGAGCATGTAGAGAAAGTAGTTTTTAAGACTCCTGAGTATCAAGGCGGCGAGACCACTACAATTGACGCGGAGTATGAAGAAGTAGACCAGGTACGCCCGTGGGTAAGGTTCCTCGCAAGGATGACTGATTACTACATATTTTCTATGCTGGTTTCGATACTAATAAGCCTTCTTTTCCCGGACTTTATGGAGCAAATGTCTGAAATGATAACTCAGCAAATATCTGTTCAAGATTCTGAAGCTGCCGGAGTGCAAAGTATATTGTTTGTGGTAATAGTTAGGATTGTAGTCACTTTTATTTGGGTATTTATCGAAGCCTATACAATAAGTAAATACGGCACCACTTTCGGCAAAAACTTGCTCGGCACCAGAGTGCTCGATAAAGACGGTGAGCTTCTACCCTACGACCGTTCGCTTAAGCGCAGCTACGGTGTCTGGCTTAAGGGCATGGGTGCAGGATTCATACTAATCTCCTGGGTCACAATGCTGTTCGGATATCAGATGCTCAAAAGGGATGGGGTTAACTCATGGGATAAAGATGCGGACTCAAAGATAGTACATTCATATTTCAGTACCAGAAGGCTGTTCATTATATTAGGTTTCATCTTCGTTATTGAGATTTTTGCACTCAGATCTGTAATTTAAACCTGTCAATTACAAGATACAAATGCTCACTTCCACTACGATATGCGGCCAAGGATATACCGGAGACCCTTTTTTTATATTCCGTGCATCAAACTTCCGATCACCCATCATAATAAAGAACTAACTTAAGATTCACATTGAACTCTGAATGAGCCTGTGATAAGTTACGAATTAGAGCCATGCAAAAAACCACAGTCGGTATATTGATATATAACAACGTCGAAGTTCTCGATTTTACTGGCCCCTATGAGGTATTCAGCGTAACCAGGCTCAAGAACAAACCTGAGTTTACAGACCCCTCCCCGTTTAAGATACTACTGATATCCGAATACCCCCGCCCGGTTAGTGCAATGGGCGGAATGAAGACAATCCCCGATCACACTTTTGAGGACTGTCCCAAGCTCGACATACTAATAGTCCCCGGAGGCCTGGGAGAGCGCACTGAGCACGAAAACCACGTCATACTCCATTTCTTACGCTCAAGGGCCAGGAAAGTAAAAACTCTAGCCTCAGTCTGTACCGGAGCGTTTTTCCTTGGAAAAGCAGGGTTACTCAACGGCAGGAAGGCGACAACCCATTTCCTATCTCTCGGACGAATGAGGGACTTATTCCCAGAAGTAGATGTAATAGAAGATGAGCATGTTGTAGAGGACGCAGATATATTCACCTCCGCAGGGATTTCGGCAGGGATAGACATGGCGCTTCGGGTCGTAGCGAAACACTTCGGAGAGGACACCGCCCGCTTAACCGCCCGTGAGATGGAATACCCCTACCCCGAGAACAACAAAAGAAAAGTTAGTATTAAATAACGTAGGTTATAGAGGGAATACACATAACCGCACTGGATTTTTTATCTTGCATATCATTTCATTCCTCAACATAATATATCCCTAGGTATGAGAAACGAAAGATTCCGGAGGCCCTACCAAATATGAGAGAACTTACCTTAATTTTGCTGACCTTATTAATATTTTCAGCCTGCTCATTATGGGACAAACCCGATGTCAGAAAAGCAAAATGGGGTATGACTAAAGAGCAGGTAAAGAAAGTTGAAAATGCCGAACTCGTAAAAGAAGGTGATGGAATACTCACATATAGAATCGGGGGCAAAGCCAGTCCTATGAAAGTTGAATTAGCTGATGTAGTTGAAATTGATGAGGAAGAGGAAGTAACACCGCCTGAGGTTGAAAGTATCGGTTACGAGTACGACCTGCTATATGTATTTGGCGAGAGGGGATTAGGAATGGTCGTAATACACTTACGAGAATCACTAGATGAACCGGGCCATTACCTTGAACTATTTAAACAAAGGACAAATATACTAACGAAACAGGTAGGCGAGCCCGCAAAAGGCGTTGCTTCATATAAGGATCATCAGGTAAAGGCCAACCCTTACGAAGACCCGGCTGCAATATGTAAAGGCGAGCACGGGCTTCAGCACATCTGGCCGACTGAGGATAAGAGAACTAACGTCACTCTGGAGCTAGACCAAAATAAGTTTGCGCCCGAGCCCGACTGTAATTTATCAATTTTCTATGAAAGTGTTGAGATTCCGGTCGACCAGAAGCTATCAGAGCAGCTTCACGAAGTGCTTTGAACTATAGGCACCATTCTCGATTTATTAGTATTTGATAAATCTATCCTAAATATCCGTGTTAGTAGTTTTTTTATAATAGTATACAACCGAAAAAAGCGAGTATAAGAAAAAGCCCCGCGTCCCTTATCCTCTTCAAGAAAAGGGGACACGAGGCATTATAAACTTTTTTAGATACTCTGAAAATGTCGCCTCAGCTGGATTATATCAAATCTAATATATTTATACAAAGAACTTTATTTGTTTTATTTTTTTGATAGTACCTACTCGTCTACAGTTTCGTCCAAGCATATCTGCAGGGCAGTTAACAAATATGAGATATAATTTACAGTGTTAATTCTGAAACCTTTTTGGTATTCTTATTGTTTATATGATTAAAACCAATATTCGGAGGCTTTATATGAAAAGATTAATGATATTACCACTTTTACTTGTTATGTTAGTCAGCTTGTCGGCTGATGCAAAGGGCTGGGGCAAAAGAGACTGGCAATGGTGGCAAAATGAATCGATCGTTACTGAGCTAAATTTGTCTGAAGACCAGGTAACAAAAACAAATGAGATTTCAACTAAATTTGATCCGATACTTAAAGAGGCAAATGAGAATTTCATTGAGAAGAAAACCGCATTTAGGGATGCCCAATTTAACCCCGACGACAGCAGAGGCGATGTTATCAAGTCATTTGACTCGATGTGGGACTCCAAATATAAAATGAAGAGAATCAAGCTTGATAGAGAACTCGACATGAAAGAGGTACTAACCCCGGAGCAGGTAACAAAACTAGGTGAAATCAAAAAAGAACATAAAGAAAAAATGATGAGAAAACATCATAAGATGATGGATAAGAAATCCGACAAGAAAAAGAACTAAAACATGCCTGGGGGCATACAACATGCGTGCCCCCTTTTTAATAATATTTGTAGCAGCACAGGAAATTTCCCCTATACTTTTCTTTATGGCAAAACCGGACTTAAAACCAATATTTACAGTAGTAGCTCTCACCATATTGTTCATATTAAATCCCACTTATGCATTCTCAAAAGATATTACTAAGCAGGTGATCAATGAGACGCCTTTAGACGAACAAATTACATTTTTTTGTTTGATGTACTGTATAGGAAACGAGCGCAAGGGAACTCTAAAGTCCGTAACAGTAAACCCGACTGCAAACAACAACCGATACACTGTGCGCGGTAAGGCGGCTTTATTAAATCGTCAGGTAATGCGTAGCCCTCTAAAATTCACAGTGTATGACCAAACTGTTATTGTTAACGCAATCGGGACTTTAAACTCTGAGAATTGCGAGCTCCGGGTTGATGACGTCATAGTCGAAAATGACTTTCAGGACATTGTTACAAACCTTCTCAAAAGCCAGAGCGATGTGATAGGAAAGGTAGTAGTAGTCCCCAATTGCAAAAAGTTTCTCAACTAGCGGGCATGTCCAGGACGCATTGTGTCTTCATATACAATTTATTACTACCTATTTTAGTTTGCAAATATTAGCTCGTTTTCGAGAACCGCTCTTTTGTATAGAGTTTTCCATTTATATTATATATAGTTTAGTTTGTAGTATCTAAACTCAGGAGGTATAAAAATGTCACGTAACGTAATATTGATTGCAATTATAATTGTAGTCGCCGCGTATTTCTATATGAATTCCAAGGATAAAGAGGAACAACAGGTAATAGAGCCTGAAACTAGCAACCAGGTAATAGAGCCTGAATCTAGCAACCAGGAAGTAAAGCCTGAATCTAGCAACCAGGAAGGAAGTGCTCAGAGAGAAGCCCCTTCCATAAATCTGGAGAGCGATGAACTAATAGAAAACCTCGTTAAAGAAGGAATCATATCTAAAATAGAAGAGGACGGCGACACACCCAAGGTCTACATTTCTGCAGATTTTTACAGAATTCCCGACGTAGACAAATGGGCGATCATGGATGTATTATACAAAAACTTCAAAACGAATAACCCGGCAGTGACTAATTTTACAATGTATGATGCCAAATCTGGGGATATCGTTGCAACTTATGGGAATAAGGGCCAAATACGTAATTAAGAAGTTTAAAGATTATGGGACACTTAAAAAAGCGTAAACACCGTGGTAATAGTAAAGGTAGTACAGGAATTTCAGAGAGAGGCAGAAAAAAAGCCTTTTGGCTCCTCATAATACTGGGTGTAGCAGTAATGCTGGTGTATGCTCTCTCATTTCAGGATGCGGAGGATTCTGAGTTCATAGAGGAGACCCAACCTCAAAACGGCCAGCTAGAAACCACAGAATAGAAAGGGTTTGCTTTTACTTAACTGTATAGAGCTTATTTGCTATTTGAAAGTTTAAAATTCCATTTCAACTAATTAGTTGCTTAGAAACAGCACGCTCAGCACGTAGCTGTGACTGCGGCATAGACATGGCTATGCTTTAATTAACACTTAGGATAAAATATGTATTAAATGTTAAATCCACAGATACTCAATATCGGAATGTAATTCAGTCTAATACGGGATTATTAACAAAGCATAAGATGGAAAAGAACTCAATCACACTGGGCGACATAGTTTTAACAGTTGAGGAAATCAACATAGTTATAAGTGGTGATATCATTTGCACTTTTCATCTCAGCCATAAGGGTGAGCCCAAGAATATACTGGTCGAGTTATACAGCGAAGTAAGCGAAGACCGGCTTGAAGTGCTCTGCAAAACTAAATTAACCGCTAGGCGGTTTGAGATATTCTCCCGCTTCTTGTATATGTTCGAGCAAAATATAATTAGGTTCTTTCAACAATTAACCCAAGGCACAACACCATTTATGTTTAAAGACAATTAAGTGCGCTTAATGCGCCCTCGTTCTATTTTTTTGAAACTCTCAAGCTATACGGAACTCTTCTTCTCTATTCTAATTAAGAAATTTCGGTAATTAGCTGAAATTTCTAAGACATTATATAAAACTAACAATGTGTATGCTTCCGGAAGCATATATATACGTTTCTAAAAACTGTTATGACATACTGTGTATAGCCACTTTGTTTCCTTCGGTATCTAGAAAATAAGCGATAAATCCATAATCGCCAATACTCATTTTATCCACCAACACTGTTCCACCAGCGGCTTCTACTCTAGATAGAGGCACGGAAAGATCTTCTCCACCGTTTAGATAAACCGTGGCGCCCTCGGCACTGGGTTTATAGTCAGGTCCCTGGACAAGCGCCCCTGAAGCCACGCCGGGCTCAAATGGAAACATCGACATCTTATTCGGACCCATTTCATTATCTATTAACTTCACGTCGAATACTTTGGAGTAAAACTCCTTCGCTACAAGAAAATAATAAATTCTAGTCCAAATGAGTGAGTAATATAGTCTTTGTATCTGGGGTTTCACGCTATACTTCATCAAAAAAGGGGTGGTAAAGGACTTCACCGCTAATTCCATCCTCTTTGGCAATAAAGGGGAATAAAAGGCTTAACAACTCCTATTAATTTATCCACCAGCCTTGCTTCGGCATCTGTTTCAAAGACTTGAGAGTTAGTTTCGTGAATATATCCAATGTCCTCTGGTTTTTCCGGAGCTATGTGAATCATAGATTATATTGTTTCCGAATTAAAAAAAATTGCAGTGCATACAACATTACATATATTCCTAGGAGAGCTAGAGTGCGTTTATATTAATTTCTCAAAAAAACACTCATAAGTTTATAAAAGTTAGGTACAATTATCGGGATTCAATTACTACTAAGAGGAGAGACGCACATTGAGAAACTATATAAAGCTACTATCGGTCATTACAGTTATATTTTTTATGTACTCTTGTTCCAACGAGCAAAAGCCTAAGGAACAAAATGATAAACTTCCCCCTAAGTCAGAAGAGGTTAATAATGAAAAGGCTGAGGGAGCAGATCCTGAGGCAGTGGAAAAATATGATTTCAGACTTGCCAAGTGGGGGATGTCGAAGGAAGAGGTCATGGAAAGTGAACGGACTGAGCCGGTACTAAAATTGGATAACACTCTTGACTACAGCATAATTATGATGAAGATGCAGACACAGATCGGATATACATTTAAAGATAACGAACTCATTCGAGCAGGATTTTTCTTCCTTACTAAACCCGAGACAAAAAATGAATATATAGATAACTATGTGAAGATTAAAGAGGAGCTTATAAAAGTTAATGGCGAACCAGTTGTTGATACTATAAAACAAAAAACCCCATCTAAAAAAATCGACCCCTTCAATATAGGCCAGGCCGTTTGTGACGGTGACATGATATACGCCTCGCAGTGGGACCTCCCAGGAACCGCCATACAGCTTGTTTTAAGAGGGGAGGACTCTGAGTGCATACTCACTATCCTCTACTTAAGCGAGGAAGGGATGCGTCAAAGGCTAGAGGATAGTTTGAAAAAGCAAGAATCGTAAGATCTTCGCCGTCTGTAGTAATTTAGTAAGATCCTCTAATTAACGGGGATCAGGCACTCGGGAGCGTCATTTTTGGGAGAGTTCACAATTGTAGAGACTTTGTAACATTCCATTTCCTGAGCAGGATAAGGCTTCAAAAGGGTAAGTACAGATTTTGAATCTGTGATCTCGGGATCAAGCCACCTGGCTTCATCGCTCTCCCTTAGAATAACCGGCATACGGCTGTGAATAGGCTCCATTAGCTCGTTAGGTGAAGTTGTTATGATAGTAAAGGTCCAAAGAGGCTCGTCTCCCTTTTCCCATAGGTCCCAAAGACCCGCGAAGGCAAAGGGCTCGCTCGATTTAAGTCTAAAATAGTAGGGGATTTTTGTTTTCTTGCCGGGTTTATGCCATTCGTAAAAGCCATCTGCAATCACAAGACACCGCCCATTTTTAAGCGGACCCCTGAAACTTGGTTTTTCTTCAATCCCCTCGGATCTGGCGTTTATCATCTTGTACCCTATTTTGGGATCCTTGGACCAGTGCGGTACAAGCCCCCATTTCATCATACGAAGCATACGCCTGTCTTGATTAACGATTAAAACCGGGTGCTCTTGAGAAGGAGCTATATTATAGCGGGGCTCAAGCAAAACTCCGCCTGGTGGATTATCAAACCCAAAGCGTTTCCTGAGTTCTTCTTTGGCGCTCTTCCTAACAAACCTGCCGCACATACAATCACTCCCCTATGAGGAGTCCCTTTCTCCCAAAGGTACCTATCTCGTTCCCGGTATCCTCATCAAATATGGTAAGCACATCAACTCCCCTATCCTCTGTAATGAAGTAATACCAGGCTACGTTCATGAGTGATGCCTGCTCATCCAGTGTGAGCAGATAAAAAGGCTGCATCACATATATAAACGGCTCCCCTCTTGGGTTTTCAATTCTGGAAGCAAGACCTCCCTCTAACATGCCATCCATTATTTCCTTACGCTTTTCCTGCAGATGTTTCGTGTCTTCTATACGCTTTTCATGGGCGGCTTGTGCCTTTGCTTCTGTATTCTTAGATTCCATATTGCTGGACTCCCCCTCTTTCTGAGTTCCTCCGTCCTGTTTACATGAAATTCCGTAAACTCCAATTATAAAAATCATAAAGATAAGCCAAAATATATTTCTATTGTTCTTCATCGAACTCCTCTATTTTTTCTAAACTCTTACCAAGAATCAGATGTATGATAGACAAACGAAAACTTGATTATAAAGCCAGACTCCTATCATCCTAATCATACTAGGTAAGTCAACAGCCGAGTATAAAATACTATTAGAACTCTACAAGATCGCACACAACAGATGTATCCCCAAAGTCATCCGACACCTGATCGAAAGCAAGGTTGCCTATAGTAACCCCTCCTTGAGAGACTACATTTCCTTCAATATTTTTTAACTCACCTGTACCGGAGGGAGTCTCAAAATCAATTATTTCACACCTGTCCTGATTAAATGTAAAGTCACCAATATCACTTCTAACACCGGTGAAATCTCCAAACAATCCAAGAGTGAAAACAGTTTCACCTCCTCGTTTACAATCCCACTCCGAGGTCTGCTCATCAATTGATGAGCCGTTAAAAAATATATTTAAATTGAAATTGCACTTTTGGCCAAGGTCACCACACCCACTAATGTTCCCTGTAACAAGAATGAAGAATAAAGCCACTACAAACAAACCGGGAATTAATTTTCTCATATCATCTCCCAAACCAATTCTATGCTATTAATGTCTAAACCGGCTACTCCGGAAGTTCTCCCGGAACCACACACTCTAAGTATACTAAAATTTTCAAACGAAGCGCAATGATGTATTTTTTCAGACGGATTTATTTAGCCTCTGAGAAACGACGTGAGTAATCAATTCTCTATATTATATGGGGTGCGGCAATTCTTATATATAAATTAGGAGTCACACAACTCTTTAGGTATTGAAGTCTCGTATAAACTAAGCGGAATGTATTTTATGACTATAAATTAAGAACACGCAATATATTCATACAGTTATGGCGATAAAGCTACACTTCTTTAAGTCCAGAGAGCTGACATGCCTATATCATACTCAAGAATTATCCATCAAATCCCTATTTACAAGCTCAACCTTAGCTAGGTCTTCAAGCGCCTGAATTACATGATAAAGAGCAGGCGAGCAATCACCCGGCGTTGCCTCTCTGCTTTCAGCTTGCAGCTCCATAAGCTGTGTCCTCGATAGCGAATCCATATGAGTTAATATCTTCTTAAACAATTTACCCGATACCTTGAATCTATCTTCAATCATTTTAACCTCCAATAGTACAATATTTTTAGAATCCTCTCACTGGGTTAAAAGACCGTTAAGCATAATCCGAAGCCCTTTGTCATGCGCTTATTTAAGACCTCCGGGCATAATCCCACTATTCCCTTAATACCTTCAAGGGATAAAAACAGAATTAAGACTGTTTCGGTCATACTATATAATTCTTTGAGTTCTTCCAACCCAATAAACTAAGTGTCAACATAAATCACATGCAATATCACTTATTTAACTTGCAATATCACAAAATGTGTATTACAATCTATATTATGTTGATTACTTATACATTAAACCACAGATTGTGGATTTATTCAAGCCCTTTTTTCACATAATGTGGATTTATCTGCAAATTGATATTGTTTTTGTACAAAATTGGAGGATTCATAAAATGCGAAAGTCGGTAGAAGAGATTATTGAGACCATTAAGACAATGAAAGGGTTAACCAAGGACTACGAGGTTGCCGATTCGCTTGGCGTAGGAAGGGGAGCGCTTTCAAATGCCAAAAAGCGTAACAGTATATCGTTTTTTGATGAACTGGTGCTTTTTTGCGACAGAGAGAACCTTTCACTGGATTTTATCAGACACCCTCTTCTAAGTTCTTCCGGGACAATAAGAACTGTCGTTGCTCCAGGTAGCCTTACACCGGGAGAAAATGGCGAACTAGTTCAAGTTGACGTCTATTCCCTTGAGAATGTTGATAGTCATAACCTTTCAGAGCTTGAACCTATAGGAACAGTTGTAATACCCAGGGATATCTATAAGGAAGACAGCATCGTAATACAGGTGGCCGGAGATTCAATGGAAAAGCTCCTTATGAAAGGGTCAAATGCGGTAATAGACACAAACACCAAGGATATTGTCTCAGGAAGTGTTTACGCGTTTAGTATCCCTCATGAGGGAAACATTATGAGGGAATGTTACTCCGAGCCCTCCGGTCTTAAACTGAGGCCTTATAATAAGAACTACCCCACAGCCCAAGTAGAATGGGGAGAATTTAATCCCGAGATGATTATAGGCAAAGTCTCCTGTAGTGTTATAAATGTGTTTAGGTAATAACTATAGAATTTTATGATATGAGGTGGATTTACTTGCGATCTACATAAGGAAATCAGCTTTATCTCAACCAATAAGGACATCTGCCCATATCAATGAAGCCAACGATGGAGAGTCTAAATCAGATAAATTTTTCACCCCTCTCCCCTTTCAATAAGGGGTGGAGGGGTTTTAGTTAAAAATTGAGAAAGTTATTATTATGTAATCATTTTAGATACTTCACCATCAAGTGCCCATTTACCGCCGCCCTTAACGATTACAACTAATGCAAGCCCTAAAGCAAGCAAGTGATACTCAAACCCCTCCCCTGCCTGAGCGCCGAACCAGTTCATGAAAAAACCAAACTGTGAATGTATCATTACAATTGCCCCTAGCATGATCAGTGCAATCCCGGCAGCAGAGATACGGCTAAGAAGTCCCGCAATTAAGAACAATGCGCCAAACGACTCCGCTAACACTATCAAAACTCCTATCAAACCCGGAATGCCGGTGCTTGAAAAATACTCAACAGTAGCAGAAAACCCATACCCGCCGAATAGACCCAGAAGCTTCTGAAGCCCATGCGGGAGTATTACTACCCCTAAAAACACCCTAGCAATCAACGCCCCCCAATCCCCGCGATCCGTCTTTAATATCTTTTCTATCATATCAATCTACTCCTCCTTGTTGATTAGTTTAAGATGAGACAGTGCGGCCGGGAAAGCGAAGTATGGAAAAGTGGCTCACCCGGCACACTGTCTCCCAATATTTACAAACGCTAATTTATGCTTCCCACTACCGGAAGCCCTGCCTCAAGCCAGTGCTGCTTGCCTTCTGCATACTCATGCACATTTTTATAGCCCAGGCCCTCAAGCGTTCGGGCAGCTTTAGAGGAATTCTGACACTCAGTGCTCGCGCAATACACAACGATTTTTGCTTCTTTATCAGGCAGAAACTTATGTGCCCTATCCGCTATCTCTGTGTAATCCATCTGAATAGCTCCCGGCAGATGAGAGTCGCGCCAATACTTCTCAGGAAGCGCTTCTACCAATGTAACAACGTCTCCCATTATCAACTTATCTCTCAGCTCTTCCCTTGTAATTAGTCTCATTTCGAGTTACCCCCTTAACAATATTTTTTGAATCCATATTAGTTGCATATGCAACTATATACATGTATAACACAGAATGGTTGCAAATGCAACAATTTTATATTATAGTGTGACCAGGAGGAATAAAATGAAGGGAAGTAAGAATACAAATAACGACAGAGACTGGACCGATACGGAAACAGAAGCGTGGATGGGGCTTGTTAAAGCTCAGCAGCTGCTTTCTCGTAATGTTGAAGATGAACTCAAAAAGAAAGGTTATCCGCCCCTTAACTGGTACGACGTTCTCTGGGAGCTTGACCGGGCTGAAGACGGCAGCTTGAGATTAAACGACCTCGGAAAACGCGTACTATTCGACAAATACAACGTTACAAGAATAGTCCAGAGATTAGAAGAAGAAGGGCTTGTAAGCCGTACACAATGCCCGGTAGACGGACGCGGTATATTCGCCTGCATTACAGATAAGGGCAGAATGCTGAGAAGAGAGATGTGGCCTGTTTATAAAGAAACTGTGAAAAAGAGCTTTTTCTCCAAGTTCAATAAAAAAGAGCTCAAAGAGCTAAAGAACTTTATAGAGCGTATACAGGCAAGCGGGCTTGAGGAAACGATATAAACTATTGAGAAGGTATTACCTCAACTTGCCATAAAAAACCGATTGAGCTAACCTCCATCATCGAGTATACTGGCTATTCATTACCGCTCAGGAGGGACCTCACTTGAAAACTTTATTAACAGCGCTAATTATTATATCAGCCTTATCTTTAAACACGTTTGCGCAGGGCCAAGCCGAATACACCGTAAGGGAAATAAAAGGTGATTATATAATCATTGGCGAGAAGCCTTATAAAATGCTGACTAAATGTGAAGGTATTAAGCCCGCAGATAAAGTCTCATTTTCAGAAAGCCCTATAACCTGCCTAAAAGCTACCTTAATTAACCTGCTTACCCTATCTGAATGTGAGGTGGAGTGTTTGTCTAACGAAGGGACTCCTTACGAACCAGAGCCTGAACCGAAAGGTGAATAGTTTTAAACATTACACACTTCAATCACGGTACCAGGAATACATTGTCCTGTAATTCAAAACCAATGCTTGTATTTCTTCTTATAACATCTGAGAGCTGTGTGACTTGCACCTCTTGGAGTTCTGCACCGCTCAGCTTACGCTCGTACCAAAAACGGTCGCCGTCTCTGAGAAACTCAAACTGAATCTTTATAATTAAATGAAAAACCTCTCCAAGATGTGACCCCGGAACCAGGTCTTCTGATAATCCACCCGTCCAGATATCTATATCATCCACATTGCCGAAAGCATCTTCGAGCCTCATCTGAATTTCAGGGTCAGAGCTAATGTCTTGAAAACTCTCTACTCTTGTGAGACCCATTTGCTCCCTTGTATCATTATACTTAGGTAGCCCGTGGTCCCTTCCCCTTTGAATATTAAGGGCTGCAAGGTCAAGACCTCCCGAGCCCGGAGGACCGAAAAGAAAATTACGCACAGCATCTATAATAAACGGATCAACTCGTTGAGTAATCTGTTTTGCAAGACCTCTCAGAATTGGATCTATCCCCCCTTCATCTGTTATTGTTTCAGGAGTGAAGAAGGCATCCAATAAAGGTAGATTCCCCTCAGGAATTACATTTAGGTTTTGATCAAGCCTTAAAATCTCCGGACTTAACATACTGTGCCCGAATCTGTATGCGGCGGCGGAAAAAATATTTGCTATTGAAGCGTTAACATTTGGGTTATAACCATTGTAAGCTGGAATAGCTCCTTCGCCCAATAGCGCAGGCAAAAATTCATTATATGTAATTGCCTGCATCAGCGCTCCTACAAATCTTCTACCCCTCTCGTAAAGCCTATCGCCACTTAGTCCAGGCCTTTCTGCAGCCAGCTCTTCCACATATCGGTTATGCTCCCTTACAAAGAGAGTATGCATCGATGTCAGCCCAACTTGTTCATTGGACCTGACATCTCCAGCTAAAAATAATGAGGGGTCAGGACCCCCATCATTAGGAAGACCCTCCGTATTAAAAGGAAGGAGATCCCCTGCGCTCGTATTGAGTCTTCCGGTCCCGTCATTAGTTCTTAGAGCTATTGCCCTCTCAACATCGGAGCCATAAACGTTTGAGGCGTCTATCCAGGCGGTTATTTTGTTAATCTGCTGCCGCGGATTGTCAATTCCGGTACCTGTAGAGGTATCGAATACCGATCTGTTAAACGCTATCACCTGAGTACCTGTATCAAGCGGATCAAAAAACGGATCCCCTGCAGGGACTGGAATATCGGCGGGCTCAGGAGGATTAACACCGTCAGTTAGATCAATATCGTGATCCACAAACTGACCCCATTGCCATACATAGTCACTTGCATTTAAAGTATTAGGGATTAATTCGTCTTGGGAGCTCACAATGTTACTTACAACCCTTGCGCTTGGCAGCCCCGCCTCAGGTATTTCAGAAATTCCATCGGCATAATCGGAAAAAACCAATCTCAGGAGCTCTATGAAAGTGGCTCCCATTAAAGGGTCCTGGAGATTATTCCCCGAGCCGTCAATAGACCTTGTTTCATCATTATTTGAGTTTGAATCTTCATGACAACCCACAACCAAAAACCCAATTAACAATAGTGGTAAGGCAAACCTAAAACACGCTAAAATATTCATCATTCCATCCCCTTTTCCTATCTAATCTCTGTCTTAAGCTACTGTGGTTTTAAAAGCAATCACAAACCAACTATATAATTCATACATAATGCCATAAATCACCTTAAAACAAGAATAACAAATTGGGAAATGCTAACACTAATAGTCATTTCTAGCCCTGCACTCACCATTATAATCCTTCTGAACTCCGGCGCTGAGGCGTGTGCAGTCATTGCCATAAGTCCTCCCGTCGCACCCACAGACAGGCCTGTAATCTTTAGTACAAATCTGTGGCTGATACTTACATATACCCTGGGCGTCGGCTACGGTACATTGACCCTCGGGCAGATCGCAAACCTGCCCCTCTATACACTGAAGCCCATCTATCCCACCGCATAGTTCGGGGCCTTCATTTGTTTCGACAGTTCCAACATCCTGTGCAGGCTCAAAGTCCTGTCCCTGTATCACAGTTTCTTCTCTTTTTTCATTAGAACAACCCAATGCTAGTAACAAAAAAAGCCCAACAATATAGGTTGAAAATTTTAGTTTCCTCATTCATCTACCCTCTCACGGCGTAAATAAGCATATATATATATTTATGCCCTAGATGACACATAATTGCAATTATTTACCTACTCTTGGCAACCCAATTTCAACAATTAAGGATATCAATTAAAACACCGCTACATAGTTCCTCCGTTTATTGTTATATTTATCATTAACAATAAACACTTTATGGAGGAAATTATGAGTAAAGCACAAAGTCACGGAGACAGCATATTTTTAAAAATATTGGATCGCCTCATGAAAAAGAGGTTTGCTTATCTTACCAAGTCACTTTTGCTCCTAATAATAGCCTACCCCTATGTCCAGGGTGAGATGACCGGGCAAATTTTATTGAGCCTGCTGACTACCTTTTTAATGATTATGATGGTAGTTGCAGTTGCAGATAAAAAGCGCTACACAATAATAGCTCTATTACTTGCAGTACCGTGGTTTCTAATAATTTTGTTGAACTTTCCGCTTTTTAAGACTGATTACAATCTATTGATTAAAAAAGAAATTGTATTTGCGCTCCTGCTTTTTGCTTACACTACCTACAGAATATTCATGCACATAATTAAAAGCCGTGATGTAACAGCGGAGATACTTTTTGCTTCAATATGTGTTTATATTCTAATAGGTCTTACCTGGAGCACAATTTATGTGATAATAGAGATTCTCTATCCTGGCTCATTCATTGATACTAATGGACAGCTGCTTCATGACGGTCAGGATTTCCTCTTTTTCAGCTACACAACGCTCACCACAGTCGGATATGGAAATATTGAAGCCATAACAGACCAGGCACGCTCCCTTGCTTCCCTTGAAGCCATAGCAGGGCAGCTCTACCTCACCATAATGGTCGCACGCCTTGTTGGACTTCATATATCAAAACCCAAAGCGAAGGAATCAGCTGCATAATATTTAAACTCCATCTCATCCTTAAATATTAAAGAGAGCGAAGAGTTATAGGAATTTTAGGGATTTTTAATGAACTGGGTAGATCTAATACTGCTCCTGCACCTCAAAGTCGTCAAATTCAAGAAGCCATTTACCCTCCCCCCGTTTTACCCATCTTTCCATGGTGATAATCCCTCGGCCGACGTTCATTTTCCAATCGGCTGTAAGCAGCACAGTGGTTTCATTCTCTATTGCAACACTAACATTGCTATACTCAAGATCTCCAGCACCCGTTTCAATAAAAGGTTTCCAAAAACTTTCTATTTCCTGAATTCCCCGAAATGTTCCAAACGGTTTTGCATATAGTACAGCATCAATTGTATAAGCATCGATACATGCACGGGCATCCCCATTATTAAAATTTGCGATCCAATTCTTGCTACTCTCGAGTACTTCCTTTCTGATCTTATCTCTATTTGAATCTGACATGTTTCCTCCATTAGATTTTGGACATGTAAGGATAGCTTCTTAATCAGAAATTTCCAGACTAATTCTCAAACCCTTCCCAGATGAGTGTCCTTAAATGAGGTTTTGTATTTTAGGCCAAATCCTAAGAACCTGTCTACTCCAATATGCATTATCCATATGAGTGCAATCGTAATGAGCAGTTCATAATGAAAGAAAATGCCCGCTGCGACTAAAATGAGAGGGTACGTATAGGTATGAAGCAGATTATATAAAATTGCTCCAAACTTATAACTAAAGAGATAGGCAATAATAGATATATCAGGCGCCAGTATTAGGACTAATAACAAAGTCCAGCTGAACTCCATATTCCAATACAGGAACAAAGACAGCGCAAAAACAGCCAATCCTTCCAAATGTAGGCATGGTTTTGGTTTCATTTAATGGATCATATAACACTCTACTAATATTTTCTATCATTTTTAAAATTAGCCCTGTTGCAAATACACTCAATGCATGATTATTGGGCAATCTCAGGTAATTTATTATTAATAGGGATTTGAAATACTCTTCGCCGTTTCAGCTTCCTTAGAATAAATCTTAAAGGAGATCCGGAAATGAAAACACTCAGTCTCTATATTTCTATTGTTCTGGTAATTTTTTCAACTGCACCTGTAAGCTCAATCGCATGTACTGAGGTAAGACTCAAATCAAAAGACAACTCAGTGGTAGTGGGACGGAGTATGGAATTTGCCCAGGAACTCAACTCAAACGTCATTGTTCAGCCCAAGGGCCAAAAACGCATCTCGAAACTTCCTGACGGAAGCAACGGCAAGAAATGGACCGCAAAGTATGGCGTAATATATCTTGACGGATTTGGTCTCGACATTGCCGTTGACGGTTTTAACGAAGTTGGGCTTTCCGTAGGAGAGTTATACTTCCCGGGAGAAGCAAAGTTCGCAGAGCCCCCCAAGAAAAAGAAATCCAGAGCTATTTCAAATCTTGACTTGCCTCTATTCATTCTGCAGAACTTCGCCACTATTGAAAAAATAAGAAAAGAACTTCCCAAATTAACCGTATGGGGAGAGAAGCTTGAAGTTCTTAATAACATAATTGTTCCTGTCCATTATGCCGTTTATCAGGAAGACGGAAAGGGAATAATTATCGAATATTCAAACGAAGGGCTTAAGATATTCGACAGCGTAGGAATAATGACTAATTCCCCTAAATATGACTGGCACCTGACCAATCTCAGAAACTATGTGAACCTAAATGCTGAGAATGTCCCGCCTGTTGTGATTGAAGGCATTAGCTTTGCCGGCACCGGGCAGGGAACAGGACTTAAGGGAATCCCGGGAGACCCTACCCCACCCTCTCGCTTTGTAAGAGCTGCCGCAATGGCTTATCTATCTCAGAAGGGAGATACCGCTGCCGATATAGTAAATCTATCCGAGCATATCTTAAACAATGTCGATATCCCTATCGGTTTAGTAAGAGACTTTGAGAACGGGGAGACTTTTCATGACTACACACAGTGGATAGTTATAAAAGATTTAACTAATAAAATCCTCTATTACCGCACTTATGAAAATATGTCGCTGCGCTCAGTAGATATGAATAAATTGGATATGAGCGTAGAGGGCAAGAAGCTCACAATACCTGTGAATGGAAGGGGTTCTGGGATTGTAGATGTAACAGCGGATTTAAAACCTGAGGAATAATTCATAACTCGAAGAGTAATGTAAACAGACCGTAACCTGTGCAAATCATTGTGCGGGTTATGGTCATTAAGCCACTTTAAACCGATTCTAATAAAGAAATCCCACCTCTCTTTATATATAGCTCACATCCATTTGGTGAATATGGAGTATGTTCCGCTCCTACCGGGAATCTTAGCCAGCTCATCTCACCATATGAGCCGTTTTCATCCTGAAGGTTCCCCCTTAGAATGAGTATCTCCGCTCCTCCCGGATAAACTACTTTTCCCGGGGACGCTCCAGCATCCCACTTCAGTAAACTCGTCTCCTCCGGGTAGTTTTGCTCACAATAGAGCGTCTTAACCGCGATACCGGGGCAAGAGTTATCTTCCCAGTCCATTTTCTGTGTTTCTACTACAATCTGCTTTCTGTTATCGCCGGGGTACTGCCTTAGCTTAACAAAAATGATCCCGCCCTCTTTTGAGTATGGCGTGTGTTCATAACCCTCTGGGTTGAGTAAATAAGTTCCCGCAGTAAAATCCCCGCGCTCATCAGAGAAGGTCCCTCCCAGCACAAGGATTTCCTCCCCTCCAGGGTGAGCATGGGCATGGAAATCAGCATTCGCCTCGTACATTACAAGAGATGTAACCTGACCCGTCTCACTTGGCCCCACCAGATGAAGTCTCTTTCGCCATACGGTCCCGCTCGGACTCGGTTGCCACTTCATCTTATTTGTATTTACCGATACAAACTTAGACATATCACCGTTTATATGCTCCGGATTACTCATAGTGGATACCTCATATTAAGAGATTAACTCATACCTGCCTTCTTATCACGAATCATAATCCAGGCGACAAGCGCGCTCAATAGTGACAACCCTGCGGCTATATACATTAAGACGTTAAAGCTTCTAACATAAGACGAATCAACAATGTTCTTTAGTTTTTCCTCTATTTCTGGCCCTATTCCAAATGGCATCTCCGCATCGGCCAGTTTGATATATTCCCCTTTAAAAGTCTCCTGCACCTCTTGGGGAATAATGTGAAGACTCATCCCGGAGTCCACTCCGGAGCTAAACAAGAAAAGCATTACAATTCCCAATATCGCAATCGCCACAAGCCCTGAAACTCTGGAAACAGCATTATTGATTCCCGACGCTGTGCCCGAAAAACTAGTAGGGACTGCGTTCATTACAGCAGTTGTAAGCGGCGCTACACTCAAAGCGAGCCCAAGCCCAAGTACAAACATCCCCGGGAAGAATGTGAAGAAATAATTTCCCCCACCGCTCAATAGAGCAAACAGCACGTATCCCCCCGCCTGTATAATGGATCCGAATACTAGTGGCAGCTTAGCACCGTATTTATCTACCAACCCCCCCGACCAGCGTGAGAATACAAATAGAAGAATTATTATCGGCATGAACGAGGCACCCGCCCCTGTGGCCGTATAGTCAAATACTTGTATCATTGCGAACGGAAGGAAAAATAGCGCCCCACCTAAAGGTGCGTACATTAGAAAAGTTACTAAATTAGCCCCGCTAAAGGTAGTTGAACGGAACAATTTAAGCGGCATCATTGGGGCCTCTACCCTATTCTCTACTATTATAAACCCTATAAGTGAAGCCACTCCCAAGAGAAGTGAGCCGAACACTATCGGATCAGCAAACCCCAAAGCGGCGGATTCTATAAATCCGTATACAATCCCCCCGAGACCAATCGTAGCAAGCACTGCGCCCCAGTAATCGATCTTACATTTTGCAAGCTCACCTTTTGATTCCGGCACTCGCAAGAACAAAATTACCAAAACTATTATCGCAATTGGAATGTTGATAAAAAATATCCACCGCCAGGAGACCTCATCTATCAGCCATCCCCCTAGCACAGGCCCTATAGCGGTTGTGATTGCCGAGAATGCCGACCACGTACCAATGGCCTTACCCCGCTCAGACTGATCGAAAAATACCGTGATTATTGCCAGGCTCCCCGGGATCATCATAGCGCCCCCTATGCCTTGCAAAGCGCGGAAATAAATAAGCTCAGTTACATTCTCAGACAATCCGCAAAGAATCGACGAAATAGCAAATAAAGTGATCCCGATACCATAAATAAGCCTTCTGCCGTAACGGTCACCAAGAGCGCCTCCAACTAAAATTAGCGAAGCCAAAAATAGGGCGTATGCCTCGATCACCCACTGCATATCTACAATCGTGGCGTTGAGCTGTTCCTGTAGCACGGGGAGGGCAACATTTACAGCCGTCCCGTCAATATATGCCATACTGGCGCCTAGTATTGTTGCCGCCAGCACCCAGTAGCCGGTCACTTTCTTTGAAGCGGATTTTATTGAATCAGTTCCTATAAGTGGAGGTACAGATGGAGGTTCGCCGATTGTTCCCATGATTAGAAACTAATTAACCCTAAGAAAGCTTAAATGCAAATTATTAAAAAATCGTGAATCCTTTCTTGTTGCATCTGCAACTAAACTAGTGATTGCAAAAAAAGCGCGTCGAACCGCAAACACAGGGGACAGTAAATGAAAAGTTTAATTTTAGCATTAGTTTTAGCAGTTGGGCTCAGTTTTCCGCTAGTATCACAAGCCGAGGTTAATGCATTCGGTGTCCAAATTCCTCAGCAAACCTCACAGGTAAGTGATAGCATTAACGGCGGATACGTGGCCCAAAGCCTCTCCGATACGTTTCAGGTTCAAAAGCTCCAAAGCTCAAATGAATCTAAATCGTCAGACAGTTCGTATGACAATAATACATACTATGTTTTCGGAGTAGCTTTGGACGGGGATAACACAATATAGTCCTGAGCGATGGGAAATCACTAATAAAGTTTTTTTGAATGTCCGCGGATACAATCCGCTTGAAGTATTTAGATTGCCAGCGCGTACTACGCGCCGCACGCCATACATCCTCCATCCAACCAAAAGCCCGGTGAGCTTAACAGCTCCCCGGGCTTTTCTGCATAAAGAGTGTATTCATAACAATCCACTCACCTCTCTCCGCACGTATCTATAAATGATAGAGTATTATATTATTAAGGTAGTGGTTAAAGGAGGGTAGTATTAAATTCTCAAGTATCACCAAACTATTTTCTTTGTTATTTCTTTCTTCATTTATGGCATTACTACTGAACGCAGACACCTATATAGCCTATGCTCAGTCCACACACACAATTACGATAAAGAACAACTGCTCAGACACCATATGGGTAGGCGCTAACCCGAAAGTTCAATCGGTCACAGTGGGAGGTCAAAATATTACGACCCTGGGCGGCTGGGAAATGACAACGGGCCAAACCGCAACAGTTTTGGTGCCGCTCAATTACAACAGCGGCAGGTTCTGGGCAAGAACTGGGTGTAACTTCAATGCCCAGAACGTATGTCCCGCTGCTGGGATTGGTAATAATCCCCCACCTAACTGCTGCGACACCGGCGGCTGCACAGATTCGGCGGGGAAATTTGGACTAGACTGCAACATGACAGGTATGCCTCCCGCGACACTTGCTGAAATTACTTTTACGCAGAATATTCAGGAGAGCTATGATGTTAGTATGGTTGACGGCGGAAATATTTCTGTAGACATGATTCCAGATTCAAGCACATATGACTGCACTAATAATGAAAACTGTATTTTCACTGGAAACCTTCCCGGCAAGAGCACTTCTGCTTGCACACAGGATTCAGACTGTTATCCGCTCTTCGGTTTTGGTTATAAGTGGAAATGCGATCCAAACCTTAACATGTGTGTAAATCCTTTCTATTGTGGCAGTCCTGGCTGCACGGATACCAAGGGGTGCGCTCCACAAGGAATAGCTCAGTCTAATTTACCCAGCTCTACATGGGGTGGAAGTTCAGGAGCAGCTGTCTCTCAAGCCAACTGTCCTGCTGACATGCAAATCACAGACACACAAAATCAGGGCAGCAAATATGTAGGATGTATAGCTCCTCAAAAATTCTGCAGACAGAAATGTGGGAATGCGGGTGATCCACTCTGCACTGCTCCATTTACATGCGGCGCTTCGGGTTTCTGTGAGAAAAACGGAACTATACTAGGAGCCGACTGTGACACCGCAGTTGGAAACACCACAAATGAACAGCTTTGGGCATGCACTGGGGTTAACGCGGGTTCATGCTTTACACCTGGTACAGATGCCAACTGCTGCGGATGCCCCAGCTGGGCTCCCGGATTCCCTCCAGCTTCAAATAGCGCTTGCGTTGCGGGAACCAACCCAAACTGGGAGTCAAACGCACAGCCTATATTCTCAGCATTCAACGATGCAAGCCCCACAGCCTACGCATTTCCGTATGATGATGCGATTAAACTCTTTGACTGTAAAGCAAAAACAGGAAGCGTAACCAACTACACCATCAACTTCTGCTGCATAAACAGCGACGGGGACGGAGTGTGTGACGATAAAGACACTGACTCGGACAACGACGGTATTCCCGATAGCGCGGAAACCTTTGTAACAGCTTCCGAGAATCAGACTAGAGAAGCTGGAATGGATTTAAACGACATTGACGGTGATGGAGTTACAAACGAATTTGACCTTGATTCCGATAACGACGGCATCCCAGACCATGACGAGTGCGGGGGTATGAATGACGCAGACAGGGACGGCAGGTCCGATAATCAGATAGACGTGGACGCGGACGGACACCACGACGAGCATGACCCTGACCAAATAGGCAACGAGCTTCTCTGCTTTGACACAGACGGGGACGGTCTGCCTGATTTCATCGATATCGATTCAGACAACGACGGCAAAACGGATTTTGAGGAAAGCGGGGGCGTGGGAGATAATGACGGAGACGGACTTCCTGACGACCAAACGGATGAAAACAGAGATGGTCTTCTTGATATATTCGATTCTGATCGTGGAGGAACCCCTCTTACTATAGTGGACACAAACGGCGACGGGCTCCCCGATAGGCTCGATGCTTCAGACGGGGGCAACGGATGCTCACTCGCTCCAAATGGTAGAACACCGGTTTCCAGTCTCATTTATCTGTTAATTCCCGCAATCGTGATTCGGAGAAGACTTAGAAGTAAGTTAAATTCGTAATTTTGTTAAAAATACAAACTAAATGCTAAGGGTTATCTACGTCAATTATTATAATCCTTAGCATTACTGTTATAACTCTTAACTCTCTGCAGATATTACAAATAAACCCAATCTCAGCCTTGTTTTGAGTTAATCCACGATATTCCCAAAAAATAAAAACGCTTCATTTTTGAACTAAAATAGCGCATAATATTATATTAGTAGGGGTATCAAAACTAGTTTTACACGAATGTCGGAAGAAACCCTTAACAAAAGAAGGACGGGGACGATCATCTTTAAAGCAGACTAGAACACACAGTGTGTGAGGAGGCTTTATATGAGTGAGCTCCAGGAAGTATCGAAGTGGATGACGAAGGAAAAAAGGGACAGTGCTATTGAGGCTATGATGCCCAGAATTATGGCAAGCGCCACAAAAGCCAGCCGAGGGAATATGCCTCATATTCTGGCGGAAATGATGCCCAAATGCCTCAAAACTGTTCTCCCAAAGTTATCCAAAGAAGACCGGGTCAATTTTGCACTAGAAATGATTTCAATACTAGTAGACAAAGGTTCAGTTCGTATGTCGGAAGAAGAGAGAGAAGAATTTGTATCGCAGCTTGTGGAACAGGTTAAATCTTAGACCCGCATGGCTCGGTTCTAATTGAGTCACTAATCTTTTTACTACGCTTCATAGCGTACCGTAATCCTTTATATTCTTTACATCTACTCCATTGAATTAATATTCTCTAAATACTATAATAACCTCCTAAAAAGTAATCCCCTGAGAATATGCCGGCCACACAACAAACCACCCTCCCACACAAGAAAACCGTATTAGCAAGCACACTAGCTATTATCCTGGAATGGTACGACTTCTCCTTGTTTGGATTCTATGCAATAATCCTCTCAAAGCTCTTCTTCCCTTTTGCTGATGAGACTACAGCTATCCTGTCTACATTCCTATTATTTGCTCTTAGTTTTTTATTCCGCCCTCTGGGATCTTTGATAATAGCC
>Ga0209997_10000040_pt1 | contig 33583 bp, 35 predicted proteins | sample CR04metaG_FD_182079 | JGI IMG/M metagenome (GOLD analysis project Ga0209997, IMG submission 182079) | Deep subsurface microbial communities from Mariana Trench to uncover new lineages of life (NeLLi) - CR04 metaG (SPAdes) (version 2) | ecosystem: Environmental > Aquatic > Marine > Ocean trench...
AGAATGCTTTTATCTCATCATTCGTTCCCGGTTCCTGAGCGCCAAAATCGTTACAGGGAAATGCAAGAATTTCAAATCCGAGCGAGTTATAACTTTGGTAGATTTCCTCAAGTCCATTATATTGAGGGGTGTAGCCGCACTCACTTGCAACATTAACAATCAACAAAACTTTGTCGTTATAATCAGAAAGTTGGACTGAGTTGTTTTCCATATCCATAACTATTATGTCATTAATATTATCTTTCAAATCATCATCTCCAATATTTTGAGAAACTGTACTCGAAAATCCACCAAACTGCAAGCTGAACACTAATGCGATTAGTATCATTTTAATCTTTTCAATTTTCATTGTACTACCTTTTAAAATTAGTGGTGTCTAATTATAACAAATTTATGATCTAAATTCTTCATATAAATCCTTAACCAGGCAGGATGATAAATAGGCAAAACTATACTTCTTGCGATATGAATAGATTTTTAATCCTGCAAACTGTCCAAGAAAAAAAGCAATAATCATTATGGGATAAGTAATAAACTCAAATCCAATACCCGTGTAAATCCTGAATTAAATTAATAAAAGGAATCGGTATATGGATAGAAAGAAACCACTGCAAAGAAAATCTCTTTACATTTGCTCTCCAATATCCAAATGAAATATTGATTATAAAATCAAGACAAGCTGCTAATAGTAAAAGCATAATAGACACAGTTTCTAATTTTTTGGCTGGAAACATAATTAAAATCATTCCACCCTACAAGAAAGAAATTTATGTCCGGTTTCTGGCGGTATCCGGAAAAACCAGGTTAATGCTAGCTCATCACAGCGGCAAATGATGTAGTATTAACAATATCATTAACACTGCAGCCGCGGCTAAGATCGAAGCACGGTTTGTTTAATCCCTGAACAAGGGGACCGATTGCTTCAGCACCACCAAGGCGTTGTGCAATTTTATAAGCAATATTTCCGGCATTTAAATCGGGGAAAACCATAACATTTGCTTTGCCGGCAACAGGACTGCCCGGCGCTTTCTTTTTCCCGATTGATTCAACTACTGCAGTATCGAATTGAAATTCTCCGTCAACATTTAAATCAGGTCTTTTCTCTTTAACGATTTTTGTTGCCTCAATAACCTTATCAATTAATTCATGCTGTGCGCTGCCTTTTGTTGAGAAAGAAAGCATTGCAACAAACGATTCTTGATCAGTTAATTTTAAATGATTATCAGCAGTAGAGATTGCAATATCAGAAAGTTGATTTGCATCGGGAATGGGAACGACAGCGCAATCAGCGAAGCTAAATACATTATCGGGAAAAAGCATAAGAAAAAAACTGGAAACTATTGATATCCCCTCTGGCATGCCAACACACTGAATTCCAGCCCGCATAACATCACCTGTGGAAGCGGTTGATCCTGCAACACTTCCATCAGCCATTCCTTCACGCACCATCATTGCACCGAAAAACAGATCCCTGGCTACAGTTTCACGCGCTAGCTCAATTGTAATTCCCTTATGTTTTCGCAGGTTAAAGAAGATATTTGTAAAATCACTTAATTTATCCGATTTGGATGGGTCGATAATTCTAACACCTGTTAAATCAACGCCAAGTCGTTCAGCATCACTCCTTATTATGTCTTCGTTGCCTAGTGTAATTACCGATACGATTTTTTCTTTTGTTAAAATTTCTGCGGCTTTTAATACTCTTTCATCGTGTGACTCTGGAAAAACTATTGTTTTTTTTAGTGCTGATGCTTTTTCTTTTATATCGTTTAATAAATTTAATCCCATTTTTTGCTCCATAATTTTTAAAATTTCATCATCAAACTTAATAAATTTAATTGTGATAGTATGTAATGAAGTTGATGACTAAATTTAGAAAGGAAAAATTATTAATCTTTGGAATGACTGATGGCTAATGATTTCGAACAAAAGATGACCAATATAAACTTTGCTGATTCATGATAATTTGGTATCAGTTATATTACGATAAACATTGATTTTTGATAGTAAAAGCAATACATTCACACTCTTAATTTTTACATGATTGCAGAAAATTTAAAGCGGCTTAGGGATAAGATAAACGCACAATGTGCTGCTTCAGGAAGACGTGCCGAAGAGATTAAACTAATAGCCGTATCAAAGTACTTTGGTATCGAAGCAATAAATGAAGCTAATAAACTTGGCATAACTGATTTTGGCGAAAATAAAGCGCAGGAGCTAAGGGATAAATTTGAATTGTTAGGCAATAAAGTAAACTGGCATTTCATCGGAACTCTGCAGCGCAATAAAGCAAAATATGTTGTAAAAGCTGCCTCTCTCATCCATTCGGTAGATTCAATATCTTTAGCGGATGAAATAAATAAGCAAGCAGCCAAAAATGATAAGGTTCAGGATATTCTTTTGGAAATTAAAACTTCCTTTGAAGAAACAAAGGCGGGACTCAACCAGGAGGAGCAAATTATCAAACTGGTAGAGCATTGCAAAACCCTTTCTAATATAAATTTGATGGGACTTATGACAATGGCGCCTTATACTGATGACGAAAAATTAATTAGGAAAAGTTTTTCTGAATTGCGTAAATTAAAAGATAAGATTAATCAACAAGGAATCAATCTAATCGAACTCTCTATGGGAATGACAAGTGATTTTGAAATAGCAATTGATGAAGGTGCAACTATGCTGAGGATTGGCTCGGCAATTTTTGGTAAACGGGATTACGCCAAAGACTGGAGGATGATATGAATCTCACACCAACTGACATTAAAACTCAGGAGTTTTCTAAATCTCGTAAAGGTTATGATGCTGATGAAGTGAAAGCTTTTCTGGAAAAAATTGCTGAAGAAGTTGAAGACCTTATGAATGAAAATGAAACTTTATTGGATGAGACTGAAGAATTAAAGACAAACTTGGATGAGTATAAGAAGATAGAGAAAGATTTACAAACGAAAATTTTAAATGTGCAGAATTCCTCAGCAAAATCAATGGAAGCTGCAAAGAATCAAACAGGTATGATGCTGAAGGAAGCGGAATTAAAAGCAGCCCGGATAATAGAGAAAGCAAAAGAAAATGCAAACGAAATTAGGAACGCTGTAATCAATTTAAGAGAAGAGAAAGATTTGATAATTGCAAAATTAAAGGCGATTGTAAATACTCAGTCAACTCTTCTTGAAGGCAAAGTAAAGAAAATTGATGAAGCACAGCAGGAACTGGAAAAAACTAAACAGCAGCCAAAGGATGATTTGGATGTTGATGTTGATGACATTGTGAACAGACTTTTATAAAAATGAGCGAATTGATTTCCAAAATAAATGAAACTCTTGAAGTAATTAAAAAGATTACAACTGAAGAATATTCCTTCGGAATTATTTTAGGAACGGGGCTTGGCGGCTTAACAAAAGATATTAATATTCAGCATGAAATTGAATATGAAGATTTACCACACTTCCCGCTTTCAACTGTTGAATCACACCATGGAAAACTCATTTTCGGGAAAATTGGTAATAAAAATGTTGTGGCAATGCAGGGCAGATTTCATTTTTACGAAGGATATTCGATGCAGCAGATAACCTATCCTGTTCGTGTGATGAAATTTCTTGGAGTTAAAACATTGCTTGTTTCCAATGCTTGCGGCGGGATGAACCCGATTTATAAACGCGGCGATATTATGTTGATGGTAGACCACATAAACCTATTGGGTGATAATCCACTAATTGGAATGAACGAAGATGAACTCGGACCGAGATTTCCAGATATGAGTGAACCATATGATTTAGAATTAATAAAAGCTGCTGAAGAAGTTGCTTTAGAAAATAAAATAAAAGTTCAAAAGGGTGTTTATGTTGCTGTGCCGGGTCCGAATCTTGAAACAAAAGCAGAGTACAGGTTCTTAAGAACCATTGGTGCCGATGTTGTTGGTATGTCAACCATTCCCGAAAATATAGTTGCAAATCATATGGGCATAAAAGTTTTAGGAATAAGTATTGTAACGGATGAGTGTTTTCCCGATAGTTTAAAACCGGTAAATGTTGAAGAAATTATTTCAACTGCAATGAAAGCAGAACCCAAAATGACTTTAATAATGAAAGAAGTTGTTAAAAGGATATAGTGTAGATGAAGAACATATTAAAATACGCAACAGCAATTTTATTAGGGGTGCTTATTTTTGCATCTGATTTTCTGGATACGGACATATTCAATTTTGATGAAAAGAATTTTGCCGTTTGGTTTGTCCTTTCGATATTGTGTTTTGCAAGCGGCTGGTATATTAATAAAACTCTTGGCTGGCATAAAGGTGGTAAAATTGTATTCTCTGTAATTATTGCAGTAACAATTGTCAGCATATTTATGATCACATTTTTTTCGGGCTACTTTAATGCTAACGAAATATTAACGGAAAATCTGATCCTTTACAGTTTAAGAAATGTAACTCTTGGTGCAATGGGTTTTTTCGGAATGGCAATCCAGGAAGTTATTAATAACAGAAGAGACACACAAATCTTAAATGAAAAAGTTGAACTGTTGGAAAGAGAATCAGATATATCGAAGAAAGAAGCTAAGTTGATAATTAAAGAAGCAAATTTAAATGCTGAGAAAATAATTAATGATGCCGAATCAAAATCAAAAAATTTATTCCTCAAAAAAGAAAGAATTGAAAAAGAACTGAAAGAGTTCATTCAAACAGAACGTGAATTAATAAAGCGTTATGAAGAAAAATAATTTTACAAGTTATGAAACGAGTCCTCATTCATGAGACGAGTTTCATCTGACCAAAAAGAAAAATTATAATTAGATGAACCAAAGTAAAGCCGGGTAAATGTTTAAACAGAATATAGATAAAATAGGTTACCCCGAAATTGAAAAGAATATTTTAAAATTCTGGGAAGACAAAAAGATTTTTGAAAAAAGTATCTCTTCAAGAAGTGAAGATAAATCTTATACTTTTTACGAAGGTCCGCCAACAGCTAACGGCAAACCGGGAATTCATCATGTTATGTCGCGTACTTTAAAAGACCTTGTTTGCAGATATAAAACAATGCAGGGTTACCGTGTTGAAAGAAAAGCTGGTTGGGATACACACGGGCTTCCGGTGGAAATTGAAGTTGAAAAGAGAATTGGCATTAAACATAAAAGCGAAGTTGCCGAATATGGTATTGATAATTATAATAAAGCTTGCCGCGAATCCGTTTTTACCTATTTAGACCTCTGGGAAAAAATGACAACCCGTATGGGTTACTGGATTGATCTCGATGCGGCTTATATAACATTAGAGAACGATTATATCGAATCAGTATGGTGGGCGCTTAAAACTTTATTTGATAAAGGATTGATCTATAAAGATTATAAAGTCGTTCCGCAAGATCCGAAATCGGAAACGGTTCTATCTTCCCACGAACTTGCACTTGGTTACAGAGAAACAAAAGATCCTTCCGTTTATGCACTGTTCAAATTAAAAGATAAAGATGAATATTTCCTCGTCTGGACAACCACACCATGGACTCTAATCTCAAATGTTGCACTTGCTGTAGGTCCCGACATTACCTATGTGAAAATAAAAACGGATGATAGAAAAATAATTCTTGCAAAAGAACGGCTCGCGGTTATAAATGATGATTACGAAATCCTTGAAGAATTTAACGGCGAAACAATACTTGGATTGGAGTATGAACAGTTATTAGATTACGTAAAGGTTGATAAGAAAGCTTTCTACGTTGTCCCCGGCGGATTTGTAAGTACAGAAGACGGTTCGGGCATAGTTCACGTCGCTCCTGCTTTTGGTGCTGATGATTATGACCTCTCAAAAGAATTTGATTTACCGATGCCGCAGCCCGTTACCCGCAGCGGTTTGTTCACTGATGAAGTAAGTGATTTTGCAGGGATCTTTGTAAAGGATGCAGATAAAGAGATCATAATTAAATTAAAGGGAGAAGGAAAACTCTATAAAAAAGAAACCATTACTCACACTTATCCGTTTAGCTGGCGGCACGAAGATGTACCTATAATTTACTATGCACGTGAGTCATGGTTTATTAAAACAACATCAGTAGCACAACGCATGGTTGAACTTAATAAAACCATTAACTGGCAGCCGCCGGAAATTGGTGCTGGAAGATTTGGCAACTGGCTTGAGGAAAATAAAGATTGGGCGCTTTCACGAGACCGGTTTTGGGCAACACCTTTACCGATATGGATTAACGATGACGGCGATATGTTTGCTGTTGGCAGCATTGAGGAATTGAAAGAAGGATTTATTGAAGAAAACGGGAAACGAATTTCTGTAAAAGATGTTGATGAAATTGATCTTCACAAACCATTTGTTGACAAGATATTTTTCGAACGCAACGGTAAAATTTATAAACGCACTCCCGAATTAATTGATGCATGGTTCGATTCCGGTTCAATGCCGTTTGCACAATATCATTATCCTTTCGAGAATAAAGAATTGTTTGAGAAAAAATTCTTTCCCGCTGATTTTATATGTGAAGGGATTGATCAAACACGCGGATGGTTTTATACTATGCATGCAATAGCAACAATGCTCTTCGATAGTGTTGCTTATAAAAATCTTATTGTAAACGAATTGATCCTCGATAAGACCGGACAGAAGATGTCTAAATCAAAAGGCAACACTGTTGATCCTTTTGTTCTGTTTGATAAATACGGTGCAGATGTTACAAGATGGTACTTAGTAACAACAAGCCCGCCGTGGAGGCCTACATTATTTGATGAAGAAGGTTTGGTGGAAGTTCAGAGGAAATTCTTCGGAACTTTAGTTAACACATATTCGTTCTTTGTACTTTACGCAAATATAGACGGGTTCAATTACAGCGAAGAAAAAATCCCCTTTAAAAAAAGAGAAGAAATTGATAGATGGATAATATCCAAACTAAACTCTCTTATTGTTGAATACAAAGATTTGATGGATAATTACGATGTTACAAAAGCAGCAAGAGCCGTTTCTGTTTTCACATTAGATCATCTTTCAAACTGGTATGTTAGAAGGTGTAGACGACGCTTTTGGAAATCGGAAATGAATGATAACAAACTTGCTGCATATCAAACTTTATATGAATGCCTCGTAACAGTTTGCAAATTAACTGCCCCATTTGCTCCTTTTATCTCTGAAGAAATTTACCAGGATTTAAATTCGGTTACAGGAAAAGAAAGTTTTGAATCTATTCATCTTTCTGATTTTCCTGCAATTGGTACAATTGATAAAGAATTAGAACTAAGGATGGAAATAGCTCAGCGTGTTGTTTACCTAACAAGAGCAATGCGTGCAAAATCAAATCTTAAAGTACGGCAGCCACTAAAGAAAATAATGGTTGTTGTCGATAAAGATAAAAGAGAACCGTTATCGAAAATGAAAAACGTAATTCTTGATGAAGTGAATATTAAAAAGTTGATTGTACTGGAAGATGATTCTGAAATTGTAAGTAAATCTGCTAAAGCAAACTTTAAATTGTTGGGCCCAAAATTTGGTAAAAAAGTACAGTTAATATCAAAAGAAGTTAAAGATTTTACTTCCCGGCAAATTAAAGCGTTAGAAGATGGCAATTCGGTAAAATTAACAATAGACGGAGAAGAATTTTCTATTGAGCTGGAAGATGTTGAGATAGTTAGTTCGGAAATAAAAGGTTGGTATGTAGAATCTGATGGAGGTGTTACGGTTGCAATTGATACGGAACTGGATGAGAGTTTAATTGCCGAAGGATTGGCACGAGAATTTGTAAACAGAATTCAAAATATGAGAAAAGATGCCGGGTTTGAAGTTGTTGATAAAATAAATATCAAATTTACCGGCAGCGAACTACTAAATAACGCAGTCGAATCTTTCAGGAAGTATGTAGCGGGGGAAACTCTTGCAGAGAATGTGGAAATATCGGATAAATTGAACGGCGGATTTAAACAGGATTGGCAAATTGGAGATCAATCTTGTTCGATTCAAATTGAAAAGATAAGTTTTTAATAAAAGGAGTTTGAACATGGCAAAGAAAAAAACATCTAAAAAGAAAAGCCCGGCTAGAGGGGCTAAAAAATCTTCAACTAAAGGAAAAAGTAAAGTGACTAAAAAGAAAACTGCAGTGAAAAAAACAACGACTAAAAAGAAAGCGACATCAAAAAAAGCTGCAAAGGCAGCAGCTAAAAAGAAAGTTACTACCAAAAAAACTACAACTAAAAAAGCCGCCGTAAAAAAAGCTGTGCCTAAAAGAAAAGTGGCGACTAAGAAAACTGTAACTTCAAAAACCAAAGCAATAAAAACTACTACTGAAAAAACCAGCACAAAAACTGTAAAAAAACAAGTGGTTAAAAGAGTAGTGGTAAGAAAACCTGTTATTACTCGTGCTGAAGCACTTCAAAGAATTAAAGGTTATACCAAAAAAGATCTCGAACAGTTCAGAACAATCATTCTTGAAAAAAGAGATGAGATACTTGAAGATCTTCAAAGCTTAAAAGAGCAAATGTTGGATACAAGCACCGGTGAGTACATAAATGAAAATTCGCCGTACTCTTTGCATATGGCTGAACAGGGAACCGATGCAATGGAAAGAGAAAAAACTTTTCTTTATGCCCAACGAGAAAATAAATTTCTAGGTTATTTGGATGATGCTCTTAAACGAATAGATAACGGCACCTATGGAGTTTGCATTGAGTGTGTAGAAGAACCACAGCATCTTTGCGAAACTTGTCCACTTGTTCCCAAAGCAAGACTTGTTGCTGTTCCACACACCCAGCACTGTTTACCAATTAAGCAAAGGAAGGGCGGTCGTTAATCCTTAGTAGTTTATTATTGATTAGGACTTGCGCTTATTAAAAGGTATAACTTGAAATTATTTTTTGTTTCATTTCTGATACTCCTTGCTGATCAAATTTCGAAATTATATGTTAAAGGGTTTTACTTACAACTTTTCGATTTCGAACATTCAGGTCTTCCACAAAACAGAAGTATTCCGGTGATTGATAAACTTTTTTACATTACTCCTGTCGAAAACCCCGGAATCGCATTCGGAATTGATTTTGGTCCCGAGTTTAAAACATTCATATCAGTTATTACAATTCTTGCAACATTGGCATTAGTAATTTACTTTTTTAGTATTAAAAAAGAGGATAAGTTTATTCGTCTTTCTGTGGCTGTAATTTTAGGCGGTGCAATGGGTAATTTAATCGACCGGGTTTTTTATGGATATTTTTATGGTTACGCATCAATTCTTTCAGGTAATGTTGTAGATTTTCTCGATCTTAGATTATTTAGTTTCTTTTTGATGAATAAAACTTTTAGTATTTATGTTTTTAATATTGCAGATATTGCCATCACCCTTGGCATAATTGCTTTTTTATATGCTGTTTCCAAGAAAAGAAAAGAAACAGACACAGCTGAAACCGCCGATGTTGAAAACAGTTTAAGTGTGGATTAGGAGAAACCATTGCGAGTTTTATATTTAACACTTGGTGTTATTTTTGTCGATCAATTCTCTAAATTTTATATTAAAGGAATAAATATTCCCTTTTTGAATATATCCTTTGATGGGATGTATTACGGCGAGTCCATATCTGTTATTGGCGATTTTTTCAGAATTACTTTTATCGAAAATCCCGGGATGGCATTTGGTTTCAATCCTGGCTCCGATTTTAAGTTATGGATTTCAGTTTTTTCACTTATTGCAAGTATTGGGCTGATTGTATATTTATACGTTGTACGGAATAAATCATTAAGCTTGCGTATTGCTCTTGCACTGATTTTAGGCGGAGCAGTTGGTAACTTGATCGATCGTACATTCTATGGAATTATTTATAAATATGCTCCTGCTTTTTACGGCAAGGTAGTTGATTTTTTTGATTTTGATTTCTTTAACTTTGCAATATTTGGAAGAAGCTATGATAGATGGCCAATCTTCAATATTGCAGATGCTTCTGTTACAATCGGTGTGCTAATTCTTATTTTATTTTACAGGCAGCATCAAAAAGAAGATGAAGAAAACTTTGAACAGGAATCAGTAAAGGATGAAAAATTACTGCAGGAGTTGAACGGAGTTGAAAATAACTATACCTCTAAAGATAATGAGGTAAACGAAAGAACTGAAAATAACGAAACAGATGAAACGAGCATGAAAAATAATTTATAAACAGGAAAATGATTATAATGCTAGTTCCATATGACCTTAATTTAAGATTACAAACATATGAAACTGATAAAGGAAAAGAAATATCGATTTGAAGTACCCGAGGGCAAAAAGAAAGAACGAATAGATACCTTCCTTACAAACTCCATCGAAAATGCCACACGCTCTAAAGTTCAAAAATCAATTGAAGCCAAACTTGTTAAGGTTAACGGCAAAGTTGTAAAAGCAAATTATAAAATAAAACCGCATGATATAATTGAAGCAATTCAACCTATAACTCCGCGACCTGAAGATGTTGAACCTGAAAATATTCCGCTTGATATAGTTTATGAAGATGAATTTTTACTTGTGGTAAATAAACCTGCCGGAATGGTAGCTCATCCCGCTTACGCAAATTATACGGGAACTCTTGTTAATGCTTTACTTCACCACACGCAAAATTTAAGTGATATTAATGAGCCGGGAAGACCGGGGATTGTTCATCGTTTGGATAAAGATACAAGCGGATTACTTGTTGTTGCAAAAGATGATTGGGTACATGCAAAATTAGCCGAACAGTTTTCAAAGCATACTGCAGAACGGGAGTATAACGCAATTTGTTGGGGAAGGTTTGAAAAAAACGAAGGAACCATTGATACGTATATCACACGAAGTAAAAGAGACCGCAAAAAATTTACTGTTAGTGAAACTGAAGGTAAACAAGCAATTACAATGTACAAGGTAATTGAAGAATTTGAATTTACTTCGTTAATAAAGTTAAACCTTAAAACCGGAAGGACGCATCAGATAAGAGTGCATTTATCAAGTATTGGCAAACCAATTTTTGGCGATGCTACTTATGGTGGAAGACAAATAAGATCCGGTTCTGAATTACTTCAAATAAGAAATAGGGTGCATGATCTACTTGAGATTATGCCGAGGCATGCTCTTCATGCAAAAACGTTGGGATTTATTCATCCCAAAACAAAGGAAAAGATGAGTTTCGATTCTAAACTTCCTGAAGATATTCAGCAGCTAATATCAAACTTGAAAAATCAGACATCTCCCAAGTAAAATCATTAATGATTATATTTGCAGTCGTAATTCAATTATTTGCAATTATAAAAATAGCTTTAACCGGAAAACCCGATGCTCTCAATCTATAATACGCTAACAAATAAAAAAGAAATATTTGAACCGATAAATCCGCCTGAAGTGATGATGTACGTTTGTGGTCCAACGGTGTACGATTATTTTCATATTGGCAATGCCCGCTCTTTTGTAATGGCTGATGTTGTTAGAAGATATCTTTTGTACAGGGGTTACAAAGTAAAGTTTTTAATGAACCTTACCGATGTTGATGATAAGATCATAAAAAAATCAAGGGAAGAAAATGAAGACTTTAAGGAATTCGCAGAAAAATACATCACCGCTTTTTTTGATGACCTGGAAAAATTAAAACTAATGAAAGCAGATCTCTATCCTAAAGCAACAGAGCATATGGATGATATAATCAGAATGATTGAATCTTTGGAGGATAAGGAATTTGCATACAATATTGATGGCAATGTGTTTTATGACGTATCAAAATTTAAAGAGTATGGAAAGTTAAGCGGAAGAAATATTGATGATCTGATTTCCGGTGCGAGAATAGAAATAAATAAAGACAAGCAAAATCCGCTTGATTTTGCACTTTGGAAAAAAGCAAAACCCGGTGAGCCTTATTGGGAAAGCAGGTGGGGAAACGGCAGACCCGGCTGGCACATAGAGTGCTCTGCAATGAGCTGCAAACACCTCGGAGAATATTTTGATATTCACGCCGGCGGGAATGATCTCATTTTTCCGCATCACGAAAATGAAATTGCACAAAGCGTTGCTTCAAACAATAAACCGTTTGTTAAGTACTGGCTTCACTTTGGGTTTTTAAATATCGAAAATGAAAAAATGTCTAAATCACTGGGTAATTTTTTTACAGCTAGAGATGTGGTAGCGAGACATTCCGCTGAAGCAATAAGATTATTTTTTGCACAGGCATATTATCGGGGTCCTCTTAATTTTAGTGATGAACTGCTTGCATCAGCAGAGAAAGGGTTGGAGAAGTTTGAAAATCTTGTTGATAAAATAAACCTGGAATTAAATAAAAACCAGACCGAGGGAGCAACACCTTGTTTAGATATAAAACAATTTGAAGATAAATTTATTGCAGCAATGGATGACGATTTTAACACAGCGCAAGCCGTTGCAATTATTTTTGATTTTGTAAAAGAAGTAAACCGTACGATTGCAGAAAACGAAAACATTAATACTGATTTTTATAAGAATGTTAAAGCATTCCTGGAAAAAACGGCAGTAGGCGTATTGGGTGTTATAAATTTTGATGTTGAAGACAAATCTGCAGATAAGGATATTGATGTAAATTTTATTCAAAAAATGATTGACCGGAGAACGGAAGCAAAAAATGAAAAGAACTACACCCTTGCAGATAAAATCCGTGATGAGCTAAAAGAGATTGGTGTAGAACTGAAAGATTCTAAAGATGGTACGGCTTATAAAATAGTTAAATGAATTAACGCAAATAGTTTTTAAGGATAAGGGATCACTCCTTCTCAAAAATATTCCCCACCCCAAAAATATAATTCGGATCGAGAGTTTTTTTAAGCATTCTCATTTTGTTTACATTTTCCTGCCCGTACATTTCTACAAGATAACCCCTTTTATTTTTACCAACTCCATGTTCGGCTGAGAATGTTCCTCCTAATGAAATTGCATGACTGCAAATACTTTTATATAGTTCTTTTCCTTTTACAAATTCTTCTTCAGTTTTCGGCAGCATATTAAGATGAACGTGTGAGTTGCCAAGATGACCGTAAATTACATAATCTAAATTTTGGGTTTCCACCTCTTTCTTAATTGCATAATAAAAATCAATAAACTTATCATCCGGCACAGCAACGTCTGTCCCAAGTTTTCTAAAATTGTTTCGGGTTATATACTCGTTTACGCTTGTAGAAATCGTATGTCTGAAAGCGATAATATTTTCTCTATCTTTATCAGTCATTGCAAACCACGCATCTTCATCTTTACCGTTGTAGTCTAAAAATAAATTTATCAACAATTCTAGCAATTCGTCTTCATTATCATTGCATTGCTCTTCAAACCAAACTGCAGCTTTGGCATTTACAGGAATATTTGGATAATCGTTTAGTAAAAACCTTAAAGAGTTCTCATCAAAATATTCAAGCGCCGTTGCATCAATTGAATTAACTATTTTCAGTTTTCTATTCTTATACGATTCATCTCTTGCTCTAATTAAAAAGTTCAAAGCATTATTTTCAGTTTCAAAAAATAAAATGCACGAAAGTTCATTAAGCGGTAAGAGCAGCAATTTTAATTTAATTTTTGTAATTACTCCCAAAGTTCCCTCCGAACCAATAAACAGATCAATTGCATCCATATTGCGGTTGCAAAAATATCCCGAAGCATTTTTTACTTTTGGCATTTCGTAATCAGGGAGTAATAAATTGATATCTTTTCCAGAAGATGTTTTTAACGTCAAGGAAAGATCATCCGCAAAATTTTCGCCTCTCTTCAGATAAAGAAAATCTCCATCGGGAAGTATTATTTCTAATTCTTCAACGTAATTTCTTGTGGGTCCGTATTTAAATGTTCTTGCACCTGAAGCATTAGTAGCAACGGTTCCGCCAACAAAACAATTTCGCTCGGTAGGGTCGGGAGGATAAAGCAGCCCTTTTGAGTTCACAGCAGCCTGCAATTCCGAAAGCAATACGCCCGGCTCAATCAAAGCAAATTTTTCCTCTAAATTTATCTCAATAATCTTGTTAAGTTTCTCGGTGGAAATTACAATTCCGCCTTTTGGAACTCGTGCTCCTGTTAATCCTGTGCCATTGCCCGAAATTGTAACTGAATGTTTTTTTTCATTTGCTTCCTTAATTATTTGCCCCATCTCGGAAACATTTTCAGGAATATAAACTGCCTCGCAAAATCCCTTTGTGTTGGATGCATCTATCAGATAGTTTTGTATTTCGTCCTGTTCGGTTTTAATTATCATTTTTTATTTTGTGCTAAAATTTCAACAAAAATCCTCAAGTAAATTAATTCAAATTAACCAATCGCTATATAAAACCTTAACCCCTGGATTAATTACTTGTTGCACAATCCGAAAATGTTACTCTGAATTTATTTCAGGGTCAATTTTGATTATGTAAGCGATGCTGATCCCGATAGCTATCGGGACAGTATTACAAATAGTAGTTCTACAACGAACTCTTAATTCTGTGTTTTAATAATTTTAAATATTATGCAGTCAACCTGAGTAAGTTTAGATATTCCTTTTGAATATTTAACCCAGGGATATCAGGTCCATTCCTATCTATAGATTTATTTATTCCCAATTTAATAAAAAGCATATCCAATGCATCAAACATATTTATTTTGGGGAAGGCAATATCTCTTAAATGATGGATGAGTTTTAATGTTTTAAATCCATCGAACCAAATTTTTCTTTGGTGTGTTAATTGTCTCCTGGATTTTGTATTACTTAAAATTTTCTCCCATTGTTTTGGATAATTATTTTGGAGTAAAAAATTATAGAGCTCAGTATGGATTTCTTTAGCTCGATTTAAAATTTCTTGTGGATCCGAAATGGCATCAGAATTATAAATTTCCAACCATTCTTTTAATATCTCAAACACAGCGGGATCAAATAATAAATATTCATCTTGAGTCTTTGATAAAAATCTTGTTACACGTTGTCCTGTTCCAAAAGGCACTCGCCACGAACTTCTTTTTGATGGATAAACCGTTGCAGAATCAATTTTATTAATTTGATAAATCTTAGCGAGCTTTTCCAGAAAGTAAAAATCTTCAGCCGCTTTTCGTTTGTTCATTCCGCCAATTTTCATGTAGGCGTTATGATCACACAGCATAGTTGAACCGATTGAGTGAAACGCATAATCTGAGCCAGCGAAGATTAATCCTGATACATAGTATCTTAAAAATATTTCATAGCAAATTATTGCTGCATTGTAATCATCGGTTCCATCAACCAGATGTTCATAATTTACAACTGCAACAGGGAGATCGTTTTTATTAAAATTGTTTATAATGTTGGTTAAATAATTTTGCGAGACGGTGCAGTCAGCATCTAAACAGATAATTAGTTTTTTTGTTCCTTTTGAATAATCAATGATTGTAAGGGAGAGATCCATTCCAACCTTTCTTGCCAAACCAACTCCCGCCTGCTTTGTGTTTAACTCTTTACCTTCAGATGAAGCATCTATCAATCCAACCCGCAATCCCGAGTTAATTATCTCTCTTGAAAAATCATTAATATTAGCATTAATAATTGAACGAAGAAGAATCAGACTTTTTAAATTATCTTCTTTTATTTCATCACAGGAAACAGGGGAGTTGTTGATAACAATTAATATCAAAGACGATAGAAAAAATGCCGGATCATTTTCTGAGAGAGATTTTAGTAACACTTTTATATTATCATATTCGGCAATTGCAGGAATTACGATTACATTATTGATCGCAGTTTGCCTTTGCCATTCAATTGCATAATTTTTTATTAAATGTTTACTAAGATATGAAAGAACATTAGCCGGAAGGTTTTGCATTTTTCTCCATTCTCTCCTTGATAAAAATCAAAACCGCATTGTAATCTTTTCCATCAAACCAATTTATTATAACGCCCTCACGTTCCATTTTTCTAAACCATGTCATCTGTCTTTTTGCGAAGCTGTGAATTGAGCTATTTAGTTTCTGGTACATATCATTATAATTTAATTCGTTGCGCAAGTATTGGCTTATAAATTTATATTCCAATCCAAAGAATGATAATAGTTTATGTGAGATTCCCATATCTAAGAGATTTTTAATCTCATCAATCATTCCTTCATCCAATCTTTTTTTAAGTCTCTTAGTTATTCGCCTTTTTATTTCGTTACGCTCTAATTTAATTCCAATGTTCAAAGAAGAAATTGGATTTATGGATTGAATATTTTCAAATTGATTTGCTTCTTCAATTAATATTGCTTTTATAATTCTTTCTTTAGTAATTAAATCGGTTATGTTATGCTGTTTTGGTTTTATGCCTAACAGTATTCCCCGTAGTATTTCTTCCGAATAATTTTCTAATTCCTCAATTCGATTTTGTGATAAATCTGCTTTACGTAATTTATAGTTTTGTAAGATTGCACTCAAATACATTCCCGTTCCACCTACAAGAAACGGCAACTTTTGTACAGCTTTAATTTTTTGAAACGCCTGATAAAAATCCGTTTTAAAACGATAAAGATTATATTCTTCGGTCGGTTCGGCAATATTGATTAAATGATAAGGAACATTAATATTATCAACTATATAATCACTTAAATCTTTACCCGTTCCAATATCCATAAATTTATAAACCTGGCGTGAATCTGCAGAAATTATTTCTCCATTTAATTCTTTTGCAAGAAATGCTGCTAATTTTGTTTTGCGTGTAGCTGTTGGACCGAGAAGAGTAATTAAATTGAAATTTGTTAGATCATCTTTAAAATGGGTTTGGTTCATCTGTTTAAAATTTCTTATTAAGGTAAGATGGAACTCGTCCCAATCCATCTGGACTTGTTTCATAGATGGAAAATACTATTCTGTTTTTGTATCGGAGTTACTATCTTCATCTGATTTTAAGTCTGCATCATCATCAACGTATGGAGAATGATCAAATTTAGGTATTGGTTTAGGATCTATATAAATAGGTAAGCTAAATGTAAATGTTGTTCCTTCATTCAATTTGCTCGAGAATGTAACCTTTCCCTTATGCAGTTCAATTATCTTTTTCGTGATTGCCAAACCAAACTTGTTCCTTCCTTTTGTTTCGGAAAAAACTGTCTCAAATATTTTATCTTTATCTTCATCGGGTATTCCTGTACCTTCATCCCTGATAACGATATTTGCATACAGACCTTCTATTTCCGTACTTACATAAAGATTTCCATCCTTTTCCATTGCATCACAACCATTTTTAATTGCCTGGTATAATGCCATATAAAGTTTGCCGGGATCAATTTTTACTTTTGCATCCCCACTAAACTTTTTGAAAAGATTTATATTTCGTGAATCACAATATTCTGAAAGCAGTTCGGATATTCTGTCCAGGTAAGAGTTAAGACTAAAGCTTTCCAATTTCAAATTGAATTCGGGTTTATTATATTCGGAAGCTGCTTGAATAATATCGGGAAATAAGCTCGCCTGTTTCTGAAGCATTGATATTATCTCTTTTACTTTCTCCGAAAAATCTTCGTTGTTTAAAAGCATGGTGTAGCGCTTAATAACATCTACCGGAGTTGAAATGTTCTCAGATAAAAACTTTGAAATATCCATACCCGCATCTTGCTTTTCTTTCTCAGTCACTTTCTCAATACGCTTGATTCTTTCAAGGGCAAGAGCAGCATGACCCGATATCAATCTAACTTTTGTTATTTCATCTTCTGTAAATTTTCTGCTGCTATGTGCTAATTGGAGCACTGCAACAATTTCTTTGTTTATGTTTAATAGAGGAACATAAATAATATATTTTAACCCTTTATCTCCCGGCTGATCAATTTCAGAAACGAAGCGGCTGTCTTCCAAAGGATTATCGAAATTAATAATTCTTTTTTGCAGTATACATGTACCGGTTAGACCCTCGGAAATTTCAGAAAAAGTATGTTTTATTATTGCCCCATTATCATTGGCGTACCTTGCAATGTTACCAGCATCTTCTTCTAACAAATAAATTTCCCCGGCTTCTGATGAGGTCAAAATTTTCATTCCATTTATTACAGACTGGATTGTATCATAAATCGTTAACTGGCTATGCACGGCAATTAAGACCTTAAGAATTATTTGAACATCGATGTGTTCCCCGGGAAGTTCTTCTACCGATAGTTCCTGCTCTTCTATAGCCGGTTGTTCTATTATAAAATCTGTGTTTTCTTCAAATTCATTATTTAGACTTATATTCTCATCACTTGAATCTTTAATTAAATTTTCTTCATCAATTTCTAATGCCAAGTCAGTATCAAAGATTTCTTGCTCAATAATTTCAGATATTGTATCTGAAAAAGATTCGCTGTTATTTTCAAATTCTTCGGTAACGATATCAGATTGTTCATTTTCAGATGAGTTTGCTTCTTTAGTAGAAATTGGCATTACAGAATCAGTCGATTTAATTTCGCTGCTGAAAACCGATTCTGTTTCGGAAAGCTCAACCTCACCATAATTATCGATATTATTTTTTATGACTTCTGATTTGCATATAAGAGAATCGAATATTTTTTCATCAATTAAATATAAAAGGCATTTGCTGTTAGCAATAGCTGAGGAAATTCTGCGGGTTTTTTCTATCAGTTCCTTTTCACCAAAGAAGTCGTTAAATATTTTATCGCTCTTGTGATGGGGGGAATGGAATTTTATTTTAACATCTCCCCGGAGTAATATGTATAGGCAATCAGCACTATCACCTGATTGATAAATTATTTCCCCCTCTTTTACATCCTTAAAATATTTAGGTTTGAAAAGAGTATCAATCACCGAATCGTTTACACCGTTAAAAAACTTATTTAGTTTTATTTCTTTAGTATTTCCGTGTATTGTCATTAATGTTTACAGATTCGCAAATTTTCTATTATAAATGGTTGTAATTGATATTTATTATCCACTGCAATTATACCACTAATTACTTTGAAAAATGACTAATAAGAATTATTAATTCCACTACAATATGCGAACAATTTATCTTAAATTACAGCGTAAAAATCACAGACGAATGGAAACCAATTTTTGATCAGTGCATCATATTGATGGAAGAAACAGAATTAATAAAACTGGCGCAGGAAGGCGATAGAAAAGCTCTCGCTCAAATTGTAAAAAAATATGAGCAAACCATCTACAACTTTGCATTTAAAATATGCAGGGATAAAGACAAAGCAGAGCACATTATGCAGGAAACCTTTTACAGCATGGTTAAGTCGCTGCATCAGTTTGACGGGAACTCAAAATTATCTACCTGGCTGTACAGAATAGTTTCGAATCATTGCTTAATGCTTGCCAGGAAGATGAAAAGCCGTACGTTTGTTTCGCTTGATGATGATGAAGGATTATTTGAAGATAAACATGCTGCCGATTGGAGTACACTTCCGTATAAAAGTACGGAAAATAATGAACTTAAATCGATACTGGACGATGCAATAAAAAAATTATCTCCGGATTACCGGATGATATTTTTATTGCGAGATGTAGAAGGACTATCAACCGAAGAAACAGCGCAGGCAACAGAGCTTTCTGTTCCGGCAGTTAAATCGAGACTGCACCGCGCAAGAGCTTTTTTAAGAAACGAACTAAATAAATCATTTCAAAAATGAGTGAAGATAAAGTTAATTGTAAAGACGTAATGCAACATATTTGCGAGAGTCTTGGTGAAGACCTCAACTCGGATAGGTGCGTTGCGATTAAAAAGCATCTTGAAGAATGCTCCGGATGCAAAAGTTATTTTAAAACGGTTGAAATTACTATCGATTACTACCGTAAGTATAATGTAAAAATGCCGGAAGATACTCACGATAGATTAATGAAATTTCTTGATCTTGATGATTGCTAGTGAGTTGACCAGATAAAAACTTACCACAGATTTTCTAAACATTTAATTACTTATGGAAGAAAAATATTATTATAATACTTCAGTACAATGGGATGAAGGCAGGGTTGGGACTCTTGCTTCTCCGACATTGGATTCATTAAAAGTTGCAAGACCGCCGGAATTTCCCAGAGGCGTGCCGAATACATGGTCGCCCGAACCTCTTTATGTTGCCTCGGTAAATGATTGTTTGATGACTACCTTTACTGCTGTTGCAGAAAATTCAAAACTGGAAATAGAATCATATTCCTGTGAGGGAAATGGAAAACTGGAAAAAGTTGATGACAAGTTTATGATAAGCGAAATTGAATTAAAGCCGGTGATAAAAGTAAAATTTGAGAAAGATAAAGAACGTGCGGAGAGGATAATTCATAAATCGGAAAATATTTGTTTAGTATCCAATTCAGTTAAAACAATAATAATTCTTAACCCATAAATAATTACCCAAAACAATAATTAATAATTATTATATTAAAAGGAGAATAAATATGCCAATTTTCGAATATAAGTGTTCCGAATGCGAATCAAAGTTTGAGATACTTACTAAAAGTAGCAATGATAATAAAATTTTATGTCCGGAATGCGACTCATCAAAAGTAAAAAAATTATTCTCGGCTTTTAGTGCCTCAACAGGTAGTGTTAGTTATTACGATAACAGTTGTGCTACCGGTAATTGCAATATAGATGTTCCGAGTGTTGGCAGCTGTGCAAGCGGAATGTGCGGCTTAAATTAATTTCAATGGAGATTAAATGAACCCGATTAAATTCATTATTTTCAACATTATCTTATCAGCGGTAATTTTTGTCGGATGTGCGCAAACTGCTGATGAAAATGCTATTACCGTTGATCAATTGCGCGAAATGATGGTAAGCGATTCTAATTTCGTTCTTCTCGATGTTCGCAATCCTTATGAGCTTGAAGATAAATCTTTAGGACACATTGATGGTGTGTTAAACATACCCGTGCAGGAACTTGAAGAACGTTTGAGCGAATTAGATGAATTTAAAAACAAAGATATTGCAGTAATTTGCAGAAGCGGAAGAAGATCGGAAACCGCAACTGATTTACTTGTAAAAAATGGTTTTAATGCTGTAAACGTTTTAGGTGGGATGGTACAATATCGTGCAACCGAAAATAAAACAGAATAAAAATAAGTTTTAATTTAGCACTTCATCTGAATTTTATTTTGCTTTTCGTTTTGCAAAGTTATCCCTGAAATTCATTTTGGGCAATCCGAGAACTTTTCTAAAAATTTCAATTTCTTTTTCTCCTTCTCCCGGTATGTTAAAGAAAGATTAAATGTTGCAATTAAAATTCCCGGCTGAATCCCAAGCGATTTGAGTATCATCTTTTCCGAGTCTTCCAAAACTGCCTTCAGGCACATCACCAAAAAACATATTTGTAAATAATTTCTCAAACCGGCTTAATGCAACTATTTGCCTGTTGTAAAATCCAAGTATAACATATGGCAGGTAATCTGTTGATTCGTAATCGCACGGCAACAGTTTCCGGTGGGAAAATAGTCTTCAAAGTAAAACCTATGGAAGGAAGAATTCTATTAAGAGATTATTATAAAAAACAATGAATTGACTAAATAGATTAATCTGTCACTTCAACATCTTTCCAAAAAGCAACAAAATTTATTATATTTTCTGCTGCAGGTTTTGGATTTGGGTAATACCAGCCTGCATCCGAATTTGTTTTTCCATCAACTACAATATTATAATAGCTTGCTTCACCTTTCCATGGACAAGTCGAACGTGTATCACTCTCGGTGAAAAATTCCCGCTTTATCGAATCCGCCGGAAAATAATGATTAGCCTCAACAATTTCCGTATGATCACTTTCGGCGATTATCTGCCCGTTCCAAATTGCTTTTGCCATAACTTAACCTATTAACTTATTGATACATAGATATTAATATTGGGTTTCACTTTGTGAATCATTAAATTTTGTGCCTAAATTTATTTTTATAATTGATGAGAATCGATAAATTAAATCGGCACTTATACTTTTACTAATTTCAGCAGTGAATATATTTAAGATAATTATTTGTTTGATAAAAAAAAAGATATAATGTTGCAATAAAAATATGAGTTTTACCCTCTGAAGGATTATATGAAAAGACTACCACAGTTTTGTTTATACTTACCACTTATTAACTGAATAATGGCAAAGAAAGAGAAGATAATAGTAGAGAAAAAGAAAAAACGAATTCCACTTCCGCAAAAACCACCTAAAGTTGAGAAATCAAAAAAGGTTTACGATAGAAAAAAGGAGAAAGAAAAGCTTAGAAAAAAAGAAATAAGCAAGAGTAATTTTGTATGCCCAAAGTAACCGTTATCGCAGCATTTTATAATAAGATTGATTATCTGCGCTTAGTGCTTGCAGGATTTGAAAGACAATCCGAAAAAGATTTTGAAATTATTATTGCCGATGATGGTTCAAAGCAAGAGATAGTAAAAGAACTTGAAATCTTATCAAAAGGAATTCTCTTTCCGTTGATACATATCTGGCAGGAAGATAATGGATTTAGAAAAAATAAAATCCTTAACAAGGCGATAACCACAGCAAATTCCAATTACATAATTTTTATTGATGCAGATTGCATTCCGCACTCTCGTTTTGTTGAGGAACATATCTCATATTCTAAAAAAGGGAGCTGCCTTACCGGAAGGCGCGTAAACTTATCGCACAAATACACTCAAATTCTCTCGCCGCAAAAAGTAAAGGAAGCTGTTATTGAAAAAAACAATTTTGCATTAATTAAAGATGGTTTATTCGGTGATTCTTTTTATGTTGAAAAGGGCTTTTACTTTAAAAGTAGATTGCTGAGAAAAATCTTCAACAAAAAAGAAAGAGGGCTGCTTGGATGTAATTTCTCTCTCCATAAGGAAGATATGTTGAACATCAATGGCTTTGATGAAAGATACGAAGCACCCTCAATCGGGGAAGATAGTGATGTGCAATTTCGCCTCGAACTAAATAGAATTAAAATTGTTTCTTTGAATCATATTGCAGTTCAGTACCATCTTTATCATAAGCTTCTTGAAAGACCACAGGAAAATCTTACCCTTTTCAATAAAATAAAAGAAGAAAAACTTTCCTTCACACCTTATGGGATTAATAAAACTTAGCACGATAGTTGTAATAATCTTATTTTATTAGGTATTTATTAAAATTACTAATATTAAATCTGGTAAAATCTGAATATTCACTAAAAACATTTGCTTCGTAATGACGCATTCCTTATTTTTCGAGACATAAATTTGCAAACGCTTAAATAATTAAGGTAAATAATGTTAGATGACATAGACATTAAAATATTAAAGGCACTTCAGGAAAAAGGCAGAACTAAAAGAAATCAATTAGCCGAACAAGTTGGACTTTCTGTTCCTTCGGTTAGTGAGAGATTAAATAAACTGGAGGAGCGTGGTATAATTGAAGGATATTATGCTAAAGTCAATAAACAATCTTTTGGTTTAGATATCATGGCATATATTCATGTTGTTATGGATTCTTCCAAGCATTACAAATCTTTAATCTCTCACGTTGACAAAATGCCGCAAATCTTAGAGTGTCATTCCGTTCTCGGGGAAGGATCACATTTACTTAAAGTTGTTGTGAGAAACACCCAGGCGCTTGAAAAACTACTTGGTGAAATTCAAACCTGGCTTGGTGTTACAGCAACAAAAACAACATTTGTACTTTCGACAATTAAAGAAACAACAGCAATCAATATTTAATTAAGAAAATATAGGATAAAAAAAATGGCGAAAACAATTACACCCGAAAACAAAGTTTTAAATTTTATTAAGAGTAAAAAGATAAAGTTTGTTGATTTAAAGTTTATGGATTTCCCGGGACAGTGGCAGCATTTTACTGTGCCGACCAGCCAGTTTGATAAAGATTCATTTGATGACGGGTATGGTTTTGATGGTTCATCAATTCGCGGCTGGAAAAGAATAAACGAAAGTGATATGCTGATAATTCCTGATGCATCAACTATGTTTGTTGATCCGTTTATTGAAGCACCGACAATAAGTTTAATATGTGATGTTTACGAACCCGCAACAAAGGAAAAATATTCACGCTGCCCAAGAAACATTGCACAGAAAGCCACTGCATATTTAACAACTTCCGGTATTGCCGATACCGTTTACTTTGGTCCAGAAGCTGAATTTTTTGTTTTTGATGATGTGAGATTTGATTCACAACCGAATCATTGTTTTTATCATGTTGATTCCGTTGAAGGAAGATGGAACAGCGGAAAGGAAGAGAATCCAAACTTAGGATACAAACCGCAATATAAAGAAGGATACTTCCCTGTGCCTCCTACGGATTCATTAAATGATTTACGCAACGAGATGGTGCTTAAACTAATTGATTGCGGAATTGATGTTGAAGCACAGCATCATGAGGTTGCAAGCGGCGGACAGTGTGAAATTGATTTAAAATTTGAACCGCTGGTTAAATCGGCAGATCAATTATTAATGTTTAAATATATTGTTAAGAATACAGCAAAGCTTCATAACAAATCTGCTACTTATATGCCGAAACCAATTCAGGGTGATAACGGAAGCGGTATGCACGTGCACATTTCTCTGTGGAAAAAGGGGAAACCATTGTTTGCAGGATCCGGTTATGCAGGTTTAAGTGAAATGGCACTTTATTTTATCGGTGGAATTTTAAAGCACGCAGCATCCTTATTAGCGTTTACAAATCCCACAACAAATTCATATAAAAGATTAGTCCCAGGTTTTGAAGCTCCGGTTAATCTTGCTTACTCACAGCGTAACAGGAGTGCCGCAATAAGAATACCTATGTACTCAGCAAATCCAAAATCAAAAAGAGTTGAGTTCCGATGCCCCGATCCTTCGGCTAATCCTTATCTTGCATTTTCTGCTTTGATGATGGCAGGATTAGATGGAATAACAAACCGAATTGATCCGGGTGAACCATTGGATAAAGATATTTATGATCTTCCACCTGAAGAACTGGCAAATGTACCTTCCACCCCGAGCTCGCTCGAAGAAGCAATTAAAGCTTTGGCAAATGATCATGAGTATTTATTAAAAGGTGATGTGTTTACGGAAGATGTAATTGAAACATGGATAAATTATAAGATGGAAAAGGAAATCAAACCAATGGCTCTGCAGCCGCATCCATTTGAGTTTAGTTTATATTATGATGTGTAGAATCTAATTTGTCATTGCGAGACTCCGCCAAAGGCGGAAACGTGGCAATCTTTCATTTAAAGTCGCTTGAGAAAAATTCTTTGGCGGCTCTTTATTTCCATTCTAATTTATAAAGAGTAACTGTTCTTGGGTTCGAATGATTAATACCAAAACTCCCCAATCTCCTTTGGAATAAAATTTCTGTTTCAATTCCGTTGGGTAGGATGTCTTGCGGTTTATAGTCTTCTCTTAAAATAACGTAAACGGGTTTTTTAGCTATTAAATAATCGTGACTATTATCATAATTAAATCTTGAATGGTCCACCAGTCCGGCAAAATCATAAACCTTTGCACCTGAAAAGCAACCTATTATTCCTACATCAGTTAATGCTACGGCTGTTTTCCCGTTTCCCGAATCCATTTTTATAATTGATGCCATTTCTCTGTAAGTTGTTTGGAATCCATTTACAAATTCGTCGCTTGCCGGTTTTACAACTTTTAATGTGATCAAACAATAACCAATAATTATTGTGAACAAGTAAATGATAAGAATTTTACTGTTGGTTTTTTCACCAATTTTCTCTTTAATAATATTAAATAATTGAGCTGCAATAATGATAGTAAATGGCACCAGTATTAAAGAATATCGTGAAATAACAGTTACATCTTTCAACAAATAAAAACCATAGAAACCTGCTATCCATAGTATAGGTAATATTGTTCCTCTCTCTTTTAGTTCAGTTAATAAACTATGATACTTTCCGGAAATACATTGTTTTTTTCTACTGATAAATATCAAGGTCATAAAAAGAGCAAATATCAACACAAATTCTGGTAAGTTAGCAGCCGCGAAAAGTTTCAATGTCCTAATTGCATACTCAAACCTGAAACTTATTAAGCTTCTTCCGGCTTTGTATAAATATGTATTTGGAATGATTGTCCCGAAGTAGTTATATGCAAAAAGAATCCAGACTCCTATAATTACTATAGCAATAAGTGTTGCAATAATTAAGTCTTTCCTTCTCTCCGTGAAAACAAAAAAATAGTAAACTAGTGCTATAATAAGGAAACCAAAAAATTCAGGTCTGATTAACACCGCCAAACCGATTACAAGTCCGCCCAAATACCATTTGTGTTTATTCTTTTCATTAAACAGAATATAAATTAGAAGCAGCAGACTCATCGAAGCTGATACTTCCATACCGCTTAATGCCCATCTAAGAAAGAAAGGATTAAGTGCGAGTGAAACTATAGCAGCAAAAGTGATTTTCTTATCTATATTGTTTTTAACAAGAACTACATATAAAAGATATACTGTTACAAAGCTGAAAAAAGAACTTAGTATTCTTACCGCTGTTTCAGGAGGGAAAAATAGTTTAGTAAAAATTGCCCCGAGCATAACCCACAATGGAGATGTTGTTCCATAAGTTATAGTGCCAGTAAATGAGAATCCTTTTCCGGCTGCTAAATCACTAATAAAACCGATATGAATGAAGGTATCATCACCGAGGAATTGAGGATAGAGCAGATATGCCAACAAGATACTTGCAAGCGCAATTAACGAAACTATTATTTGATCTTTTTTATTCAGCGATTTCTGAACCGTTGTTGTTGACAAGTTTTGTAATTCTTATCGCAATTTAGACATCTCCGGTTAAAATAGTAAATAGGGGAGCAGTTAAGCATAGTGGAAATAATAGACAGTAGAAAAAGCAAATCGGTAATAGACCTTATTGTTTTTCTTCCAAGCTAACTTATAACGGGAAAGGATTTTGAGTAATATCTGTTACAGCTGTTGCAGAAGATGTAATTGAAACATGGATAAATTATAAGATGGATATAGAAATCAAACCAATAGCTCTGCAGCCGCATCCCTTTGAGTTTGGTTTGTATTATGATGTGAAGAAATTGAAATGTCATTGCGATCCCGTCAGTAGGCGGGAGAAGCAAACTTTTTTTAGAGCCGCATTAGATAATTCTTTCGCGGTTTTTGTTATTAGTGATGGAAAAATGCAAATAGACTCCTATTAAATCGATTACTTACGCATTGTTAAATTCTCGAATACCATTATTAGTAATTTGGTAAAGTTTGCATTAAAATTACTTTCTCATTTAATAGCTGAGCGAAAGTACTTTGTAAATCAAAGTTTATAATTAATTTTTTTTATTTCTTAATTAACTTCTCCAAGCGCTCTACGTACATTTCAAAAGCAGATCTTCCTTTTTTTGTAAGCATATAACGAGAGATGGGTTTTCTGTTTTCAAATGATTTACTAACCGCGATATATCCACTTTCTTCCAATTTTTTTAAGTGGGTGCTAAGGTTTCCGTCTGTGGCATTAACTTTTTCCCTTAGAAAAGTAAATTCTGCCTCATCCACGGTAACAAGCACAGCCATAATAGCAAGACGAATACGCGAATGTATTATCGCATCAAGTTGTTGATAATTAAAATCGCTCATTTATTCTGTAACCGTTTTCTCTTTTTTGAATTCTCTATATAAAATTATTCCGGGAATTACCTGGAAAAGTATCATCATACCAATCATTATCAAAAGCGTTTCTAAGTTCTGCATAAAAAACATTATAATAGCTCCGCCCCACCATCCAATTGATAAATAAGAAACCCAGGATTTACCATACAAAAGCCCGCTAACGAGGAAGGCGTTTCCAAGAAGCACCGCAATTAAAGGACTAATAATTACACTATGATAAGCACCTGAAACAGTTCCGACAAAACCAATAATTGTGGCTGATATTCCAAAAGCAATCCAAACTGCTCCCACAATCTTTCCGGCAAATGTTATAGCTCTTCTTTTTCTTTCGTGCCTTATCTCTGTAACTATTGTATAAATCCATCCGAAACCAATTAAAGCTGGCCAGAACCAACTAAGAGAAGTTTCCCATCCTTGTGCTACTGAAAAATATGTGATCAGCAATCCGAAGGAAATTAGTAAACCCCAGAATATTGTTGCCTTACCATCATCAATCAATATTTTCCGGCTGTCTGTCATTACCTTTTTTATAAAGGCAAGTTCTTGCTGTGCGTCTAAATCGGTCATTTTCTTCCTCATTTATTAAAGTACTTTAAATTACAAAGTAAAGATAGCATTTTTTTTCTAAGTTGTCAAGTAAAAAATTAAAACTGTTGATATTCGGAATAATTTAATTATAAATGGTATGATTAGGAGGATTTGGATTCAGCAATCCATTCTTTCCAGGTTTCCGATTTATAACCAACAGTTGATAATTTTCCATTTCGTACAATCGGAGTTTTTAAGAGGAGCGAATCATTTAACAATTCATCTTCAGTATTGAAAACCATATACTCCATATTTTTTTTCTTAAACTGTTTTCCTTCTTTATTCAACAAAATATCAACAGGAATTTTCCTTTTAATATTATCGAGTTCACCTCTTGATAATCCTTTTATAGTTAAATCTCTGTAGTGAAATTGAATATTTCTCTCTTTAAAAAACCGCTCTGCCTTCTGTGTTTCTTTGCATTTTTTTGTGCCGATGATTTGAATGGTCATTTTTTAATCCTTTTAAACACCTTTTTATATTATACAATTAAAACTATTTTTATAATTAAACAATTACAAATTGAGAATAATAATGATAAAATTTCTGTTACTCTGTCTGCCATTTATTACTTTTAATAATTTATTCGCCCAATCTCTGCCTATTTTTTTGGATGGAAAAACAGACGACTGGAACATACCACTCCCAACTTACATTGATAATATTGGCGACGGGAATATTTTTGATTTCAGATATTTTTCTGTTACAAACGATGAACAATTTTTATTTATAAGATTGAAGATAACACCAGAATTTAAGCTTGTTGAGAATAATTTTATTTCTCTGTACATCGATGGTGATAATAACATGGGCACGGGGGTTGTTGTAAACGGTATTGGAGCAGAGCTAAAATGGGATTTTGGGTTCAGAAACGGAGAATTTTACAAGAACGGAACTACGCAGATTGGATTTCCTGAAATTCAATATAGAAGCTTACCAACGGTTACCGATACAACTTATGAAATTGCAATTGGAAGAAATGTGCTGCCGAATGGTGCCGATTCACTTTTTACTTCTTCAACTATTAAAATATTTTTTAAAGATAATGTTTCAAACGGCGATTGGATGCCTAATAGCGGTGAAACATTTAATTATACTTTTGATGATACACCAACACCACCAGTAAACTTAATTGAAATTAACAAAGCGGACACAAGCCTTCTCAGAGTATTGAACTATAATATTTTACAGGATGGAATTCTTGATCCTCAAAGAGAGCAGTACTTTGCAAGAATACTCCAGGCAATAAATGCTGACATAATGTGCTTTAATGAAAACTGGAATACAACTGCATCACAAATGGAGAATAAAATAAATGAAATATTACCCTTAACAGGTGGCGGAAGCTGGGAAGCAATAAAGCTTGATGATGGAAATATTACAGTTTCGAAGTATCCCATAATACAAAGCTGGCAGGTTTATCAGAATAAAAGAATAACAGCATCACTTATTGATCTGCCGTCATATTTTGAAAGAGATGTACTTGTAATTAATTCTCATTTTAAATGCTGCGGTGGAGTTACTAATGATGGAAAAAGGCAGATAGAAGCCGATGCTACAATCGATTTCTTACTGGACGCAAAGACTCCGGGTGGAGTTATTGATTTACCATCCGACACCCCATTTTTAATTCTGGGAGATCTTAACTTAGTCGGTGAACGCCAGCAGCTTACTACCTTAGTAACCGGAGAAATAATTAACACCCAGCTTTTTGGTAACGGAGGTCCGCCGGATTGGGACGAAACTGATCTTGAAGATCTGATATCTCAGCAGACGGACAAACGCACTGCCTATACCTGGCGAAATGATAATTCATCATTCCCACCGGGAAGATTGGATTTTCAGATTTATTCAAATAGTGTTATGAGTGTTCAAAAATCATTTGTAATTCAAACCGAAATAATGGGTGCAGACAGACTTACACAATACGGGTTACAGCAGTTTGATACACGAAACGCATCAGATCATTTTCCGAAAGTAACGGATTATAGTTTTCTACTGCCAACAATAATTGATGAAGGAGAACACACTCCAACTGGTTTTATGCTGGAACAAAATTATCCCAATCCGTTTAATCCAACAACCAAAATAAAGTTTACCATATCAAAATCCGTCATTCTGAGCGAAGCGAAGAATCTCATAAACGTACAATTAAAAGTTTTTGATACTCTAGGCAGTAAAATTGCAACGCTTGTAAACGAAGAGTTACCAGCAGGAAATTATGAATTCACCTTTGATGCGGCAGATTTGTCAAGTGGATTATATTTCTATCAATTGAGTGCGGGGAATTTTGTTGAAACGAATAAAATGATTTTATTGAAGTAAGAACCTGACTACCTGCAGGCAGGGATGGTACTTTTAAAATAAGTTATTTTAAGGCGGCTGATTGAGTCGCCTTAAATTTATTAAAACTCGCCCAACCGAATAGTTTGTGTTCTTTTAGAACGGGGAAAGCGGCTTTTAATTCCACCGCTTGTAACAACTGCTGTTCCTAAAACGTAATCATTATACTTAATAACATACTGCCCCCTATCAATATTATCATTCGGTATTAATCCTCCGGCAAGATAAAGTCTCAATTCGTCTTTATCTTTTACATTGTAAATGTTTTTGGTAATATGTTTATCAAGTATTTGTGCTGCGTTTGTATGAAGTACAATATCATCCCTTTTATCAATTGTGCCAAACTTGGTGCCGATACGATGAAACAATCCGAGATTAACATCAACCCAGTTTTTATTTATAAAGAAAATATCTTTTCGCTTTAAAATGTAATTGTACTGCATAAAAATTTCCTCATCAATTCCGAACGTTTCAGAAATGTAAGAAAGATACTTTGATATTTTTTTGCTACCCGGTTTTAAAAACTCTGATGTATAACTTTTTTTCCACCTTTCCTTTTCAAGAGGATTTGTTTCTTCTGTTTTTCTCAACTTTATCATGAAGAAACCATCGGAATCTGCTTCCCACGGAAGAATTCGGATTGCTTTTTCAAGATCGGGATGAAGTTGTTTCCCATCATAACTTGTAAAACCGTTTCTATATTTAACAGGCAGATCAATATCCATTACTTCAACAGGATACTTCCTTAACAGCTTTTCAATTACAAGTTCATTTTCTTCCGGGGTGAGAGTGCAGGTTGAATAAACAACCTCGCCGCCTGCTTTAAGCATTTTAATTGCTGCAACTAATAATCTAACTTGTAAATCGTGCAATTTGTTAACACGGTCTAAAGACCACCATTGATTCACCTCGATTTTTTTCTGCATAATACCGAGACCGCTGCATGGTGCATCAACTAAAATTTTATCAAAATAATTGAGATAATATTTTGTGAGCAGCTCACCTTTTGAATGAATAACACCGGTATTTATAATATTCAATCTATCAAGATTGTAGATGAGTGCTTTAATTCTATCTAATTGTACTTCATTCACAATCAGTGTTCCCTTGTTATTCATCAGCTCAGCCATTTGTGTGGTTTTAGAACCGGGTGCGGAACACAGGTCGAGAACTTTATCAGTTTCAGCAGGGTTAAGCACATAAGGAGGAAGCATAGAAGAAAACCCCTGGATGTAATAATAACCTAATACTATTTCTAATGTCTTACCAAGATCTTCTTCACGCTCATGGAATTTTAAAGTGTTGGGCAAAACATCAAAAATTTCCGGTTCAATATTGTATCGTTTATTTAATCTTTTAACAAGCTCATCCCGTTCAATTTTAAGATTATTTACACGAACATAAACAGAAGGATATTCTTCCATAAAATCCAAATATTTTTCGGCTGATTCTTTTCCAAATAGATTAGCAAGATAATTATAGACTTTATCTGAAAGTTGAGGTTTAGTCTTTTTCAATAGCGAACCAAATTCAATTTTAAGAATATCTCGTTTGTTACAGAATGAAGATTTCGTGATTCCGGTAATTTCTTTTTTAGATCTTCTTCAATATCAAGCAATATCCAATCCAGGTGTTTTTCATAATTTTCCACTGCGGTTTTAATTTCATATTCACTTTTTGGGATGATGATATTGCTGCTTCTATTTAAATTTGCATAAACAATGTACTTTGCTTTATGAATGTTGTCTGCCTGTAAAACGGGTGTGCCTTCAGTTGTGAGAATTTCAATTGCGCCGAAAAATTCGTTTCCCAGTACGAGAGTTTTATGCGGCATCTCCAACTTTTCAGTATCGGTCAGGTTGGTAAAATCATCCGGAAAGATTTTGCTCGTTGTTTCATTGTGCTTGTTAATGTACTGAGAGATGAATTCCTTTTCTGTCACTTTCCTGTTCCAAATTCTTAAAATAATCTGAAATTATGTTTTGCATATCTTCAATATTCTGATAGCTTTTTACTGTAAGCAGTTCGGAATTACATCCGGTAATCATAGCTGATATTTTTTCAACATCTGATGATACGAGAGCCAAAACAGGAATCCTTTTTTGAAATAACGCATAGGCAATTTCAAAACCTACTCCTAAACTCGGTCCTGATATTTCAGCAATCATCAGCTCGCTGCCCTCAATCCATTTTATATCTCTTGTGTAAATCTGGTTGTCGCTGAGTGGGATGGAAGCGTTGAACTTTCCGTTTAACTCGGCTAACGGCGAGTGATTCATCGATTCGATAAACCGAATCATTTCTATATAATTATTTTGGTAAGTGGTATCACCCTTAATGGCTCCCGCACAATAAACTATCATAATTTAACTGTTCAATATGGTTTGATAATATTTTTCGTAAATAGGTATGATTATAGATTTATCAAATTTATTAACTGCTTTATCTCTAGCATTTTTAGAAAAAAGCTTGTACTTCTTATCATTGGTTAGTAAGTCAACAGCATACTTAGCCATTCTATCAACATCACCAATTTCTGCAATAAAACCTGTTTCATTATGGCTTATTAATTCCGGCAGTCCTCCTACACTTGAGCTAATAACAGGCAGCCCGCAAGCCATAGCTTCCAAAGCAGCTAATCCAAAACTTTCGGATTGTGAAGGGATTAAAAACAGGTCGGCAGAGTTTAAAATTTCTACTAGCCCCTCCTGTTTGCCGAGGAATTTTACATGATCGTCCAAATCCAATTGTCTGCAAATCCGTTCGCATTCCGAACGATCAGGTCCATCGCCAATAAGAATAAGTTTTGCTGGAACATCCTCAATTACTTTTTTAAGAATTTTTATCGTATCGGGTACGCGTTTTACAGGTCTGAAGTTAGAAGTATGTACAAGAACTTTTTCACCGTTAGGCGCAATATTTTCTCTGAAAGCAGTTTTTCCGTCAGGTTTATATAGGTCGCTATCGATAAAATTTGGTATTACTTCAATTGGTTTTTCGCAAGAGTAGTTGGTTATAGTTTTTTCTTTTAAAAATCGGGAGACTGCTGTAACACCATCGCTTTGTTCTATGCTGAACCTCACAAGCGGAAGGAATGATGGTTCTAATCCAACCAAAGTAATATCGGTTCCATGCAGAGTGGTGATTATTTTCAAATCCTTTTTGCTCTTAATCATCTGCTTGGCAAGAAAGGCACTC
>Ga0209997_10000041_pt1 | contig 33285 bp, 40 predicted proteins | sample CR04metaG_FD_182079 | JGI IMG/M metagenome (GOLD analysis project Ga0209997, IMG submission 182079) | Deep subsurface microbial communities from Mariana Trench to uncover new lineages of life (NeLLi) - CR04 metaG (SPAdes) (version 2) | ecosystem: Environmental > Aquatic > Marine > Ocean trench...
AAGATTACACCATCAACCCAATACACAATACCAGATTCAAGAGTAGACATCATGCTGAGCAAGTCATCGAGGCTCATTTTTATCATATCTCGAACATAGACCGTGTTGTAAGGTTTGTGAATGAATTCAGTCATTTATTTTCTTTTTTATCTAGGCTTTATCAATTTTTGTAGAAATGTGTTGCCTGAATCTCATATTTTTAAATATATGAATAACAAAAATCGATTTTTCATAGATTTTCTTTTGAATGCTTTCATATAATTAAAACCAGACAAGCAATTAAAAAATTTGAAAGAATTCATTGAATAACTTCTGATTAAATAAAATTTTTAATTGAATAGAAAATTTATCTTCTATTTCTCCTGTTCCATGAATAATGAAATTTCATGAGACAATTATTCAAAAGATTAATTGTATATATCTAAAAATAATAAGAAAGAACATGATAATAGGAAAAATAAATGGTAGCGAGCCTACAATTCGGTTTAATTTGAATCTAAATTGTACTAAATGTGGAAAAAAAGTTCCTGGCGGTATGCGGACATCTGAAAAATACTTTGGCTCTCATTCATTTAAGCTTGAAATGGATAACTTTAAGAAAAATTACCTTTGTGGAATATGTCGTGATAAAAAAAGAGTTAATGGCAGAATTCAAAAGTAACTTTTATTTAATTTTTAAATCCTTTACTACATCTGGTATTTTATGATGACCAAAACAACTTTATTTTTCCTTGGTTTCCTCATACACTATAAAAAAATATCCAAAAAATCAAATTTGGCTTTAGAAATTAACCGTTCCAAGAATCTATCTAACATATCTTTATCATTAAATTTTTTCGTGTATTCAAAAATTTTCAATACTCAAAAAATTAACAATTTTTTATTCTCGTATACCAGATTTCAAATATGCTATGGTACACTCTGACAATTGTTGATTTGAGTGCCTCTTAATCTCATGTTGGCAGTTTGGGCAGATATTTTGAGTTTCATCACCCCCCTCTTCATCACCAAGTTGTTTCATACAGCATTCCATTAACTCAGAAGTAGAATGAGATTCCATAGACAGCTTGCAAGTTGGACATTGAGTCATTATTTTAATTTCTTTCTAGGGATTTAATTCTCTTTTTAATTTTAAATCCGTTTAAAATTTGTTTTATTATTAAACAAATGTTTAGATTTTTCAATGATCTTGTTTTATAGCATTTTCTAGAAGTAATTCTGCGCCTTCGGTTAGCAGTCTAAGCATGCTATAATCGACTGCTAGTCCAAGACGTATTTTTTCCCAAGAATTTCACAGATAATTTTGAGCGACACGTATCGTTAGTTTGCCTGCCCAAGATGACAATTATCTATGCTGTTTGTAATTTTAATTTAAAAATTTGGTAAAATCCAACAATGTTTAGAAATTTTGATTATTTGAAAAAATATCCTCCCTTTTCTTTACCCTTTAGGCTCCCACCCTTCACTTTCAGAAATTAATTCCAACTCGTTTTCAGGAATTTTAATTGACAATCTATCCCATCCTAAACAATTACATGCTTCGCATCTTACTTCTTCATATACATTAAGTTCAAGACTTAAATCTAAAATACCGATTCCTTGTTTTTCATAATGATTTTTTATTATTCCTTCAACGAATTCTTTTGATTCTTCTTTTGTAGCATCTCGCAATTCGGGGTTTATTTCATAAAATTCGTTAAACTCTTTTCCCCAAACATCATTACATTGAGTGGGAATTTTTTGTATCCAAACATTTTGAACTTCTTTTTCTTGTTGGATATCGTATAGTAAAACAAAACCTACCACTAATCCTATAATTGCAATTCCCATCGATATGTAAAATCCTGGTTTCACTAGTTTGCTAAGACAAGGTAGGATTTAGAGTTTATCACTTTCTAAACATTATCCATATTCGTGTTCCAATAAAAATCCCGACTGCTGATATAATCAAAACAGGAATAATTATTTCACCTTCATTCATTTTTTGTCAATTCTAATTTTTAACAGGCAAAATTTAAGCTATTCTCCTCTTTTTTTGATTAATGCCTCTTCGGGTGTTTTATCTTGATTTTTTTCCCAATGCCAAGAATGATGCTTTTTCCAATGAATTTCAAGATCTCCAGTACTGGGATATTTTCCTAATGGCGTTCCACAAATTTTACACTGTATCATGAATTTTTCTCATTTTAAGAAAAATTAATCTGTTAGAAAAATCTGTCTAATTTGATTAGATACGCTATATGAAATAAACATCGTTTATGATACCACCTGTCATAAATTATTCTTGCAACATCAAAACGAAGGTTCTTTTTACAATGTGTACAGATAATAATCATGTGGTAAAATAGGTAAAAATTGATTATAATGCCTTGGTTATTGTATTGTATTTGGATGATTGAATTAAGGGAATTTTCCCAACTAAATTATTTTTCTCGCTAAATATGGCTATCTTTGCTTCAGATATCATAATTTTAGGCATGTAAAATATTTTCAGTGTTTGTTCTACTCTATACACACAAGCCATTATAATCAATTTCTAGATATTTTAATAATGGCATATGTTGCATGTGAAGTTTGTAGATACTGTTCCAAAGAGCAACCGAACTTGAATCTATTTTGTATTAGCTGTGATAATCGTGATTGGTCTCATGAAGGATCTTCACATCAAAACCATAATTGAATATAAAAATTTTTCATAAATTCTTTTTGAATATTATGTTATTTTGTGCATTTAGAACCATTTCAAGAAGAAGCTGAAATTCTTTGTAATTAATGCCTGTGATGAAATTAACCAACTCTTCATCAAAACGACATGAGGTTATTTTCCAAGGTACAACCAATCAAGAGAATCAATATGACCTAATAATCAATTTAAAAAAATAAAATTTATGGAGAACCGTTTGGTTTGGCTTTTCCAATTTCTCCGGAATCATCTTTCTTTTCAAAGACTCTGTATTCCCCAATTGTAGAATTACACTTTTGGCAGTTATATTGTCCTCTTTCGACTAGTACTAAATTATCTGCAACTTCTTCTCGATTATTTTCTTCAAGATGAACTTTTGGTGGTTTGCTAAATTCTTCTTCACAAATTTTGCAATAATGTTTTTTCATTTTTTCTTCTTCAAGTTTTCCTATTGGGGCTAGAAATAATTTACCAACTCCCAAATCTGCCTTTTTTGCTTGTTCTTCAGTAATGTCTGCTATTATGTACCCACCAGAACCGTATAGTTTTGTTTCTGACAAATCAACATTATTTTTCTTTTGATCTTAAAATACCCTTAGAAATTTGTTTAAATTCAAAAACTATCTTGTTTTATGCCAAAAATTTGGAAACTAATATTTTATCTGGTTCTATCAACTAAGTTAGGCATGGATGTATCTGATGTATTTAAAAAGAGAAATTTCAAGAATGTTAATTTTGAATACGAAAATTTGATTGGAAAAAATCTATCTGATGCGTTTTTGAGTGGAGTAGATCTTAGTGGATTTGATATTCATAATGCTAACTTTAGTGGTGCAGATCTAAGCAATGCAAAACTTAGAGGCGGAATTTTATTTCATGTGAATTTTCGAGGGGCCGATTTAAGAGGCACAGATTTAACCGAAGCTAAAATCTGGGATGCTGACATGTATGGGACAGATATGCAAGGCGCTGATTTAAGGGGCGCCGATTTATTTAATACAAATTTAAAAAGTAGCAATTTGAGTAATGCTGATCTTAGTGGCGCATATTTGAAAAACAATGATTTTGCCGGAGCTATTATGAAAAACACCAAATTTTCAAACACCAAATATGATAAAAAAACAATTGATACAATATCTGACATTAATTCAAAATTAAGATTAAAGGATCAAGGAATTATTTGGTAAATTAAAATCACTTTATTTTCTAGGTCTATCCTCTCTCTTTTTAAATTCTTTTGATTTTTGTCTTTTTCTTTGTATCTCTAAATTCAAGATATTGTATGTCTTCCCTGTTTCACAGAGTTTCATTTCTCCACTTTTTTGATCATGAACCGATTCAACAAATCCTTCATCCAGTAATCCTCCAACAATTTCCCAAGCTCTGTCTTGTGAAATTTCAAATTTATAAGACAATGTAGAAACTTTGGTATAATACCCATTTTTTGAATTACGTAAAACAAATTCTTTGATTTTTTCTTCTGTTGTTTGAGGTTTTTTCCTGACTTCAAACTTTCTAGTTCTTTTTTTATAAAATGACATTTGATTTATTTTTGTGATTAATAGTATTTTAGGGCTGGTATTCTAGTCCTTTTTTTGTCCAATTTTGAACATTTGTCAATTAATACAAGTGAGTTTATCTATCGTATCTGATTATTTCTCATCGTTTATTCTGTATGGGATATGAGATGGATTCCTCTCTCAAATAAGAATGAAAACTTTCTTCAAAATATCAAAAATCTTAAATTTAAACAACCACGCGAGTAAATATGCCTACTTTAGAAGAAATTCGAAAAATTTTAGATGATAATGATATAGCATCTAAGGTGCTTCCTCCAAACCCTCAGTTAGATTGGATAATTATCTGTGAGAAATTTAATGGCTCTAAATTAGGTGTTGGAATAGCTCATCTTAAGGGAAGGGATACGACAGAATTATTTTTACATATGACTCTTGGAGAGGATGTAAAACAAGCTTTTATGAAAAATAATTTTCATAATGATTTCATGAATGAATTTGATATTGTTACTAAAGCATTACCTCACATCTCGGTAATGATCTCTCCTAATCTAAAGTCTATGAAAGCTGTGTCAATCATCCGAAAATTATATGGGGATATAACACCGCAACAATTACTTGAATCTGCAAATAAAATACTTGAAACCGTAGCCTTAGTTCTAGCCCTGATACGAAAACATGGAAACTTGTCCTTAAATGAAGTAGTTCAGCAGGACTCTAGTTTTTATGCCTAAGTTTGAGATTGAAAAATTACCCTCAGAAACACAACTCGCCTAACAATTGGTGCCTGTTGTTCCATTTTACAACAAAGATGAAGTGATTGTTATAAATTACATGAGATTTCCAAAGAGAAAACATGGCTAAAACTAAACCAATAATTGACATTGTAAACGTGGTAGCCTCTGCTACCATTGACCAAAAACTAGATCTTAATGAAATTACTAAAAAATTTCCAGATGTAGAATATCATCCCGAACAATTTCCAGGAGCTGTATTTAGATTAAAAAGCCCAAAAACTGCAACTCTTCTTTTCACATCTGGAAAGATGGTCTGTACAGGTTCAAAGTCCGAAGAAATGGCAGTACTAGCTGTAAACACTGTGGTCAAAAAATTAAGAAAAGGTGGAATTAAAATTAAAAAGAACGCAGTAGTCACAGTTCAAAACATTGTCTCCTCAATCAATCTTCTAGGCAGAGTACATTTAGAAAAAGCCGCAAGAACCTTACCACGTAGCATGTATGAGCCAGAACAATTTCCAGGACTGATTCACAGAATGCTTGATCCTAAAACCGTAATTCTTGTATTCTCATCTGGAAAACTTGTTTGTACTGGTGGAAAAACAGAAGAAGATGTTTATCGCTCAGTAAACAATCTGCATAACTTACTTGAAGAAAAAGATCTTATGATCTATGATTAAATTGTAATCCCTGTATAATATTATTTTACAATTAATCTCCACATCTTTGATTTTAGATATGGATTTTAAAAATTTTTTTAATTAACGGCTTAACTTTTCAATAGAATTATCTCTACCTGAATTACATATCCATGTTCTGGTCTATTTTTAGGCCTTTGTACCTGTTTCTTATGGTTACTTCTGTAACGTTTGCAGCTTCTGCAATATCTCTTTGGGTGATATCTTCACCATTCTTAACACAGGACAAGTATAACGCAGCAGCAGCTAAACCCATTGGGTCTTTTCCAGCTGATTCTTCATGTTCTTGGGCCACTTTTAGTACTTTGGTGGCATAGCGCTTTGTTTTTTCTGTAATTCCAAGCCTACTTGCAATTCTTGAAACACATTGGACGGCATCAACCACTGGCATAACTAATTCTAATTCTTTAACTAATAATCGGTAACATCTTGCAATATCTTTTCGTTTAATGTTACCTGCTTCGCCAACATCTTTTAGGGTTCTTGGAGTTTGAGTGTCCCTGCATGCCGCATAAAGAGCTGCTGCTATTAACGCAGAAATTGACCTTCCTCTAACCAGTCCCTTTTCTAATGCCTTACGATAGATGTAAGCTGCTTTTTCCATTACAGCATCAGAAATTGCAAGTTTGTCTTTTAGTCTGTTTAATTCACTAAATGCCTGTCTAAAGTTTCTGTCTACTGGTTCATGAACCTGACTTCTACTATCCCAGGTTCTTAATCTCTCAATAGTGCTTTTCATAGCTGCTGTTAGAGGCTTTCCTGAGGCATCTTTGTTTATGGGATTGATTATTGTTGCCAAACCCATATCGTGCATGGTAAGTGAAGTTGGGGCTCCAGTTCTTGCCCTGTTTCCACTTTCATCTTGTGTAAATGCTCTCCACTCTGGACCTGATTCTTGTGATTTTTCAGAGACAACAAATCCACATTTACCACAAAATTTTTCCCCAGTAGTATTATCAGTTAATATTTCATTTTTTCCACATCGGGCACAAGTTTCGCCTGATTTTGAATTTACTCTAACCATGAACTTCCAGTGGATTTTAGTTTTTGACGTTATAATAACTAGGATGTTTGTGGTTCTTTTTACACCCGTAATTTGAGGTAGATTTAGTCAAATTTGATATTTTTTGATTATCCATTATAATTTAACCATTAAAGACTTACTTGACACGTCAATTTTCTGTTCGAACATTTCAATATTTTTCATCTCTACTCAGGACCAAATTTAGCTAAAACCTTGATGAATGAATTGCCAGTATCTTTCTAGAGTATATACTAGTAAATTCGGGAAAGCAAGCAAGTTTGGTGCTCCTTTTGCTTCAGTCCCTTTGGGGGATACGTCGAAGACGCCAAACAAGCAAACAACCTTGCTCCCAATTTTTTGGTAATGCCATCCATTTTGAAAAATTCATTAAATTAACAAGGTCTTTTTAATTAATCAAAAAGGATCAAAAAATTTATCTCCACGCCTAGGATTAACATTTTCAAGTTTTTTTGTTAGGGATTGTTCAAAGTAAACAACCTATTTCTTTTAATCAATAATGATAAGATTTTACGAGTCATCGCGTTTGACGGCATTCTAACGTTAACCTTAACATACCACACCCTAGAATTTTCCTGCCGTCAAACGAATATTTACAAATCTATAAAACAAAATATTTTTCAAATACGGAGAGAACAGAAGATCCTTGATTATAACATGTAAGGGTACAAAGAAAAAAGGATTATTAGAAAAATGTCAATTCATGTATGATGGTAACTGGGGAGACGACGAGATAGTAAAACACCAATTATTTCACAAATCCTTAGAAAATGAAAATTCATTTTGGCTAGGATTTACTACTTCACTTTCTTTTGGAAAATTTAGTGGTCGTGATGGAAAAAAATTATAATTTTTATTAATTTTAGCAGATTTTTATTTCTGATAATTTTTCATCAAGTTATGGAGAAAAGCGATATAATCCCGTGGTCAAAAGAATATTTTCTTAATTGGTCCGACTTTAAAGCCGAAGCAAATTCTTCGGCATTCGAAGATTCTTCCAGTTATATTAAATTCCATCAAACATGGACAGTAAATTCAGAAATATCTGATGGCCAAATTTACTTTCAAATCAAAGACATTCAATTATCTACGCAATTCTTTAGGCATCTTTCTTGGGTACGAGAAAAACAATCTTCATCAGAATTACTGAAACATGAGCAAGGACATTTTGATCTAGCAGAACTTCTTAGACCGATAATTACCGAAAAGATTCAAAATGAATTTATCAATAAAAAATACTCTACTTATGGAAAAAACGATGAACAAAGAAAACAATTTGCACGAGAAGATTCGAGTTTAATGATTGCTAAAGAATTAGAAAAGTGGTCATATGATCTTTCTCAAAAAAGAAAAAAATATGATGAAGAAACTGAATTTGGACAAAATGTAAAAAAACAAAAAGAATACGATGAAAAATTTAATGAATTAAGAAAAAGAAATTGAATTGTTTTGATTTTAGCAACTTTATTTTAGAATTGTGTCTTTAGAAATATTATTTATAAAATTTACCAATCCTCTATAATATTTAATGTGAAAATCAATGTCATTAATTTCAGTTTTTCTTAATTCCTCAAGCTCTGGCCCAAAGTCCCGTTTATCAGACTGAATCTGATTTATGGTATTTTCATTCACTTCAATCATATGAAACAAACTATGCAAAACTTCTCTTTTTGTAAGTGTATTATCGCATGATTTTTTTAGCAATGTCTCAACCCATTCCATAAGAATTAAAAACAAAATTGTTATTTCTTTTCTCGAATGTGAACTTTTCATTCATTTACTCTATTTTTTTTAATTTCAAAAAATAAGCACAAACCTTATGATTTTAGAATAGATTTTAAAATTTAGAAAATATTTTAAAATTATGATTTTATCTAGATTTTTGTGCCTTTTTTTTCCTCGCGGTAAATTCTCGATTTCTTTCTACATCGGAGTGTATCTCAACATGATCATATAGATCTTCTTTGGAATCAAAAATTTGCTCACAGTAATAACATTGATGCACAATAATATGGAGTTCTCCACAAATTAATTATTTTATCTTAATTCTACGACTGAAACTGAATTTTGGCTGATTATGAACATACAATGAAAATACGATGATTTTTTTGATAAATTCATGGTGGTGGGAACTAGTTTTTTCATAAACTCTGTCAAAACATCTGTCCAAATTTATGTCAATTATTTTTTTGCGATTATTGATTTCTCCATAATGGATTAATCTCTATGATTTTAATATCCATACAAAAAAACTAAATCCTGCCACTTTTAGAACACTTTCCTACAAAATTTTCACCTAGGGAAATTCAAAAAACAATCCTCTCTGAAATAGAAAGTAATCTTAAATCAGGTTATAAAAAATTAATTTTATGTGCGCCTACAGGTGTAGGTAAATCAATAGTCGGTGCTACGGTTTCAAGTTATTTTGACAGTTCCTTTACTGTTACTGCATCAAAACATCTACAGGATCAATACATCAAAGATATTCAGTTTATGAAACCTGTTAAAGGTAAACAAAACTTTCCCTGTCTAAAAATCATGCAATCTGAGAAGGTGAATAATGCTAGAAGGGCAATGAGATGGGGGCTAACTTGTGATAAAGGACAATGCCAAGAAAAAATCATAAAAAATGGAAAAGAAATTACTGAAATCTGTCAATTCAAACCAACGATTAAACAAGTTAAAGAAAACCAACAAGAGGAAAATTCCTGTCATTACTACCTTCAAAAATATGAAGCTCTGGTCTCAAAACACTCTCTTTGGAATTATCATGCATATTTTCAAATAATGAAATTTAATAAAAAATTATTTGAGGATTACCTGGACCGAAAAGTTTCAATTTTTGACGAGGCTCATAAAATCGAGGACCAAATTATTCAGTTTGTAGGTTTTGATATTTTCAGCGGTCAAATAGACGAGTGTAATTTAAGCACAGAAAGATACGATTTTTCTGATTTAGATTCCATGATCAAGTTAGCTGACGATATTGCGTATTCTTATGCAAAAAAAATCAAAGATATCAAAGAAAGCAGTGCATATCAACAAAATCCAGATTATGAATTAATTACTAAATTAGAGAGAAGATATGACAGAATGGCTCAAGGAAAAATTGACATCCTAGCGAATAAAGATAATTTTGTAGTTAATGAGCCTACTAATGACAACAATGGTAATTTTCGAGCAGTTTCCTTAAAACCCATAGACGTATCAAAATTTTCAACTTTATTTTTTAACACGGAATTTCAAATGTTCATGTCTGCCACTATTGATCATAAGAATTTCTGTGAGAATATGGGTTTTGAGGAGGATGAGGTTGCCTTTATCGATACTCCAAAATCTCCATTTCCAGTTGAAAACAGATCTATTGAATTTCTAAATGTTAAGCGACTAAGCTACAACTCTTCTGAATCCGATGAAATAGAGGTAATACACACAATTGACAAGATTTTGAGTGATCACTCCCAAGAGTGTGGTCTTATCCTTACTTCTTCAATTTCTCGCTGCCGTAAAATCTTGAGGAATCTTTCACCAAACAATGCAAAACGTGTGAGGATTTGTCATAGCACAAATAAAGATGGAAAAACCCAGGATGAAATAATAGAGGAACATTCCAAAGATCCTACTGGCGTTTTACTTTCTTCATCATTATGGGAAGGCGTAGACCTAAAAGATGACTTGTCCAGATTTCAAATTATTGCCAAGGCACCCTATCCAAATTACACTGAAAAAAGAATCAAAGCAAAAATGAAAAAATTTCCACTTTGGTATAATTCCCAAACCTTGACAAAAATACTTCAGGGGTTTGGACGTTCAATTAGAAGTGAAAATGATTGGGCCAAAACATATGTTCTGGATTCAGCTGTAAACAACGTCTTTTTTATGGCTCAACAGATGATCCCAAGGGCATACTATGACGTTTTAGGAATAGAAAATCTTTAGTAGATAACAGATTCGATAATTTTGATTTTCTTTCCTGCTATCTCTGTTCATTAAGTCTGATCGGTGATCTATAAAGATTATGGACAAATCATTCATTAATATTTTCTATTAAAATCTCGGAAAAATTTATTGGAGAAAATAAAATTAAAATTTTGGTGTTGTAATTGCACCCTGAGCTGCAGAACCTACAAGCGAAGCATATTTGGCTAAAGCTCCTGATACATAATTTGGTTTTGGAGGGGTCCACTCTTTTCTTCTTTTTTCTAATTCTTCTGGTGATACATGAAGATCAACAACATTAGTTTCAGTATCTATTGTGATTTCATCATTGTTCTTTACTAAAGCAATGGGTCCACCAACAAATGCCTCTGGTGCCACATGTCCCACCATTAATCCTCGTGTGCCTCCTGAGAATCTTCCATCAGTTACCATTGCTACTTTTTTCCCCAATCCTTGACCTACTAACGCTGCCGTAGTGGCAAGCATCTCCCTCATACCCGGACCTCCTTTGGGCCCTTCATATCTAATCACAATTACCTTACCTTCATCGATTTCTCCTCTAGAAACTGCATCAAATGCTAATTCCTCTCTTTCAAACACTCGAGCTTTACCTGTAAATTTTGTCATTTCCACACCTGCTATCTTGATAACTGCTCCTTCAGGAGCTAAACTTCCTTTCAAAATCATTGCAGTCCCAACAGAATGTATTGGGTTGTCTACTGATCTAACAATTTGCTGTTCTGGTTCTGGAATGTTCATTGATGTAAGATTTTCTCTTATTGTTTTTCCAGTTACTGTCATACAATTTTCATGAATGAGTCCTTTATCTGATAATTTTTTCAACACAAATGGAATTCCGCCGATTTTATCAAGCGAGTTCATTACATAGTTTCCTCCAGGTTTCATATCAGCTAAATGAGGAGTATTCTTTCTGACTCTTTCAAAATCATCATAAGTTAATTTTATTCCAACTTCATTTGCTAATGCCAACAAATGGAGAATTCCGTTAGTTGAACCTCCAACTGCATTTAACATTGTTATTGCATTTTCAAAGGCTTCAAAAGTTAAAATTTCACTTGGCTTGATATTTTGTTCAAGTAAATTAACGCATGCTTTTCCTGTTTCATAGACAATTTTTTCTCTTCTGTCATCTTCTGCTGGCGGGCTGGCACTACCTGGCAAAGCAAGACCAATTGCTTCTGAAATTGATGCCATGGTATTTGCGGTAAACATTCCTCCACAAGATCCTGCACTAGGACATGCGGCGTTTTCAATATTTTTCAGTCCTTCTAATGATAAATTTCCTGCATCATATGCCCCAACTGCTTCATAAACATCAACCACTGTCAATTCTTTACCATTTAAGATTCCTGGCATGATTGTTCCTCCATATACAAAAACTGAAGGTAAATTCAATCGAGCCATCGCCATCATAGTTCCTGGAAGGCTTTTGTCACAACCCGCTATTCCCACTAGGGCATCATATTGATGAGCTCTGACCATTAATTCAATGGAATCTGCAATTACTTCTCGAGACACAAGAGATGATTTCATTCCTTCATGTCCCATTGCAATTCCATCACTAACTGCAATGGTTGAAAATTCTCTAGGAGTTGCACCTCCATCAATCACCCCCTCTTTTGCTTTGATTGCTAATTGTGAAAGATGAATGTTACACGGGGTAGCTTCGTTTCCTGTGTGACAAACTCCAACAAATGGTTTGTCTAAATCACTGTCAGTTAACCCCATAGCCTTGTACATTGCTCTGTGTGGAGCTCTAGCGGTTCCCTCTACAACATTTCTGCTAGATATTTCCATAACATACGAATTGCTATCGCTATAATTTAGACCTTTTTGAAATTATTTTTTGTAAAGGATGAGAATTGAAAATAATCTATTCTTACCTCTTTAGGAGTTCTTGAGCCACCAGCTCTAATAACTGAGATTCAAGTTCTTCTTCATCAGCACCATACGAAATTAGAATTTTATCATCTTCTGTAATTTCGTGATCTCTAATATCATCTACTGGTTCACCATTGATGAAGAATTTCATAGAATAATCTTCTGTAGTACAAAAACTTTTTCCGTCTTTGAACACAAAGCACTGATCATCTAAACCTAGCCCTAATGTATCAAACAAGTATCCTAGAGTCACTCCCGTCGCATGTTTGTGAATGGTTGTACCATCATTTCCTTCAAAGTGAATAAAACTAGATTTGATTTGGTACGCTACCCCATTAAAGTCAAATTTATCGCCAAAGATTTTGACTAAAATTCCTCCATGAGCATGGTCGCTACCTAATGGCCCTGCATTCTCAGGACCTCCTGGGACGGCGCTTTGGTCCGTGTTGAGAAACACGTAAACCGAATATCCTACAATTAAAACAATAACTGCAACAACTCCAAGTGTAATTAGATTGGTTTTTCTTTTTTCATGAGATCGCTGGAAAGCATAACTTTCACGTTTTTCTTCCCTTTCTCTTCTTTCTTTTCTTCCCATGGGATACTGAATTTTGAAAAATTACCCTAATTAACTGTTCGAGGATTAAACAATAAATAAAAACAAAAATTGGTGATCTATTATGGACTGTCTTTTTTGTGATATCTTGTCAGGTAAAAAAAATGGACATTTCATCTATGAAGATGACTTACATATCTCCATCTTAGACAAGTACCCAATTGATACCGGACATAGTTTGATAATTCCAAGAGAACACCATGAAAAAATTACAGATATGAACCCAAGTGATGTAGGTGAAATGTTCTCAATTGTACCAAAAATAGCAAAAGCAATTTTGGATGCCACAGGAGCTGATGCCTTTAGTGTAGGTCAAAATAACGGAAGAGCAGCAAAACAAATCGTTCCCCACGTTCATATTCACATTATTCCACGATATAATCACAAGGGAACTATTTGGACCAAGCGCTCTATTGAAGACGATGCTGAACTATCAAAACTTGCAGAAAAAATTAAAAAATCAATTACTTAGCATGACCAGGATTGTATCGTAGGATTGCTCCCACTTTACCGAGACTAGATAGCATGTTTCCGTATTCCGCACCACCTGAAATTACTTCGATTTTACTTCCTGTCTTAGCAGCAATCAGGGCTAAGTAATCCACAATGTCTCTTTCACTTGCTTCTACCTCCATTGCTTTACAACTAGGACATGGATTGTTTGTAAATTCTGTCTTTTTTGGAATTACTTCAGGGCGTTCAATAATTTCTTCTTGAATATGTTGGCATCTTTTACACTTTCCTTCTACTCTGTGCAAATTTGTATTGTCTGTAATGATCAAAGTTTGGACTACTTTATTTTGTAACAATTCAATTATTTCTTTTAGGCCATATACACCAAGTCCAGAATGAGAATTAACATGTCTGAATAATTCCTCAACTAGAAGTTTTTCTTCCACCATTCTGAAATTTGATAAAATATCTGCTGATTTTGCAAATGCTTCTCTAATACCTTCAGCACCTGCATAGGATGAATCTATTGTTGATAGTATCATATTTTGAAGACGATACTCTAAATAATTACCATTGATAAAATCTTCCTTTGTTGGACCAGGACCGGAAATAATTAATCCTTTAACCTGGTAAATATCGAGAAAATATTCTCGTGATGTCTCAGCTACTCGGTTGTAGTAATAGGTTAATTCCATCTCTCTTAATTTTTGAAATCTCTTTGCTGACTGTCCACCTTGCCGGTGTTTTCCTGCAACCCCGGAGCCTGTCTGTGTCAAAACGTCAATCTTTTCGCCATGTAAGAGTCCCCAACCACAATCTTTTGCATCAATAGCAATAAACCCAATTAAATTATCATCTTTAAGCATGTCTTTGAGAATATCAACATGAAAATGATCATCACATCGGTAGAGATATTGTTTCAAATCTTTTGGAGGATCCAACTCATAAATTTTAACAACTTCACTTCCTAATGGCCCTCCTCCTTCTGGAGGGAGGGCACCACAAAAAATTACTAGTCCTCGTTCAGGAGTTTTCTTGTATAGTTTTAATCTTTGAATGACTTTTCCTAGAGAATCTACAACATGTCCTCTGGTCAAATCCGATTTTATGTTATCCGCAGTTCCTTGCTCTTCTCTCAGAGTGCTAATTATTTCGTGTAGTTGCTTTCCCTTTGGAATGTATACTGTAATTAATTCAGTACCATGACCTGATTTTTCAGTTAACTCGTCAAGTGTTTTTCTAATTTTATATAGTTTAACTGAATCTTGTTTTTCAATAACGATTTTGACCATTTCTAAGTTCTCTTGATTATGCGAATATTAAGTTTAGTCGATTTTTCATTATTATATTTAGATGTTATAACTCATCAATTGTTCTAAGAAATGTTTCAAGAGGCTGATTGCCTGTAATTTTGATAATTCTTTCATCACTGAAAATTAAAAATGATGGTGTGGCATCAATGCCAATCTCTTTTCCAAATTGATACAGTAGATTTACCTTATCTTGATATTTGTGTTCATCAAGACATTGATTGAATTCATCTAAATCCAATCCTACTGTTGTTCCAAATGCATTAAGAGACCATCTGGTAATCCATCCAGTTTTTTCACCTCCCCAATTTTTGTATAGTTCATCATGATATTGCCAATATTTTCCCTGGTCTTGGGCACAGTATGATGCCTCAGCAGCTAAAATCGAATCTGGTCCATTTAATGGAAAGTCTTTGAAAACTAAATTTACCTTACCTGTTTGAATATAATCTTGCTCTAATGTGTTAAGAGTTGTACCGTGAAATCTGTAACAAAATGTACATTGATAATCACCCCATTCTAAAATCGTAATTGGGGCTGAAGGATCTCCCCGAATCGGTGAACCGTTTTGAATTAATTGTGTTCTGGTAAACAAATCTGTATTTTGTTCTGGCTCTGGATAAAATGCCAAAAATGCCCCAGAGACAACACCAATTATTACTGGGATTATTAGGAGGTACAAGCGAATCATCATTCTGAGAAAAAATGAAACAAGTAAATATCTTCCTTGATCTGCTTTTTGATCTGGTCCCCAATATCTGAATTTGTCGACGTGGGACATATTTTGTGATCTTACGATAAAAGTTTGATAAATTGTCCAAGAATTTAAATACACTAGTTCAAGAATACGACTATGTCTCAATCCAAAGAAATCAACGTCTCCAAAAACACTGTTCCAATTCTTGCAATTGTCGCATTAGCTATTGTTTTTGCTGTCGGCTTATTTTTAGTTGGATTTGACCAGGGGCATGTCTTCAGCATTGCTTTTGGTGAACAAGCATTTGAGGATTCATACATCCACGAACTTACACATGACATGAGACACGCAGCTGGATTTCCCTGTCATTAGAGTTTGATTTTATGAGAACCTTTCTTTTTCTAACTATTGTTTTAATCTCCGGAGCATTAGCAGGATTTGTTCATGGTTCATCAAATCTTGTTTTAGTAGAACCATATCTTGATGAAGCAATTGGAATTGAGAATCAACAGTTGTTTGCTTCAGGAGAGGCAGACGATACTTTAGAATTTTGGGTTGAATATGAAGGGTATAGAACATGGCAAAAAGGCGGGCAGCTTTTAGCTGGTGTTGTATTGGGTACATCAACAGGAGCATTATTTGGCATTGTGTTTGTTCTTTCTAGGCATTCATTACCTGGGAATAATAATGTCAAAAAAGCCTTAGTTCTGGCAGGCATAATGTGGTTTACTATTTACTTTATTCCATTTTTAAAATATCCTGCAAATCCTCCTACTGTTGGAGATTCGGAGACAGTTGTTTTAAGATCAATTTTGTATCTATCATTTATTGCTATTTCCGGATTTGCCGCGTTAGGATTTTTCAAACTATCAAAGATATTCAAAGGTAAAAAGAAACTTGTAGCGTTAATTGGCTATTGTGTTTTTATGTCTACAGTTTTTGTTGCAATGCCAGAAAACCCTGACGAGATTACAGCTCCAATGGATTTGGTTAACGGATTTCGAATAATGTCTATCCTTGCAGTGTCTACTTATTGGATTACCATAGGTTTGATTCTTGGTCTTTTATGGAATCGCTTTCAGCCAAACAAAGAAGTCACTCCTTTTAATTAGCCATTCTAAATCTCTAGAATGAGAATCAGATCAAGTCGTTTAAATAACTCTAGGGTGATTTTGTATTTACTTGACAAGACGAATAACCTTGCCACAATTAAAAAAATATGACATTACTCAAAAAGTAATTGAGGCACTAGCTGATATGGAGTCACGAGCAATTTTGTTTTCGATTATAAAACGAGGAAAAACCGCTACGGAGCTTTCTGAAAAATTAAAAATTCCTCTTAGTTCTGTTTATAAAAAATTAGGGGACTTGGAAGAACTAACTCTTATTGAAATAGAAAAATGGATGCTCTCAGATAAGGGACGGAAATTTAAGATTTATAGAAGCAGAATATCCAAGGCAGAAATTTCAATTAGAAAACCCGAGCCTGTTCTTAGCTTGGTATCAAATAAGTGAAATTTATGGCTCAATCTAACATCCTTCCATTTAATGAGTTTAATGTAACTCAAAAAATAATTGAATCCCTAAGTAATGTATGTACAAGGGCAGTTTTATTCTCAGTAAAAAATGAATCAAAAGACGCTACTCAAATTGCTGACGAATTAAAATTATCGTTATCAACAATTTACAAAACTCTGTCTTCATTGGAAGATCTTGCTCTAGTTGAGGTTCACCGGTTTATCTTTTCAAGCGAAGGTAAAAAAATAAAGCAATATCGCAGCAGAATTGATAGGGTAGAAATCACCTTAAATGACGTTGAGCCAATATTACATCTTTACCCTAACAAAAAATTCTAGGTGTTTGGTCTAGAATTCTAGCACTCCGTATTGTTCTCATTCTATAGACTTGGAATGAAAACTTAGAATGAAAATCTGGTTTAAATAACTTAGCTGTTCCTAAGATTATTAGTCAATCATGAAACAACATGAAACTCTAACACTAATTGTTGTAATTGCATTAATTGGGGTAACAACTATTTCATTTACCGCACAATATGTTGACGCGGAGACCTTGATTCCTGATTGGATTAAAAATAATGCAAAATGGTGGTCAGAAGGCACAGTTGATGATCAAACATTTGTTAACAGTATAGGGTATTTAGTTGAAAATGGCATTATACCTATTTCATCAAGTAATGATCTTGATGTTGATTCAATAACAATAGGTTTCATCCCAGTTGAAAAAGCAGATGAATTAACATCAAAAGCTGAAGAACTAGAAAAATTTCTTGAAGCAGAGCTTGGAATTGATGTTGAACTAGTTGTTCCAACAAATTATGAAACCATTATTGAAGGAATGAGATTTGGTCACATCGATGCTGCCTTTATGGATACAGGACCTGCTTGGATTACTCATCAGAGAACAGGTGCTGAAGTTGTACTAGCAGAAGTTGTTAAAGGGAAGGTCAATTATCAGGCAACTGTTTGGGCAAGAGCAGATGATACTTCAATTCAAACCCTTGAAGACACACTTGGCAAAAAAGTTGCATTTACTAGTATTACTGGATCATCAGGATTTGTAAGACCAATGGGAACATTGGTAACTGAAGGTCATATCATCATTGAAGGTAACGACATAGTAGCATTAGAATCAGCACTAAGAAACAACTTTGAGAGTCATACTTTTGCTGGCGGTTACAAGGCTGCTCTGAATTTACTTCTCAATAAAAACGTGGATGTTGCATTTGGCTCTGATATTGCTCCTCAAAAATACCTTGAACTAGAAGATCAACAAAAACTTCGTGCAGTTACTCAGATAGGCCCAGTACCATCACATGTGTTTATGGTTAGTGAAGATATGTCTGATTCAACTAAAAATGCACTAGTTAACGCATTAATTCAGCTGAACTATGATGAGCACAATTCAATATTGAAAAATCTCTATGGTGCAGAAGCACTAGTTCCAACAACAACTACTATGCATATTGGTGACTTTGGTAAATACATCGATGCATTAACGGGACTAGACCAACAAATTCTAGACAAATACAACAAGAGCAAATAAATTCAGTTACTCTGACAATGGCACCAACACCAATGACCAACCCATCCTCTTTTTCAGTAATTTCAACAAAAAAAATTATTCAAATGAATGACGTGTGGACCTCATACGATTCAAAAAACTACGTACTTAAAGGAATTAATCTCTCAATTGACAAAGGAACAATTTATTCAATTGTAGGCCAATCAGGCTCCGGAAAGTCAACCTTGCTTAAATTAATGAACGGCCTGATGACTGGAAGTAAAGGCACTATCAAAATAGACTATCAAACCCCAAACATGAATAATAAAAAATTCAAATCTATGATGCATAAAATTGGCTATATTCCTCAAAGTTTGGGTTTAATTAAAAATATTTCAGTCTTGGAAAACACTTTGATAGGTTCTTTACCTAGACTAGGAAAGATTCAATCCTTATTCAAAATGTTTCCTGAAGAGGAGATTCAAGAAGCAAAAAAAATTTTAAAACTTGTAGGGCTCTCAGGAAAAGAAGAAAGAAAAACCTACATGTTAAGTGGAGGTGAAAAAAGAAGAGTTGCAATTGCTAGAGCGTTAATGCAAAAACCAACAATATTACTTGCCGACGAAATTGTGTCCGAACTGGATCATGTTACGGCAAGAGAAATCATGAATTTAATTGTAGATGCCCAAAAAAGAATGAATCTTACTGCAATAATGGTGCATCATGACATGCAATTAGCATTAGAGTATGCAAATCGAGTCGCAGTAATCAAAGATGGTGAGAAAATTCTTGAAATTGGTGTTGAAGGTGATAAAATAGTTGACTTTCAAACAGGTGACCTTACCACCAAAGAAATTATGGAGATGTATACAGATGAATCAAAAAAATAACCTAATAGTTGGAATCATAATTGCCCTTGTTGTTGCAGCTTCATACAATGTTGACGCAAATCCTATAGAATTTGTTGAAGGTCTTCCAAATCTTGCTATCGTTGCAGAAGAGATGACTCAGGTTGATCCAGAACTTTTTGGAATTGCATTTTGGTCAATGTTGGAAACAATTCAGATGGCATTTATTGGTACGATAGTTGGAGTTGCCATCTCTTTACCACTTAGTATGCTTGCAGCACGTAATCTAAACAGCAAGTATGTGTATGGTCCAGTTAGAGCCATTCTTGCTGCAGTACGTACATTTCCCTCAATTTTATGGGCAATTCTGTTTGTAATAATGGTGGGTTTGGGTCCCTTTGCAGGAGTTTTGGCAATTATCATGTACACTGTAGGATTTGTGACCAAGTTACAATACGAAGCAATTGAGACAATAGATGCAGATCCAATGGATGCGGTAAATTCTATCGGGGTATCAAAATGGCAGCTAATACGATATGTGGTTTTGCCCGAATCTGCTCCTCACCTTCTAAGCCAGATGTTGTACATGTTTGATTATAATGTTAGACAAACAAGCATTTTGGGTCTAGTTGGAGCAGGGGGAATTGGATTTTACATCATTAATTATATCAAATTCTTTGAATATGGAAAAGCTGCTGTATTTATGATAGTTGTATTAATTGCAGTACTGTTTATTGACTGGGCAAGTGTAAAAATTCGAGACAAGTATATCATAAAATCTCAGCATGGCATGGATGTTACTACAAAATAACTTTAAACAAACCTCTAATAGCTGATTTTTTAATTTTGATTGGATGAACTTTTATCTAATTTTAATAATTTCTTTATTCGTGTCAATAATTCCGGCATTTGGAGAATCACATCCTCAATATTTAGCAATGGATAATCCTTCCCAATATGTTTTAGAAATTGATGAGCATGTGTTTTTAATTCCTTATCAAGTCAATGCAAAAGTAATTGCTATTGCAATTGATCCTGAATTAACATCGCTTCTTATCGGGTTGGATGACACTTCTGATTCTATTTTTATAATTGATTTAAATCACGAATTGATCAATGCCTATAACAACGAATTTGCAATTTTAGTAAACGGGTTAGAGGTTGATTATGATATTGTTTCTGATTCTGATAGTTCAACCTTTACATTTTTGGTTCCAGCATTTACCGAAGAAATAGAAATAATTGGTACACATGTAATTCCAGAATTTCCTTTAGGTGCAATACTGGGATTGGGGATTTTAATTTCGGCTGTAATGCTTGTATCGAGGGTAAAAACACCTGTTTTTAGGTTGTAATTTTGTCTAGCTGATTAGTCTCTTTTGCATTTTTGATCTCGCGTGCTATTCTTTTCCCCATACTCATTGGCTCATTATACAAAAGAGAATAGTACGGAGAGCCATCCATGTAGATATTAGTACCTGCAACAATGCGGGCTGAAAATTCAAAAGAAGTGAATCCGGCATTTTCATCATATACTCCTTCAATACAAAACGGCCCATTCATTCCAGGTGCAACTAATCGTTTTGCAGCCTCAACAAAATTCTCACCCATTGTGTAAACCTCATCTAGAAGTGATTCTCTTAGAACTAGAGGACTGTTCCCAATTACGTTAAATGAGAAAATCTTGTTACTCTTTAGCTGCTGCTCTGCTGGGATTCTTGCAAGCCCTTCAATGTCTGATTCGTGTCTTTGGTCTGCACCAAAAAACTCTAATTCTTCTTTTAATGGAGAATAAAAATATTGCAAATATGCCAAAACCCCTGCGGCATATTCTTGGATGTAAAGTGTTTCATCTTTGGAAATTATTCCTTGTGAAATTAGTTCATTTCTTTTTTTATTGTACTCCTCTTCGCTTGAGGCAATAAAGTATCCTTTACCACCAGCTGCTCCCTGCCTTTTTACAATTACGAGAGTGTTTATCTCATTAGGGCTTTTTACTTTTCTTGGTATTGGAAGTTTTGCTTCTCTCATCAGTTTTTCCTTCATTTCTCTGTCTGATTCCCATCTTAGGATCCATTTGTTTCCAAAAATTGGAGTCTTTATTGATTCAATTTGCTCTGAACTCATTTGAGCAATTAGAGTTCCATGTGGAATGATGATTGCGTCGTTTTGCTCTAATGTTTGTTGACATTTTTGGTCGAGAACCTCCACAAAAGAATCTACCATAATTAATTCATCAATAAAGGGAAATCTTTTGTACAGCTTTTCTCGTTTTTTCTCGCAGACAAGTATTGTCTTGAGGCCTTCATCTTTTGCTCCTTTAAGAACCTGCAAAGCACAATGTGAGCCTAAAGTTGCTATTGCTGTCAATGTGTATATTATCTTAAACGTCTCACTTTATGAACTATGTGCGGATGACACGTATTCAAAAACTTCGTCAATTAATTCTGCACTCAATTCTGATTTAATTTCATCAGGAACCGCCTTTAGAATAAAATCAAACATCGTGGTGTTTTCTGGCAGATTTCCTCTTTCTTGATAAAGCGAATAAACTGCAATTCCATTTGAAATTATTGCAATTATTCTTTCTTTGTTTGAAAGAGTCATGTTTTGCCTGAAATGGAGAGCTAATTTAATTTAGACTAAAGGAAGTTTCAATGGTTTAACCAACCAGGCTACTCTAAAACATGTGCTGTAATTCTAATTTTGTTAGAATAGGCAAACTTGTTTGAATGTTCATATTTTTCGGATGATAAATGTCGTGGAGGAAAATTAATTACACCATGAAATAGCCAAATTAATTAAATTATGATAGAAACGGAGCTTGGGAGTTTACGTAGATCCCACTATTCTGATGAATTAGATTCCTCCAAGGATGGAGCAAAGGTGACCGTCATGGGATGGGTTTTGACAGTAAGGGGTCATGGCAACATTAGTTTTATAACAATACGTGATAAGAACGGGGACATCCCAATTGTTGCAAAAAAAGGAGATTGCCCAGATGAGGTACGTGAAAAACTATCCTCCTTAAAGCCACATTCTTCAATTTCCATTTCAGGCATAGTAAAGGCATCTGAAAAATCCCCTAGCGGGTATGAAGTTATTCCAGTAGAAATTAGGGTATTTTCTGAAGTCCAAAAAATTCCACCTTTTGAGCCATTGGCAAAAACTGTAAAAAATATTGATACACGACTTGAGGTCAGGCCTATTGACCTAAGACGTAAAGTACTACAAGATATTTTCAAAGCAAGGAGCCAAGTTTTAACATCTATTAGAGATTATTTTAACGAACAAAATTTTACTGAAATTAATACCCCTAAAATTATTGCAACTGCCACTGAAGGGGGAGCTGCATTATTTCCAATTTTCTATTATAACAAAGAAGCATTTTTAGCTCAGAGCCCGCAATTATACAAGGAACAACTCACAATGAGTTTTGAGAAAGTATTTGAAATTGCACCAATTTTCAGAGCAGAACCATCTAGAACAAATCGACATCTGGCAGAGGCAATATCAATAGACTTGGAGGAGGCTTTTGTTGACTACAATGATGTTATGAATAGAACTGCAGAAATTATCAAAATTTCTATTTCTACGGTAAATAATTACGTAAAAGAAAATCCTGATACTGAATTTATAATTCCTAAAATTCCGGAAAACATTCCACAGTATTCTTATGATGAACTGGTAGAAAAAATGCTAAAGGCTGATGCAAAAATTGAATGGGGAGATGATCTTTACCCAGTTAATCTTAAAAAAATTGGATTAGAGGGGTTTTACTTTATCAAAGACTGGCCATTAGGTCCTAAACCATTTTACGTGAAGGCAAGTAAATCAAACCCAAAAATTTCCGAATCCTTTGATTTGATGTTTGGTGATTTAGAACTCTCTTCTGGCAGTACAAGAATTGAAAAAAGAGATGAGTTAGAGGAGAGAATGAAAAACAAGGGAATGAAAACTGACGCATTTGAATATCATCTAGGTGCTTTTGATTACGGTGTACCTCCTCATGCTGGCTGTGGAATTGGACTTGAGAGACTGCTTATGGCCCTTACAGGTACGGAGAACATTCGAGATGTGACATTTTATCCCCGAGACGTTGACAGACTGACGCCATAAATCAAATAAATGATGATAAACTGACTAGTGCAAGTTAAAATCTATTATGTATATTGATTTTAAATAATTTTTTTGGAAGGATTTTTCAATAAACAGATTCACAGAATGAGCAAACCATTGAATTTCCCTCTACCCTCAAAGGAATAATTACTGATTTCTTAACACAATTTGGACATTTAGTAAATCCATTCATTAACTATCTGGATTATATTTACAAAGATCCTTTTTAAGAGCACCCTTCTGTAATTTTGATTTTTTACACTTTTTCTTTAATTTTGTGATTAAAATTATCAAGTAAAAAAATTTTGTTACAGCTACCAAACTTTTGACTTTAAGTTAGATTATACATTTTTTGTGTCTCATTAACACTAACAGGACCTTAAATTCATCATTTACATAATCTTAATTCTGGGAACTTAGATGCTGCTGGCTATAACCTAATAGTTTGTCATGCCTGATTTATTACAGGATATGGGATATTTGTGTTTTAAATGAACATACATTTGTTATAATCATTTTGCTGAGTAGTACATTTTGTGAAGATACTCCATATTGACGATTGTCCTGAAATTTGTAAAATGTATGCTGACATGTTTTCTGAAGATTATCACTCTATTAGAAGCGTCAATTCTGGAAAAGAGGGCCTAGAGCTTGTACTAAAAAATGATTATGATTTAATTCTACTTGACATCTGCATGCCAAAATACAATGGAATTAAATTTCTTAAAAATTTAAAAAATAAAAGGCCATCTGAGCTAAAAAAAGTAGTAGTAGTTAGTGTGTTGGACTTTAATGAAAGTCAAGTCGAAGAATTTTTAAAATTTGGAATTCATTCAGTTGAAGAAAAGCCTTCAGACCTTCAAAGCCTTGTGGATATACCGAAAAATATGTTTCTTTAATGAAAAACTAGTTCAGTTCTTTTAAATTCTTTTAAAATGTTAATTTGATTTGATTTCATATATGGACTTACAGAATGGGTAAACCATAGACTTTTCTTCTGAGATTTACTTTCAATTATTATCCAATGCTCATCTGATGCAACTTTTCTATTTTTAGTTGCTACATCAATACATCTTTCTAAAGATTCTGGACGATTGCAAGTTAAAACCATCACTAGTTTATCGCTCATAGATCCGCATCACTTTTGAGTGCTACCTTGGGCCTTGGAAAATTATGATTCATCACTAATTTTCGTGTAGTGTCTTGTTATTATTTTTGTATTAAAAAGATCTAAATAAATTATTTTTTGGAAAATAATTTAACAAAAAATTATTGAACAAAGTTCTTCAATTCAAATAATTTACTATTATCGTTAAAAAATATCAAAAAACTAGGTACTATTAATAGAGAAAGTGCTTTGCGAACACTTATCAACGAAAAATGTTGGAAAAATATGTGGTAGAAGGCAAGTTTGGAACTCTGATAAATTGCATAGATGGAAGGACCCAACTACCTGCAATAAGATGGATTAAGGAAAACTACTCTTTAGACTATGTTGATAACATAACAGAACCTGGACCAGATAAATTAGTCTCTGAGGGAAAAACCGAACTATTAAAACCCAAAATCGACATATCAATAAAACTCCATGGTTCAAAATTGGTTGTTGTTTCTGGACATCATGGTTGTGCTGGAAATCCAATCTCAAAAGAAGAACATCTTAGCCAGATAAGGAAATCAATTGCTGTCATTAAATCATTGGAACTGCATGTCGAGGTGATTGGAATCTGGATTAACGATAAATGGGAAATAGAACCAGTGACCGAATAATTATTTTTTATCTTACTAAAGTTATAATAATGCTCTTTCTTTTTAGTATAATATGGGAAATATGGCAGAGGGGCAAGTATATACTTGCTCAGAATGTGGTCTCGAACTCAAAGTTTCAAAGCCTTGTGATGAAGAAGACTGTGACCTAATTTGTTGTTCCAAGCAAATGAATCAATCATAACTAAAATCAATTTTATACCCACTGAGTTTTTTTACAAAGTTTACAATAATGAATTAGATGAGAGAAAATTTTTGCAATAAACGGTAATATATCAAAAACCAAACACTTCAACTATGTTAGTATTTGAATTATTTGTGCCTGAATTTACTCATTATCCTAAAGGCTACTTAAAATCAGAACAAGTTGGCAGATTAACGCTTTAGGTGGTATAGGTGGTAACAGAAGAAGAAATAGAACGAGTTGCAAAATTAATGAAAATTGATGTGCATGATCATAAAGAATTTGTGGAAAAAGTTCATGCCATGATTGACTTTTTTGACATGTTGGATTCTGCAGGAGTAGAAGATGAAGAAATAACCATGAAAGATTTACCGCTGTCTAGTTTAAGGGAAGACAAGCACATTCCTTTTGAGGACAAATTAATTGAAAATCTAAAAAACTACAAGGGCAGTTATGTAAGGGCCCCAAAGATGGTCTAATTGAATCTTAAAATTTCCGCCTTAGAATTTGTTAACGAAGTAAAAAATGGAAATATTTCAGCTGAAGACTTTGTTTCAGCCACAATTGAGAGAATTAAAAATGTCGATGAAAAATTACACGCTTTTTTAGAAGTAAATTCAAAAGCAGTAGAGCAAGCAAGTAAAGTAGACAAAAAAATAAAGTCAGGTGAAAAAGTTGGAGCATGTTTTGGAATGCCAATTTCAATTAAGGATAATATTTGTATAAAACACTCTAAAACAACATGTGCCTCAAAAATGTTAGAAAATTTTGTTGCGCCATATGATGCCACTGTAATCTCAAAACTAAAAGAACAAGATGCAGTTTTTGTAGGGAAAACAAACCTCGATGAATTTGCAATGGGATTGACTACAGAGTTTAGTGCATACGGACCAAGTAGAAATCCTTGGAACACTGATTATGTTCCTGGAGGATCATCAGGAGGAAGTGCTGTTTCAGTTAGTGCATTTGAATGTGTGGCATCATTGGGTTCTGATACTGGCGGTTCTGTTAGAAATCCAGCTAGCTTTTGTTCTACAGTTGGGTACAAACCAACTTATGGATTGATTAGTAGATATGGATTGATTTCATATGCCAACAGCATTGAGCAAATTGGGCCATTAACAAGAACTGTTAAGGATACTGCATTTTTACTGAATATTTTATCGGGTTTAGACCCAAATGATAATACGACAATTGATAATGACAAAGACGATTATCTTTCAGGAATAGATTCAGGCATAGAAGGGAAAAAAATAGGCATAATTAAAGAAATGATTGAGGACGGAATTGATCCAACAGTCCTTTCTGCAACAAATGATGCCATTTCTAAATTAGAAGGGCTTGGAGCCCAATGCGAAGATGTCTCTATTGACATGGTAAAATATTCTGTGGCGTCTTATTACACAATTTCGGCAACCGAAGCTGGAAGTAATTTGGCCCGATATGATAATCTTAGATATGGGTATGATTTTCCAGTTGAGGGTTTTGAATTTAATTCATATATTTCCAAGGCGCGGACAAAATTTGGTCCTGAAGTTATAAGAAGAATGATACTGGGTGGATTTGTTCCCTCGTCAGGACATGCAGGAAAATATTTCCTTAAAGCTCTAAAGGTAAAAAGTAAATTAACAAAAGAGGTAAATGAAGTTTTCAAAAAATTTGATTACCTTATTGCTCCAACTGTTCCCATTCTTCCATTTAAAATTGGTGAAAAAATTGATGATCCAATTGCATTGTTTCAAGTGGATATTAATACCGTAATGTCAAATCTTACAGGAATACCTTCAATTTCAGTACCCTTTGCTGTATCAAATGGTTTGCCAGTTGGCATGCAATTTTTGGCAAAACACAACGAGGACAAATCATTGTTGCAAGCAGCACATTCACTTGAATCCACTGTACAGTTACCGGAGATTCCAATTTGACTAAAATTGGATTAGAAATACATTGTCAATTAACAAAACTTGAAAGTAAGTTATTTTGTTCATGTAAAGCAAATTATCGAGACTACCAACCCAATACTAACGTATGTCCTATATGTATGGGGTTACCTGGAACCCTTCCAAGATTAAATCAGAAAGCAATCAAAAAAGCAACCATTATTGCAATGGCATTAAATTGCAGTACTCCAGAAAAAATTGCGTTTTTCAGAAAAAATTATTTCTATCCTGATCTTCCAAAAAATTTCCAAATCACTCAGCTAAACATCTATGGTGATACAAGCATTGGTGGACCTGGAATGATAATGGTGGGCAATAAAAAAATAAGAATTACAAGAATTCAGCTAGAAGAAGACCCTGGAAGGCTAATTTATGAAGGAGCCTCTTCTAAAAATCAAATTACCCTAGTAGATTATAATCGAGCAGGCACACCTCTGGTAGAAGTAGTAACTGAGCCTGATTTTGAAAACCCTAAACAGGTGAGGGAGTTTCTCAATATTTTATCTGATTTACTTGAAAACCTAGATGTTTCAGATCCTGGCCTAGAGGGTGCAATGAGAGCAGACGCAAATGTTTCAATTAAAGGTGGAAATAAAGTTGAAATCAAAAATATTGGTTCATTTCACGATTTAGAAAAAGCAGTTCATTTTGAAATCACAAGACAAGAAAGTCTTCATGCACGGGAGATTCCAATCATTCAAGAAACAAGACATTGGGACGATAAAAGAAAAATAACCATCTCTTCCAGATCAAAAGAAGAAGAACTTGATTACCGATACTTCCTTGAGGGTGACATTCCTTGGATAAAAATTGGAAAAGATATTCAAGAAAAATTAAAATCAGAAATGCCCGAAAGCATCAGCTCAAAAAAAGAACGGTTTGTTACCAAATATGGAATTCCAGATCAAGTGGCTGTTGTTTTATCATCAGACAAGTTTTATTCTGATTTGTTTGATCAATCTCATACAGAAAAAAATGCAAAAGAGATTGCAAATATAATCACTACGGATCTTATGGGGTTGGTAGATACTGCTGAAAAAAGAACTCAGTCAAAATTACAATCATCACATCTGCGAGACATTGCTGATGCCATACAATCAGGAAAATTAACTAGAACCTCTGCCAAAAATGCACTTTATGAAATTGTAAAAAGTGGAAAGGAATTATCACAAATAATTGCTGAACTAGATTTAGGAAATGTATCAAATGAAGATGAATTATTGAAGATTGTCGAGCAGGTAATTTCTGAAGAACCACAGGCATTAGCAGAGGCCAAATCAAATCCTCAAACAATCAATTTTCTTGTGGGCAAAGTAATGCAGAAAACAAAAGGAAAGGCAAATCCACAATTAACCTTGGATTTATTAAAAAAGAGAATTAGTTAAGATATGGCCGATCTTTCCTTAGAGAATATAGAATTTATCAAAATACTTGCAAATTCTGACTCTACAATTTTACAAAAAAGCATGAATACTGCCACAAAAGACCGTTTTCACTCTCAAATAGGCATAATATTGAGAGCGTATTATAAAGAAAACACCATTGGCAAAACAACGGGCTGGATTGAAAAATTTGAAAACGCTGGTATTTCAGAAGATGATGGCAAAGCAGCTATTGCATGTGCCAGAAGACTAGGACTAGACATTTATTGAAATTAAAAATTTTTTTACCTTTGGATATTTTAGATATTTAAATGTCTGATTTTGAATTTATTCCAACAAAAGCTCAAAGAGAAAATTCAAACATTTACAAATTTATGAAACAACATAATGTTTCTACATTAGAACAATTATCTGAGAAAGCAAATGATGATTTAGAATGGTTTTGGAAAGAAGTTGAAAGATATATTGGAATAATTTGGGATAAACCATACCAAAAGGTCTTGGATATTTCTCATGGCCTACCGTGGACAAGATGGTTTGTTGAGGGAAAGACCAACATCTACAAATCATCTGTTGAAAAATTTTCCAAAATTTCCCCAAATAAAGTTGCATATACTTTTATTTCTGAAGATGGAAAAACTTCTCAAATTACTTACTTGGAATTAGATAAAAAAGTATGCAAACTTGCAAATTCTTTGAAATCTCTAGGTGTTAAAAAGGGAGACGTTGTGGCAATTTACCTTCCTATGATTGAGGAATCCATCTTAGCAATTCTTGCATCAGCAAAAATTGGAGCAATACAGACAGTAATTTTTTCAGGGTATAGCTCCGAATCATTACAATTTAGGCTGCAAGATAGTAATGCCAAAATCCTTTTTGTTTGTGATGGATTTAAAAGAAAAGGAAAACCAATTTCACAAAAAAATGCTGTTGAAGTTGCAACTCATAATACAAACATTGAAAAAATTATTGTTGTGCCCTACATGGGAATTGATGTCTATGAAAAATCTGAAAATACTATATGTTATAATGATCTGGTGTCACCACATTCTGAATCGTGCCTCACAGAAATTACAAGTTCGGAAGATCCATTATTCATCTTGTATACCTCAGGAACTACGGGTAGGCCCAAAGGTGTGGTCCATGTTCATGGTGGATTCTCAGTTTTTGTAGGTTACCAGGCAGCTTTTTTGATTGATACTACTGAAAACGATGTGATTTTCTGGCCTGCAGATATTGGGTGGATCACCGGACTGGTATGGAATGTTTATGGTCTTTTAATTCAAGGCGCAAGTGCAATAATTTATGATGGTGCACTGGATTTCCCGAATTTCAATAGAATTTGGGACATGTTGCATGATTACGATGTAACAATCTTTGGAATCTCACCAACTGCAGTTAGGTTGTTTAAAAAAAATAATGTTCAACCATTAAAACTTCATTCTTTAGATAAAATCAAAAATATTCCAACTACTGGTGAACCTTTAGATGCAGAATCTTGGAAATGGCTTTTTGAAAAAGTAGGAAATAAAAAAATTCCAATCATGAATTTATCAGGGGGCACAGAAATTGGAGGTGCAATACTATCTGTTTTTCCAGGGATGAAACTAAAACCATCTACTGTTGGTATTCCATGTCCTGGAATTAATTTAGATGTATATGATGATGATGGAAATTCGGTAAGAGAAAAAGATGGATATCTTGTAATAAAATCTCCATGGCCTGCAATGACTAATGGTTTATTGCATGATGATCAAAGATACTTGCAAACTTATTGGTCTCGTTTTGAAAATATTTGGTTTCATGGGGATTATGTTTTTGTGGATAACGATGGGCTTTGGTATATGAAAGGTAGAACTGACGACGTCATAAATGTGGCTGGTCATCGTATGGGGACAGCAGAAATTGAGCACGCTGCAATTAGTCATGAAAAGATATCAGATGCTGCTTCAATTGCAATTCCAGATGAAATAACAGGTGAAGCAATTATTTTATTTATTGTACCAGAAGGAAAACTAGACTCAAATTTAGGTGATGAAATCTCTGATCATATTTCTGAAAAAATTGGTAAAATTGCTAAACCAAAAATTGTTTATGTTTTATCTGAACTTCCTAAAACACGAACCGGAAAAATTTTGAGGAGACTTCTAAAAGCAAAATTACTGGGATTGGATTTAGGGGATTTGTCCTCCCTAGAAAACCCCCAAGTTTTAGAGGAAATTCAGAAATTAGGTTGATAAAATCTACCTACTTGATATTTTCTAATTAACAACTCTCTGCTTTATTGAAAAATTACAAGTAAATTAATGAAATTTGTGGTGGATCAGCAGGTAGAGGATATTGAGCTTCCTGAAAATCTAAAATTAAACACATTTTTGCAGGAATTTCATTCTGATTGCCCTCATCCTCAATGTGGGTTTGGGTTTTACGGTTTTGCCTTTGGCCAATCTCCTTTTCCAGTACCAAATTCTATTCAGGAAGCATTAATCAAGAATGCCCATAAAGGATCTTATGCGCCCGTTCCAGGAATTACAGAACTAAGAGAAGCCATATCAGAGTATAACAAATACTATTTTCGAATTGATGCTGACCCCCAAAGAATCTATGTCGGACCTGGAACAAAGGAATTAATTTTTAATTTGTTAGAAATTTTACATGGAACTGTAATTTTGCCCACTCCTGCTTGGCTTGGCTATCTTCCACAAATTAGATTTCTGAAAAAAAATTATCACATGCTTCCTTCTCGTGCAAACGGAAAATTTTCTCCACATGACCTTAGAAAATTAGCTCTAAGATTACACGACAGACAAAAAATTTTAATTTTAAACAATCCTCATAATCCAACTGGGCTTGTTTATGACAAATTGGAGCTTGAAGAAATTGCTGATGTATGCAGAGAACAAGGAATACTAGTAATTTCAGATGAAATTTATGCTCAAACAACATATGATTTTCTAAAATTTGTAAGCATGGGTAAAATTTATCCTGAAGGTACTTTTGTTACAAACGGTTTATCAAAGTCACATGCTGCAGGAGGTTACAGGCTAGGATATGTTATTTTTCCCCAACATGCAATAGATGTCAGAAGACAATTTAAAAAAATATTAGCAACAGAATATACTGCAGTTTCCACTCCAATTCAACATGCGGCAGTAGCTGGGTTTGAAATAAGTTCTGAAATAGATGAGTATTTTGAAACTACCAGAAGCATTCATCATCTAATTGGCGATTACACTTATCACGCCTTATGTGCAATTGACGGAATCAAAGCAACAAAGCCTGAGGCAACATTTTACCTACTTGCTGATTTTAACTCATTTGCAACCGAATTACAAAAGTTAAAAATTTCCACATCCCAAAAACTCTCAGAATCTTTAATGGTTCATCCCTATCATACAGCAATAGTAGGCGGAGATAGTCTTGTATTAGAAAGAAATGATTATCGTGCGAGAATTGCTTTTATTGATTACGATGGTGCAGAAGTTTATAGAAATTACCAAAACCAAAAACCAAAAACTTATTCTGAAAAATTAGAGTTTGTAAAAACTAATGCTCCCAAAGTGGTTTCGGGAATTAAGATGATTGCAACATTCTTTGATGATTTAAAAAGAAATGCAGGAATTAACATACATCCCCAAGAAATTCCCATGAATGTAACTATTTGAGATTTTTTTCAAGTTTTGTTCTAATATTTCATATTCTTCAATTGTAATTTCTCCTTTAGCCAATCTTGCTTGGATAATTCCCATCGGATTTGAATCGATTATTGGCGAAAAAATTTTTCTCCTAATTGCGTCTCTGTTTTAAAGAAAACGTAGAATTGTTATGAATCACATTATGGTAATGCTTAAAATTAATAAAAAATTTATGTTAATCCAATTAATCCTAGGATAACATCTCCAAATAACAACTGCAGTATGAATCCTCCAAATATGAAAATCATGAAAGGCAGTCCGGGAGTAACCCAAGTATTTGGCGTGGTACAATATTCTGCTGTATCTGAATGATGTAGGGCAATGTTCAATCTTTTTTTCTTTCCTACTTGTTTTTCCAACGAAAAACAGAATTTTGGGTTTTTTGACTTGTAACCTAAAAACATTGCAAAAATTTTCTTTGATTTTGTCTCATCAAAGCCTTGGAAGATATCATTTTTTCTCAAAATCAGCACAGAATTATGAATGAAATTTACTATCATGGGAGTTATTGACAATAATGCGCTGTTGACCACAATTGAAAATGGGCTAACTATAGAGTCAGATAGTGTGGCCATGGGTGCCAAAGCTGACAGAACAATTAATCCCAAGGCGTCAGCTCCCCCAAACAGACCAAACCTCCAAAGTACCAGTACCAACGGAGCTACAATTAAGGAAAACCCAACACCAAATAGCGCCTGTGTTAGATCTGGTTCAAAGAATAAAAGAATTACTGAA